>Ga0065709_1029569_pt1 | contig 16669 bp, 9 predicted proteins | sample Hoacrofraction14_2_FD_59096 | JGI IMG/M metagenome (GOLD analysis project Ga0065709, IMG submission 59096) | Hoatzin crop microbial communities from Cojedes, Venezuela, sample from fiber fraction 14 v1 | ecosystem: Host-associated > Birds > Digestive system > Esophagus > Crop | place: Venezuela...
CCTGTAGTCGGTGTTGAGCCATACCTCTCCGCCGAGTCTTTCGGCCAGACTCTTGCATACGGCCAGTCCTCCGCCGATGCCGGTGTCGTATTCGTCCAGCTTCACGAACACTTCGAAGATGTGGCTGGCTTCCTGTCTTGGTATTTTCTTGCCATTGTCGGTGACGGCAAATCTCACCTTGCCCTGTGTCTCTTGTTCGCAGGAGAGGGTGATGTTGCCCTGCTTGGCGAATTTTTGTGCGTTGACAAGCAGTTCGCGCAGTATCTCCACGACGGCTCTGTCGTTGGTCTTTATCACCTTGTCTTGTGGGAACTGATTGTCAATCTTGAAGTTGTACTTGTCGTTTTCCTTCACTCCGCTTTGCTGTGCCGCAGTCTCGCAAAGTGCGTCGCAACCGATGCTGGTGCTGTGGTCTAGTTCGCTGATTTGCTCCATGTCGGCCAGCTGCTTGAGGTTGTGCATGATGTTGGTGATGTTTTTCGACGCGGTGTTCATCTGCGCCACGATGTGCTGCCGCTCTTCGGGCTTCATTCTGAACCCTGGCATGCTCAGCACTTGCGTGAAGCCGCCGATGATGTTTAGCGGCGTTCTTATTTCGTGGCTGACGTGGCGTATGAATGCCTCCTTCATCTCTGCCGAGAGCATGGCCTGCTTGTTGGCCTTTTCGAGCCGTTCGTTGGCAACGGCCAGTTGGTCGGTGCTTTTTCGCAGTTCTTTCACCATTTTCCTTCGGCTCAGTGCGGCGAAGACGAGTGCCGTGGCAACGAGGCAGAGCGAGAGTATGAGCAGATTGAGCATCACGGTGCGTGTGCGCTCGGCTCTGCGGTTTTCCTCGGCTATGCGTTCATCCACTTGGTAGTATTCGTACATCTCCTTGAGCATGCGCGTCATTTCGGTGCGCGTCACTCGGTCTTTGCTGTCGTTGATGACTCTGAACACGTTGGCCGCCTCCTGCTTTTTCCCCGACTCCATCAGCAGTTGTGCCTGCGTCATGAGGTCGTCTATCAGTGCCACGGTGTCGTTCTTCTGTTCGTCGTATTTCCGGCATTTGCTGTTGGCCTCCAGTGCTTTCGCCGTGTTGCCTTTTGCTTGGTAGTATCTGGTGTAATGTTCGGCCATGAGTCTGTCGAAGTCGGCGGTTTTCGTGGTCTTCATCTTCTCTGCCTCTTGCAGCAGACTGTAGGCTTCGTCGGGCTTTTGCGCAGCTATGAGATAATCGGCCTTTGCCAGTTTCAGGCGGATATAGTCTTCGTTGAGGGTCTGTGTTGGCTGTGCCTCGTTCGTCAGTTCCTCTTTCCATGCGTCGAGATAGTCCTCCCAGTCGTCTATGGCCTTTTTCAGATTGGCCGTGTTGCCCAGTTCTTGCAGAGCCAGGGTATAATTATAATAGGTATAGGCGGTTCGTGCCTTCTCGCTTTTCACTTGCGTGGTCAGTATGAGCAGTGCTTGGCGGAAGTTGTCGGCGGCGCGTTCGTAGTTCCTTTGCTTGGCCGAAACCTCTCCGATGATGTTGTAGGCAATGGCGAGTCCCGTTTGGTCGCCCTGCTCTTCGCTGGCATGAAACATCCTTTCGCCCTCGCGCAGCGCACTGTATGTGGCCCCTTCTTCGAGCAACTGGCGTGCCTTGGCGGCCTGCTGGTTCAGGTCGTCGGCTTGTGCGTGGGCTATTGCCGTCGCCATGGTTGCGGCTAGGCAAAGCGTCAGGATGCGTGTTAACTTCATCTCATTTCTCTTTTTCCTCGTTGAAGGGCAGTCGCGCCACGAAGCGTGTGCCGTCTTCTCCGCTATGCTCCAGTTCCAGCTTTCCACCTAGTCGTTGTGCCGTTCGGTGGCATACGCAGAGGCTCAGGTGGGTGGTGTCGCTGTTGTCTGTTGGGAGTGCGATGGGGTCGAAAATGCAGTCTTTCAGTCTCTCCGGCAGTCCGTTTCCGGTGTCCTCCACTGCCACCATCATCTCTTTGTCGTCGCTTGTTTTTAGGCAAGTCATGGTGATGCTGCCTTGCTTCGTGTGGATTTTGGCATTGATGAGCAGGTAGGCCAGCATGGTGACGGCGTGGCGGCGATTGGTGGTTATTTTGACGCTGTTGTCGATGAGAGGTTTAAAGCGGAAGGCCACGTCGTCTGTTGACGCAATCTTTGCCTCTTCGATGGCATCGAGGCAGAGCTTGCGGCAGCTGATGGTCTCGCACATCTCAAACTGCTCCACGCTCTCGATGTTCGACAGTTCGAGCAGTTGGTTCACGGTGCCGGTTATCTGGTCCGTTGCCTTTCCTATGCTGTCGAGTATTCCCGTGCGTTCGTCGTCCGACATGGTCAGTTGGGGCGTGCTGATGAGCTGTGTGAAGCCAGTGATGATGCTCAGCGGCTCTTTCACCTCGTAGCCCATGTGGCTGATGAATGTCTCTTTCATGCGTGCCGCCTCCAGTGCGCGGCTGTTGGCTTTTCGGAGGTCATCGTTGGCCTTTTCCAGTTCGGCACGCTTCTCTTTCAGACGGCGCAGCATCTGCCTGCGATTGAGGTAATAGACCAGCAGCACGAGCGTTATCAGCAGCGCACCGGTGGCGGCAATGCTTCTGATTTTTATCTTCTGTTCCTGCGCTTTGCGCCGCGCCTCGGCCGTCTTTTCGTCTAGTTCGTAGAGGGTTGACATCTCGTTGAGCTGGCTTTTCATCGACTCGTTGTTCACCGAGTCCTTCTTCGGAATGGCGTAGGCGTAGAGTTCGGCCGCCTTCTCCGGGTATCCGGCTACGAGATAGCTGTGGGCTAGGTTGAGCATGTCGCCCGGCGAACCTCTCCCGTGGCCTAGTCGCTGGTAGAAGTCCACGCGATTGAGTACGGCTTCGAGCGACTTTTGCGGCTCGTTCACCTTTTCGTAGTAGATGGATTGCATCTGGTAGAGCTGCGCTTTCGAGATAGACGAGAGGTGGTTGCTGATAGAGTCGCAGTGGTCCAGCAGCCGTTTGGCGTCGTCGTATCTCTTTTCGTCAACCAGTATTCCCAGTTGGTATTTCGCCCAGTGCATCCTGTGCAGCAGTACGGCCGTCGTGGAGAGTCCTTGCTTTTTCAGGTCGTCTTCCCATTTGTCGAGCGTCTCACTCCACTCTTTCACCACCGCGTTCAGCCGCCTTTTGTCCTTGTCGCGTTCGAGGGCGTTGCAGTAGCGGTTGTAAACGGTGCTTATGCCGCTCCACTCGGGCTTCTCCTGCCTTTGCATCAGCTCTATGGCTTTCTTCGAATATTCCACTGCCTGCGCCGTGGCTTCGATGCTGAGATATACCTGACCGAGCTGTTTGTATGCCCACGCCAGCCCCACTTCGCTGTGGCGTCTTTCGGCGTCGCGATGTATGGCCTCCGCTTCTCGAAGTGCCATAAAATATTGGCCTTTAAAGAAATAGACGTTGCACATCAGCGACCACGCGTAGTAATAGTGGTCCCAGCGACCTATGCTCTCCGTGTATTTCATGTAGGGCGTAATAGAGTCGCGCAGGTGGTCGCGGTGGCCGTAGTTGTAGAGCGAGGCTATTTTAGAAAACCAGGCAAACGAGGCTGTCGAGTCGTCTTTCTGCTTGAAAGCCTCGCGCCGCAACTCGTCGGCAAACTGGTATTGCAGTTGTTCGTCGTTTTTCTGCACGGCCAACTGAAAGAGATTTCTCATGGCCTTCAGCTTCTCCTTCCCCTGAAGGCGTGGCACTTCAGCCCTCAGCGAGTCTATCGGACTCGCCGCCATTGCGCAGTGGCAGGCTAGCGTCGCCAAGCAGGCCAAGAGAAGTTTCCTAACAGTCAATCCCTCTGATTAATAAAACGATAAAAAGATAAAGCCGCATCACAAGCCACACGCCGATGCCTTGCGATGCCCCGATGCGCCCCTCTGTCGCGACTCAGTTGGCGGCCTCAAACTCGCGCAGGAAGCGAGTGTCGTTCTCCGAGAACATGCGCAAGTCGCTCACCCGATATTTCAGGTTGGTGATGCGCTCCACACCCATGCCGAAAGCGTAGCCGGAATACACCTTGCTGTCTATGCCGCACGCCTCAAGCACGTTCGGGTCAACCATGCCGCAGCCCAGTATCTCCACCCAGCCCGTGTGCTTGCAGAAACCGCAACCCACGCCGCCGCAGATGTGGCACGAGATGTCCATCTCGGCACTAGGCTCGGTGAACGGGAAGTAGCTGGGGCGAAGGCGTATCTTCGTCTCCGGCCCGAACATCTCGCGGGCAAACGTCAGCAGCACCTGCTTCAGGTCGGTGAACGAGACGTTCTTGTCAACATAGAGCCCTTCCACTTGGTGGAAAAAGCAGTGCGCACGGGCTGAAATGGCTTCGTTGCGATAGACGCGCCCGGGGCATACCACACGGATCGGCGGCTGCTGACGCTCCATCACGCGTGCCTGGTCGTTGCTCGTGTGCGAGCGGAGCAGTATGTTCTTCGTCACGTCGTTAGGATGCTGGCTGACGAAAAAAGTGTCCTGCATGTCGCGCGCAGGGTGATCGGCGGCAAAGTTCAGCATCGTGAAGACGTGCTGGTCGTCCTCCACCTCGGGGCCGTCGGCAAGCACGAAGCCCATGCGTGCAAATATCTCGATAATCTCGTTCTTGACGATGGTCAGCGGATGGCGCGTCCCAAGGCGCACCGGATACGACGTCCGCGTCAGGTCCGAGTTGTCGCTCTCCACCTCTTCCTGCTGGCACTCCTCGCGCAGCGCGTTGATGCGCTCCAGGGCCGTCTGCTTCAGCTCGTTGATCTTCATGCCCACCACGCGCTTCTGGTCGGCGGCAACGTTGCGGAAGTCGTTCATCAGAGCCGTGATCTCGCCCTTTTTCCCAATATACTTCAGGCGGAGGGCCTCTATCTCCTCCGCATTCTGAGCGTGCATCTGCTGCACCTCTTTCAATAGTTCTTCAATCTTGTCGAGTATCATAATCGATTATTTTTCGTCTTGCAAAAGTACAACAATTCGCGCGAATGGCAAAACATAAAGCGAAAAACTCGCGTTTTTTTTACGTTTATTCAAAATAAAGTCGTAACTTTGCCCCCTGAAAGGGATTTTTATACCACTCGTCGGTGCGCAAACGGCCGACATTAAGGAACAAACCGCCCAGACGTGGAAACGAGAAAAACGCTGCTCGCAATTGCTGCCGCCGCCCTGCTTGCCGTCACTTTCGCTTGCAAGGGCACAAAAAACGCGCCCCCCGACGAACCCGTCGAGGAGACCGCCGACACCATGACCACCGAATACGAGGAACTGGCGGACAGCGTGGTGGAGCTCATCGCCGAAACGCCCATGCCAAAGGCTGCCGACATGCTGTTCGACGACTTCTTCTTCAACTTCGCAGCCAACAACAAACTCCAGCTCGACCGCATCGACTTCCCATTGAAAGTGAAAACGGAGAGCGGAGAGGAGCAGTGGAGCAAGGCACAATGGAAGCCCGAACACTTCTTCATGGACCAAGACTACTACACCCTCATCTTCGATACCGACCGACAGGCCAACGCCGTCAGAGACACAGCGATAGCAAAGACCGTGGTCGAAAAAATATTCCTAGACACCGACATCATCGAGCGATACATCTTCGACCGCAGAGCAGGGCTATGGAAGTTGCGAGCCATAGAGTATCAGCACATCGAGGAGAGCGACAACGCGTCGTTCCTGCAATTCTACAAAAAATTCTCCACAGACTCCGCGTTCCAGGCAGCGCATCTCAAAGAGCCAGTCATGTTTGAAGGCCCCGACCCCGACGACGATTTCAACACCATGGAGGGCGTGGTGACCATAGACACATGGCCAGCCTTCGCCCCCGAGATGCCCACCGGAAAGATATACAACATAGTATATGGCGACGAAAAGCCCAACACCAACCAGCGCATTTTCATCATCCGAGGGATAGCCAACGGCCTGGAGCAGGAGTTGCGCTTCCACAAGGAAGGTGGCCGGTGGCTGCTGACAAAACTGACGCAATAGGGGCTTTTCCGGTTTTTTATTTATTTGATAGCAAACCCCTTTCAGCCCATTATCTCCCAATAAAATCCTTCCCATCCTATTCCATCCTATAAAATCCTATCATATCCTATCCCTCCCTAAAAATAAAATCCTATAATATCCTATTCAGTCCTATAATATCCTAAAGCCACCTATACTCCCCCATGATCTCCCATCCCATCCCCAACACCTTCGGCATCGATGCCCGATGCACCACCTATCTGGAGTTCCACACCGCCGACGAGGCAGCAAAAGCGGCAACCGACGGCACACTTGCCCCGGGCGACAGACTGCTCATCGTAGGCTCCGGCGCAAACCTGCTCCCCACCCACGACTTCGACGGCACCGTGGCCCACTCCGCCATCAAAGGCATCACCTACCAACCCGACGGCGACCACACCCTCGTGCGCGCCGGAAGCGGAGAAGACTGGGACGCTCTGGTGGAGCAAACCATCGCCCACGGCTGCTACGGACTGGAAAACCTATCCCTCATACCCGGCGAAGTGGGCGCGTCGGCAGTGCAAAACATCGGTGCCTACGGGGGCGAGGCAAAAGACTTCATCTGCAAGATTGAGGCCGTCAGACTGGCCGACGCTGCCAAGGTGACCATCCAGCCCGAAGAGTGCCAATACGCCTATCGCCACAGCCGTTTCAAAGACGAGTGGCGAGGGCGTTTTTTCATAACTGCCGTCACCTACCGCCTCAGCAACCATTTCGAGCCGCGACTGGACTACGGCAACATCCGTGCCAAACTGGCCGAGCTCGCCGTCACCCAGCCCGACGCGCGCCAGGTGCGCCAAGCCATCATCCAAATAAGGCGCGAAAAACTGCCCGACCCGAAAGTGCTGGGCAACGCCGGCAGCTTCTTCACCAACCCCATAGTGCCGCGCGAGAAATATGAGCAGCTGAAAGCCCAATATCCCGACATACCTCACTACGACCTGCCACCCGACCGCGTGAAGATTCCGGCCGGCTGGATGATAGAGCAGTGCGGCTGGAAAGGGCGCACCCTGGGACGGGCCGGCGTGCACGACAAGCAAGCCCTCGTGCTGGTCAACCGCGGCGGTGCCACCGGCCAAGAGATAGCCCGTCTGAGCCAGACCATCAGCCAAGACGTAGCCCGGCGCTTCGGCATAGAAATCCGCCCGGAGGTCAACATTATCTGAACAGGACTTTAAACTTTAAACTTTAAACTTTAAACATTTCTTGGACATAGCCAAACAGCAAAGGCATAACAAGTTTAAAGGTTAAAGTTACAAGGTTAAAGTAAAAATAAGGCATAAAGTTTAAAGCATAAAGTTTAAAGTTTAAGGCATAAAGTTTAAAGTTTAAAGCATAAAGTTTAAAGTTTAAAAATGAAAATCACCTTCCTCGGCACCGGCACATCATGCGGAGTACCCGTCATCGGATGCCAATGCGAAGTATGCACCAGCAAAGACCCACGCGACAAACGACTCCGGTGCTCCATACTCGTCGAGACCGACACAACGCGCATACTCGTAGATTGCGGACCCGACTTCCGACAGCAAATGCTCACGCAACCCTTCAGAAAAATAGACGCCGTACTGCTCACACACATACACTACGACCACGTCGCTGGCATCGACGACCTGCGCCCATACTGCCACTTCGGGGAAATCAACGTCTATGCCAACCACGCCACGGCACAGGCACTGCACCAGACCATGCCCTACTGCTTCGCCACGCACCTCTATCCCGGCGTACCCACCATCTCGCTCCACGAGATTGCACCCCACCAACCCCTGCAAGTGGGCGACATCGAAGTGATGCCCCTAGAGGTGATGCACGGCAAAATGCCCATCCTCGCCTACCGATTCGACACATTAGGACATAAAATTGCGAGTAAGCGAGCGAAGACCGAGCTTGCTCGAAGTATTCCGAGCGTGAGCAATTTATCCAAATCTAACATAAATCTCTCACAAAACGATTATTGTAAGATAAAAGAAAGATTTACGTCCGAAACTCTCAACTCTCAACTTTCAACTTCCAACTCCAAACCCTTCGCCTACATCACCGACATGAAGACCATCAGTGATGACGACAAAGCCCTACTCGCCGGCATCGACACGCTCGTCTGCAATGCCCTCCGATGGGACCGACAGCACCACAGCCACCAGCTAGTGGCCGATGCCGTCGGTTTCGCCCAATCCCTGGGTGCACGTCGCACGCTCCTCATACACGGTTCCCACCACATCGGCCTGCACGCACAGACGAACCGCCGCCTGCCCGAAGGCGTAGAACTGGCCTACGACGGCCAAACCATCACCCTCTAGCCCCCCAATACCATACAATCAAGGCAGGCAACAGCACCCTCGCGCCACCTTCTCCGAAAAATCCCCCAATCGTCCCCCCAAGTAAATCAAAATCGCGAGTAAGCGAGCGAAGACCAAGCTTGCTTGGAGTCTTCCGAGCGTGAGCGATTTATTCAATTTGATTTGCGCTGCAATCCAATTTGATTTACACCGCAATTCAATTTGATTCGCACGGTAAATCAAATTGATTTGAAAAAAAAATCCACGAATGCTTGCATTTCGCTGCGAGATTTATTATCTTTGCACCCGAGAAACACATTAATCTTAATACCATGGCAATAAATTACAGACTACAGCGTTGCAACATCAAGAGCAACAAAAACTACGGAAAGTATTACGCTCAGGCTGTCCACACCGACACGATGGACCAGCGAGAGCTAGAGCGAATCATCGAGCGCAGCTGCACGGCAAAGGCCTCCGACGTGCGGGCGGTGCTGAAGGAGTTGGTGGAGACCATGCGCGAAGCCCTGCAAAGCGGCCGCACCGTGCGCATCGACGAGCTTGGCACCTTCTCGCTCTCCCTGCGCAGCGACTGCGCCGACACGCCCGAACAATTCAGCGAGCGCGACCACATCCGCGGCTTCCGCTGCAACTTCAGCCCCACCGGCGAGCGGCGTGGCAACGGCGACCGCACCATCCGTCACCCTATGACCGACGGATGCCAAGTGCGCCAGCTGCCCCGATACACGCGCGACTGACGCGGCAATTCCTCTCTTCACTCTTTTATTTGAGACGCTCTTCACAGCAATGTAAAGAGCGTTTCTGCACTTGTCATGCCCCAGCAATCTCTTTGTAATCTGGGCTTCCTACCTTTGCAGCCGAAAACAAAGAGAAAAACAATTAGGCATGAAAAAAAGACAACTAGGTATCGTGGCACTGCTCATTGCCAGCCTGACGGCACATGCAGCAGAGCCGTTACAACTTTTCAACTTCCATTTTTCAACTTTCACCTTTGCCGACAGCCTGGCGCAGCATGCGGCCGACTCGACGACTTCGTTTGGCAAGCAGAAAATAAAAGAGGTGACCATCACCACGGTGCGCAGGAGAAACACCGAGGCTGCCGCGGTGCAGATGCAAAAAAGCGCGCCCGTGGTGATGAGCAACGTGTCGGCGCAAGAGATACAGCGCGCTCAGGACAACCACGCCGGCGAGGTGATACGCCGAGTGCCGGGTGTGAGTCTCATCGAAGACAAGTTTGTGATGGTGAGAGGACTGTCGCAACGATACAACAACGTATGGATAAACGGTGGAGCAGTGCCGAGCAGCGAGGCCGACTCACGCGCCTTCTCGTTCGACATGATACCTGGGTCGCAGATAGACAATCTCGTAATCGTGAAATCGCCGACACCCGAATATCCTGCCGACTTCAGCGGAGGATTCATCCAGGTGAACACCAAAGAGATTCCCACACGCAACACGGCCGACTTCTCCCTTGGCGGCAACTGGAACAGCGGCTCGGCCTTTCGCGAGTTCATCGCCACCAATGCCACCCACCGCAACATTGGCACGCAGGAGATAGACCTCAGCAATGTGGTGCTCGACAATGACTGGCACACCAAGACTCGCAGGCCGATTGGCGACCTGAAACTATCGGCGAGCATGGCGCGGCGGTGGAATTTCGACGGCAACAAACTGGGACTCATCGGGACGGCCAATTATACCAACGAATATCGCGCCTACCGCAACATGACCAACAATCTCTTTGGGCTTTACGACACTAGCAAAGACCAAAGCAACTATCTGCGCCGCAGCACCGACAACCAATACAACCACAACACTCGGCTCGGCGCGATGCTCAACCTGACGTGGCTGCACCGGTCGGGCGACCACAAACTGGAGTTGAAGAACATGGTGAACCATCTCACCAACCGCCGCTACACATGGCGTTCGGGCTTCGACGCACAAAGTAATCAGAGCGAGAGTGCGGAATATTATTTCCGTAGGCGTACCATCTACAACGGACAACTGGCCGGCAAGCACACCCTAGCTGACGACCTGATTGACTGGAGCATTGGCTATGCCTACGCCGACCGATACCTGCCCGACCGGAGACGCTACACCGTGAACGATGCTCTCGAGACCGGCACCATAGCCCTCAGCAACGGAAACGACATCAGCCGTGAGTTCACCGCTCTGAATGAGCATATCGTGTCGGCGCAAGCCAACGACACCCACACCTTCCACTTCGGCAATCAGTTTGAGCCGACGCTGAAGTATGGTTTATATGGAGAGTATCGCACGAGGAAATATACTACCCGAGAATTCATCTACTCGTGGAACCCTTCGGACAACACGCTGCCCGAGGATTTCCGTCGCATCGACATGACCGAACTGCTCTCTGCCGACCGTTTCCTCGGCATCGACGGTCTCTATCTGATTGAGCAGCACAACATGCGCAACAACTACCGCGGCAACAACGCTCTAGGCGCCGCATTCGCTACGCTTTCACTGCCACTGGGGCGGCTCGGCATATACGGCGGCGTGCGATATGAGTACAACAGCATGGAACTCATATCGAACACACGCGACGACCAACTGAGCGAGAAAAGCGCACGATATACCACCAACGACATTTTCCCGTCGCTCAGCACAACGTTCAAAATAGACGACCGCAACCAGATGCGTCTCTCGTATGGCAGAAGCATCAACCGCCCGGAGTTCCGCGAAGTGTCGCCATCGGTATATTACGATTTCGACTTGGTCAGCAACGTGCAAGGCAACACCGACTTGACGGCGTGCCACATCGACAACATCGACCTGCGCTACGAATTCTACCCCTCTCGCGGCGAGGCCATCAGTCTGGCGGCATTCAACAAGCATTTCAACTCGCCAATAGAGTGGACGTACACCGTGAGTGGCGGCACCGACCTGATATACTCCTACAAGAACGCGCAGAGTGCCCACAGCCTCGGCATTGAACTCGACATCAGGAAAGACCTGTCGTTCATCGGACTGAAGCACTTCTCGCTCTCGTTCAACGGCGCGCTCATTCACAGCAGGGTGGCATTCCCCGAGGGCACTATCGACGAGAACCGGCCTATGCAGGGGCAAAGTCCTTATCTCGTCAATATGGGACTATTCTATAAGAATACGGCACGACGGCTCAACGTGGGACTGCTCTACAATCGTATCGGCAAGCGCATCATCGGAGTGGGGCGCAGCGAGGGCACAACAGGTTCCGACGACATTGCCCGAGTGCCAGATAGCTACGAGATGCCGCGCGACGTGATAGACCTGACATTCTCGAAATCGTTTGGCGACCACTGGGAGGTGAAGGCAAACGTGAGAGACTTGCTCGGCCAAAGCGTAACCTATCAGCAGTTTGCCGAAGTGCGCACCGCCGACGGTTCCGGCAAGACCGTAGAACAAATCACCAAGCTATATAAGCCGGGACGAAACATTGGGGTAACTGTAAGGTGTATCTTTTGAGTTCTTGAGTTTTTAAACTTTTAAGTTTATAGTTCGAATATTAGGAAGCATTCTGTTGCTTCCAGTCAAAATCCAATTCTAATAAATAAAAAAAGATGAAGAAAGACTTTTTTATTGACGCTCGGCACGCTCAGTGCATTGCCCAACGTCTGTTTCTCGCAACAATGATGGCCGCAAGCCTGACTCTCGTGGCTTGCAGCAGTAGCGACGACAACAACGACGAAACAGAGACGACAGCCTACGCATGGTCAACCGACGGCGGACTGCGTGCCTGTGACCACATCCGATTCACTAACGGCACGGAAGATGCCAACGGCACTGACCTCGGCAACGGAGACCAAGAGTTCGTGTTCTGCGGCAACCAGACGCTCGAGCGCGGCACCTACACGCTCAAGGGATGGGTCTATGTGGCATCGGGCGCATCGCTCACCATTCCCGCAGGAACCATCGTCAAGGGCGACAAGGCCACCAAGGCCGCACTCATCGTGGAACCGGGCGGCAAGCTCTATGCGCAGGGAACGGCCTCGATGCCCATCGTTTTCACCTCGGCACAACCTGCTGGCAACCGCAAGCCAGGCGACTGGGGCGGAGTGATTGTCTGCGGAAAAGGCAAGACCAATCTCACGGAACAGCAGATTGAGGGCGGCCCACGCACCAAATTCGGCGGCAACGACAACAGCGACAACTCGGGAGTACTCTCCTATGTGCGCATAGAGTTTGCTGGCTATCCCTTCCAGGCCGACAAGGAGATAAACGGTCTGACGCTCGGTTGCGTCGGCAGCGGCACGAAGATAGACCATGTACAGGTCTCCTATTCCAACGACGACTCGTTTGAATGGTTCGGCGGTGCTGTCAACTGCAAATATCTCGTGGCCTACCACGGATGGGACGATGACTTCGATACCGACAACGGCTTCGCAGGAAACGTGCAGTATGCCCTCGCCGTGCGCAACAGCCGATTGGCCGATGCCTCGCAGAGCAACGGCTTCGAGAGTGACAACAAATCGGACGGAGGCAGCGTGGAGCCCTATACGTCGGCAGTATTCAGCAACGTAACGTTCATCGGTCCAAAGAGCGACAATGCCTTCGCCAACAATGCCAACTACATAAATGGCGGAGCGTATAATCCCAACAACGGCTCGTCGCTCGGACGATTCCAGGCTGCCATGCACCTGAGGCGCAACACACGGCTCAACTGCTTCAACTCGGTGGCCGTGGGATGGCCCGTCGGACTGATTCTCGACAACGAGAAGGGTGACACGCAAGGTGCGGCAACCAGCGGACTGCTCAACTTGCAGAACATTTGGATGGCAAATATGGACGCTCTGGCAACCGACTTCAATAAGATATACGCCGACGGCCTCTACGACTACGCCACGAAGAGCGTTGACGAGAGCAAACCGTCGTTCTCCCACACATTCTTCCTCGCCGCCGAGGGCAACAGATACGTTGAATCGGCCTCTGAGCTGATGCTCACCGACCCGTCGTCGGTAGGCAGCGCGTTTATGCCAATGCAAGGCTGTCCGCTGCTCACCGCTGCCTCGTTCGGTCACGAGTTGCTCGCCTCGTGGTTCGACAAAGTGGCATACATCGGTGCCTTCTCCGCCAATGACAACTGGCTCGACGGATGGACTAACTTCGACCCAGAGCACACGGAGTATTAGTTTTTTAAGTTCTTGAGTTTTTTAAGTTCTTGAGTTTTTAAGTTCACTCACAAACTCACAAACTTAAAAACTCCATAACTCGCCTTCCTGTTAAAAAAGGTTATAAAAGAGGCGTTTGTACAGAGAAAAGTTGCAAATATGGCGATAAAGTGCTATATTTGCAACGTGTTTTTCATAGTATTTAGATTTAAGGTTAACAAAAGGTTGGAGTACGGCGGTACTCCTTTTTTGTTCCTGACAACCATTAAAACCCTAACAACAGATGAACTGTAAACTGATTATCGTGGCGGCAGCCGCGGCCATTGGCGCCAACGCACAGCCACTGACGATGCTCGACAAGACCATCGAGCAAGTGCCTTTCACGGACGTACACTTCACAGACCGCTTCTGGCTGCCGAAGATGGAGACCAACCGGACGGTCTCGATACCGTCGGCCTTCCGGGAGTGCGAGAAGAACGGACGATTCGACAACTTCGCCATTGCCGGCGGACTGAAACAGGGGGAGCATCGGGGCGACTTCTCGTTCGACGACACCGACCCTTACAAGGTGATAGAGGGGGCTAGCTATTCGCTCGCCGTGAAATACGACGCGCGGCTTGACCACTATCTCGACAGCGTGATAGGGCTCATCGCGGCGGCGCAGGAGGACGACGGATACCTGACCACCTGCGTGACCAACAAGTGCTACCGTCTGAGCGGATGGTGGGGACGCTCGAAATGGGAGAAGATAAACAGCCACGAGCTCTATAACAGCGGCCACCTCTACGAGGCTGCCGTGGCCCACTATCAGGCTACGGGCAAGCGGACGCTGCTCGACGTGGCGCTGAAGAACGCCGACCTGGTATGCAAGACGTTCGGTCCCAACGAGGGGCAGATTCACCGTCCGGGCGGCCACCCCATCGTGGAGATGGCGCTCTGCAAACTCTATAAGGTGACGGGCAACAAGAAATACTTGGAGCAGGCGAGATATTTCGTTGACGAGACGGGACGCTGCACCGACGGCCACCATCCTTCGGAGTATTCGCAAGACCATAAGCCGATACTCCAGCAGACGGAGATAGTGGGGCACGCCGTGAGAGCAGGCTATCTGTTCAGCGGCGTGGCCGACGTGACGGCACTGCAGCACGACACGGCCTACTTCCGCGCCATCTGCCGCATTTGGCAAAACATGGCCGACAAGAAACTCTACATCACGGGCGGCATAGGCAGCCGTGCGCAAGGCGAGGGCTTCGGTCCCGAATATGAACTGAACAGCCAGACGGCTTACGCCGAGACGTGCGCGTCGATTTCGAACGTATATTGGAACGAGCGAATGTTCCTGCTCACGGGCGACGCGCGCTTCATAGATGTGCTAGAGCGTGCACTATACAACGGCTGCATCAGCGGTGTGTCGCTCTCGGGCGACCATTTCTTCTACGACAATCCGCTCGGCTCCATCGGCCAGCACAACCGTGAGCGTTGGTTCGGATGCGCCTGCTGCCCGGGCAACGTTACGCGCTTCGTGGCATCGGTGCCGTGGTATATGTACGGCGTGAGCGGAAACGACCTATACGTGAACCTCTACGCCCAAAGCGAGAGCAACATCAAGCAACTGGGTATCACCGTCAACCAGACCACCGACTATCCGTGGGAAGGCAACGTGAAGTTGACCATCGGCTCGCAAAAGGGTGGCAAATCGACCAAACTGAAGAACCTTCGCCTCCGCATACCGGGATGGGCATGCAAGAAGCCCGTGGAGGGATGCACGCTCTACGCGTTTGCCGACAAAGCCCCCGAAGTGACGGTCAAGGTGAACGGCCAGACGGTGCCGGTGAAGCTGTACAAGGGCTATCTCGTAATCAACCGCAAATGGAAGAGCGGCGACCAAGTGGAGATAGCAATGCCGATGACGGTGCGCCGCATAGTGGCCAACGACCAAGTGCACGACTGCGAGGGCAAAACCGCCTATCAGCGCGGTCCGATAGTATATTGTCTTGAGGGAAAAGACCAGAAGGACGGTCATGTGTTCAACAAACTCATTCAGCCCAGCGGCGAGATCACGGCCCACTACGAGCCGTCGCTGCTGAAAGGCGTGGAGGTGCTGGAGGGCAAGGCCAAGACCTTTGAGACCAACGGCGACACCGACGAGACCACGTTCCGCGCCATTCCCTATTACGCCTGGGACAACCGTATGAACGACACAGGGTATATGGGCGACGAGATGACCGTATGGACAGCCTCTTCGCTGAAAGCCATCCACACCACGCCCGAGCCGACGCTGGCCTCGCGCAGTCGCAGTCTGGTGCTGAAAGCCCCGATACAGAAAGACGCGCCCGTGAGCAGCTCCACCGAGGAGTATGCTTGGGGCGTGAACGACCAGTGGGAGCCGGAAAACTCACACGACACCGCAAAGCCCTACTTCTACTGGTGGCTGCGCGTGGGCGTGCCGGTGACGCTGGCCTACAGTCTGCCCGAGGAGACGGAGATTTCCGAGTCGAGCATCTACTGGATGCAGATGGATCACTACGACGGCAGTTTCGACATTCCCGAAAGCTACAAGTTGCAGTATCTCAACGCCGACGACCAGTGGCAAGACGTAGAGCCTCTCAACTCCTACGTCGTAGAAGCCGACAAGTGGAACACCGTCTGCTTCAAGCCCGTAAAAACCACTAAAATCCAAATAGCCGCCCAGCTAAAGCAAGGTCTCTCCGGCGGTGTCCTTGAGTGGAAAATCAAGTAACTCCGCTTATGGCAATACAACCAAAAGTCCCGACTTTGGCGCAAAGGTCAAAGTCGGGATTTTCATTTGTTAGTTTTCAAAGGTTCTATTTCTTCACAATCTTTCGGCCATTCTCAATATATACTCCACGCTGGCGACTGTTGATGCGCTGGCCACGCAGGTTGTAGCGTTTCGTCGTCGCATCGTCTGTCTCAATCGAATTGATGGATGTTGGCACGCCGAACGTAACAACAATCTCCATATCTTTGTCGATATAAGGCAAGGTTAGGCAGTTGTCGGTCACCTGTTTGCTCATCTCCTCGCCGTTAACGGTCAGGCTGAGTATAGTGTAGCCGCTGAACGGATAAACATAGATGACGGCTGTGTCTCCCTCCTCCACGACATACGCCTTGGTGGAGTTTGCCCAAACGTCTCCGTCGTAGTTTGTCTGTCCGCCGCCAGTCGATTTGATGTTCAGCGAGTGAGTCTTTACCACGAAAGTTGCGCTGATGGTGGTGTTGCGTGTTACGCTATCTATTGTGTAGCAGTTATCTACGACATCAGCCGTTA
>Ga0065709_1029570_pt1 | contig 16668 bp, 11 predicted proteins | sample Hoacrofraction14_2_FD_59096 | JGI IMG/M metagenome (GOLD analysis project Ga0065709, IMG submission 59096) | Hoatzin crop microbial communities from Cojedes, Venezuela, sample from fiber fraction 14 v1 | ecosystem: Host-associated > Birds > Digestive system > Esophagus > Crop | place: Venezuela...
CGTTTGGCGAAGTCAAAACATCGGGCCGGAAGGCAAAATAAGCGTCGGGCGCTGGCGTCCGTAAGCGTTTTTGCCTTTCGGACCGTTTGGCGAAGTCAAAACATCGGGCCGAAGGGCAAAATAAGCGTCGGGCGCTGGCGTCCGTAAGCGTTTTTGCCTTTCGGACCGTTTGGCGAAGTCAAAACATCGGGCCGGAAGGCAAAGCAAGCGTGCTCACCCGGCTCATTGCTGACGCGCAAAAGAAAAACTGCCCGCCGCATGGGCAGGCAGTTATTTCTCACAATATTTTTGCCGCAGCTCACACCCCGTACACGCGGATCAGCGTGGCCACCTTCCGGACGACCGACGCACTGTGCAGCAGCAGCATCGCATCCTTGATGTGGCGCTCGCGCACCGTGTTGGTGATGATCACCAGCTCCGCGTTCTGACCGGCCTTCTCCTTCTGGATGACCTGCTCGATCGACACGGAGTTGTTGCCGAACACGCTGGCGATCGTCGCCAGGACGCCCGGCTTGTCCTCCACCTCGAGGCGCATGTAGTAGCTGCTCCGGATATTCTCGATCTTCTTGATCGGGATATTCCGGTAGACATTGTCCCGCGCGGTTCCCTGGCTGCCCGCCGCGATATGGCGCGCGACCGCGAAGACATCGCCCATCACCGCGCTGGCCGTCGGCATCTCGCCGGCGCCGCGCCCGTAGAACATGACATCTCCGACCGCGTCCCCGTGGACAAAGACCGCGTTGTAGGAATCCGACACCGTCGCGAGCGGATGGCTCACCGGGATCAGCATCGGATGCACCCGCGCCTCGATCCCTTCCTCCGTATTGCGCGCCACGGCCATCAGCTTGATGACCCAGCCCAGCGTGCGGGCGTATTCGATGTCACGGGCGGTGATCGTCGTGATCCCCTCCGTGTACACATCCGAAAATGTCACTCTCGAATGGAAGGCGATCGTCGCCATGATCGCGATCTTGCGTCCGGCATCATACCCCTCGACATCCGCGGTCGGATCCGCTTCCGCGTACCCGAGCCGTGTCGCTTCCGCCAGGGCATCGCTGTAGTCCATGCCCTGCGCCGTCATCTGCGTCAGGATGAAGTTCGTCGTCCCGTTGACGATGCCCATCACCTCGCTGATGTCGTTGGCCGCCAGCGAGTTCTTCAGCGGGCTGATGATCGGGATGCCGCCCGCCACGGACGCTTCAAACCGAAGATCCGCGCCGTGCTCCTCCGCCAGCTCCATCAGTTCCCCGCCGTACTCGGCGATCAGATCCTTGTTGGCCGTGACGACCGACTTGCCTACGCACAGCGCCTCGCGGATATACGTCCGGGCCGGCTCGATCCCGCCCATGACCTCGATCACGATCGCGATGCTCTCATCGCGGACGATCTCCTCCCAGCTGTCGGTGAGGATCGCCGGATCCTCCACCTCCGCTGCGTGCTTCTCCGGCGAGCGCACCAGGATCTTCGCAATATGCAGGGTCGTGTTCAGCTTCTGCTGCATCTGCGGCTCCTGCTGCCTCATCACCTTATAGACACCCGTCCCGACCGTGCCGAGGCCCAGCAGCGCGACGTTGATGCCCTCTTTCCCGGCCATCTTACTTGACGTAGTTGACGATGCGTCCGAAGTCCGGCTTCAGGGAAGCGCCGCCGATCAGGCCGCCGTCGATATCCGGCTGCGCCAGGAGCTCATCACAGTTCTTCGCGTTCATGGAGCCGCCGTACTGGATACGGATCGCTTCCGCGGTATCGGTGTCATAGATCTCCGCGATGGTCTCACGGATCGCGCGGCAGACCTCTTCCGCCTGCTCGGTCGTCGCCGTCTTGCCGGTTCCGATCGCCCAGATCGGCTCGTACGCGATGACCGTCGTCTTCGCCTGGTCCGCGGTCACACCCTGGTAACCGACCTTGACCTGCTGGCGGATGAAGTCCATCGTGACGCCCTGCTCACGCTGCTCGAGCGACTCGCCGCAGCACATGATCGGGGTGATGCCATGCTCCAGGGCCTTGAGGATCTTCCTGTTGACATCCTCGTTCGTCTCGCCGAAGTAGCCTCTTCTCTCGGAATGGCCGAGCACGACATACTTCACGCCCGCATCCTCGAGCATCGCCGGGGAGATCTCGCCCGTGAAGGCACCCTTCTCCTCGAAATACATATTCTCGGCGCCAAGGTTCACGTTCGTTCCCTTGATCGCTTCGCCGACCGGCACCAGATCGATCGCCGGCACGCAGTAGACCACATCGACCTCCGGGTTGTTGACAAGGTCCTTCAGGGTCTCCACGAGCGCGACCGCCTCGGTGGGCGTCATGTTCATCTTCCAGTTGCCGGCGATAATTTTCTTTCTTGCCATCTCTCTTGTCCTCCGTCTGTAAGCCGGGCAGGTCCGCCCTGCCCGGCCGCTTAGCTGCTTTGAACCCGGCTGCGCCGGGCATTATTTCCTTCTCAGCGGTAACTGTTCAGCACGCTGTGCGCAGCAGTTACTCTCAGCGGTAACTGCTCAGAACGCTTCGCTGAGCAGTTACGCATCGGACGAAGCTTCGCATTCGAATTCGTCCGATGCTGCAGGATATATTTTATCGGTACGCCCTCAGCAGCAAGTGCTTCGGGCTGTCCTGAACCGTTATGCTCAGCGATCGTTCGCCGCCGCCACGCCCGGGAGCTCCTTGCCCTCGAGGAATTCCAGAGAAGCGCCGCCGCCTGTGGAAATGTGGCTCATCTTGTCGCCGTAGCCCAGCTGGTTCACGGCTGCCGCACTGTCACCGCCGCCGATGATCGTGGTGGCTTCCGTCTCCGCCAGCGCCGCCGCAACGGCCTTGGTGCCGGCCGCCAGGACCGGGTTCTCGAACACGCCCATCGGTCCGTTCCAGACAACGGTCTTCGCATCACGCACCGCCGCCGCATACAGCTCGATGGTCTTCGGGCCGATATCCATACCCATGCGGTCCGCCGGGATCTTGTCGGAATCGACGGTCAGCGTCTCGATCTTAGCATCGATCGGGTTCGGGAATTCCTTCGTCGTGACCGTGTCGACCGGAAGGAGCAGCTTCTTGCCGAGGGACTCGGCCTTAGCGATCATCTCCGCGCAGTAATCGATCTTGGTCTCATCGAGCAGGGAGGTGCCGATCTCATAGCCCTTCGCCTTCAGGAAGGTGTAGGCCATGCCGCCGCCGATGATCAGGGTATCGCACTTCTCGAGCAGGTTGTTGATGACGTTCAGCTTGTCCGCCACCTTCGCGCCGCCCAGGATCGCCACGAACGGGCGGACCGGGTTATCGACGGCGTTGCCGAGGAAGTCGATCTCCTTCTGCATCAGGTAACCGACGACGCTGGTCTTGACATACTGCGTCACGCCGACATTCGAGCAGTGTGCGCGATGGGCGGTACCGAACGCGTCATTGACAAACACATCCGCCAGGGAAGCCAGCTCCTTGCTGAACTCCTCGCCGTTCTTCGTCTCTTCGGCTCTGTAGCGGGTATTCTGCAGCAGGATCACATCGCCGTCCTTCATGGCTTCGACAGCGGCCTTCGCATTCGGGCCGACCACATTGTCATCCGCCGCGAACACGACCTCCTGGCCGAGCAGCTCGCTGAGACGCTTCGCCACCGGTGCGAGCGACAGCTCCGGCTTCGGCTCTCCCTTCGGCTTGCCCAGATGCGAGCAGAGGATCACCTTGCCGCCGTCCGCGATCAGCTTCTTAATGGTCGGGAGCGCCGCCACCAGACGGTTCTCATCCGTGATCACGCCGTCCTTCAGCGGAACGTTGAAGTCGCAGCGCACCAGCACGCGCTGGCCCTTGACATTGATATCATCCACAGATTTCTTGTTAAGCATGATATTCCCTTACCTCCTGTACATGCATTCTGCCCCTCAGGGCTCATAAATTCGGACAGGTGGCCCCTGCCCGGCCCGTCTGCGCACAGTCGCTTCGCCGTGCGGCCATACGGCCGCCGTCGCTGCAGCAGCTGGCGCGTAATCGAGTAGGATGAGTCCTACTCGATTGACGCGGCATTCGCCGGATGAACACGCAAGCGTGCTCACCCGGCTCATTGCTAACGCGTAAATGAAAGAAGGGCCCGGTCCTTACAGACCGGACCCCTCGCTCAGGTCATACACATCCGTTCCCGGCGTATTCCCCGTGCCGCCCCCGCGGGACAGGGCCTCTCACAGTGAATTACTTGTTCAGGAACTTTGCGAAATACTTGATCGTCCTGCACATATTGGATGTGAAGGAGTTCTCATTGTCATACCAGGAAACAACCTGGACTTCCGTCTTGTCCTCGCCGCAGTCAAGAACCATGGTCTGCGTCGCATCGAACAGGGAGCCGTAGGTCATGCCGACGATATCCTTGGAGACGATCAGGTCCTCGTTGTAGCCGAAGGACTCGTTCGTGACGCTCTTCATCTTCGCGTTGATCTCATCAACCGTGACCTTACCCTTGACAACAGCGGTCAGGATCGTGGTGGAACCGGTGGAGGTCGGGACACGCTGTGCGGAACCGATCAGCTTGCCGTTCAGCTCCGGAACGACCAGGCCGATAGCCTTCGCAGCGCCGGTGCTGTTCGGAACGATGTTCTCGGCAGCCGCGCGGCTTCTTCTCTTGTCGCCCTTTCTCTGCGGGCCGTCCAGGATCATCTGATCACCGGTGTAGGCATGGATCGTGACCATGATACCGGACTCGATCGGAGCGAGGTCATTCAGAGCCTTCGCCATCGGAGCCAGGCAGTTCGTGGTGCAGGAAGCCGCAGAGATGATGTTGTCCTCAGCGGTCAGGGTCTCATGGTTCGTGTTGTACACGATGGTCGGAAGGTCATTGCCGGCCGGAGCGGAGATGACAACCTTCTTGGCGCCCGCATCGATATGAGCCTGAGCCTTTGCCTTGGAGGTATAGAAACCGGTGCACTCCAGAACGACGTCGATGTCCAGCTTGCCCCACGGCAGGTTGTGCGCGTCAGCCTCTTTGTAGATCTCGATCTCATGGCCGTCCACGATGATGGAATGATCCGTGCAGCTGACCAGGTCGGCCTTCGCATATCTGCCCTGAGAAGAATCATACTTCAGAAGATAAGCCAGCATATCCGGGCTGGTCAGATCGTTGATCGCGACGATCTCAAAGCCCTCTGCCTGGAACATCTGACGGAACGCAAGGCGGCCGATGCGGCCGAAACCGTTAATTGCAACTCTCACTGCCATAATTACCAATCCTCCTGCAAATAAATGATGTTGGATATGATCACGGACCCTCGCGGATCCGTTTGTGCTGCTGCTAAGCCCCGTCTGCCTGAATCAGCGTGTCTGCCGGGCCCAGCCTGTTTGCTATTTTACCTAATCAGGGGCTAAAAATCAAGCCTGTCCAAACTCCTTTTCGGGGTCGCTCATAAAAATAGCGTTTTTAACAAGCGCTCCCGGCACGCAAAGGGGCCTGCCCCTGAAAAATGTGACAGGGGCAGGCCTCTTTCTGTTATATTTTTGTAACTGTTCAGGACAGCCCGAAGCACTTGCTGCTGAGGGCGTACCAATAAAGTATATTTGGCAGCATCGGACGAATTTGAATGCGTAGCTTCGTCCGATGCGTACTGTTCAGCGAAGCGTTCTGAACAGTTACATATTTTTGTCGATTCTGGTCAGCCGCGTCAGCCGAACATATCATCCAGCGCGCTCTGCACCAGCTGCTTGTTGCTCTCCTGGAACTGCGCCGGGGTCGACGTGCCGTCCAGCAGGGTGGTCCACTGATAGTCCACACCGATGGCGTTCCACAGATCGAAGGCACCGACTTCGCCGGTCCATTTCATGACCTCGTAGTTCTCCTCCGTGATCGCGCAGTCTTCCCACCAGGTCAGATCGCTGTCGCGGATCTCGGTGTCATCATGGTACCAGTTCGCCCAGTCTTCAAAGACCGCGTACACCAGCTCCGGATCCTCGACACCCGTCGGGATCATCCACGCGTTGCCGGAGGAGCTGTTCTTGCGGGCGTTGGTCTCGGCATTGCCGGACGGGCCGACCGGGAACGGAGCCCAGATGATATCGAAGCCCAGAGAGGAGTCCTCATTCTGGCTGGAGATCCAGGCCGCGGTGATCCAGGAAGCGACCTTGCCGTCCATGTAGTTGTTCATGTTCGAATCAAAGTCATCCGCGTTCCACGGCATCGCGGTGTGGTCCACGTTATACATGTTGTACATGAAGTCCAGGCACTCGCCGACGGCCGCGCTGTCCAGCGTCTGGGTCGGGGAGGACGCGATGGTCGCGCCGTTGGACTGCAGCAGCAGGTTGATCAGGAAATCATAGCGGGAGCCGTAGCCGTAGACGTCGATCTCGCCGTCGCCGTTGGTATCCTGCGTCAGGGCCGCCAGATACTCATTGTACTTATCCCAGGTCCACTCACCGTTCTCATAGAGGACGTTCGGATCCTCGAGGCCGGCATCGTCGAGCATCTGCTTGTTGAAGGCCAGCATGTAGGTGTTGTAGAGGCCGACCTCCGCGCTGTTCTGGATGAACAGGTAGGTGCCGTCCAGGCCCGCGTCCGCTCGGAGCAGGATGTTCTGATCGGTGAGCACGTCCGCGTCCGCCGGGAGCACATCCTCGAGCTTCTGCACATAGCCGTTGTAGACCGCCGGGATACCGAAGCTCAGGTCGACTTCATAGATATCGCAGTCCGGCTTGCCCGCCAGGATGGAGGTGTTGATGGATTCCTGCACGCCGGTCCAGGTCAGGTTCGTGAACTCGATCTTCACGTTGTACTTCTCTTCGACTTCCTTGACAACGTCGAAGTGCATCTGCGCGAGCTCCTCGTCGGAGACCGACGGATCATCGTAGATGTCCTCGTGCGTGCTGTCATAGTAATGCGAATACCAGGTGCCGATCCGGATCGTCCGGGTCTCGCCCTCGTTGTACGGATGGTCTTCTTCTGCCATCGCGATGCCGGACATGGCCGTGACAGCCATAGCGCCAACCATCAGGGCCGATACGACTTTTGCAAAAGACTTTTTCATGTAATGCATCCTCCTTATGTGATGGATCCCCCGCCGGCGCCGGAGTGCCGGCGGAGTCAGTCTGTGTGAAAGGGCTGCAGCCGGCCGCCGTGCTGTGCACCCGAAGGGACAGGCATGGGCGGGCCGCCGCTGCAGGAAGATTACTTCGTGTATCCGACCGATACGGAGTAGACCTCCCAGGCCGAGGATGCTTCACACTGAAGCCGTGCGCCCCAGGTGCTGACATCGTCGCCAAGGTATTCCGCGATCGTCTCGAACGGGATCTGGCAGGTGCTGCCGTTGAACAGCGCATAGCCCTGACCCGAACCGTCGTAATCGCCGACACCGACGCGCATCCAGCCGGCTTCGGAATCCGGGAAGACGACCCAGATTTCACCGGTCTCGGAAGCATAGGAAATGTTGATCACGCTGCCCTCGGTGAGTGCTGCCCTGAAGTCATCGGTCATCTCCAGACCGTCCTGACCCCAGCCGCCGCCGGAGATCTGGAAGCCTTCCAGCTCAACGGAAGCGTTGTACGGTACGAATTCACCGGCCTTGCCGACGCGCACCGAGTAGACCTCCCACGCGCCGTCCGACTCGCACTGAAGGGTCGTGCCCCACTTCGAGACATCATCGCCGCAGTACTCCGCGATCGTCTCGTACGGGATATAGGCCTTCGAGCCGTCCGTGAGCGCATAGCCCTGTCCGGAGCCGTCCGCATCGCCGACGCCCACGCGCATCCAGCCGGCCTCCGCGCCCGGGAATACCAGCCACATGTTGTTCGTATCGGACGCATAGCTGATCTCGACCACGCTGCCCGGCACCAGCGCCGCGATGAAGTCTTCGCTCATCTCCGTGCCGGCCTGCGACCACGCATCGCCGCTCACCTGCGCGCCCTCCAGCTCGACCGCACCGGATTCGATGCAGTAGTTCGGGACCGCCTCGCCGACGCGCACGGAGTAGACCTCCCAGTCGCCGTCGGACTCGCACTGCATCGCTGCGCCCCAGGTCGAGACGTCGTCGCCGCAGTACTGCGCGATCTGCTCATAGGTCACCTGCGCCACGGTGCGGGACGCATTGTAGTACGAATAGCCCTGTCCGGAGCCGTCGCAGTCGCCCACGCCCACGCGCATCCAGCCGGCCTCTGCGCCCGGCATGACCAGCCACATGTTGCCGGTCGCGGAGGTATAGCTGATCTCGACCACGCTGCCCGGCACGAGCGCGCTGATGATCTCTTCCGGCATGTCGTAGCCGGCCTGCGCCCAGCCGCTGCCGCTGGTCTGGAAGCCTTCGAACTCGACCGCACGGATCACGCCGTTCAGGCCGACCGTATCGGAGCCGCTGCTCTCGAAGCCGGCCGGGGAGCCGAACTCGGCCGCCGTGTTCACCGCGATCGGCGCGCCGCTCGCATCGAGGAAGGTCAGGTTGTCAAAATACAGTGTCTGCGGAGCCGGCGCATTGTCGACTTCCCTGGACAGGATGATGTAATTGTCCGAGGCCGCATTGAATTCCAGCGAACTGACATCGAAGGTCAGCGTCTTCGGGTTGACGCTCTCGAGATACACCGACCAGTCACCGGCCGCGTTCTCGGTCTCATTCTCCTCGCCCGTGTAGGCATAGAGCTTGCCGCTCGTCGCGTAGAACGCACCGTCTGCCGACTCGGTTCCCAGATCCACCCGGATCGTGGCCAGGTTCGCGACACTGTCGCCGAGCAGGGCGCTGATGTTGACGCCGAGGTACATGCTGCCGCCGTCGACATTGACCATCTTCAGGGCCTTCGAGCCGTTGAAATCCGCGACCTCGAGCGTCGAGCCGTCCGCCGCGCCCTTGGTCTTGTTGACCTTCACGAAGCCGAAATTGCCGTCCTCAAAATCGATGACCGTCGCGCCCGCCGCAGCCGGAGCCTCCGCCGGAGCCTCTTCCGCCGGAGCCTCTTCCGCCGGAGCCTCTTCCGCCGGAGCCTCTTGTGCCGGTGCTTCGGTCTCAGCCGCCGCCTCGGTCTCCGCTTCCGTCTCCGCCGCCGCGATATCGAGCACTTCCTCTTCCGTCGCTGCCGCCTCGGAAATGGCTTCTTCAACGGCTGCCTCCGCTTCCGACACCGCTTCCGAAACCGCCTCTTCCGCCGCCTCCTGCGCTTCCGTCGCCGCCTCCGCCGCTTCCGACACCGCTTCCTCCACGGCCTGCGCCGCTTCCGACACCGCTTCCTCCGCCGCCGCTTCCGCCGCGACCTCGGTCTCCGTCAGCGCTTCCGTCTCCGCGGCGCCCGCCGCGCCGGCGCCCAGCAGCGTCATCGCCATGACCGCAGACAACACGCCGATACTGCCTCTTCTTTTTCTCACTGCTTTACCCTCCTTGTATGGCAAGCTTGTCAGGATCCGGACGGATCCCGTTTCAGGTACCGTTTCACGCCGCGCCGCTCCCGCGGGAGGACGCCGGCCGGCAGGACCGCCGCCTGATTGCAGGGGCAGCGCTGCCATTTCCAAGTCATTCAGCCCGTCAGACCGCTTCGCTCCACCCCCTCAATGAACTGTTTCTGGAGCGCCACATAGAGCAGCAGGATCGGGATGAGCACCAGCACTATGCCGGCATCCAGATACAGCTCCAGGATGTTCGGATCGTACTCCTTATAGAGATTGCCGATCGTGGCCGAAAGGCTTGAAATCTTGATACTGATCGCGATGTCCTCGCTGATGTGGAACAGGCGCGCGTAGAACGTGTCGTTGTACTGCCACACCATCGAGAAGATCGCCACGGTCAGGACCGCCGGGGTCGCCGAGCGGAGCATGATCGAAAAATACGTCCGCAGCATGCCGGCGCCGTCCACGAAGGCCGCCTCCTCGATCTCCTTCGGGAGACCGCGGAAGAACTGGTTGAAGATATAGATGTACAGGCCGCTGCGCAGTCCGCAGCACAGCACGGTCAGGATGTACATCGGCACCGGCGTCCCGAGCAGGTTCACCGGACTGCCGTGGATGGCCGTGATGATGCCCGCCACGTCGAAGTTCGAAAATGTCATATACAGCGGCAGCATGATCGTATGGGTCGGAATGACGATCATCAGCACGACGCACGCGAACAGCACGTTCTTGAACGGAAAATCAAACCGTGCAAAGCCGTAGCCCGCCATGGAGCACATCAGCACCTGGATCGCCATCAGGCTCACCGAGTAGGCCACCGCCCGCAGCATCGTCGGCAGATAGTCGAGCACCACCGACGCCGTCTCGTAGCGCAGGAGCGTGGGGTTCTGCGGGATCAGGTACACCAGCGCGTTGTAGTTGTCCGCGTCCGAGAAGAACGAACGCGAGACGATGCCGATGACCGGTCCCAGGATGACGTACGCCACACCGATCAGCACGATCCAGCGGAAGATCCCCAGGGCCAGCTCCTTGAGCTGCGACAGGATTGCCTTGCCGGCGTTCTGCCGGGCCCACTCTTCCTTCCAGCCGCTCTTTGCTCTCTTTTCCTCTGTTATCGGGCCAGCGCCCGCAGCCGCTCTCATCATGAACGCCTCCGTATCCGTTGCATGTATCCGCTGCACGTATCCGCAGCCTGTCTCCGCTGCCTGTCTTCGCTGCACCGGCGCGCCGCACGTGTCCGGGCTGCCGCTGCATGTATCAGTTATAGTAGAACGTCCGCTTCTGGATGAACCGGACCACCAGCGCCAGGATCAGGCAGGTCACCACCGTGGACACCAGACTCATCGTGGAGCTCAGCCCGTAGTTGTTGTTCGTGAAGGCCGTCGTGTACGCGAGGTCCACGACCTCGGAATCCACGAAGCTGTCGACCACCGTGTAGACCACCACCGTCACGATGTGCGGCATGACCATCGGGAAGGTCACCTTCCAGAAGGTCTCGTAGGCCGTCGCGCCCTCGATCTTCGCCACCTCGTACATGGTGCCCGGGATCGCCTGCAGCGCCGCGATGAAGATGATGATCTGGATGCCGGAGGCGTTGACGATCGCCGAGATCCGCGTCACGGCACCGGACACGTAGCTGATCAGCACCTGCGGCAGGCCCAGCGTCTCAAAGAGCTCGATGTAGTAGGTGATCGAGACCCCCGTCGACGCGGCCGCGTCCATCACCTCCGCACTCGAGGAGGAGATGCCGCCGACCATGACATTCCGGGCGACATCGATCGCGTTGACGATCGCCTCCGAGTTCAGGATGACCGGCAGGAAGAAGATCGCGCGCAGCAGCGTCCGCCCCGGGAACTTGCGGTTCAGGAGCAGCGCCATGAACAGGCTGAAGAACGTGATCAGCGGCACATCCACCAGCATGTTCCCGACCGAGGTGGTCAGGATCTGCTTGAAGGTCCCGTGCCCGCGGAACGCGTAGATAAAGTTCTCCAGTCCCACGAATTCCAGTGTATAGCCGCCGCCCGGCCGCACGGTCAGCTCCGACAGGGAAAACTGCGCCGTCATCACCAGGCTTCGGAGATAAAACCAGAGGAAGCCGATCAGCCACGGCGTTATGAACGCGATGCCGACCAGGGAACGCCTGCGCGTCAGGGTCAGTCTCCTCTTTTTTCCTTTCATCCCGCTCTCCTCCGTTCCTGCCGCACGCCCCGCTCCGAGACCTGCGCAAACCGTATCATTTGCTGCTGCCAAATATACTTTATCGGTACGCCCTCAGCAGCAAGTGCTTCGGGCTTATCTTTCTGTCTCACTCCGCTGACAGTCCGGCGTGTACTGCCGGATTGCTCCGTCCGCCGCTCACAGCACCTCGAAGCTGTGCGCCGCGACCGTGACGCCACCGGCCTCATGGGCTTCGTCCGTCCGGTTCACCAGGATCTTCGTCCCCTCACTGTAGGTGACCACGGCGACGCCGTCTTCGGTCTTCTCATACCCGGTCATGAACTGCCCGCGCACCTGATCGAGCGCGCTGCTGACGGTGGCGTAGATGCGGGCCGCACATTCCGCCCAGGACGTGAAGGTGACCGAATAATACCGGTTGAGTCCCGTCTCCTTCATCTCCGAGGCGTCCTCATACGTGAAGGTGAAGTGCGGGCTCGCCCCGGCCTCGATCAGGCCGAGCGCGATCTCCGTCTCATCCGTCGTGTCGCTGAGGTTGATCACCTCGCCGGAGTAGTCGATGCAGCCGTGGATCAGCATCTCGTAGAAGGGCACCTGCTCGTCGATGACATAATAGGCATTGCCCGTCAGCGGCGCGTCGAGGATATCCTCCGCATACGCGAACGCGTAGTCGTTGCTGTCGGTGACCATCAGGGCCTTCCCGGTGTCGGATAGGACCTGCAGCTGCGAGCGCACCACATCGAGCGCGGCCTCGCGGTCGATCACGTTCGTGCGCTTCTTGTCCGAGTGCAGCTCATTGCCGAGATCCCGGAGGGAAATGCCTTCAATGTCGAGCTTCGAGAACGCCTGCGCCGCCCTGCCCGTATACCGCACCAGGAACTTCGGCGAGATCAGGTCATAGCGGTTCTCCTCGTAGCCGAGGCCCGAGGTCGCGCGGAGCGAGGTCGGGTTGACCAGACCGAATTCCGCGTAGTAGCCGGTCGCGTAATAGCGGGCCGTCTCGTTCGAGCGCGAGTAATGGCTTGAGACCAGCGAGACCTTCTGGAACGCTGCGTCCGCGTAGAAGCGGCCGCCCAGATCCTCCATCGTCTGCGAGAGCGCCTCCAGGCCGGAAGTGCCGCCGAGCTTGCGCAGCACCCGCACGCGGCCGAGCACGTCACCGTAGTAGCCGCCGGACGTCCAGCCCCGGAAGTTCATGACCTGTCCGCGCACGCCGGCCTCGTCGAGCGAGTGCGCGATCTGCTCTGCCTGCTCGAAGGTCGTCATCGGATACAGGCTCCGGTACTGCACGCCGAGCATATACGCCGTGCGCTCCACCCCGCCGATGATGTCGTAGTAGAACGGTGTGGGGCTGTCTCCGGTATCCGGCTCCAGCACGCCCTCGTTGATCAGGCGGGTGCGGTAATACGCCGCCGCGCCGCTCAGGCTCGCGTCCTCGCCGGTCAGGAACGTATACCGGACCGTGATGTTGACATCGTACATGCTGCTCTCGATGATGGGCAGGTTCGCTTCCGAACCCGTGGTGCCCGTCATGGACAGCTTCTCGTCGCCGCGGAGCGTGAAGATCGCGCCGACGCTGTTGTAGGAGTTGACATCCGAGGAGACATTCGCGGTCACATTGGCCAGGGACGCGCCGTCCTCGATCGTGGCCAGGATCGCATTGTCCTCGCGGAAGATCCCGAAGAGCGCCATCTTCGCATCCCGCGAATTCTCGCGCACGGTCAGCGTCGCCGCCAGCGGATCGTTGCCGTAGATGAATTCGCTGTAGTCATTGCCCGAAGAGAGCTTGCCCTTCCCGTTGTTGAAGTAAATGAGGGAGCCCGAGCCGTTGGGCACGAGCATGCTGCCCTCTTCCTCCGTTCCCCCGGCCCCGAAGAAGCTCAGCAGACGGATCCGGTGTACGGCGCCCCCGCCGTACTCCTCGATGCCGGACACCGGCACGCTGACCTGCAGCCCGTCGTTGAGCAGACGGTACTCGAGCGGGATCACGAAGTGGACCGGCAGCGCGTCCTCGACGCCCGCCGCCGCCATCTCCTCCCCGTAGTCCTCCAGGGTGAAGCCGGCCTCCTCAAGGTACTTGTTCAGCTTGCGCAGCTGCGAGGCGCCGGTCCGCGCCGACTCGAGCAGCTCCAGGAACTCGTCGCCCATCGAGGACGAGGTGTATTTCTTGGTGACAAATTTCGCATCCTTCTCGTCGAGCTTCGAGGTGATCTCCTCGAGCGTGGATGTGCGGATGTAGAGCGGCACGATGCCGGTCTCCGGCGTCATGTCCCCGAGCGTGTACAGGAAGCGGATCCCGTTCTCGATCGTCTCCGCCGCGAGCTGATCGCGCTCCACGCAGTAGGACCAGGAGTCAAAGGTGCTGTCGAGCCGCTCGGTGTTGTAGTAGTCCAGGATGAGCTGGCTGCGCAGGTAATTCTTGTTGGTGGCATTGGCCACGGGATCCTGCGCGGCGTCCGGCGGATTCGACCACGTCACGGCGCCGCTCCGGCGGTCATACAGGGCCACGCTGCCGGTGTCCGTGTCGGCGTAGAGAACGAAACTGCCGTTTTCGGCGGCCACGTCCATGCCGGCGGTCTCTTCCGGGGCCTCCACGCTGCTGCTCAGCGGCTCGAAGGCGCCCGAACCGACCTCATAGGTATAGGACGACAGATACTGCCGGTACTCGTTGAAGAGTGTATAGCGCAGCACAATCCATGCCGCCACGGCAGAGACCGCCGCCAGGAGCACCAGAAACGCCGCCCGTATGAGCTTTTTTCTGTCGATCATGCCATTCCTCCCGTCTCCGGCGCCCGGCTTCCGGCCGGCGCCCCTGTTCTGTCATCTGTGTCCGGGCCGGCGCACCGGGTGTGCCTCCCGTTATTATCTGAAGAATGTCTGCCTGTCCGCAGGCCGCCCTTGCCGGCGCTCTGTCCGGCCGGCCGCAGCGGTCATCAGCTGCGGAAGATCAGTTCCTGATAGATGCTGTGGAAGAAGCTGATGACCTGGTTGATCAGGTCGAAGAACAGCAGCACCACGAAGATGATCAGCAGCATCGCGACCAGCGTCAGCGCCAGCGTGACCAGCGTCTTCGCCAGCGTGTAGTGATGCACCGTCATGATCCCGGTCAGCAGCAGGAAGGCGCTGTACGCGATCCCCACCGCCAGGAGCATGTGGTAGAAGGCCGCCCCGTCCGCGGTGATCGCGTGGCTCAGGAGCGTGCCCAGGAAGAAGCACACGATCATCGGCGTCACGGCGTAGCCCACCGCGATCAGGATGTCGCGCAGCCGTCCCTCGCCCTCCATCAGGCAGGTCACCGACCAGTTGCCGACGCACAGCAGCAGGTACAGCAGCAGCACCGCGATCATCATCTGCAGCGAATCCACCGTGCGCGGGTCCGTGTCATTGACGATGAAGGCGGACGAGATCCGGTTCACCGAGATGCTCAGGGAGAACAGGATCACCAGGAAGACGGCCAGCGCGACCGACCCCTGATTGCGGTGCCGGATCTCATAATAGGCGTCCAGCGGATGACTCACGGTATACAGCGCGTATCTCCACTGACTGCCGCTCACTAAGTCTTTCATGAATCTCCCCCCGCTCTGCGTTTCCGGCGGCCCGTCACAAAGAGCGCCGCCGCGACCGCGGCCACCAGCGCCGTCATCACCGGTCCGATGTACCGGGCCAGGATGTCATTGCGCCAGCGCCGGAATGCGATGGAATAATACTTCCGGTTGCGCGCGAGCTTCAGGCACTCCATCGCGCTCTTGTTATCCCCGGCCGTCAGGTACGCCTTGCCCATGCCGCTGGCGGCCAGCTCGTTGTTCTCATCGAGGCGGAGGATCTCCTGCCATTTGTCAATGGCCTGGGTCTCGTCGCCGTCGTAGCGCAGGCCCACGGCCTCGTTGATCAGCTTCCCGTAGTTCGTGGCCTCAAAGCGCAGGATCGAATTGTGTCCCGCGTCGAGCACCAGCAGCTCGTCCCCGCTCTGCTCGATGGCCGTCGGCGTCTGGAAGGTCCCCTCCTGCAGTCCGAGTCCCCCGAAAATGTAAAGCAGGTTGCCTTCCTTGTCATACGTGAACACGCGCCCTCTGCGGCGGTCCAGCAGCGAGTAGATGCCCTTCTCGCGGTAGACCACGTCCGTGATCTCGCTCGGGCCGGCGTAATCGCCGTAGATGCCGAACACGACATCGCCGCCGAGGCTTCCGCGCTCGCCCTTCTGGATCACGTCCTTGCCCTGCGGGTTCAGCCGGCGCACCGCCTGGATCCCGTCCGCGTCGATGTTGGACGCGTAGATGAAGCCGTCGGCATCCACGTCGATGCCGGTGAATTCGGTCGGGATGTAGAGCTGCTGGTTGGAGCGCTCCTCCTTGCTGGCCATGCGCCGCCAGAACTTCTCCCAGACCGTGATCTTCACGTCGATGGTCCCGAAGTAGCCGGTAAAGTCGCCGTGGCTGTCGAAGACCAGGATGCCCTCGAACGCATTTTTCCCGATCACGTAGACGCGGTCGGCATAGTCCACGGTGACCTTCAGCGGGATGAAGACGAAGCCGTCATCCAGGATCTCCGAGACCGGATCGCTGACTGTCTTGATATACTCGCCGTCCTCCGTCAGCACCACGATGCGCCCGTTGTCGGAGTCGGCCACGTAGACCTCGCCCTTCTCCGAGACGCACACGCCGTTCGGGGAACGGAAGGTGTCCGTCTCCCCGCCTTGCGTAAACGAATCGATGATGCGCACCACACGTGTCATCGTGCTGTCGAGCTCGACGATGCGGTTGTTGCCCGTGTCCGCGACGAAGATATTGCCGTCCGGCGCCACGCACAGATCCTGCGGGGATTTGAAGCCCTCCGTCCCGAGCCCCGTGCCCGTCACCGAGCCGGCCGGCGTGTAGGGGGCCGGCGTGTAGACGATATCGTCCCAGTAATCGTAGTTATAGGACTGGTACGGAAGATCCTCCGCCCGGGCCGCGCCCGGGGCCGCCAGGCTGAGCACTGCCGCCGCGAGCAGGGCGCACAGCGCGCCGCGCTTCCGGTGCCCTGCTCCTGCCTCTCTTCCCTGTGTTCTCATCTCTGTCCTCCCGCCGCGCACGGCGTGCGCATCTGTGTTTACTGTGAAAACCCCGGGAAGCAAGCCCGTTTAGGGCGCAGCTGACCGGCTGGTTTTCCGTATACCTGTGATGCACGCTGAA
>Ga0065709_1029571_pt1 | contig 16630 bp, 17 predicted proteins | sample Hoacrofraction14_2_FD_59096 | JGI IMG/M metagenome (GOLD analysis project Ga0065709, IMG submission 59096) | Hoatzin crop microbial communities from Cojedes, Venezuela, sample from fiber fraction 14 v1 | ecosystem: Host-associated > Birds > Digestive system > Esophagus > Crop | place: Venezuela...
GTGACGCAGCGGCAGGCCGCGGGCGGCCGCGAAGGAAGATACAGAGCCCGCCGGCAGAACGGAAGTGTCCGGCCGGTGAGCGCAGGACTGCACAGGAGACAGAACAGTGGCTAAGGCATACGGATTCGTAGAAGTTTCAGGGGTTGTCGCGGCGGTCGACGCGCTGGATATCATGCTCAAGACCGCACAGGTAGAGTTCGCGACGTGGGAGAGGCGCCTCGGCGGGCGGCTCGTGACCATCGTCGTGACCGGCGAGGTATCCGCCTGCAATGAAGCCGTGGAAAATGCCGTGGCGAAGGCGCTTGGCAAACCGGTTTCGACCGGTGTCCTGCCCAACCCCCACCCGGAGGTCGTCAAGCTCATCGAGCTGAGCTCGCAGCGGTGGAAGAAGGCCTGGGCACAGAATCAGGCGAAGGAGAAGGAACGGGAGAAGGCCGAGGGCGAGGAGTCGTACCTGTACACGGTATGACGGCGCCGGCCGTAAGCGCCGCCGGTCGGCGGCAGTGACTTGTCCCCTTGCGCCCGGGTATAAAGCGCTGAGACCGCGCGGCAGCCGGGAAACGGCTGTGAGCGTGAGCGCTGAGAAGGGTTATCGCCGGGGTTTTCGCCGACCGGAGAAGCCGGGAAACGGCTGTGAGCGTGAGCGCTGAGAAAACCGGGAGGGAACAACGGGCAACCGAACAGGAACAGCAGAACAACGAAAAACGGAAATCATAATCACACAACGAACAACAGTGTACAAGGAGGAAAACATCATGACACAGGAAGCATTGGGAATGGTTGAGACCAGAGGCCTGGTGGCGTCGATCGAGGCGGCTGACCAGATGTGCAAGGCGGCGAACGTCGCGCTGATCGGTTCGGAGAAGATCGGTTCCGGTCTCGTGACCGTCATGGTCCGCGGCGATGTCGGAGCGGTGAAGAGTGCGGTGGAGGCCGGTGCCAACGCGGCGTCCAGACTCGGCGAGCTGGTCGCGTCCCACGTGATCCCGCGCCCGCACGGCGATGTGGAGATGATCCTGCCGAAGGCCGGCAAGTAATCAAAGAGCAAACGTGAGGTATCAGCGTGGAAAATTCTGCAATCGAGCAGATCACCAGACTGGTGATCGATGTGCTTCAGGAAAATCAGGATAAGGGGCAGGGATTTGTCGTTCCGATCGGTGTATCTGCCCGCCACGTCCACCTGACGCAGGAAGACGTGGAGGTCCTGTTCGGAAAGGGCCACCGGCTGACCCCGAAGAAGGAACTGATGGGCGGACAGTTCGCCGCCGAGGAGATGGTGACCCTCGTCGGTCTCAAGCTCCGGGCCATCGAAAATGTCCGGGTCCTCGGGCCGTGCCGCAAGGCTTCCCAGGTGGAGATCTCGGCGACCGACGCGCGCAAGCTCGGCATCAAGGCACCGATCCGCGAATCCGGCGACATCGCCGGTTCCGCGCCGATCGCGCTGGTCGGACCGCAGGGCGCCCTGTATCTGAAAGAAGGCTGCATCGTCGCGGCGCGGCACATTCACATGAGCCCGCGCGACGCCGAGGCGGCCGGGCTGCACGACGGTGACTACGTCTCGGTCCGCGTGGACAACGAGCGCAGCACCATGTACAGCAAGGTGAAGATCCGTGTCGATGACTCGTTCACCCTCGAGATGCATATCGATACGGACGAGGCGAATGCCGCGGATATCAAGCAGGGGGATACCTGCCGGATCATTAAATAAGCACAGCGGCGCGAAGACGGCCGGGATCATCTGCCGTTTTCCGCGCCGCAGAGAAAGGAATCGTACGCATGATAGTCGGCAGAGTCGTGGGAAGTCTGATCTCGACAAGGAAAAATGCAAATCTGACCGGAAGCAAGTTCACGATCGTGAAGCCGCTTGAAGAGATGAACATGCAGGGCGGCAACATCGTGGCGACCGATCATATCGGGGCCGGCATCGGCGAGCTCGTGCTGGTCGCGCTCGGCAGCGCGGCACGGATCGGGACCGGGGCGCCGGATGCGCCGATCGACGCGGCGATTGTCGGCATTGTTGACGAGGAGAACAAGATAGATTACAGATGAGTATGGATATCAAAGAGCTGAGCAGTATCATTAAGGACGGCGGCATCGTCGGAGCCGGGGGTGCCGGTTTCCCGACGTACGCCAAGCTGGACAGCCGGATAAAGACAGCGCTTCTCAACTGCGCCGAATGTGAGCCGCTTCTCAAACTGCACAGGCAGCTTTTAAAACTGCATGCGGAGGAGATACTCTCGGCATTTGAAGTTATCCTGGACACGGTCGGAGCGCAGGAAGGCATCGTCGGGATCAAGGCGGAATACACGGAGACGATCCGTGCGCTGGACGGCTGCATCGACCGTCATCCGAAGATCCGGATCCATACCCTGGCCGGCGCGTACCCCATGGGCGACGAGGTCGTCCTGATCCGCGAGGCGACGGGCATCACGGTCCGTCCGGGCTCTCTGCCGATCGAGGCGGGGGTGGCCGTGTTCAATGTGGAGACGGTCTATAACATTTCCAGAGCGATGCAGGGGCTGCCGGTCACCGATAAGGTGGTGACGGTGGTCGGCGAGGTGAACGAGAGCGTGACGCTGCGCGTGCCGCTCGGCATGAAGCTCGGGGAGGTCGTGAAGGCAGCGGGCGGGACTCCGCTCGAAGATCCGTGCTTTATCACGGGAGGTCCGATGATGGGCCGGTTCGGCCAGGCCGATGACCCGGTGACGAAGACGACCAACGCGATCCTCGTGCTCAGGCAGGATCATCCGCTGGTGCTGCGCATGCGCACGCCGGTGTCGGTCAGCATGAAACGGGCCGCGTCGGTCTGCTGCCAGTGCCGGACCTGCACGGACATGTGTCCGCGCCATCAGCTGGGGCATCCGATCCAGCCGCACCTGTTCATGCGGGCGGCGTCGAACCGGGATCTGAAGGATGCGGATGTGTTCCTGAACACGTTCTTCTGCAGCGGGTGCGGGGTCTGCGAGATGTATGCCTGTCCGCAGGGACTGGCGCCGCGGACGCTGATCGGTGCCTGCAAGGCGGGTCTGCGCGCCTCCGGCGTGAAAGCGCCGCGCATCGAGGCGGCGGGCCCGGGCGACAGCCTGCGGGAGATGCGGCGTGTGCCGGAGCAGCGGCTCGAAGCCAGACTGTCACTGACGGCCTACGATGCACCGGCACCGCTCCGCGACGAGGTGATCGCGGCCAGGCGTGTGTATCTGCGCACCTCGCAGCACATCGGCGCACCGGCAAAACCTGTCGTCAAGGCAGGGGACCGGGTGCAGAAGGGACAGCTGATCGCGGCCGCGGCCGACGGACTGTCCGTCCCGCTGCATGCGTCGATCACGGGGAAGGTCGCGGAAGTCACGGATAAACTGATCACACTGGAAGCCTGATGGCAGGGAACGGATATGGGAAGAACAATCGGACTGATTGAATTTAAGACGACGCCGTCCGGCATGGTGGCGGCGGACCGTATGGTCAAGACGGCGGAGATCGAGCTGCTGGAGGCCGGGACCGTGTGTCCGGGCAAGTACATCGCGCTGATCGCCGGAACGCTGTCGGCTGTGACGGCGGCCGTGGAGGCGGCGCGCAGCGACTTCAGCGAGCACTATATCGACAGCTTCGTGCTCGGCAATCCGCATGATTCGATATTTCCGGCGCTGTACGGGGCTTCCGATATCAAGGAGGTGGACGCGGTCGGCATCCTCGAGACGTACGATGTCGCCTCGATCATTGTCGCCGCGGATATCGCGGCCAAGACCGCGATCGTCGACCTCGTCGAGATCCGGATCGCGAAGGGCATGTGCGGCAAGTCGTTCATGATCATCACGGGTGAGGTGGCGGCCTGCGAGGCAGCCATCGCCAAGGCGGCCGCGAGCGCCGCGCAGGACGGGATGCTGCTGGACAAGGCCGTGATCGCACGGCCGGACCGCCAGATCATCGAGTCGATCCTGTGAGCGGCAGCCGGGCACCGAAGCCGGGGAGAGGCAGATGAGCGGCAGCCGGTGCGCGGAGTTCGCTGAGCGCTGCGCAGCGGTCCGGCGGCCGGCGCGCGGCGTGCCTGAATGAGCGGGCACATAAGCAGACGGAGTACCGATACACGATCCGGCCTTTAAAAATTCGGATCCCTTCATACGAAAAGGACAGCGGATGATTGCAGAGGAGCGCAGAAAACAGATCGCGGAGATGCTGCGGGAACTGAAGAGCGTAAAGGTCAGCGCGCTCAGTGAGCAGTTCGGCGTCTCGGAGGAAACCATCCGCCGGGACCTTGCCAGACTCGATGAGGACGGGATCGCGATCAAGAGCTACGGCGGCGCCGTGCTCAACGAGACCGGCGGCATCGACCTGCCCTTCAACGTGCGCACGACCCACAACATCGAAGGCAAGATGAAGATCGCGGAGCTCGCGGCCGGCCTGGTGCGTGACGGCGAGCACATCGTGCTGGACGCGAGCTCGACGGCCGTGTACATCGCGAAGGCGCTCAAGGCGCAGCGTCAGAACCTGACGGTCATCACGAACTCGATCGAGATCCTGATCGAGCTCTCGGACCGGCGGGACTGGAACGTGATCTCGACCGGCGGGCGCGTGCGCGAGGAATACTTCGCGTTGATGGGCCCCCGGACGGCGGAGAGCCTGTTCGCCTACACGTCGGAGAAACTGCTGTTTTCCTGCAAGGGCATCGACATGGACCGCGGGATCATGGAGGGCAGCGAGGATGTGGTCGAGACGAAGAAGGCCATGATGTATTCCGCGAGCATGAGAATCCTGGCAGCGGATGCGTCCAAGTTCGGCCGGAGCGGCTTCGCCAGGGTCGGTCCGCTGAAGGACCTGGACATGATCATCACAGACCGGAAGCCGGAGGCCGCATGGCTCGATTACTTCTCCGCACATGGCATCGAGCTGCTCTATCCGGAGCTGTGACCGCCGGTGCGGGCCGCGGCGCAAACGGCGCAGCTCGCGATGCGGCGGCGGAGCTGAGCGAGAAACGGTGAGATTGCCGTGTGCTTCAGAGCAGAGACGTGAGCAGGATACCGATCAGGCCGTGGCGGCTGCGCAGGAGGATGACAAGATGGCAGAAGAGATGAAGAAGGAAACAGCGGCGGCAAAGAAGGCGGCCGAGGAAAAAGAAGCTGCGGCTGCCAGAAAGATGGCAGCGGCGGCGAAGGCGGCGGCAGAAGAAGCCGCGGCTGTAAAGAAGGACGCACCCGCACCGGCCGCGCCGAAAGCGAAGAAGCCGGCCGCCGGCAGAAAGACACCGGCTGCGAAGAAGAGCACGACCGCGAAGAAGTCGGCGGCTGAGAAAACAACGGCAGAGAAAACCGCGCCGGCGGCCGCGAAGGCGAATAAACCGGCGGCGGCAAAGAGCCGGGAAACGGCTCCGAAGCCGGTCGCAGCGGTGATCACGGCGCCATCCGGGGAAGTCATGAACGTGATGACCGGCGGCAAAGTGCGGTCCGGCGAGCGGATGATCTGCGATCTTCCGGAGTATCTGCTCTGAGCCAATGTATAAAATCATCAAAGTAACTGTTCAGAGCCGTCCGGGAAATCCTTCGGATTCCCCGGATGTTCTGACTTCGCCGAACGGTCCGAAAGACAAAAAGAAGCGCGCAGGCTTTTGAATGGCCGGCGCGCTTTTGTGCGTTCAGGTGTATTTATGTCTCCGCAGCAGAGGCCAGGTGCGAGTGCTCCAGGCGGTAGCGGCGCGGGGAGCAGCCGTATTTTTTGCGGAAGAGACGGTAGAAGTAGCTGCTGTTGTCGTAGCCGATCCGCACCAGGATGTCGTCGGCGGTGAGCGTGGTGTTCTCGAGATAGTAGACCGCCTGCTGGAGCCGCCGCTGCTGCAGGAGCTCCGTGAAATTCATGTTGGTGTAGTTCTTGATGAGGCGGCTTAAGTAGTAGGCCGAGTACCCGGTCTTCTCGGCGCAGGAGTTCAGCGTCGCGCTCTGATAGTTGTCCTCGATATACCGGAGCACCTCCAGGATGCAGCGCTGCTTCTCCCCGCCCTGGCTCAGCCGCACATCCGAGCACAGGAGCGAGAGGTTCATGAAGACCAGTCCGAGCGTGGTCTGGTTGATGCTGTTCATGCCGTGCCTGCGGATGATGAGCGTCCAGATCAGGTTCTCGATCAGGTTCTCCACCGGCACGATCCCGCGGGTGTGGAAGAGAAGGTACCGGTCGCGCGAGCTGTTGCCGGCGGCGACGGAGACGATGAAGTCGCGCAGGATATTCTCCTGCTCGACCATGGCCAGCGGCCGCGAGAAGAACTCCGGCAGGATGATGAAGTTCACGGCGATGTCGTTCAGGCCGCACCGCCGGATGCTGTGCCGCGCTCCCGGCCCGAGCATGAGCAGGTCTCCCTCGCGCATGTAGAGCGTGTCCTCCCGGTTGACCGTGGTGGTCACGGCTCCGCTCACCACATAGGTAATTTCCACATAGTTGTGCCCGTGTTCAGGGAAGTCCGTGAAACGAGTGTGCGTCCGGATATCGATGAGCCGCCCCGTTTCGAGCAGCTTGTCGCTGTCGATGACAAAATCCGAGCCGGAAGTATATAAATCCTGATGAATAGACGTGTCCCCGTCCAGAATCTTCTGTTCCTCCTCGGAAATGGCACGTAGATGTTCAATCAGTTCGCTCCGCATGCGCCCTCCTCCTTTACGGTGTGCAAGAAAGGTCCCTTTTTTCGACATGGTACGTTCTGTTTTTTTGCTTTCCGCGCTGTATAATCATTATAGATTAAACGAGAAATAAGGCAAGTTTTTGTTGATTTCGTAAGCGCCTGCTGACGGAAGGGCGGCAGTAAAACAGCGAAACAGCGAAGCAGCAAAACGGCGAAAGCAAAAAGCGGCAGCAGCCGGGGGAGAGGAAATTCATGAAGTACTATCTGGCGATCGATATCGGGGCATCCAGCGGACGGCACATCCTCGGACATGTCGAGGACGGGCGCATGTGCCTGGAGGAGGTCTACCGGTTTGAGAACCGGCAGCTCGAGAAGGACGGTCATGTCTGCTGGGATCTGGAGAACCTGAAGGACGGGATTCTGGGCGGACTGAAGCAGTGCGCTGCCATTTCCAAGGTGCCCGAGACGGTGGGGATCGATACCTGGGCGGTCGACTTTGTGCTGCTCGATGCGGACGGGAAGATGATCGGCGATGCGGTCGCGTACCGCGACGGGCGGACCGAGGGGATGGATGACGTCGTATCGGAAGTCATCTCTCCGGAGGAGCTCTACGCGCGCACGGGGATCCAGAAGCAGATCTTCAACACGATCTACCAGTTCACGGCGCTGAAGAAGGAGCATCCGGAGCAGCTGGAGCAGGCTGACGCGATGCTGATGCTGCCGGATTACTTCCATTATCTGCTGACCGGTGTGAAGAAGCAGGAATATACGAACGCGACCAGCACGGGGCTCGTCAGCGCGGAAGGCAAGGCGTGGGATCTCGAGATCATCCGCCGCCTGGGGCTGCCGGAGAAGCTCTTCACGGAGCTGTCCATGCCGGGCACGGAGGTCGGGCCGTTTACGGAGGAGATCGCGCGCGAGGTCGGTTTCAGCGCGACGGTCGTGCTGCCGGCCACCCACGATACCGGGAGTGCGTTCCTGGCGGTGCCGGCGCGCAACGAGACGTCGGTCTTCCTGTCAAGCGGGACGTGGAGCCTGCTGGGCGTGGAGAATGAGCGCCCGATCACGACGGCGGCGTCGCAGGCGCAGAATATGACGAATGAGGGCGGCGCGTGGTACCGCTACCGCTATCTGAAGAACATCATGGGCCTGTGGGTCATTCAGTCGATCCGCCGCGAGCTCAACGGTGTTTCCTATATCGCCGGGCGGGAGAGCCGTCATGCGGGCGACCGCGAGTGGGGCTTCGGCGATCTGGCCGAGGAGGCGCGCAGGTGCAGGGACTTCCCGGCGATCGTGAATATCAACGACGACCGGTTCCTCGCGCCGGAGAGCATGATCGACGAGCTGTGCGACGCGGCCGGCGAGGCGGGGTATCCGATCCCGTCGAGTGTCGGCGAGATCATGCAGTGCGCGTACCGGAGCCTGACGAAGAGCTACGCGGAGGCGGTGAAGGCGCTTCAGGCGCTGACGGGGAAGACCTATACGGACATGAATATCGTCGGCGGCGGCTGCCAGGACCGCTACCTCAATGAGATGACGGCGAAGGCGGTCGGTCTGCCGGTCCATGCGGGGCCGGTCGAGGGGACCGCGATCGGCAACCTGGTCGTGCAGATGATCGCCGGCGGTGAATTTGAGAACCTTGCTGAGGCACGTGAGTGCATCTATGAAAGCTTTGCGATAGAGAACTATCAACCGTAAGCGCAGACCGGAAAGCGGGGTGAGTATATGTATCGCAAGACCTTTGCGCTGAGCATCCGGAAGGGGCAGGAGGCGGCGTTCCGGCAGCTTCTCGGGATGGTCCGGGAGGATGCCGTGCAGCTGTTTGACAGCATGGGCTTTGCCAACTTCAGCCTGTGGCAGATTGATGAGATCGTGTTCGGCTATTATGAACTGCCGGATTCGTTCGAAGGCTGCGAGACCCTCGAGGAACATATGAACCATGTTCAGAGGGTGATGGTGAACGAGCTCGTGGCGCAGCTCGGCGGGCCCTGCAGCTGGATCTCGGAGCCTCTCAGGCCGATGCGGCGGATGTATACGGACATCGGCATCGTGCGGGAGGACAAGATCCTGATCCGCCACCGGGTGTTCGTGACGAAGCTGAAGGACGGAGCGGAGGAGGAATACCGGCTCCGGCATCAGCGGCTCGAGGAGGCGCGGGGCGATACGCCCGATCCCGGTCCGGACAGCAACTTCACGATCTGGTATGCCGGCGGCTACATCTTCGGGTACGATGAGATCGATGTCACGATGGAGACACCGCCGACGCCGGAACAGCTGGCGGACACGGCTGTCTGGGAGATGAAGATGCTGGAGATCATGGACTGGCGGACGGATGACGTCGATGCCATTTCCGGGGAGAAGCACGGGCACATTATTCAGCTGGCCTCGTACCGGGGAGCGGTCCCGATGTAAGGTTTGCGGGCAGAGTATTCAGTTGGCGCAGTACCGGGGATCTTTCCCGGCGCAAGTCCGATAAAACGGGGCGGCGGCCGTAATGCGCGGGCGGATCATTCGGCCGGCGGCGCGGCGGGCGGCCGAAAAGCGCGACAGATCATTCGGCGGCATCGCAGCGGCGGGCGGCTGAGGAGCAACAGAAAGGAGTCACACAGATGGCTGAGGATATCGTTCTTGAACTGAGGGATATAACGAAGATATTCCCCGGTGTCAAGGCACTCAACAAGGTCCATTTTGACCTGCGGCGGGGCGAGGTTCACGCGCTGATGGGAGAAAACGGCGCGGGGAAATCCACGTTTATCAAGGTCATCACCGGGGTGCACAAGGCCGAGGAAGGCGAGATGTACCTCTACGGCAAGAAGGTCGATTTCAAGGGCCCCAGGGACGCACAGGCGGCCGGCATCGCGGCGGTCTATCAGCACGCGACCTCCTATCCGCACCTGACGGTGGCGGAGAATATCTTCATGGGGCATGAGATCATCCGGCACGGGATGATCAGCTGGAAGGAGATGAACGCCGAGGCGAACAAGCTCCTGAAGCGGATGAATGCCGACTTCGACGCGACGGCGGAGATGGGCACGCTGTCGGTCGCGCAGCAGCAGATGGTCGAGATCGCCAAGGCGCTGTCGACGAACGCACAGATCATCATTCTCGACGAGCCGACGGCCTCGCTGACCAAGTCGGAGTCGGAGGAGCTGTACCGGATCGTGGACCAGCTGCGCGAGTCCGGCGTGTCGGTGATCTTCATCTCCCATCGATTCGAGGATATGTACCGGCTGGCCAGCCGCGTGACGGTCTTCCGTGATTCGCAGTACATCGGTACCTACGATGTGGACGGGATCACGAACCACGACCTCATCAAGGCGATGGTCGGACGTGAGATCAATGACCTGTTCCCGAAGCCGGACGTGGAGATCGGCAAGGAGATGCTCCGGGTGGAGCACTTCTCGCGCACGGGCTTCTTCAAGGACGTGTCCTTCACGGTGCACGCCGGCGAGATCCTCGGCTTCACCGGCCTGGTCGGTGCGGGCCGGACGGAGACGATCGAGGCGGTCTGCGGCATCACGCAGCCCGATGAGGGCAAGGTCTTCCTGGAAGGGAAGGAAGTGAAGATCCGCAAGCCGTCGGACGCCATGGATCTGGGCATCATCCTGCTGCCGGAGGACCGGCAGAAGGAAGGCCTGATCATGAGCTGGGGCCTCGGCCGGAACGTGACGCTCCCGGTCATCGGCAAGTATGCGAAGAAGGGCATGACCGACGAGAAGAAGGAGCGGGCGATCGCGAAGGATCTGCTCGAGGAAGTCGACACGAAGGCCGTGGATATCTTCCAGCCGGCGAGCTCGCTCTCGGGCGGCAACCAGCAGAAGGTCGTCGTCGCCAAGGCGCTCGCGCAGGATATGAAGGTCGTCATCATGGATGAGCCGACCAAGGGCGTCGACGTCGGCGCGAAGGCGGAGATCTATGCGATCATGGGCGATCTCGCGGCGAAGGGCTATGCGATCATTCTGATCTCCTCGGAGATGCCGGAGATCCTCGGCATGGCGGACCGGATCGTGGTCATGTGCAACGGCCGCAAGACCGGTGAACTCGATGTGCACGAGGCGACGCAGGAAGTGATCCTGGAGCTGTCGATGGAGAAGGGCAGCTCGAAGAAGGGAGGCAGCGCGGAATGAAACAGAAATCTGCTCTGAAAAAACTGACGGGGTCGCGTGAATTCCTGCTGGCGGTGATCGTGGTTGCCATGTTCCTGGCCGTGTCGGCCGTCAACCCGGCGTTTTTCTCTTTCTCGTCGATCCATGACATGATGAAGAACAACGCGGTCACCATGATCTGTGCGCTCGGCATGCTCTGCGTCATGCTGGTCGGCGGCATCGATATCTCGATCATGTCGACGACGGCGCTGGCCGGTATGAGCATCGGTATGCTCTGGAAGTACAACCATATTTCCAGCACGCTGCTGACCTTTATCATCGCGGGCGCGATCGGCATCGTGTGCGGCCTGCTCATCGGCCTGATCATCTCGCGCGCGGATGTCCCGCCGATCATCTGCACGATGGGCTTCATGTACATCTACCGGGCCATGGGTTTCCTGGTCTCGCACAACGGCGAGTGGGCCGGCGCGGCCGCACTCGGTGATTTCAAGAATTTCGCAACGACCCGGTGGCTCGGCATGAGCCCGGTCATCTGGATCATCTTCGTATGCTATGTGATCTTCTTCGTCTTCATGAAGTGGCTGCCGCTCGGCCGCAAGATCTACGCGACGGGCAGCAATCCGGAGGCGGCGGAGGTGTCCGGCATCAACGTGCGCAACATCAAGCTGATGGTCTTCACGATCATGGGCTTCCTGTCCGGCCTGTCCGGTGCGGTCTATGTGGCGGTGTACGCGTCGGCCCAGCCGGATCTGATGACCGGCGGTGAGATGGATGTCATCGCGGCCTGCGTCATCGGCGGCGTGAGCATGAGCGGCGGCCGCGGCACGGTCGTGGGGACGCTCTTCGGCGCCATCATCATGGCGATGATCCCGAAGGCGCTGCCGCTGCTTCACATCGACGCCCTCTGGCAGAATACGATCAAGGGTGTCCTGATCCTGACGGTTGTCGTGGTCAACGCCGTGCTGCAGCGTATCGCGGACCGGAATGCACTTAAGGGAAGGGAGATGTGATCATGGCTGGAAAATCCGGAAGATCGATCAATAATGTACCGGAATCCCCGGTAAAGAAGATGCTGCTGAGCTGGGAGGGGATCCTGGTCCTGCTGCTGATCGGTGTCAACATCTTCTGCAAGTTTTTCTCGGAATACTATACGACCTTCAGTCTGCTCCGGCAGATGCCGGTGTACCTCGCTGAGGTCTTCCTGATGCTGCCGATGGCCTTCATCCTCGTGATGGGGGAGATCGATATCTCGGTCGGCTCCATCGTGTGCCTGGCCGGTACGATGGCCTGCATCGTCTGCAACGCGGGGGTGCCGTTCATCGTGGTCATCCTGGTCGCGCTGGCAGTCGGCACGCTCTGCGGCCTGATCAACGCGCTGATCCTGACGAAGTTCACGGAGCTGCCGCCGATGATCGTGACGCTGGCGACGCAGATCATTTTCCGCGGCTGCGCGGAGATCATCCTCGGCAGCGGCGGTTCCATCTCCGCCACGAACACCGCCGGCTTCAAGCTGCTCGGCAAGAAGCTCGGCTGGGTGCCGTACGTGCTGTTCCTCGTCCTGATCCTGACGGCGATCGCCGCGGTCATCCTGGGGCGGAGCACCTTCGGACGCCGTGTGTACGCGATCGGCACGAACCGCCTGACCGCCCACTATTCGGGCATCGAGGTCCAGAAGATCCGCTTCATCATCTACACGGTGATGGGCACCATGGCCGGTGTGTGCGCGCTTTTCTATGTGTCCACCTCCTACGGTGTGAACACGACGACCGGGCAGGGCTATGAGATGGACGCGATCGCCATGGCGGTGTTTGGCGGCATCTCGTCGACCGGCGGCAAGGGCAATCTGGTCGGCGGCATCATCTCCGCCTTCATCATCGTCTGCCTGCGTGTCGGCCTCGGCCAGCGGAACGTTCATGCCCAGGTCATCCTGCTGATCCTCGGCGTGCTGCTCATCGGCGCGGTCGCGCTGCCGAATATCATCGGGCAGATCCGGCGGTCGGTGAAGAAGGCCGGGAACTGAGAACGGAAGTGAGAGCGGCATGGATCCGCTTTACTTACAATGTAACTGTCAACCGGCAAGTGTAACTGTCAACCCGGACAACTGTTAACAGCAACAGATCAACAAACGTAAGGAGGAAAACCATGAACAAGAAATTAGCAGGCGCATTACTTTGCGGAGCAGTGGCAATCGGAGCATCGATCTCGGCGCTCGCCGGTTCGGCAGACGGCATGAAGATCGCGCTGGTCGGTAAGTCGGCCGGCAACGCGTTCTTCGAGATCGCAGCCGCTTCCTTCGAAGAGGCCGCAACGGCTGAGGGCGCGGAAGTTGAGGTTGTCTATCCGGAGACCGCAACGGCGGATGCTCAGATCAAGGTGCTGGATAACCTCATTTCCCAGCAGCCGGATGCCATCTGCATCTCTGCGAACGACGTGAACGCACTGCAGGCTAAGCTCGAAGAAGCCATGGAAGCCGGCATCAAGGTGTCCAGCTTTGACTCCGCTCCGAACGCCGAGAGCCGTCAGATCTTCGTCAATCAGGCCGGTACGGTCGCGGTCGGCCAGGCTCTGATCGACGCGGTCCTGGATATCGCCGGCGGCGAAGGCCAGTTCGCGATCCTGTCCGCTACGAGCCAGGCTTCCAACCAGAACGCGTGGATCGATGCCATGAAGAAGATCATGGAAGAGGACGAGGAAGGCAAGTATGACAAGCTTGAACTCGTCGAGGTTGCGTACGGCGATGACGAGATGCAGAAGTCCACGGATCAGACCCAGGCTCTGCTTGACAACTATCCGGATCTGAAGGTTATCTGCGCTCCGACGACCGTCGGTATCGCCGCGGCTGCGAAGCTTCTGCAGGACACCGGCTCTTCCGTCAAGCTGACCGGTCTCGGCCTTCCGTCTGAGATGCTGGAATACACCGGCGATGATGACGAGCACAGCTGCCCGTACTTCTATCTGTGGGATATGCAGGGCCTCGGCAAGCTGAGCGCTCTGACCACGATCGCGCTGGTCAACGGCGACATCACGGGTGCTCTGGATGAGACCTTCACCGCCGGCGACATGGGCGAGTACACGATCACCGAAGCGGATGACGGCGGCACAGAGGTCGTTCTCGGCCTTCCGCTGGAGTTCAACTCTGAGAACATCGAGGAGATGGCGAAGCTGTATTGATCGCATTGAACGCTCTGATCGCTCTGATCTGCGATTGATCTGCGTTGTGTGAGCGGCGCGGCGGCTGCGTGAGTCCGGAGAGGAACGCGCAGGCGGCTGAGCCGTAAGCAGGAACAGAAAAAACCGGTCCGCTGCAGAAGGCGGGCCGGTTTTCTCTTGTTACATGCATCGATTTGGGATATAATCTTGACGAAACACGGGTTACCCGGCTCGGGCCGGGAAGCACTGCCATATGTGGAGCATGAGAGGAGAATAATTCATGGGATTCATCGATGAAATCAAGGCAAGAGCAAGATCGGACAGAAAGACGATCGTTCTTCCGGAGTCGGAAGACAGAAGAACGCTGGAGGCTGCGGCCCAGATCCTTAAGGAGGACATCGCCGACATCATTATCATCGGCACGGAGGAAGCCATCCGCAGCGGAAGCGAAGGACTGGATCTGACGGGCGCGACCATCGTGGATCCTGCCACCAGCGAGAAGACGCAGGCCTATATCGACAAGTTCGTGGAGCTGCGCGCCAAGAAGGGCATGACGCCGGAGAAGGCGAAGGAGATCCTGCTCACCCAGTATCCGTATTACGGCGTGATGATGGTCAAGATGGGCGATGCCGACGGTATGGTCTCCGGCGCCTGCCATTCGACGGCCGACACGCTGCGTCCGTGCCTGCAGATCCTCAAGACCAAGCCGGGCACCAAGCTGGTCTCCGCGTTCTTCCTGATGGTCGTTCCGAACTGCGAATACGGCGAGCACGGCACGTTCATCTATGCGGACAGCGGCCTGAACCAGAATCCGACCTCCGAAGAGCTGGCGGACATCAGCGCTTCTTCGGCGGAGTCCTTCCGGAACCTGGTCGGCGCGGAGCCGAAGATCGCGTTCCTGTCGCATTCCACCAAGGGTTCCGCGAAGCACGCGGATGTCGACAAGGTCGTCGAGGCGGTCCGCATCGCGAAGGAGAACTATCCGGATCTGCTGCTCGACGGCGAGCTGCAGCTTGACGCCGCGATCGTTCCGTCGGTCGCCGCTTCGAAGGCTCCGGGCAGCCCGGTGGCCGGCCAGGCGAACGTCCTGATCTTCCCGGATCTGGATGCCGGCAACATCGGTTACAAGCTGACCCAGCGTCTGGCGAAGGCCGAGGCGTACGGCCCGCTGACCCAGGGTATCGCGGCACCGGTCAACGATCTGTCCCGCGGCTGCTCGGCCGAGGATATCGTCGGCGTCGTCGCCATCACGGCGGTGCAGGCGCAGGGCTGAGACAGGCTGCACCGGGGATGACGGTATACGAAAGACAGCCGGTCATCTGTGCCGTCAGGTACTGTCCCGATGACCGGAACCCGCCCCGCGGGTATGCGAGATGACACCCGGCCGTCTGTGCCAGCGGCGCGGATGACCGGGACCTTACAGCAGATTTCGGAGGAAAATCCATTATGAAAGTACTTGTTGTTAACTGCGGAAGTTCTTCGCTGAAGTATCAGGTGATCGACTCGGCGAGCGAGCGGGTCGAGGCGAAGGGCCTGTGCGAGCGGATCGGTATCGACGGACGTCTGGTCTACCAGCCGGCCGGCGGGGACAAGGAGATCACCGAGGCCCCGATGCCGACGCATTCCGAGGCGATCCAGATGGTCCTGGATGCGCTCGTCAATGAGAAGACCGGCGTCCTGAAGAGCCTCAGCGAGATCGAGGCGATCGGTCACCGCGTCGTTCACGGCGGCATGAAGATCACCCAGTCCTGCATCGTGACCGAGGAAGTCAAGCAGCTCATCCGTGAGTGCTTCGACCTCAGCCCGCTGCACAATCCGGCGAACCTCATCGGCATCGAGGCCTGCGAGAAGCTGATGCCGGGCGTGCCGAACGTGGCCGTCTTCGACACCTCCTTCCATCAGACCATGCCGGAGAAGGCGTACCGCTACGCCATCCCGACCGAGTATTATGAGAAGTACCAGATCCGCCGCTACGGCTTCCACGGCACCTCCCACAAGTTCGTGTCCGGCGAGACGATCAGCTACCTCGGCCTGGATCCGGATAACTGCAAGGTGATCGTGGCCCATCTGGGCAATGGCGCGTCCATCTCGGCGGTCCTGAACGGCAAGTGCGTCGACACGTCCATGGGTCTGACCCCGCTCGAGGGCCTGATCATGGGCACCCGTTCGGGCGATCTGGACCCGGCGGCGCTGGAGTTCATCTGCAAGCATGAGGGGATCGACATCTCCGAGATGCTCAGCATCCTGAACCACAAGTCCGGTGTCATGGCGCTCTCGAACAACCTGAGCTCCGACTTCCGCGATCTGGAAGAGGCGATGGATAACGGCAACGAGGCCGCCGGTCTGGCGATCGACGCGTTCTCCTATCGCGTCGCCAAGTACATCGGTTCCTACGCGGCCGCGATGAACGGCGTGGATGCGATCACCTTCACGGGCGGCATCGGTGAAAATGCCGGACTCGTCCGCAAGAAGGTCTGCAGCTACCTCGGCTACCTCGGCGTCAGCATCGATGAATCCCAGAACAGCCGCCGCGGCGAGACCTTCACGCTGTCCGATGATTCGTCGAAGGTGAAGATCGTCGTGCTGCCGACGAACGAAGAGCTGGCGATCTGCCGCGACACCGTCGCGCTGGTGAGCGGGAAGTAATTTTTCCGCAGCGCAGGGCAGATTAAAAAATCAGGTAACTGTTCAGAGCCATCCGGGAAATCCTTCGGATTCCCCGGATGTTTTGACTTCGCCAAACGGTCCGAAAGGCAAAAACGCTTACGGACGCCAG
>Ga0065709_1006199_pt1 | contig 16617 bp, 11 predicted proteins | sample Hoacrofraction14_2_FD_59096 | JGI IMG/M metagenome (GOLD analysis project Ga0065709, IMG submission 59096) | Hoatzin crop microbial communities from Cojedes, Venezuela, sample from fiber fraction 14 v1 | ecosystem: Host-associated > Birds > Digestive system > Esophagus > Crop | place: Venezuela...
TCATTCCGCATACGGATTTGAAAACTCCTTATGTGCACGTATGGGGAATGGCTGTACCGGAGAGATGGAAGTGGATGCTTTCATCTTTTTTGTGTTCTGCGCTGTATTTCGGCAGGCGGAATCGGCTGGTTCAGAGTGATGTTTTCCACATATTGCTTTCTTTGGAATTTCGTGTAACTTATTAGGTATGTTAATGAATATGCACGATAAGGTTCTGTCTTCAAAGTTTTGCAATCTGAAATCAAATAAGAAGATTTCAGATGCGGAGATCGATGAACTGGAAAAGGAGATTCAGGAAATAAATAAGATCCTCAAGGAAGTCGGAAACGATAAGGATGATGTGATCGACGGTCTGTTCGATGAGATCGAAAAGCTCAGAAAGGAAAATGAAGAACTTCGCAGAAAACAGAGCTGACACAAAAATCCGAAATCCGCAGCTCTGTTGTCGTAATTGATATTTATGCGTTTATGCGTTGAATATGTGCTTTTTCCGGTTGACAGAGGTGAGTGGAGGTGGTAAGCTATCAAGCGTTATCAAGTACCATAGACAGTAACAGCGGAAGCTTAATATGTTACCGAGGTAGAGAAAGTTTTGATCACGTTTGAACTTTTTGAGCCCTCGCATTCCGCGTGGGCTTTCTATTTATATGCGTAGGCGATAACAGAAAGAAAGAGGAAGGTGAACGAATGAATCAGACGATTTTAGAATCGAAGAAGGGCGTTGTTTCCGAGATTCAGGAAAAGCTGCAGAATTCGGGGTCTACCGTTGTCGCTGAGTATCGCGGCCTCTCAGTTGCTGAAAGTATGGAACTCAGAAGAGCGCTCCGTGCAGAAGGCGTGGAGATGAAGGTGTATAAGAATACACTGGCATCCATCGCTGCGGACGCTGCTGAGCTTTCGGATCTGAAGCAGTATCTGACAGGACCGAATGCGCTGGCATTCGCGGAGGACGAAACTGCTGCTGCCCGTGTCATGGCAAAGTTTGCCAAGAAGCACAAGGCTCTGGTTCTCAAGGGAGGCGTTGTCGAAGGCAAGGTTGTTGATGAGAACACCATCAAGGAACTGGCCGGACTGCCGAACAGAGAGGGCATGCTGTCAATGCTGTTATCTGTGCTGAATGCACCTGTATCCTCATTCGCTAGAGTTGTTCAGGCTGTAGCCGACAGCAAGGCGAATGGTGAAACAGCTGCACCTGCTGCAGAAGAAGCACCCAAGGAAGAAGAAGTTAAGGCAGAAGAAGCTGCCGCCTAAAGAAAGAGAGGAAAAATCAAATGGCAAAATTAACACAGGAAGAAATCCTGGCTTATCTGGATGAAGCTACAATTCTTGAACTGAATGAACTCGTAAAGGCAATTGAAGAGAAGTACGGCGTTACTGCTGCTGCTCCTGTTGCAGTTGCTGCTGCACCTGCTGAGGCTGCTGAGGCTCAGGGTCCGACATCTGTTACAGTTATGCTGACAGCTGTTGGTGATACAAAGGTTGCTGTTATCAAGGCTGTTCGTGAAATCACAGGTCTTGGTCTGGTTGATGCTAAGAAGCTGGTTGACGGCGTTCCTGCAGAGATCAAGAAGGATGTATCCAGCGACGAGGCTGAGGAGATCAAGAAGAAGCTCACAGACGCTGGTGCTACTGTTGAATTCAAATAATCCTGATCAAAGGATACAAGCAATCAAAGCCGGCCTGAATTTCAGGTTCGGCTTTTCGCCCCTAAGAAAGGAAGTGTCTATTGGCTCATTACTTTACCGATAACACTAATCTTGAAAATAACCGGAAGGAACACTCTTTCCGGTTTTCGGGGCATACCTGGACTTTTATCACAGACAACGGCGTCTTTTCCAAGACGGGCGTTGACAGGGGAACGGAGATACTTCTCAAGAGCTGTGCTTCTCTGCCTTTAAATGGCAGAGTGCTGGATCTTGGATGCGGCTACGGTCCTGTCAGTGTTGTCATCGGTACTCTCTTTCCTTCGGTTGAAATGGCGGCTGTGGATGTGAATCCCCGCGCAGTAGAGCTGACGAAGGAGAATACGGAGAGGAATGGTGTGAAATGTCAGGCGATGGTCTCTGACGGATTTGAAAATGTGGAAGGCACGTTTTCTGCTGTCATTACCAATCCGCCGATCCGTGCAGGCAAGAAGGTGATCTACCGCATGTTCGAGGATGCGTATGCGCATCTGGAAGAGGGCGGTATGTTTCTTGCGGTGATCCGGAAGCAGCAGGGTGCGGAAAGCGCTCAGAAGAAGCTGACGGAAATATTCGGATCCTGTGATATGATCTGCAGGGAGAAAGGATACCTGGTGCTGAAGTGCGTCCGCTTGACGGCTTGAAATCCGGGTGTTAGTATATTAAATTGCAATAGAGTCGAATACGGGTAAGGGGATTTATGCCCTTTTCGGCGTTTACGGCGATGCAGGCGAAAGGATGGCGTACATGGAAAATAAAGAAACCTACCACGTTGTGCAGTACGGCAACAAAGCATCCCGACGGGATTATTCAAAGGTAAGCAGCGGGCTCGACCTGCCTGATCTGGTTGAAATTCAGACGGCTGCCTTTGACTGGTTCGTGAAGGAAGGAATCCGTGAAGTATTTGACGATATCTACCCCATTTCCAACTATGCGGGCAATATCCGTCTGAAGTTCCTGGATTACGAATTCGGCGAGCCGAAGTATTCCATCAGCGAGTGCAAGTACCGCGAGGTCAATTACTGTGCTCCGCTGAAGGCAAAGATGGAACTGGAAATCATGGATCCAGAGACCGGCGAAATTATGAATAAATGGGAGGAAGTGTTCCTTGGAGACTTCCCTCTGATGACACCTACCGGAACGTTTATTATCAACGGTGCGGAGCGTGTAATCGTTTCTCAGATCGTCCGTTCTCCGGGTGCGTATTTCGATGTGGTTTCAGAAGAACGTACCGGACGTGACACTTATACATGCGAGCTGATTCCCAGCCGCGGCACATGGCTGGAGTTCATGAGCGATGACAAGAAGGCTGCTCTCGGCAGAATTCTGAATGTGTCCATCGACAGAAGAAGAAAAGTTCTCTCTACCATTCTGTTCAAGGCCATCGGCATGTCCCTGAACCTCGAGAGAGGTGAGAATGCCTTTGATACAACGGAGATGGTGAAGTTCCTGAAGGCTTTGAATTTTGACGTCTATGAGGATGTCATTGTGCCGGAAGAGGAAAGAGAGTTCCAGAATGACTATATGCTGCTGTACACTTCCGTGTTCGGCAACTATGAGGAAATCCGCAATACGCTGAATGCGGATAAGACGAAGACAACGCACGACGCACTGCTGTCTGTTTATGAGAACCAGCGTGCGGATGAAATCGCAACGATTGACGGTGCCATTACATTGATGGATGCGAAGTTCTTCGACTACAGAAGATATGATCTGACCAAGGCAGGACGCTTCAAGGTCAGAAAGAAGCTGAACATCCTTGACCGTATGGAAGGCCATGCCCTGAAAGAGGACCTGGTCAGTGCGGAAGGCAAGACCATCTTCAAGAAGGGTGTTGTCATTGACAAGGATGCGCGCAATGCGCTGCGCCCTGAAATCAACAAGGGCATCAATATGCGTGCACTGCCGTTCACGCATGCGTTCTCCCATCCGACTGTTGCCGAAATGGAAACAGGCTGGACGAAGGCGCTGGTGGGCAGAGTTCTGGCGCAGGACGTTGACGGCAAGACAGACCGTACGCAGCTGGAGGAAGGCACAGTCATTACGCCGGAAGAGGCGAAGGCTCTTGCCAAGGAGTTCTCCAAGGTGCGTGTGTATACGGGCATCTATGGCCAGGAAGTCAAGGTCAACAACAATAACGTGGCTGCCGTACTGAATTACGGTTCCCGTTTCTTCCAGATTGCAAGATGCACCGAAAAGGGTGCGGACCTCGTCACGGAAGACGGCGAATATCTGGTGGAAAGATACATTCCGGATGGTCCGGTAACCCGTATCCCTTCCGCTGCGCAGGAAGCGATTATTTCCCGGGCAACGAAGTCCCAGAGCGTGTCTCTGTGGCTGGTGGGTGCTGCGGTGCAGGAGATTGAAATCCTGGATGCAACGGGCCACGAAGTGAAGCTGATCGGTATTGATCCGCTGAACGATAAGCATACGATCACCATGAGCGATATGTATGCACTGTACAACTATGAGCTGACGATGCTGGACGGCATCGGTACGCAGGATGATATCGATATGCTGGGCAACAGACGTATCCGTACTGTGGGTGAGCTGATCCAGAACCAGTTCCGGATCGGTCTTTCCAGAATGGAGCGTGTTGTCAAGGAGAGAATGTCGATTTCCGAAATTGCGAACCTGACACCGAAACAGCTGACGAATATCAGGCCTCTGACTGCTGCGATCAAGGAGTTCTTCTCCTCTTCCCAGCTGTCCCAGTTCATGGATCAGCAGAATCCGCTGGCTGAGCTGTCCAACAAGAGACGTATTTCCGCTCTTGGACCGGGGGGTCTCACGCGTGAGCGTGCGGGTTTCGAAGTGCGTGATATTCACAACTCCCACTATGGAAGAATCTGTCCGATCGAGACGCCTGAAGGACCGAACATCGGTCTGATCTCCTATCTGACAACCTATGCGAAGGTCAATGAGTACGGCTTCATCGAAACACCTTACAGAAAGGTTGTGGACGGTGTGGTAACGGATGAGATCCATTACATGCCTGCGGATGAAGAGAACGATCATGTCATTGCCCAGGCGAATGAGATTGTCGGCGGCAAGCTGAAGGAAGGCAAGGTCGTCGCAAGAATTGCGGGTGAAACCGTTATGGCTGACCGCGACCAGATCGACTACGCCGACGTGTCCCCGAGACAGATTGTCTCCGTGGCGACTGCCTGCGTGCCGTTCCTGGAAAACGATGACTGTACGCGAGCCCTCATGGGTGCGAACATGCAGCGTCAGGCGGTTCCGCTTCTGAATCCTCATTCTCCGTTTGTCGGCACCGGCATGGAGCACTACATTGCGAAGGACTCCGGTGCGGCGTGCGTCGCCACAGCACCCGGCGTTGTCACATACGTGGATGCCACAAAGGTGGTTGTACAGGAGGATGACGGTCGTGAGCACACATATGAGCTGACGAAGTTCCGCCGTTCCAACGCTTCCACATGCCTCAACCAGAAGCCGATTGTCTTCGACGGTGAGAGAGTGGAGAGAGGCGATATTCTGGCTGACGGTCCCGCCATGCAGAATGGTGAGCTGGCTCTTGGCCAGAACGTAACGATTGCCTTCATGACATGGCATGGTTACAACTACGAGGATGCGATTATCATGTCCGAGCGCATGGTTGCCGAGGACGTTTACACATCCGTTCATATTGAAGAATACGACATTGAATGCCGTGATACGAAGCTTGGCCCGGAAGAGATCACCCGTGATATTCCGAACGTTTCCGAAAGTGCATGCCGCAATCTGGATTCCAGAGGCATTGTCATGGTCGGTGCGGAAGTCAAGGAAGGCGATATTCTGGTAGGTAAGGTAACGCCGAAGGGCCAGTCTGAAATTTCTCCGGAAGAGAAGCTGCTCTTAGCAATCTTCGGCGAGAAGTCCAGGGAAGTCAGAGACAACTCTCTGAAGGTTCCCCATGGCGGTGCAGGTATCGTGCATTCCGTGCGTGTATTCAAGAGAAAGGACAACCATGAGATGGCACCGGGTGTCAACGAGGTTGTCAAGGTATATGTCGTCCAGAAGAGAAAGATCTCCGAGGGTGACAAGATGGCCGGCCGTCACGGCAACAAGGGTGTCATTTCCAGAATCAATCCTGTGGAAGACATGCCTTACATGGCTGACGGTACGCCCATCGATATTATGCTGAACCCCTTCGGCGTGCCTTCCCGTATGAACATCGGACAGGTGCTGGAGGTTCATCTGGGATTTGCGGCTAAGAAGCTGGGCGTGAAGTTTGCGACTCCTGTCTTCGACGGTGTCTCCAATGAAGACCTGAAGAACATCATGGAGGAAGCAGGAACGTCTGCGGACGGCAAGTATGTGCTGTACGATGGTATGACAGGTGAGGCTTACGATGAGAGAATCTCCGTAGGCGTCATGTATATGATCAAGCTGGCGCACATGGTTGACGATAAGCTGCATGCCCGTGCGACAGGTCCTTATTCACTTGTTACGCAGCAGCCTTTAGGCGGTAAAGCGCAGAACGGCGGCCAGAGATTCGGTGAAATGGAAGTCTGGGCTCTTGAGGCATACGGCGCAAGCCATACGCTGCAGGAAATTCTGACAGTCAAGTCTGACGATGTCATGGGCCGTACGAAGACCTATGAGGCGATCGTCAAGGGACGTGATCTGCCGGAGCCTGGTATTCCGGAATCCTTCCGCGTGCTTGTCCATGAGCTGCAGGCTCTTGCGATTGACGTACGCATGCTGGATGACGAAGGCAATGAAATGGATCTGAAGACAATGGAGCAGGAAGAGCTGAAGGAAGAGACTTCCCTGGATCTGTCCCGTCAGAACATTGTCAATGATGCGGAGACTCAGCCGGATCTGACGATTAAGGAAGAGCTGGAAGAAGAGATTCCTGAAGCTGCGGAAGTCGGCTTCGATGATGGTGAGTTTTAAGGAGGACATGACGGATGAATATTAACAATTTCAGTGCAATTAAAGTCGGTCTTGCTTCACCGGAAGTCATCAAGGAATGGTCCTATGGCGAAGTCAAAAAGCCTGAGACCATCAACTACCGTTCCCAGAAGCCTGAGAAGGACGGTCTGTTCTGCGAGCGCATCTTCGGTCCCACAAAGGACTGGGAGTGTGCCTGCGGCAAGTATAAGAAGATCCGCTATCAGGGCGTGGTGTGCGACCGCTGCGGCGTGGAGATTACAAAGTCTTCCGTCCGCAGAGAGCGCATGGGCCATATTGAACTGGCTGCTCCTGTTGCGCATATCTGGTATCTGAGAGGCATTCCTTCCAGAATGTCGCTGCTGCTGAACGTGGCACCGAAGCATCTGGAAGAGGTTGTCTACTTCGTTTCCTGGATCGTAACGGATCCGGGTGACACAAAGCTGGAGTACAAGCAGATTCTTTCGGAACGTGAGTACCGTGAGAATACGGCGATCTACGGCGCGGGCTCCTTCGTAGCGCAGTCCGGTGCCGAGGCGGTCCGTACGCTTCTGGAACAGGTTGACCTGGAGAAAGAGCATGCGGAGATTATGGAAGAGCTGGAAAAGGCAAAGGGAGACAAGAGAAAGAAGCTGATCAAGCGTCTGGAAACTGTCGATGCTTTCCGCAATTCCGACAACAGGCCGGAGTGGATGGTTCTGACTGTCCTTCCTGTCATACCGCCGGATCTCCGTCCGATGCTGCAGCTGGACGGCGGCAGATTTGCCACAAGTGACCTGAACGATCTGTACAGACGTGTCATCACGAGAAACAACCGTCTGAAGAAGCTGCTGGAGCTGGGTACACCGGCCATCATCGTACAGAACGAAAAGAGAATGCTGCAGGAAGCAGTGGATGCTCTGATTGATAACGGACGCCGTTCCAAGCCGATTACAGGTGCGGGCGGACGTGCATTAAAGTCTCTGTCCCATTCCCTGAAGGGTAAGCAGGGCCGTTTCCGTCAGAACCTGCTGGGTAAGCGTGTTGACTTCTCCGGCCGTTCCGTTATTGCCATCGGTCCGAATATGAAGATGTGGCAGTGCGGTCTGCCGAAGGAAATGGCAATTCAGCTGTATAAGCCCTTTGTCATCAATGAGCTGGTCAATCAGCAGATTGCCTCCAACCCCAAGACTGCCGAGAAGCTGATCACACGTCAGGATTCCCGTGTCTGGGATGTGGTGGAGCAGGTCATTGAACATCATCCGGTGTTCCTGAACCGTGCACCTACCCTGCACAGACTGGGTATTCAGGCCTTCTTCCCGAGACTTGTGGAAGGACGTGCAATCCGTGTCCATCCGCTGGTATGTCCTGCGTTCAACGCGGACTTCGACGGTGACCAGATGGCTGTCCATCTCCCTCTGTCTGAAATGGCAAGAGCGGAGACGGAAGTCCTGATGCTTGGTTCCAACAACATCCTTGGTCCTAAGGATGGTAAGCCGATCGTTACTCCTGGTCAGGACCTTGTGCTTGGTAACTTCTATCTGAATATGGAAGAGACAGCGCAGGAGTTCTATCAGAAGGCTGACGCTCTGGATGCTCTGGGTGAGCATACGGAAGCTGACAGATGGAGAAGGTATGGCGACAATGAAGGTCATGTGTTCAAGGACGTCAATGAAGTCCTGATGGCATATCAGACCGGTGTGGTGCATCTGCACAACCGTATTGCTTTACCTGCCAAGGCTGTTCATAAGGACGGCTTTACGGAGGAGCAGAATGCGAAGTATCTGCTGACATCCGTAGGCAAGATTATTTTCAACAACGTATTCCCTTCGGATTTCCCTTACCTCAATGAGGTGAATGCGGAAACGCTGAAGGCAACGCCGGATACAGAATTTGCGGCATTGGGTACGGATATCCGCAAGGAGATCGCAAGCCGCCCTGTGACTTCTGAATTCAAGAAGAAGGATCTGGGTAATCTGATCGCAGCTGTGTTCGACAAGTACCATACAAACGGCACCAGCGACATTCTGGACTCCCTGAAGGATATGGGTTACCTGTATTCCACAGTTGCCGGCATGACGGTTGCGTTAAGCGATATTTCCGTTGCGCCGCATAAGGAAGAGATTGTGGGCGAAGGCCGCAAGAAGGCAGACCAGCTGAATGCATTGAGAGACAGAGGTCTTCTGACAGACCAGGAGTGGGAGCGTCATTTCTCCCAGCTCTGGGATAAGGTGAAGAACGATGTCGGTGATACATTGATGGCATCTCTGCCCCGTATGAATCCGATTAACATGATGGCTGTCTCCGGTGCCCGTGGTAACAAGAACCACTTCACCCAGCTGGCAGGTATGCGTGGTCTGATGGCCCGTCCTACCCAGTCCAAGTCCCGTAAGGAATATCAGCCGTCCATTATCGAAGTCCCGATTTACTCCTGCTTCCGTGAAGGCATGAGCGTGTCAGAGTTCTTTATTTCCACACACGGTGTGCGTAAAGGCCTGACCGATACGGCTCTGAAGACTGCTGAGTCAGGATATCTGACAAGACGTCTGGTTGACGTGGCGCAGGAAGTCATTATCAATGAGGAAGACTGCGGTACGGATAAAGGGTATCTCGTTGAGGATATCGTTGATAACAAGAACAACTCCATGATTGAAAAGCTGTTCGACAGAATTGTCGGCCGCTATACGCAGTCTGAGGTTGTGGATCCGGCAACGGGCGAAGTGATCATCGATGCGGATACGTATATTACGGAAGATCTGGCGCAGAAGGCAGTGGATGCCGGCGTCAAGCAGGTCTATATCCGCAATGTGTTCACCTGCGAATGCACAAACGGCATCTGCCGCAAGTGCTATGGCAGAAACATGGCAACAGGCAATCTGGTAGAGGAAGGCGAGGCCATTGGTATTATGGCTGCGCAGGCGATTGGTGAGCCTGGTACCCAGCTGACCATGCGTAACTTCCACACCGGCGGTGTGGCGAACCAGAATGGTGATATCACGCAGGGTCTTCCCCGAGTCGAAGAGCTGTTCGAAGCACGTACGCCGAAGGGTGTCGCTGTCATCTCCAAGATTGACGGTGAGGTTACGGAAGTACGCGAGCAGGAAGAGCACAGAGGTTCCGTGGTCGTTGTCTCCAACGACAAGGAGTCCATCGAGCATAAGTGCGACCTGACGCAGGTCATCCGTCCCTGGATCAAGGTCGGCGTGAAGGTTTCTGCCGGTGAGAAGCTGACAGAAGGTCAGATTGCGCCGAAGGAGCTGCTGGAGGTTGCCGGTGTGAGAGCTGTTCAGGAATATATCCTGAAGGAAGTCAAGAAGGTTTATTCCACGCAGTCCATCGATATTTCCGATAAGCATCTGGAGGTTATGATCAAGCAGATGCTGAAGAAGGTCATGGTCATTGAAGGCAATGACTCCGGTCTGTCCGCAGGTCAGACGCTGTCTCTGGCGCATATGAATGCGATCAATGAGAAGCTGCTGGATGAGGGCAAGAACCCTGCCAAGTTCGGTCCGATTCTCCTTGGTATTTCCAAGAGTGCCGTGGAAACGGATTCCTTCCTTTCCGCCGCATCCTTCCAGGAGACGACAAGAGTCCTGACGGACGCTGCTGTCCGCGGCAAGGTGGACCATCTGGAAGGTCTGAAGGAGAATGTCATTATCGGTAAGCTGATTCCTGCAGGTACAGGACGTGACTTCGACCGTGAAACAACGCGTCGTATTGAAGCACGTGCTGCCGAGCTGAAGGAAATCCGCGAGGAGAAGGCAAGAGCTCTGGAAGAAGCTACTGCTTCCAAGCTTCCGGAGGAAGTGACCGGAAGAATTTCCGAAGAGGGAGATGCGGTTGAGGTTTCTGAGGCAGAGGATGCCGCAGAGACAAATGTCTTCGATGAAGAAGGCGTTGAAGCTGCTGCTGTTCCTGAAGAAACATCGGAAGAATAAGCTGTTTGAAGAAGCTGGATATGGTGTCCGGCTTCTTTTCTTATGGGTATATCTGAAAATATTTTCAGGAAAATTGGAAAAAGTGTGAAAAATGTGAAAAGATTGTGAAATTTTTTCTTGAAATATGATGACAGTCTCAGTAAACTAGAAGAGTATTTTCAAAGGGGGAAAAGATATGTTGAAAAACAGTAAGAAGTATCTGTCCCTGCTGTTAGCGGGAACAATGCTGGCTGGCTGCGGCGGGGGCGCTGCTTCCAGCGGAACAACAACTTCCACAGCAGGCGCTGACGCTACAGCTGCAGCGGCTGCATCGTCCACAGAAGGACAGACGGTTGTTGTCGCATTCGATGCAGACCTGAACACAATGGATCATCACATCGCGACAGACGGCAACTCCTTCATCATGCAGTCCATGTGCATGTCCGGCCTCACTCAGCTGGACGAAGGTTCCGGTGCTCTGGCTTCTCTTGCAGAGACATGGGATGTCAGTGATGACGGTCTGACTTACACCTTCCACATCGCAGAGGATGCGAAGTGGTCCAACGGAACAGATATTACGGCTAACGACTTCGTATACGGCTGGCAGCGTCTGGCTGATCCGGATACGGCTTCTGAATATGCCTTCATTCTTTCCACCATCCATGTGGTAAACGCTGATGCGGTACAGGCTGGTGAAATGGATGTCACAGAGCTGGGCGTTGAAGCAGCAGATGACAAGACATTCGTTGTTCATCTGGATCTGCCCTGCGGATTCCTTCTGGGTCTGATGGCTTTCCCGTCATTCTTCCCGCTGAATCAGGAATTCTATGAGAGTGTCGGCGATCAGTATTCTCTGTCACCGGACGATATGATCTACTCCGGACCTTATGAGATGACAGGCTGGGAACAGGGCAACGAATACACATTCACAAAGAGAGCTGATTACTTCGATGTGGATGAAAACGCTGCTGATACTGTTGTCTTCAAGTTCATCCAGGACACACAGTCCGCTATGCTTTCCTACCAGAACGGCGACATCGATGTCGTGAAGCTGCAGGGTGAGCAGGTTGATATGTACTCCGGCGAAGAGGGATTCACAAACAGACTGCAGGGTTACCTCTGGTACCTGTCTCTGAACTTCGAAAGCGCTAATGTGGCTGATGCCATTGCCAACGATCACCTCAGAGCTGCTCTGTCCTATGCGATTGACCGTGACACACTGGCAACGAGCGTTCTGAAGGACGGCTCCATCGGTGCTGCAGGTATCATCCCGCAGGATCTGTCTTCCGGACCGGACGGCGTTGACTTCCGTGAGACAAACGGCGTGCTCGTATCCTATGATCCTGACAAGGCTGCTGAAGAATACAAGCTGGCTGTTGAAGAGCTGGGCGGCGACGTGACATTCGAACTGCTGTTCGAAGACTCCGAGGCTTCCAAGGCTGTTGCGGAGAACCTGCAGTCCATGTTCCAGACAAACTGCCCGGGCCTGACTGTAACGCTGAACTCCAAGCCTAAGAAGACAAGACTTGAACTGATGAACAATCAGGAATATGACGTAGCTCTGACAAGATGGGGACCTGACTACGCTGACCCTCAGACATACCTGGATCTGTATGTTTCCACAAACACTTCCAACAACAGCGGCCGTTACAACAGTGCTGCTTATGATGAGCTGGTTGCCAAGGGCACAACAGGCGAGGATGCGTCCGATGAGACAGCACGCTGGGTTGACCTGCTGGCTGCTGAGCAGGTTCTGATTGAACAGGATCATGGTGTTATCCCTGTTTACCAGAACGGTGGTGCTATGATGATTAACCCGAAGGTTACGGGCATCAACTTCCACAGTGCCGGTGTCGATGACTACCGTCATGTGACGAAGTCCGAATAATCGGATTGACTGATTTTTAACTCAAAGACAGGGGCAGTACTTCGCTGCCCTTGTCTCTTTCATGCAGAAAGGAAAGAGCATTTATGTCTAAATATATATTGAAACGTGTGCTCATCAGCCTTGCGACGCTGTGCGTGATTCTGTTCGTTCTGTTTCTGATGCTGGACCTCATGCCGGGTTCTCCCTTCAATGATGAAAAGCTGACAGAAAGCCAGAAGGTGCTGCTGTATGCAAAGTATGGTCTGGACCAGCCGTTCCTGGTGCGTTTCTTCAAATACTTTACGGCGATGCTTAGGGGAGATCTGGGTGTCTCCTATGTCATCAATAAAAACAAGGCGGTATCCGACCTGGTGGCGGGCCCTCTGGCTCTGTCCATTAAGATCGGTGCCTGTGCGATGCTGGTAGGTGCGGTGCTGGGACTTCTTCTCGGTATTGCGGCTGCGCTGAATCACAACACCTGGGTGGATACTCTGTGTTCCTTCATTTCGGTGCTGGGCGTCAGCGTGCCTTCCTACGTGTTTGCGCTGCTTCTTGCCTATTACATCGGCTTTACGCTGAAGTGGACGCCGATTCTCTATACGGCTAAGGATGTGACAGGTTCCATGATTCTGCCGACGATTGCGCTGAGCATGTTTCCGATTGCGAACATTTCCCGTTTCACAAGATCCGAGATGATTGACGTATTGAACAGCGAATACATTCAGCTGGTCAAGGCGAAGGGTGTGAAGCAGGGACAGCTGATCTTCAAGCATGCACTGAGAAATACGTTAATTCCCATCATTACCATCATGGGTCCGATTCTGGTCAACCTTCTGACCGGATCCATGGTTGTTGAGAAGGTGTTTGCCATTCCCGGCATCGGTATGCTGATGGTGTCGGCGATTCAGAACAACGACTACAATGTGGTCATTGCCTGTGCGTTCGTGTATTCCGCAATGTATATTGCGGTGATGCTGCTGGTGGATATTCTGTACGGTGTCATTGACCCGAGAATCCGTGTGGCAAAGGGGGACAGCTGATATGAGTACTGCTTTTGAAAAAGATATTTTCCGGCAGGATGATGATTATACTGCTGAAGATTTTACCTTTGTACAGGAAGGGGAAGTGCTGGAGGATAAGAACTATGCGGCGACTTCCTTCTGGGGTGACGTATGGCACAGCTTCCGGAAGAACAAGGGTGCTGTCGCAGGTATGATCGTCATTCTCATCATTATTTTCATGGCCATCATCGGTCCGATGATTTCCGGCCATACTTACGATGAGATTGAGATTACCCATCAGAATCTTCCGCCTCTGATTCCAAGCATAAAATTCCGTATTCCCTTCTTTACGGGAACGGAAAGAGGCATTGACGTGTATGCCCAGAGGGGCATTGATACGGCGTACTGGTTCGGTACGGATACCAACGGCCGTGACCTGTTCACCCGTGTGTGGCAGGGTACGAGAATCTCTCTGATCATCGCCCTTTCCGCGGTGGTGATTGATATTGTGATCGGTATGACCTACGGTCTTGTGTCCGGCTACTTCGGCGGCAAGGTGGATATGGTCATGCAGAGAATCGTTGAAATTCTGAATGGTATTCCGACGCTGGTCGTTGTGACGCTCTTAGGTCTGGTGCTGCCTTCCGGTATTATTTCCATCATCTTTGCTTTGATGATCACCGGATGGATCGGCATGTCCCGTATTGCAAGAGCGGAAGTGCTGAAGCTGAAGGAGAGTGAGTATATTCTCGCTTCCAAGACTTTGGGTGCGAAGAATTTCTCCATTATCTTCAAGGATATTCTGCCGAATATTTTCGGTCAGCTGATTATCATGGCGATGTTCTCCATCCCGAATGCCATCTTCACCGAGGCATTCTTAAGCTTCGTCGGTCTTGGTATTCAGCCGCCGCAGGCTTCCCTTGGTTCTTTGATTTCCGACGGATACAAGTCTCTGACCATTCATCCGTATATGATTGCGATCCCTGTGATTGTGCTGGCGCTCTTAATGCTCAGCTTCAACCTGTTTGCGGATGGTCTCAGAGATGCATTTGATCCGAATATGAAGCAGCAGTAAAGGAGGACGGATATGACAACTGAGAAAAGAAATAAAGAAGACCGTGTGCTGTCGATCCGTGACCTGAATATCAGCTTCGATACTGCGGCGGGCAAGGTGAATGCGATCCGCGGTGTCCGTATGGACCTGTTTAAGGGTGAGACGATTGCGATTGTAGGTGAGTCCGGTTCCGGCAAGTCTGTGACGGTGAAGACGATCATGGGCATTCTGGCCGGAAACGGAAAGATCGAAAGCGGTTCGATCAAATATACGTTTACGAATGAGAACGGGGAGAAGGAGACGGTGGATCTGGCGCAGATGAGCCAGAAGGAAATCCGCTACCGCTTCTGCGGCAAGCATATTGCGATGGTGTTCCAGGATCCCATGACTTCCCTGGATCCGACGATGACAATCGGAAAGCAGATTATGGAGGGTATGATCCTGCATAACGGTCTTTCCAAGGCAGAGGCGAAGACGAAGGCGATTGAGCTTCTGGAAAAAGTCGGCATTGAAAATCCGGAGAAGCGTTTCAAGCAGTATCCGCATCAGCTGTCCGGCGGTATGCGGCAGCGTGTGGTCATTGCCATTGCGCTGGCCTGTGATCCGGATATTCTGATCTGCGATGAGCCCACGACCGCTCTGGATGTGACGATTCAGGCGAAGATTCTGGAGCTGATCAAGGAGATTCAGTCGAAGTCGAATTTCTCTGTCATTTACATCACCCATGATCTGGGTGTTGTGGCGAAGGTGGCGGATTATGTGGATGTCATGTATGCGGGCCGTATTATTGAAAAGGGTCTGATTGATGAGATCTTCTATGATCCCCGTCATCCGTATACCTGGGGCTTATTGGCTTCCATGCCGGATACGGATACGAATTCGAAGCGTCTGTTTGCGATTCCGGGTTCTCCTCCCAATTTATTGGAGAAGATTACCGGTGACGCTTTTGCGCCGAGAAATCCGTTTGCGATGAAGGTGGATTATATGGGTGAGCCTCCGATGTTCAATGTGGGAGGCCAGCACAGAGTTGCGTCATGGCTCTGCGATCCGAGAGCTCCGCATGTGGATATGCCGGAGCAGCTGCAGGAGCGCATGGAGAAGATGAAGAAGGAGGCGGCGATCGATGAGTGAGATGAAAGAACCTCTGCTGCATGTGGAAGGGTTGAAGCAGCACTTCAGGATCAGCCGTTCGTATACGACGAAGGCGGTGGACGGTATCAGCTTTGATATTTATCCGGGTGAGACCTTTGGTCTTGTTGGGGAATCCGGATCAGGCAAGTCCACGACGGGAAGGGCGATCATCCGCCTGTACGACCCGACTGCCGGCAAGATTATTTTTGACGGAAGGGATATCAGCGGGAAGCTTTCGAAGGAGGATGAGTCCTATTTAAGGACAAATATGCAGATGATTTTCCAGGATCCCATGGCGTGCCTGAACCCGCGGAAAAAGGTGAAGGAGATTATTGCCCAGGGTCTTGAGATTCATCATATGTATAAGGATCAGGCGGATCTGGATGAGCAGGTGAACCGGATGCTGGAGAAGGTCGGTCTTTCGAGAGAACATGCGACACGTTATCCGGTGCAGTTCTCTGGCGGCCAGAGGCAGCGTATCGGTATTGCCAGGGCTCTGATCATGAATCCGAAGCTTGTGATTGCGGATGAGGCGATTTCCGCACTGGATGTTTCCATTCAGGCGCAGGTGGTGAATCTGATGAAGGATCTGCAGGATGAACTGGGAACGACGTATCTGTTTATTGCCCATGATCTTTCGATGGTGAAGTACATCAGCGACAGGATCGGCGTCATGCATTTAGGGCATATTGTGGAAACCGGTACGACGGATGAGATTTTTGAGAATCCGATCCATCCGTATACGAGGAGTCTTCTGAGTGCGATTCCGCATCCGAATCCGAGAGTGGAGAAGACGCGTGTAGCCTTAACCTATGACAAGGATAAGGAAGGCGTGGATTATACGAAGGGTGTTCTGCATCAGCTGACGGATACCCATTCTGTTCTTGCGACGGAAGAGGAATTCGAAAAGTGGATGTCGGGAGATCATTCCTATTGATCAAAAGGAGGCAGATGCCTCTTTTTGTTTGACAGGCGGTGTTTGTGCATTCCGGTCCATCTTCATGTTTTCATCAGGGGGCTGGAATGTTAAAATATTGCCTATAAGTTAGAAACAGGAGACTTTGCTATGTGCGGTATTGTTGGATATAAC
>Ga0065709_1029572_pt1 | contig 16604 bp, 19 predicted proteins | sample Hoacrofraction14_2_FD_59096 | JGI IMG/M metagenome (GOLD analysis project Ga0065709, IMG submission 59096) | Hoatzin crop microbial communities from Cojedes, Venezuela, sample from fiber fraction 14 v1 | ecosystem: Host-associated > Birds > Digestive system > Esophagus > Crop | place: Venezuela...
GCGCCCGCCGCTGGTCGCGCGGTGGCCGCGAAGCGCCGCCCCTCGCGGTAGCCACGTGACCGCGCGCCGTCGTCCCTCGTGGCAGCAATTTATGCTAATCTGTACGGTGATATCCCGTACAGATTGGAGCAACCATGGCGACTACAGCACTGAGCAACCGCAAGACGAGCCGCCTCGACATGAGGCTTACTCCCGAGCAGCGCAAGGAGATCGAGTATGCGGCGGGTCTCAAGGGCATGAGCCTTACGCAATGGGCCGTGCAGAGCCTGCTCGCATCCGCACGACGAGACGTTGAGGAAGAAACCACAACGCGCCTGTCAATGGAGGCGTTCGACGAGTTTGCGCGCGCCCTCGGTCAGGGCATGCCCCAGGAAGCCCAAGATCTTCTCGCCAGAAAACCGGTGTGGGAATAATGGCGTTCACAAAGCCGCGCGTTCTTTCCGATGGCGATAATCTGGATGGCTTTGAGAGCGGCGATGACGTCGTTGATGCTTGGGTGCGCCGTCGAGCCCATAGCGCCGCGCACCAAGGGACGGCCATCACGTACGTAGTGTTTGAGGATGGGAATATTGCTGGGCTGTACTCGTTGAGTGCGCATTCTGTTTTGCGCGAGGATGTGCGCGGGGGTTGGCTCAAGCGCAATGTCCCCGAGCAAATACCAGCCATTTTGCTCGGCATGCTCGGGGTGGATACAAGGTCGCAAGGGAAGGGCCTTGGCGCTTCCCTTCTCGGCGATGCGATACGTCGCTCTCAGTTGGTTGCCGAGCAAATTGGAGCACGAGCATTGCTGGTTGACCCTGCGTCGGAGGAGGTTGTCTCCTTTTATGAGAAGTTCGGCTTTCGCCGCCTGCCGGGCTCCACGCGGTTGTTTTTACCCTTGAGGCAGTCTCACGCGCGGCAGGACCTTCCGAGCTCGTAGGCGGCGCGCGGGTACGAGGTCGCTCGTGTCATGGACGGTGTGCCGCAGCCTCCGCCCAGCACCATGCCGCGATCCTCGAAGTCCATGTAGTTGCACAGCTGCCGATAGTACGCCTCGGTCACCGAGAAGACCGTGTCGCTGCCGTCCCACGCGACCGCCAGCAGCGCCGCCTTCTTGCGCATGCGGGTGAGCTCGCCGGTGAAGCTGTAGAACCGGTCGACCACCGTCTTGAGCTGCGACGGCCAGTTGTAGTAGTAGACCGGCATGACGAACACGAGCATGTCCGTCGCGCGGATCTTGTCCTTGAGCTCGCGCTCGTAGTCGTCTTTCTGCACGCAGGGGCCCGCCATGCCGCATCTGTTGCAGCCGATGCACGGACGGATGTCAGCGCGGATGACGTCGTATTCCTCGACGTCGTTGCCGGCTTCCCGTGCGCCGCGCACGAACTCGCGGGCCAGCATGTTGGACGAGCCGTTGCGGTTTCCGCTGCTCTCCAGAACTAGGATGTTCATGTCTCACACACCTCTCTTTTGTTTGTCCAGGGCGGTCGCCGCCCTCATGACCGAGGAACCAACGCATACGTAGAGCGCCAGCATGGCTGCGACCTTTGCGACGGTGAGCGCCGGCGGCTCCGCGCCAAACACGAGGAACTGTCGCCGGAAGAGCAGGTACTCCCACGTGCCGTCCGCGATGAAGGTGACGAGCCCGCAGGCTGCCAGCGCGTAGCCCGCGACGCTGAGGGCGACGCGGGCGGGCCTTCTCTCGCGAACGCGCCCGAGCACGGGGACACGCCCGAGCACGGGGACGTGCCCGAGCGCCTTTCCCCTGATTGCCTTCCAGTGGTTCCCCACGTGCAGGCCGACAAAGACCAGGCACCACTGCGACACCGAGAGGTGCATGCTCCTGACTGCCACGGCACCACCCCGCAGCCGCATGAAGGCGAAGGCGTACTTGGACATCGCCATGCCGCTGTACATCTGCAGCAGGATGCACGCGACCAGGCCGACGTTCGTCAGCGTGGCCCATGCCCTCCGCGCCGTGTAGCGGCCCTTGAAGAGGGCTGCGTACCAGCGAGCGTTCAGTGCGTTGTGCGTGACGAGCAGGGCCAGCATGCCCGCCCCCACGTACTCGTGAAGCTCCCGTCCCGTCACCTGGTACACCATCAGCGTGAGGACGGCGACGGTCATCAGCACGTCAACGGCAATCCTGGCCTTGTTCTTCATGTGCGTGCCTCCTCTGCCGGTCGCCAAGCTGGGTACGCGACGCCACGCTAGCCCCGCGACCCAAGCTGGGGTCCGCGGCCCACGCTAGCCCTGCGGTGCCAAGCCGGGTCCGCAGCGCCGCGCTAGCCCGCAGCGCCGCGCTAGCCCCGTCCGTGACGCCAAGCTAGACACCGAGCGACTGCACCCACTCCGACACCTCGGACGCGCTCGCGTCGCCCGACATCCGCGCACCGTCGAGCCACGTTCCCGTTCCCGCCGCAGCCGCGAGGTTCGACCCGCTCGATCCGATGCCGCTGCCGCCGGAGGTGCAGAACGGCACGACGGTCTTGCCCGCAAAGTCGTAGCTCTCTGCGAAGGTGTACATGATGCGGGGCGCGTCGTACCACCAGATCGGGTAGCCGACGAACACCGTGTCGTACTGGTCGAAGTCCTCGACCGCGCCCGAGATGGCCGGCCGGCTCGAGCTGTCGTTCTGCTCGATCGTCGTGCGGCTCGAGCTGTCGTTGTAGTCGAGGTCGGCGGAGGTGTAGGGCTCGGCGGGGGTTATCTCGTACAGGTCGCCGCCCGTCACCTCCGCGATGGTCTGGGCGAGCCCCTTGGTCGTTCCCGTTGCCGAGAAGTACGCGACCAGGGTCTTGGATCCTGTCGTCGTGGTGCTTGTCATGTCTGTGCCCTCCTCGTTCTTGGATTGAGACGAGTCTGATTGAGACGCGCCCGATTGGGATGCGCTCGATTCAGACGCGCCCGATTGCGACGAGCCCGTGCCTGCGCCCGCACATCCCACGAGCACGAGCGTGACCGCCATCATCGTGATGGCGCACGCGAGCGTGAACAGCTTCCTCATTGTTGCCTCCTTGTCCTGGGACTTTCCGCCTAGCCCTTCGCGAAGACGGGAAAGGCGCCGTCGCGTCCGTAGTCCTCGATCTTAGGCAGGGCCTTGAGCACCTGCATGTCGGCGTCAGAGATGGTGAAGTCGAGTTCGGCGTTCTCCTGCATGTGCTCCGGGTTGGCCGTCTTGGGGAGGACGACCATGCCCAGCTCAAGGTCGTACTTGAGGCAGAGCTGCGACACGCTCACGCCGTACTTATCGGCCATCGCAGCGACCTTCTCGTCCGAGAGAATCGCGCCATGGGCGATGGGGGAGTAGGCCTCGACGAGAATCCCCTTGCGCTCGCAGAAGTTGATGAGGTCAAACGGCGTGTTGGAGATGTGTGCGAGCACCTGGTTGACCATGGGGACGATGCGGCAGTCGGACAGCAGGCTCTCAAGGTCATCCACGAGGAAGTTCGAGACGCCGATGGCGCGTACCTTGCCCGCCTCGTGTGCATCCTCGAGCGCCTTCCACGCCTGCTTGTTCTCCTCGAAGTAGCGTCGCTCGCTGCGGAACTCCGCCCACGGCTGCGGGGCATGGATGATGACGAGGTCGATGTAGTCGAGGCCGAGGTCGGCGAGCGACTGGTCGATCGCTGCCGCGGCGCTCTCGTACGACTTAGCCTCCGCCACCACCTTGGTGGTCACGAAGAGGTTCTCTCTCGGCACGCTGCAGGCGCGAATCCCCGCGCCGACCCCGGCCTCGTTGCCGTAGGCCTCGGCGGTGTCGATGTGGCGGTACCCGATGCGCACCGCGTCCTTCACGGCCTGCTCGGCCTGCGCGTTGTCCAAGAGCCACGTGCCCAGCGCGAGCTTGGGAATCTTCACGCCGTTGGCGAGCGTGTAGGTCTCATCGTATGTCATGGTATCCTCCTTTGACGGTTGCGGCAGATGTGTGGTGCCGGACGGCAGATGCGTGGTGCTCGAGGCGCGTGCGTGCGGGCATGCGCTCCGACGGCGCGCGCGACGCTCTGCGCTCGTCCGGCGGCATGCGCGCGGACATGCGAGCACGGCCTCGCGCCACGCTATCCCAGCTTGGCGTACTCCTCGTCGCTCACCGGCTCGAGCCACTCGTTGGAGGCGTCGGTGCCGGGAACCTCGATGGCGAGGTGCGCCATCCACGAGTCGGCTGCGGCGCCGTGCCAGTGCTTCACGCCCTCCGGGATGTTGACGACCGTGCCAGGCGTGAGCTCCACGGGTGCCTCGCCCTCCGCCTGGTACCAGCCACGTCCGCCCACGCAGATGAGCATCTGGCCGCCGCCCGTGGTGGCGTGGTGGATGTGCCAGTTGTTGCGGCAGCCGGGCTCGAAGGTCACGTTGTGGACAGGCACCTGCTCGTTGGAGAGCGGCGCGAGGTAGCTCTGACCGACGAAGTACTGGGCGTAGGCGTCGTTGGGCTCGCCGATGGGGAAGAGGATCTGCTGCTGGAAGGCGTCCTTGTCGGTCGCGGCATCGCTCGCCGCGTCGCCGTTGCCCGCAACCGCGCAGTCGTCGCCTGCCGCGTCGCCAGAGTCCTCCGCCCACACCTCCTTGGCGAGGTAGAACACGGCCCAGGCCTTGGGCCAGCCCGCATAGAACGCCGCGTGCGTGATGACGGCGGCGATCTCGGCGCGCGTCACGCCGTTCTTCTTGGCGTTCTCCAGATGGAACGTGAGCGACGAGTCGGTGATGCCCTGCGCCATGAGCGCCACGACCGTGATGATGCAGCGGGTCTTGCGGTCGATGTCCACGTTGTTCCAGTTCTCGCCAAACAGCACGTCGTCGTTGTAGTGCGCGAACTCCGGCGCGAAGTCCCCAAGCGCGTTGCGTCCTGCCGTCTGCACGATCTTCTCCATTGCGATGCCCCTTTCGTCTTCATTCCTGACGGTCCTGCCGGACCGATGGTGCCACGTCATGCCCTTCGGATGGCGAGCTCGAAGGGCCCGCTCGCGCCCGCGTTCTCACCCAACTGCCTGAGGCTGTCGAGCGAGCCGTCGATGCGCCCGATGTTCACCTGGTCGCCGTAACGCATCGAGTTCTCCTCGTCCGCGAAGAAGACCGCGAACCAGTTGCCGCCCGGGTTGTAGTTGATGTCGCCGTTTGACCAGCCGCGCCTCACCTGGGACTGCGTGTAGGGCAGCGCCTGTGGGGCCCGTCCGCATACGTCGATGCCGCATGCGCGCACGCGGATGGTCGCCGGAAGGCTCTCGGCGAAGGCGCGCGCGGTGGCGCTGTCGTTGAGGGAGGCGGGTACGAGCACGCCTCCAAAGTCCAAGACGATCTTCGTGTGCGGGTGCTCCATGTGCGTGCCTCCTCCTCTCATGACAGTATTCTGCGTCCGTCGAGAAGGATTAGCAATTACTTATATCTTATAATAAACTATGCCTCAATCGTATGACTACAGCGGCGGGAACACTGTCGCCCATAACCCCAGGAGGAACCATGGAGATCCGCGTGCTTCGCTACTTCCTTGCCGTCTGCGACGCCGGCACGATGCTTCGTGCGGCAGAGAACCTGCACGTGACCCAGCCCACGCTCTCGCGCCAGATCGCGGACCTCGAGCGTGAGCTGGGCTGCCAGCTGCTCGAGCGTGGCCCGCGCCACGTGACGCTCACGGAGCAAGGACACTACCTGCGTCGTCGCGCGTCAGAGATCGTCGAGCTGGCGGACCGTGCCGAGACGGACCTGCGCCTCTCCGGAGAGGTCGTCGAGGGCGACGTCTCCATCGGCGCGGGCGAGAGCGAGGGCGTGCGCCTGCTGGCCGAGCGCATCCGCACGTTCCGCGAGCAGTATCCTCAGGTGCGCTTCCACCTGCACAGCGGCAACGCCGTGGATGTGAGCGAGCGCCTCGAGCGCGGTCTGATCGACTTCGCGATGTTCATGGGCTACCCCGACATCGCCCGCTACGAGCACATTCGCCTCACGCCAACGGATGCCTGGACGCTGCTCATGCCGCAGGACGCCCCGCTCGCGAGCAAGGAGACCATAGGGCCGGACGACCTCATCGACCTTCCCCTCATCGTTCCCGAGCGCGCTCTCGAGCGGGCGGCGCTGCTCAACTGGCTCGGTGACGACGTGTCGCAGCTCGACGTGGTGACGACGTTCAACCTGCTCTACAACGCGGAGATGCTCGCGCTCGAGGGCGTGGGGTACGTGCTTACGCTCGACAAGATCGCCCACACGGGTCCAGGCTCCGGTCTCGTCTCCCGCCTGCTCTACCCGCCCGTGGTCTCACCGATTGACATCGCCTGGAAGCAAGGTCAGACCTTCACGACCGCCAGCGCCAAGTTCCTCGAGTGCCTCCGCGCGCTTGAGGGGTAGGAGAGGTTATGAATGTTGCGCGAGATGAGGCTGCAGGGGAGGTGACCATGGACGCAAAAGCCCTAGAGAAGAAATTCGATGTAAGCGCGGAGCAACCTGACGCATGGGCCGAGCCGTTCGAGAACGGCGAGTGGCCCGAGGAAAAGACCGTGCGGATCGGCAGGCCCCGACTGGCCGATGAGGAAGTACGGCCCGTGACGTTCAAAATGTCGGTTTCCGAGATTAAGGCGATTGATGCCTTGGTAAAGCGAACGGGCAGAAGCCGCTCACAGGTCTTGCGCGATGGCGTGCGTCGCGAGTTGGCTGAGACGTGACAGCCTGCGGGATGAGTAAGTTATATAGGATATAAGCATAAATAACAATATAATATAGGTAATAGACAATGATTCCTTCCGCTCATAGCATGGGGCTTGTACACGCAAGTCCCGTGGGAAGGAAGCCATCATGTCCGAGTTGGCATCGGCAATCAACGCAATGCTCGTCCTCTTTATCATCACCATCGTGGGGTTCGTCGCCACCAAGTGCGGTGTGCTCGACTCGACCTCGCAGGAGCGTCTGACCAAGATGGTGTTCAACATCTCGCTGCCGGCGACGCTGCTCGCCTCCGTCACCGACCTCGACGCCGGGTCGCTCGCGTCCCAGGTGCCGCTTGCCGTGGGCCTCAGCGTCCTGCAGTTCTTCCTGCTGCTCGGCATCGGCGCGCTCGCCTGCCTCGTCTTGCGCGTCCCGAAAGCCCAGCGCATACCCTACCTCTTCATGAGCATCTGCACCAACACCGGGTTCATCGGCCTGCCGGTCGCCACGTCCATCTACGGCTCGCAGGCGGCGATCCTCTCGGCCATCTTCATCGCCATCATCGGGTTTCTCATGTACCTGATCGGCATACCCATGATCGCGAAGGGCGGCGAGGGCGACGCGGCCTCGACGGGACCGGCATGGCGCCAGGCGATCAACCCGCCGAGCATCGCGAGCCTCATCGCCCTCGGCATCTTCTTCACGGGGCTCTCGCTTCCCCAGCCCATCGCCGACGCCGCCTCGATGATCGGTGCCTCGACCGCTCCCGTCGCCATGATGGTGATCGGCATCATCCTCGCCAACGCGCCGCTGCGTGACGTGGTCTCGGAGCTGCGCCTGTATCCCTTCATCCTCATCCGCCAGCTCATCGCGCCTGCCATCGTCTACTTTGTCCTGCGCCTGTTCATCCACGACGACCTCATGCTCGGCGTGTTCACCGTCATGCTCGCCATGCCCACCGGCTCGATGGCGTCGAGCTTCATGGCGATGTTCGGCTGGGACACGACGCTCCCGGCGTCCGGCACGATCCTCGCGACCATCGCCTCGTTCCCGATCATCCCGGCCCTGCTCTGGGCGATGTCGCTGTAGGTCAAGCTCGTCGAATCGAAGAGCCTGTATGTTAGACAATGTCCCCGTCAAGCAAGAAGTCGATCAGGCCGATGTTGAGCGTGCCCGCGTCGTCGTACCAGCGCTTGCCGATGTCGTGCCTCACGATGACCTTGGGAAACGAGTCTCGCGTGAGGGCAAGCGGCTTGTTCTCGGCGGCGGCCTTCTCATCGTTGTCGAGCGCGTAGGCGGACTGCAGGTATGTCCGTTGGCTGCCTTTGGTGGCGACGAAGTCGATCTCGCGCGTGACGCGCACCGAGTTGCCCCTCCTGTCCCGCTCGTACGAGAAGACCGTACCGACGTCCACAGAACATCCGCGGGCAACGAGGTCGTTGTACAGGATGTTCTCCATCATGTGCGTCATCTCTTGCTGCCTGAAGCCTATGCGGGCGTTCCTGAGGCCGATGTCCTCGCAGTAGTACTTGTTGGGATAGTCAAAGTAGCCCTTGCCCTTTACGTCCCATCTCCTGACCTCGCTAAAGAGAAACGCATCCTCGAGATGGCCCATATAGGACTTGACGGTATGGTTGGAGACGGTGTTCCTTCCGTTGCGCCGCTGCTTGGAGTTGAGCGCACGGGTCACGTTGCTGGGATTGGTGAGCGAGCCAACGGAGGAGCAGAGAAGGTCGATGATGTCGGCGAGCACGTCTTCGTGTTTCGTCGACAAAGAGGTAGAACTCGTCGGTGCTCGACTCGACGATTCCCCGAACATGTGAGGCGAGCTCAAGGGGGTTGCGAAAGCGTACGTCCCTGAGCTTGTCGAGCTCGTACGAGAGAATATGGTCATCTTCGATGCCCTGCTCGAGCAGATACTCCTTGAACAGGATGCCGAGCAAATAGGACTTGCCGCATCTGCGGATTCCGGTGATGACCTTCACCTGACCGTCCCACATATGCGACACGAGCTTGCTCAGGTACTTCGCGCGTTCGATTCGCATGGGTGCTCCGTCATAAGAATGGGCACTGCAATCTTTTGCGTAATGCTGCAAAAGATTGCAATACATATTACTATAATCTTATACGAGACGCCACCACAAGGCGAGAGGGGAGCCACCATGTCAGTCGTCATGAACCTGTACTACACCGGCAAGGACGGGAGCGCGCAGGCGTTCGTGCGCGAGATGGAGGAGTCCGGCACGGCCGACAAGATCCGTGCCGAGAAGGGCAACCTTCGCTATGAGTACTTCTCGGCGCTGGCTGACCCCGAGACCGTGCTGCTCATCGATGCCTGGGAAAGCCAGGAGGCCCTCGACGTCCACCACGCGTCCCCGATGATGGCGACCCTCGCGGAGCTGCGCGAAAAGTATGACCTGCACATGCGCGCCGAGCGCTATGCGCCCGACGACACGGCACCCCAGAGCGACGCGGGCTTCATCAGGAGCTAGCGCCTAGGTGGCCGCCAGGGAAACGCTCGGCCTTCCGGGGTCGCCTGCCTGTCGAGAGGGGTCGCATGAACACGCGCCAGGTCGAGTGTGCGCTCGAGCTCGCAAAGACGCTCGACTTTCGCGAGGCGGCCGAGCGCCTCTACGTCTCGCAGCCGACGCTGTCCTACCAGGTGAAGGCGCTGGAAGACGAGATCGGGTTCAAGATATTCGAGCGCTCCGGTCGAGGCGCGGCGCTCACGCCCGCAGGCGAGCAGTTCTGCGTGACCCTGCGCTCCGTGCAGGAGGAGCTCGAGGAGGCCGTCGAGCAGGGCCAGAACTTCAGTGCGCGCTTCGCGGACGACATCCGCGTCTGTCTGCCGGTGCGCTCTGCCCCGCGATGCCTCCCCGCCGTGATGTCCAGGATGCGCGCGCCACCCTAGGACCTCGGTGACGCCGGTCTTCTCGTGGGGCCATGGGGTCGACCTCTTCACGCAGCGGCGGGCGGACGTGCTCTTTGTGTACGGCAGCGGCATGCGCAAGGCGGCCGGCGCGGTCGAGCGCCCCCTGTACGAGAGCCGCTTCTATCTCATCACCAAGCCGGATGACCCGCTGGCCGCCCGGGACGTCGTGCGTCCCGAGGACCTGGCCGGTCGCACCCTCATGGTGGGCGGGGGCTCGCCGCCGGCGCTCCGTCACATCCAGCAGCAGGTCATCTCGAAGGTGGGCGTGCGCTACTTCAACAGCCCCGACCACGACTCCACGCTCACCTACGTGGCAAGCGACGCGGGCGTCTGCATCGCACCGGGATTCCTCAACAACCTCTCAGGTCAGTTCGCTTGGACCCCGTTCGCCACCGACGCCACGATTCCCTGCTACCTCTACGCGCATGCCAACGACAACCGCGCGGCGCTTGTCTCCTTCGTGGAGTTTGCGCAGGAGGACATTCACACACGGGCGGTTCCGTAGAAGACCTCGTCGTAGAATTGCCCGGTCTTCTCTGCGCCAATGGAGCGTACGATCAGGTCGGTGGAGGTGCCGCCCTGCTCGATGAAGCCGTCCGAGAACCTCTTGACACGGTCACGCCGCACGGTTCTCTCGTCGTCGGCAAGCTCATGCGCCGATGCGAGCGCGCTCGTATAGCAGGAGAGAAAGTCATGGCACATCGCCTCCATGAGGGAGTTGTCATGGCAAAGCGGCTTCCGAGAACGGCGAGCGCGTCCTCGGACACGTTGTCAATGGAGCGGACGTTGCGCGTGACCGAGAAGGCCCCCAGCGCCGTGGCGGCCCCAAGGGCACCTGTCGCGATGATTCCTGCTTTTGGCATGCCCATGGCTGTCTCCTCATGGGGTTGTCGAGGGGCTGCCCTCTCGTTAAGCGCCTTGCGCCAGTCTGGTTTTTGACGATGAGTCAATTCCCGACAGTATAGCGCATCTGCCAAACGCATTCGTGACGAGGCGTTCCATTCAGCGGCGCTTCGTCCCATCGAACCTCATGCTTTCGTGACGTCGCAGGGCTACGACGCTCCGACCTCACAAAAGCGTTTCGTCGGCACCTCCGCCTCTAGTATCCTTGGTTCTAAGATAGTGTCGAGGATGGGAGAAGCCATGGTGAGACTTTCTGTTGGCACGGCGGAACTCAGGACACGGCGAGAGGTGGGCAAGGCCATCGCCTGCGCGTTCGCGGCGCTCTGCGCGTCCGTGCTCGTGCTCACGCTTCTGGCGCGGCCCGTCCTGGCGGCGTCCTTCGAGATGCCCAAGACGGACATCGACGCGACGCTGGACAGCTCGGGGTCGCTCGAGGTGGTGGAACAGCGTACCTTTGACTTCTCGGGCAATGTCAATGGCGTGTACTGGAACCTACCCTCTGGCGAGTACAAGGGAAGGTCCGTCACCACCCAAGTCGAGTCCGTGGGAGAGTACGGCACTGACGGCACGCTCAAGGAATATTCCAAGTCGACATCTCGGTCGGACGGGTCCTACGAGGTAAGCACCACCGACGGCAAGATGAAACTCAAGCTCTACTCGGCGCATTCTGGCGGCACGGCCACCTACGCCATACGCTATCGTATCAAGGGCATCGCCACCAAATGGGCCGACACGGGCGAGCTCAACTGGCAGTTCGTCTCCAAAAACTGGGATGCGGAGTCCAAGAACGTGACGTGCACCATCCATCTCCCCGTGCCCGACGGCCAGAGCGTGACCGCAGGGGACAACGTGCGCGTGTGGGGCCATGGGCCACTTGATGCCAGCGTGAGCGTGAGCGGCAACGACGTGGTCTATAAGGTGCCCGGAGTGGGCACGAGCGAGTATGCCGAGGCACGCATCGTCTTTCCCAAGGAGTGGCTGAGCGCTGCTACGTCCAACGTGTCGAGCGAGAACCAGCTGGACGCCATTCTCAGCGAGGAGCAGACGTGGGCGGGTCAGGCCAACGCAGAGCGCATGAAGGCACGAGCGATTACGGGCGGTGCCGTCGGGATTCCTGGGCTGGTCGCGATCGTTGGCCTCGTGCTGTGGCTGAGGGCCAGGAGGGACGTGAAAAGGCGCAAGGAGAAGCTGTTCTCCGACACATACTTTAGGGACGTTCCCACCGACGACCATCCCGCGGTGCTGGGAGCGCTTCTCCACGATTGCGAGGCGAGCCCCAACGAGCTGACGGCAACGCTCATGATGCTCACTGACACGAAGGTCATCAGCTTGGAGCATGTCAAGGAGGAGAAGAAGGGGCTGTTTGGCGGCGAGACGGAGGACTACGTGCTGAGGCGGAGCGAGGTGCCGTACCCTCATGCGGACAAGGACGACTGGCACTCCATAGACCAGGGTGCCCTGGAGTTTGTCTTTGAGACCGTGCATGGCTATGGGTATGAGTCCGAGGACGGAAGCGTGCGCTTCGCTGAGTTCAAGAAGGCCGCCAAGGACTATTCCGAGAAGTACAAGGAGGCCTTCGACGCATGGGCCGGTACGGTGACCGAGGTCTGCGGGAGCAAGGGCTATTGCGGGGAGCCGCCTACGTCTGGCGGGGTGCTCATGTCCGTTCTGGCGATTGCCATGGTGCTGTACATCATTGCGATGGTCGTTGCCGTGCTGTGGTTCGAACTCTCTCTGCTCGTCGCTGTCGGTGGCGTGGCGGTCGCCATTCTTGGCCTTGTTTTCCTGGCCAAGGGACTCACCGCGACCCCCTCGCTCAGCGACGAGGGGCTTGAGGTGGTGGCCAAGCTCGAGGCGCTCAAGCGGTGGCTCACGGACTTCACCAGGCTCGACGAGGCGGTCCCGCAGGACGTGGTGCTCTGGAATCGCCTGCTGGTGATGGCCGTGGTGCTGGACGTCTCCGAGGATGTGATCGAGCAGCTCAAGGTCGCGGCGCCGCAGGTGGTCGAGGACATGGAGGCCGGTCCCACGTACTGGTGGTATGCCGCGGCATGGCGCGGGCACTACCGCGACTCTGGCGTCGGCATGCTTGCCCCGGCGGTACATGAGGCGAGCACGGAGGCCATTGCCGGGAGCTCCGACAGCTCGGGCGACGGCCTGGGCGGTGGCTTCTCCTTTGGTGGCGGTGACGGCTTTGGCGGCGACGGGGGCGGCATATTCTAGGGGCTGCGGCCCAGGCAGGTCGCAGGGGGCCGCAACGGGCCGCGACCCAAGCAGGTCGCAGGGAGCTGCGGCCCAGGCAGGTCGCAGGGAGCCGCTGCCCGAGCGGTCCGCAGTAGGGCACTGCGGACCGCTGCCTGGGCGGGCTGCGGTCCCCTTTGCCAGGCCTGAGGCCCAGCCTGTGGCCGACCTGTTGCCAGGCCTGATGCCCGGCCTGCGGCCGACCTGTTGTCCGGCCGCAGACCAACTCCTACGCCGAGTGCCCCCCAAAGACGGGAATGTCCATGCCGTCGAGCCGCCGGCGAGTCGCTGCTCGCCGATGCGCGGCGCATCATCGCGCTCTGCGGCGAGGCTGTGGAGCGGGCGCAGGCGGCGGGGGAGCATGCGGGCGAGACCGTGCGCGTGGGCACTTCTATCATGACGCCCAACCGTGCGCTGATGGAGCTCTGGCCCCAGGTCAGGGACCGCTGCCCGGACCTGCGCCTGCGCATCGTGCCGTTCGAGAACACCGTCGAGAACGCGCGTCAGCTGCTCGGCAACCTCGGCGACGAGATCGACGTGGTGTGCGGCGTGTACGACGAGGGCATGCTGGCGCTGAGAAGGTGCGTCGGCCACAAGCTGCGGGACGAGCCCGTTCGCGTCGCCGTGCGGGCCGACGACGAGCTGGCGTCGTGTGACGTGGTGGGCTACGGCGACCTCGCGGGGCGGCATCTCATGCTCATGCAGCGGGGATGGAGCAGCACGACCGACGCCATGCGTGCCGACCTCGCCGAGCAGCATCCCGAGGTGATCGTCGAGGACTTCTCGTTCTACGACGTGGAGGCGTTCAACCGCTGCGAGCGGGAGGGTGCCGCCATCATGACGGTCTACCCCTGGGCGGACGTCCACCCGCTGCTGACGGTCAAGCCGGTGGCGTGGGACTACGCCATTCCCTACGGCATCCTGCATGCGCCGCATCCGTCGGCAAGGGTGCGGCGTCTCCTCGACGCCGTCGTGTGACGGATGGCGGCTGGTGGGGGCAGGCTGGCTCTGGTGGCGGCCGGCGGCGGCAGTTGGCGACAGGTGGCGTCCGGCGGCGGCTGAACGGCGGAGGTCCTTGCCGTACCTGAGATGAAAAAGACTCTTCGCTAGTTTGTTTGGGTGAGGCCCCGAGAATCGCACACGGACCAAAGAAACGGTGGGGGGCGTCCCACAAAAGTTTGGTCCGTGTGCGACGCGGCGGCACACGGACCTAAGAAACCTGCGTGAACCGCACGTGGACCGCGATCGCGCCGTACGGCGTCGCCGTGCTGAGCTCGCTCGGAGCACCAATCCCCGCGCGTGCCGCAGCATCCTATGCTTACCCAAACGCCCTTGAGGGACGCCATGCGATCTCCCACACAAACTACCGAAGTGTCATAAAAAACATCTCACGTGCGATAGCATCAAGGCCTTATCGTCGGATTCTTGTCGTACCTGAGATAAAAAACATCTCACGTGCGACATCATCAGGGCCTTATCGTCGGATTCTTGTCGTACCTGAGATAAAAAACATCTCAGGTACAACATCTGCCTCCAGCCACTGCCGCCAGCCCCTCCTCCAGCCACCACCACTGACCGCCCGCCAGCCCTGCCGCCCGCCAAGCCCTCCCATCAGCTCGCCGGCCCCTCCTCCCGTCAGCCCGCAAACGTCTCCTCCAGCATGCCCGCGAACTCCTCGATGAGGTTGTTCGTGCGGTCCTTGGGCCAGAAGACGTAGTACTCGTGGGAGATGTGGCCGTCCGTGCCGTGCAGGGGGATCCGACGCACAATCGTGCCGGTGCGCGGCCCCTGCTCACGCACCTCGACGGGCATGAAGCCTCGGTTGCCGGCGACCATCATGCGGCCCTCCTCGCGGCTGCGGGCAAAGAGGAAGTCGCAGTCAAAGTTGAGCATGTCTCGGTAGTAGGAGCGCTCGACGTCCTCGGTCTTCGGCTCGGCGATGAGGATGCAGGGGAGGTGCGAAAGGTCGCTCACGGTGACGGACGCGGCCGAGGCAAGCGTGCTGCTCTCCGATACCTCCACGTACTCGTAGCAGGTCATGAGGTAGCGGTTGACGTAGTCGGGGTGGAACTGCCGACGCTTGTCGTTAAAGACCATGTCCACCTTGCCCGCGATTATCAGGCGGTAGATGTCATCGTGGCTGCCGGCGTGGGCCGTGATGGGGATGTTGGGGTGGCGTGCGGCGAAGGCGGCCACGGCGCCCTGCACCTCCCAGCCCTCGTAGCGGTTGAGGTACCCCACCGAGAGGGACGTGGCATACCCGCCCGCGATGCCCTGCGTCTCGTAGGTGAGCCGCTCCATCTCGGCGAGGATCTCGCGCCCCTTGGCAAAGAAGTTCTCGCCGGCGGACGTCATGGAGAAGCTCCGCCCGTGCCGATGCAAGAGCTCCACGCCAAGCTCGGTTTCCAGCGCCTTTATCTGCTGCGATATGGCGGACTGCGAGACGTAGCATCGCTCGGCCGCCTTGGTGAAGTTGCCCGTCTCGCACACGGCGCAATAGTATTCCAGCTGTCGCAGGAGCATGGGGCCTCGATTCTCTCGCTCGATAAGCACAACTAATCATAACATGCAGCATAAGGAATTGATAGTAAGCAATATTGATAATAAAATTACCTCAAACAGCGCACGAGATAGGCACAACGAACAGGAGGAACTCATGAACGACTTCGTATTCCAGAACACCACCAAGGTCTACTTTGGCCGCGACCAGCTCGGTCACCTGCACGAGGAGGTGCTCGCGTACGGCGACAAGATCCTCGTGGCGAGTGGCGGTACCTACATCGAGGAAAGCCCGCTCTACGCCCGCGTCCTCGACGAGCTGCGCTCGGGCGGCATCACCGTCTTCGAGCTGGGTCCGGTCGAGCCCAACCCGCGCCACACCACGGTCAACCGCAGCGTCAAGATCTGCCGCGAGAACGACGTCAAGGCCGTGCTTGCCATCGGCGGCGGCTCCACGATCGACTGCTGCAAGGCCATCGCCGCGACTACGCTCTCCGCGACCGACGACATCTGGGACCTCGTCGAGGGCACGGTTGCCTGGAGCGATGCCCTCGCCGTCTTCACGATGCCCACCATCGCCTCGACCGGCAGCGAGATGGATAAGTCCTGCGTGATTGCCAACGAGGACCTTGGCGTCAAGAGCGGCATCGCCGGCGAGCCCATCCGGCCGCGCGTCTCGTTCCTCGACCCCACGGCGACCTTCACCGTTCCCACCCGCCAGACGGCCTGCGGCGGCTTCGACATCATGTGCCACATGCTCGACATGAACTACTTCGTCAACATCGAGAAGTACCCGCTGCAGTTTGGCCAGGTGGAGGCCCTGCTCAGGACCGTGCGCACCTACGCCCCCGTCGCCGTCGCCGAGCCCGAGAACTACGAGGCCCGCGCGACGATGCTCTGGGCGGCCAGCTGGGCGCTCAACAGCTTCATGACCTCGGGCTTCAAAACGCAGGCGTCGCTTCACGCACTCGAGCAGTTCTCGGCCGTCCTCAACATGACGCACGGCTTGGGGCTCGCCATCGTGGCGCCCAAGTGGATGCGCTACCTGCTCGACCGCGACGAGACCGTGGCCAGCGACTTCGCGCGCCTTGGCGTCAACGTCATGGGCATCGAGCCTGCCGCCAACGACGTCGCGACCGCGCGTGCCGCCATCGACGCGCTGCAGTCCTACATCACCGACGAGCTGGGCCTTCCCGCCACGCTCACGGAGGCTGGCGCGGACTGCTCCCGCTTTGACGAGATGGCCGACAAGGCCATGGGCGGCGCCGACGTGCTCGACCGCGCGTACCGCCCCCTCACCAAGGCCGACTGTCTCGCCATCTACGAGATGTGCCGATAAGGGCGTCGGTCGGCGCGGGCCGGGGTCGCGGCTCCGGGCGAAGCGCCGCTCGGGGTCCCCGGCTGCCCCTGCCGTCGCGGGCGC
>Ga0065709_1006106_pt1 | contig 16603 bp, 14 predicted proteins | sample Hoacrofraction14_2_FD_59096 | JGI IMG/M metagenome (GOLD analysis project Ga0065709, IMG submission 59096) | Hoatzin crop microbial communities from Cojedes, Venezuela, sample from fiber fraction 14 v1 | ecosystem: Host-associated > Birds > Digestive system > Esophagus > Crop | place: Venezuela...
ATGAATGATGTCAATCATTGCGTCTCCAAGGCACTCGTCCGGTCTTATCCTGAAAACACCTTATTTGTACTTGAGGACTTGACCGGTGTTCGGAATGCAACTGAGCGAGTTTCTGAGCGTAACCGCTATGTATCCGTATCCTGGTCATTCTATGACCTTGAGCAGAAGATCTGCTACAAGGCCGCCCTTGCAGGGCAGGAAGTTATTAACGTTCCTCCTGCGTATACAAGCCAGAGGTGTCCTGTATGCGGATATGTACACAGGAATAACAGAAACAAGCGTACCCATGTTTTCTGCTGCAAAAGCTGCGGATACACATCCAACGATGATAGAACAGCGGCAATGAATCTGCATAACCTCGGGAAGAAATATCTGAATGAGATGATAGCCTCCTCAGATGAAGTACCGGATGCAGTTATCTGTCGGCAGGCCGGCAGATAAGGGGTGCAGTCAATCACCCCATGATGCCACGCCACGCAGAATACTTTCTGCGGATGAGGTGCATAACGCACCGGAAGGCGGGAGGCGACAGCCTGTGACCGCCGGGCAGTTGCAAGCCCCCACTTCAAGAGCCGTCAGGCTCTAAGTGGTGGGTAGTTGACATCAAGTCATGATATCAGGCTGTTTCTGCTTCTACTGCTTTACGGGTATCCCGGATAACATCAGCGATTGTGATTGACGAAAGTTTATCCTCCAATGCTTTCTGAGCATCTTCAAGTTTATCATCAAGTGCAATATGGATGTTTCTGCCGACAGGACAATTCGTGTTTGGGTTCTCATGGAAATGGAACAGCTGATTATCCTCGATTGAATCCACGGCATTAAACACATCCAAAAGCGTTATTTCTTCTGCCGGTCTTGTAAGAGTGATGCCTCCTGTTCCTCTTGCGACGTTCACAAGTCCTGCATCACGGAGCTGTGACATGATTTTTCTAATTATAACCGGGTTGGCATTTACACTGCCTGCAAGAAAATCACTCGTAATTTTATACTGATCCTGAAAGTAATCGATGCATGAGAATATATGAACCGCTATGGTGAATCTGCTTGAAATCTGCATAACTTCTCTCCTTTTGTTCCTTTTCATCGTCATAATACAACCAAGGCGATGTAATGTCAAATATTACATCGCCTTCTGTTTTGCTAATTACAGAATTATTCCATTCTCATATAATTCCTCCGTTATTACTTTGCTTCGAATGTGTATGATGTCATTGACATCGAACCGAGTTCTCTGTACTCGTTCCATACGGATACTGCATCATCAGCATCTGCTGCACCGAGTGCTGCGAGCAGCGGATAGTAATGTTCAACAGTAGGAATTGCTCCCTTCCACTCAGGAATATTTTTGCAGTTTACGGCTGCATCAAAATCTCCGCTTGTAATTGCGTTTCTGATGGCCATATCGAAATCGTCTGCCCACTTGTAGCCGTTATCCATACTCCAGTTAACCATTCCGAGGTTGTGAACGACATTTCCGCTTGCGAAAATCATAGCACCCTCATCTCTGAGAGGCTTGAGTTTCTGTCCGATTTCAAAAATCTGCTGAGGTGTTGCAGTTGCATCAGTGCTTACCATTACTACAGGAACGTCAGCATCCGGATACATCGTATTAAGAACCGACCATACTCCGTGATCGATTCCCCAGTCATTGTTCACTGTTGCAATACCGTCAAGGCACTCAAGAACCTTATCTGCATATTCGACAGAACCTGCCGGTTCATAGTGCACTTCGTAAAGTTCTCTCGGGAATCCGTACATATCGTTAACCTGCGGATTGTTGTCTGCTCTCCTTACGACTGTACCGGCTGTTGTCCAGTGTGCCGAAACTGCAATGATTACGCTCGGCTTCCCGAGTCTTTCACCTTCTGCTTTCCAGCCTTCCCTCGCGCGGTTTTCTCCGATTGCGTTCATTGGCGAACCGTGTCCGCTGAATACTACAGGCATTCTTTTGTTACTCATATTTCTGTCCTCCCTGGGTTTTATTTCTTGTTGTCATACACAGTATAGACTGATATAATTTCCTTTGTAAATAAGGCACTTTATTTTAATATTGTTACATAAAATGCAGTTGCTTCACATTGTAAAGCGACTGCATTTTCAAGACTTATATGGAGGTTTATTATGTCAGACAATTCTCATCCGCTCCCGACTTACGATGCGGTATGCCTGCGCAGCATACGCGGTGTCATGGACGTATTCGGAGGAAAATGGTCATTCCTCGTACTTGAACAGCTTCACATAGGAACGATGAGATTCTCGGATCTTCATAAGGCACTTGGTATCAGCACCAAGTCGCTCACGGATACCCTTCGGCACCTCGAAGAGAACGGTATCATCAAGAGAGAAGCTATCCCGACAGTCCCTGTGACCGTCGAATACTCACTTACCGAAAAAGGCATCGCGTTCGATTCGGTCCTGCTTGCAATGAAGGACTGGGGCAACGACTGGCTCGACTGATATCACTCTTCCCTGAGTCCGATTTTTAACAGAATCTGTTCAATATATTCAACATTAAGCGGTTTGGTGACATATTCGTTCATCCCGACCGCTTCTGCTTTTCTGAGGGCTTCATCAAATGCGTCAGCTGTCATGGCAACAATCGGAATTGTCTTTGCCTCCTCGCCTGCAAGTGCACGGATGGCTGATGTCGCCTCATAGCCGTTCATATTAGGCATCTGAATATCCATAAAGATTGCATCATATGTACCCTCCGGCATCGAAGAGAATTTTTCAAGGCCCTCCTTGCCGTCATTCGCAAGATCAGAGCTCAGACCGCACTCCTCGAATATGCGTGTGGCGATTCCCTGATTGATTACGTTATCCTCAACAATCAGAATATGTCCCTTAAAGTGAGGTTTACTGCCGTCTCCCGCATCAGTATCTTTAATCAGGTCCTTATATCTTTCATCTCTCAGAGCATCCGGGAAATCAATTGCCACGGTAACAGCAGTTCCCTCTCCGAGAGTACTCTTAACATCAACGGTACCTCCCATAAGATCAACCATGCGTTTTACTATGGAAAGTCCGAGGCCCGTTCCGGTCATGCCTTTTTCTCTCTGCGGATTATCGTATTCCTGAGAGAATTCCTCAAACATATTCTGCTGGAATTCCCCGCTCATGCCGATACCGTTATCTTCAACGGTAAAAGCGAAGCGGGTTTTGTTATCCGGCAGGTTCTCGCTCTTTGAAATGTAACGGACCTTTCCTCCCGCAGGTGTGTATTTTACTGCATTTGAAAGGATATTGAGCACTATCTGATTGATACGTACCTTATCCGCAACAATAACGCCTCCTGCATTTCCTTCTTCGGACATCTCGTATTCAATTCCCTTTTCCGAGCACATCGGTCCGAGAATGTTGCGGATGTTCGATGAATACTCCTCATAAGGATAAGGCTCCGGGTTAAGTTCAATCTTTCCGCTGTCCACTCTGGAAATATCCAGGACATCGTTGATAAGTGAAAGAAGGAATTTATTAGAAGTCTCGATTTTCTCGAGATCCTCTTTCAGCTTGTCCTTGTCGTCGATATCGTCCATCGCAAATTCAGTGAGATTCTTGATGGCACCGATAGGCGTACGTATATCGTGGCTTATACGGGATATAAATTCTGTCTTGGCGCGGTTCGCAGCTTCCGATGCCTCGAGCTTTTCAGCCTGCATAATGTTCTCACGCCTTGCTGTTTCAAGAGCTTCGACCTGTGCTTCGTTAGCCTTCCTGGAGGCTTCGAGAGCCTCAGCCTGCATTTCATTTGCTTTTTTGGATGCTTCAAGAGCCTTGGACTGCAGCTTGTTTGCCCTTTCTGAAGCCGCAAGTGCTTTTACCTGAATTGAAAGGTCGCTTCTGGCGACTTCCAGTTCCTTGTTCCGCTGAATCAGCATCGCTATGAGGAAAGCTCCGGCAGCTGCCAGCAGACTGATCAGTGCAGATACCGCTCTGTGAACCATGGAATCAATCCCGGATTCCCAGCCGCCTGACGGAGCTATAGCGAGAGTCCATGTTCTGCTGCCTATTTCGGCACTGTACACAACAGGTTCATCGATTGCTTCCTCGCTTCCGTCAACAACAACGCTCTCGCCTTCATCCTCTTTGAGAAGGCTCCAGATGTAGCCCTCGCCGGTCAGTTCATCAAGGCCTGCATCTTCAAATACTTCCGGTGTGTTGAGAACTATTACGGAAAAGCCCCAGAAACTGCCGTCAATGTAAATCGGAGAACGGAGTATGAGTCCCGTTCCTCCCTGCGTCAGATCCACAGGTCCCGTAATTACGGTCTCACCTGAATCACGTGTTTCCTCTGCCTCATCCTTACGGTCATCATCCTTAAACTGGTCAATGCCGATTACGTCATTATTCTTAGGATATGAGTACTCAATGATTCCATCCGGTTCCACCTGTATTGCGTTGATGGTCGGATTCTTTTCATAAAGCTGCTGTGAGATTTCTTCGAAATCCACGACTTCGCCGTCCTCTGCCCTGACCACTCCGGACCAGACTTCGTTAATCTGCTCGTATTCTTCAAGTGATTTTTCAAGCGTTACTATTTCGTTTTTGGCTAGATATTCCACCTCGCTTCTGAGGTTCTCAATTTGTTTGGCATCAAAGCGTCCAAAGCAATATAAGCACAGCACAAAGCAGACTGCAAATGCTGCAATCGCGGCAATTATCGGCTTTATGTATGTTCTGCTTTTCATATCTGTTTACCCCGGGCTTCCATTACCTGCCGGAATACCTCTCCGATTCTTTCGTGAATAACGAGGTCGGCGTTGGAGTCGGCCGATGTTTCGGACATATTTATCAGAACAAGATTCTTTCCGCGGAAGTAATGAATCAGTCCTGCGGCAGGATAAACTATCAGAGTCGTTCCTCCGATAATCAGAGTGTCCGAAGCAGCGATAGCCTGAACTGCTCCGTCTATTACATCCGAGTCAAGACCTTCCTCATAAAGAACTACGTCAGGTTTGATCCTGCCTCCGCATTTATCGCATTTCGGCACCCCTGCGGATTCAAGGATTTTATCAACACCGTAAAATGCATGGCAGGACTCGCAGTAGTTTCTCAGAACCGATCCGTGCAGCTCCCATACGACCTTACTTCCGGCCTTCTGATGGAGTCCGTCAATATTCTGAGTAACAATTGCTTTTACCTTGCCTTCCTGCTCAAGCTCTGCAAGCGCCTTGTGACAGTCATTTGGTTCAACGTCCGGATATATCAGCTTGTCCTTGTAGAACTCGTAAAAATCTTCGGTATGTCTCATATAGAAGGTATGGGAAATCATCTCCTCAGGAGACACTTCCCTGCCGAGATCCAGATTATAAATTCCGTTTGCGCTTCTGAAATCCGGAATTCCGCTCTCAGTCGAAACACCTGCTCCGCCGAAGAAAACGATATTACTGCTTTCATCAATAATTTCAGCTAAACGTTTGATTTTCTCATCCATAATGTACCTCCCCCCGGCTTTATTACTTAGCCGCTTTATAGATGTTATAAATATCCTCTGTATTCAAAATCTTGAAATTACCGATTGTTCTCGCATCCTGGAAAGTTACGCCGAGTGCCGCCTTCCTGCATGCATCGTCATCAAATTCAAGACCGAGTCCGGCAAGATCGGTCGGCATTCCGATTGAACGGAAAAACGCTTCGAAGCGCTCTATCGTTTTTACCGGTGCACTTTCCCCGAAGACTCCTTCGCCGAGCTTTTCAAATCTCGCAGGATCGGTATCGAGTACGTATCTCGCCCATGAACCCCAGATAGCCGCAAGTCCCGCGCCGTGTGCAACGTCATATTCAGCTGAAAGCTCATGCTCAATCTGGTGACATGCCCAGTCTCCCTTTGTCGGATTTCCTGTTGCCATAAGTCCGTTATGTGAAAGTGTTCCGCACCACATCAGATTTGCCCTTGCTTCATAGTCATCAGGTTTTTCAATGGCGACAGGCGCATACTTCATAACAGCTTTAATAAGTGTGAATGAAAGTTCATCCGTGAAATCGAACTCGTCTCCTGCATGGAAATAGCGCTCAAGTGTATGCATCATGATATCCGTCGAGCCGCTTGCGGTCTGATATGCGGACACTGTGTAAGTAAGTTCCGGATTCAGAAGAGCAAATTTGACTCTGCCGAAGTCGGTGTTTACGCCGCGCTTATATACCGGATCTGTCTCGTCGTTGGTTATTACAGATGAATCACTCATCTCGGATCCTGTTGCTGCGAGTGTCAGGATAGCACCGACAGGAAGAGTTCCTTCAACGGCTCTCTTGCCGCAGTAAAAATCCCAGACATCGCCTCCGCCGTAAACTCCGTAACCTATTGCCTTGGCACTGTCGAGAACTGAACCGCCGCCGACAGCGAGGATGAAATCTATTCCTTCGCTTTTTGCGAGTTCAATACCCTTACGCACCAGCGATACACGCGGATTCGGAACAACACCTCCGAGTTCAACGTATGAAATACCGCTCTCACCAAGTTTGTTTTCCACAAGGTCCAGAAGGCCCGAACGTTTAACCGAGCCTCCTCCGAAATGAACGAGGACTTTGGTGGCTCCGTATTGCTTCAGCACTTCACCGACGCTTTCCTCAGCGCCTTTTCCGAATCTTACATCAGTTGGAGCATAATATCCGATTGTCATAGTTATCTCCTCTCTTCAAACAGTATCGCTTCGTAAGGGCGCAGCTGCATCGTGCGACCCGTTACAGTATATTCGTAGTTTGTAAGCAGAACTTCAAGCTTTGTCGGAGCAAAATCCTCCGGAATATCGAACTCAACGTACTTATCCGAGAAATTCCCGAGGACAAAAAGCCGCTTCGCAGCCTCATCTGATTCAACAGTGCGGCTGTATGCGATAATTTTATTATCGTCATGTGCATACTCTTTCGTTCTGCCGTAAATTGCTGTTTTATTTGACTTCTTAATTTTGATAAGTTCCTGATAAAACCTGTAAATTGAACGTCTTGAGGCTATGTCCGCCTCGGTGTTTATATCCGGACTGCCGCCCATACACTGCCACGGCTCCGCTCCCTTATTAAACCCGCAATTCGCCGAGCCGTCCCAGTGCATCGGCGTCCTTGCATGGTCACGTGCGCCGCCTCTTATAATCCTGAAAGCGGCCGCGCCCGGTATCCCCAGTCTCCTTGCCGTATTATAAACAAATCCCGTAACCGGATCCTTCATCTCATCGAGACTCTTGAATTCAGCATTTGTCATGCCGATTTCCTCGCCCTGGTAAATAAACGGGATTCCCCAGCCCATAAAAGTAACAAGAGCAAGGAATGTCGCAGCCTCATAGCGCCACTTATCCGTATCTATTCCGAACCTGCTCACACTCCTCGCATTATCGTGATTCTCAAGAACGAGAGTATTCCAGGCATCGGCATACAGCTTCTCCTGAGGTCCGAACAGCCCTTCCTTGAAAATCCTGAGGCTGAACGGTCTTGGAATATATTTGACATGATTGTCACACGTCAGATGAGCAAAATCAAAAATCGTATCAAGCTCATGGCTGGACTCCGCAACATATTTATGTGCGTTTTCCTCTGACGGTGTATATGACTCTCCGACTGTATAAGAATCGTAAAGGGCAAGCGAGTTCTCATTAAGCTCCCTCAGGAACTCATGAATACGCGGGCCGTCAATAAAATACTTAGAGCCTTTAAGCAGGCCCGCGGCCTCATCATCCTCAAGCGGATAAACCTTGGAAAACAGATTGAAAACATCAAATCTGAATCCGTCCACTCCCTTATCCATCCAGAATTTCAGGATTTCAGCAGCCTCCTGCCGTACCTCCGGATTCTCCCAGTTAAGGTCCGGCTGTTTCTTATCGAAAAGATGCAGATAAAAATCCTCAGTTCCGGGTATCTGCTCCCACGCAGGACCCGTAAAAGTGGCATTCCAGTTTGTCGGCGGAATCAGCTTGTCCCGCCCGAACACCTTCTTATGCCTCCCTTTCCGGATTATGTACCAGTCTCTGTAAGGAGATTCCGGATCCGAAACGGCCGACTTAAACCATTCATGCTCATCACTTGTATGATTAAGCACCATATCCATAATGACCCTGATGCCGCGCCCGTGGCACTCAGCCACAAGCCTGTCAAAATCCTCCATTGTACCGAACGCCGGATGAATATTCCTGTAATCCGAAATATCATATCCGTAATCAGCCCACGGCGACGGATAAAGAGGCGAAAACCAGATCGCGGTTATCCCGAGATCAGCAAGATAATCAATCCTTGAAATAATCCCGGGAATATCTCCCATTCCGTCATTGTCAGAGTCCATAAAGCTCAGCGGATATATCTGATAAACAACGGCTTCTTTGTACCAGCCTGTCCGTTCCATAGATTGCCCTTTCCGGGATTATCTCCCCGTAATCGAAATAATCGTAGGCAGAAGCTGCTTCTTTCTGCTCATTACGCCCGGCATGTCATAAATCTGCTTACCCATTTTCTTGTACGGCAGGTCCTTATTGGATTTATAAGCAGATGTAAGCAGAACGCTCTTTTCTCTCAGTACGTCCGTAACCATCAGCATCGTCCAGTCGAGCCCCTTCTTTTCGCTGAGATCATTGAGAGCAGCAATATAATCAGCTGCATAATCGCCTACATTCTTGAGCGTCATAACCTCGCACTGTCCGATTCCGACCTTTACTCCTGCCGACTCGTATTCCTTGAAATCCGACTGGATCATCTTGTCAGGATCCGATGTCTCGAGGTTGTCCGTCACGCTGAACAGTTTTTCCCCGAATTCATCGACGCTTGAAATCTTGGCCAGCTTGGCAAGCATCTCTACAGTCATGATATCCTGGGCCGTCGTGGTCGGGCTCCTTAGAATCAGGGTATCCGAAATAATTCCCGTCAGCATCATTTTGGCCGCATACGCATCAGGCATTATCCCGTGCCTTATATACTGCTGATACACAATCGTACATGTGCTGCCGAGAGGCTCAGCGTCAATAAAAATGGGAACGCCCGTCGAAACCGAGTCAAGCCTGTGGTGGTCAATAATTTCAACAACGCTCGCCGTCTCGATTCCCTTGATGCTCTGCCCCGGCTCGTTGTGGTCGACCATGATAACGCTGTACGAAGGAACGTTGAGGAAGCATCTTCTCGTTACGAAGCCTGCGTATTCATCGCCGTCCATTACCGCAAGACCGCGGGTATGCGACGTGGCGAAAATGTCTTTGGCGTCGTCAAAGCGGTCGTCGAGCTGCACTTTGCCCGCCGGCTGCCCCATCATGTTCGAAATCGCTTCTGCCATACGGATTCTGCGCACGGTCTCAGCCGTTCCGAGAGTCGTGATAAATACGGACCCGTCATAACCCGAATAATCCAGGTCAGGCGCCTCATCGACCGTTGTGATGACAATTGCGGGAACCTGACGCTTCATGGCGTGTCTGATATGCTCTTCCCTGAGGCCGGTGACGATAATTGCCGAGTCAACCTCTCCGAGAATATGGTCAAAAGACTCAATTGTTGCAGCACCTACCAGAATCGAGCCCTTGAATTCCTCGGACTTTCCCTTGTGAACAAGCTTGCCCGGGAGAACCTTCTCGATATTTGCACAGGTCAGATCATATACAGGAATCTCCTCGGCATTGTCATTGAGAAACCACGCTGTAATGTCATCGACACTGAGGAGATCCATGAACTCTCCGTTCTTGTAAATCGGAACAACGGATGGCTTGTCCGTGCTGTATGTCTTTACAAGGTCATAGATAGGATCCGAAGCCTCATTATGGCTCTCGGCCTTAAGAACAACGTCTCCGACCTTTGGATATACGTCCTTCATATAGACAGGTATCTCAAGTTCAAAAGCCTCCATCTGCTTTCTGACGCTGTCTGAAACCGGGCTGCAATGAACAGCGACGTATTCATTCTCAGGGTCAATCATATTCTTAAGCCTTGCATAGGACCCCGCAGCACACAGGCTGTCAAGGTCCGGGTTTCTGTGTCCCGTAATATATACCTTTCCCATTATCCCTCCGTTTTGGTCTCTGCCTTGGCCATGAATTTTCCGTTGTTTATAATAAAGCGCTCGTGACGTCCCTCTCCGATCAGTCCCGCACTGTCATATGCTTTTACTTCAAATGTGAGTTTCCTGCCGTCTATCTCAGTAAGCTCGGACTCACACACTATGTGTTCACCCTCGGGACTCGCCGATACATGCTTAATATCGAGATATATTCCGACGGTTCCCATGCCTTCGTCCATGTAAGGTTCAACGCTCGACCACGCCGCCGTCTCCATCAGACAGACCATCCTCGGCGTAGCGTAAACCGGCAGGCCTCCGCTTTTCTGCCCGGCAGCCGTCCTTTCATATGTCACGTCTTCTTCGAGCCTGTTTTTTATGCCCGTCTTAAGTTCCGCCATTGCTTCCTCCCCTGATAAGTTTATACAAAGTAATTATAATAAAAATCTGTGAAGGAATATAGAACAACCATATGAAATACCATAAAATTCCTCCTCCGATTCCAGAAGCGTTCAGTCCGACGCATACGTCGCATCCGAAAAAGGCCGTAAGCCCTGCGGCAAAGCATCCGAGCGGCGGTGCGTCATTCCCCGGCAAAGCACGGCACGCTTTTGCTGCGTTGTATCCGAGCATCGTAATATCGAAAAGTGCAAGTACGTTAATGATACTGACCGGCGCAAGTCCTGTTACCGCAGTCAGAATTATCAAAGCCGCCCATATCAGAAGTCTCACCGCTATTTCCCTTGCATCCGGAATGAGAACCAGCATATAAAGAGTCTGAACAATGCAGAATAAAGAAACGCCGGCAGCATAATGACTGCCGGTGAAAGTCAGAAAATAATCGCCGGCAAGCGTGACGGCAAGAGCTGCCGCTATAAGAGCCGCGGCATGAGTGCTCATCCCTGTTTTTTCTGATTTTTTCTGCATATATTTCCTGAGTTCTTAAATGCTACAGGAGCTTATCTGCCCACTCCTGCTCCTTAAATCCGACAAGCACAAAGTCATCTCCGAGAGCCATAGGTCTCTTGACCAGAAGTCCGTCTGTTGCAAGAAGTGCGAATTTTTCATCATCGGACATTTCCGGCAATTTATCCTTGAGACCGAGTGCTTTATACTGCATTCCGCTCGTGTTGAAAAACCTCTTAAGTGGAAGGCCGCTCATTTCATGCCATCTGCGGAGTTCCTCCTCGTTCGGATTCTCATCTTTTATGTCTCTGTATGTATATTCTATGCCGTTATCATCAAGCCACTTGCGTGCTTTCTTAGCTGTATTGCATCTTGAATATCCGAGAAAAATCATAGTTTACCTCCCGTTTTAAATTCTTTTGTAAATATTCTAATTCACGGCTGATTTAAGGTCAATTATGAAGTATAATTCATGGGTAATGCTTCAGATTATAGATGTAAATAAAGAATACAGAACCGGCGACCTTGTTCAAACAGCTCTAAACGGGGTCAGCTTTAATTTGCGTGACTGCGAATTCGTCTCGATTCTCGGTCCGTCGGGCTCGGGCAAGACAACGCTTCTTAACGTTATCGGCGGCCTCGACCGCTACGATTCGGGCGAGATGATCATCAACGGTGTCTCAACGCGCGATTATTCCGACCGCGACTGGGACTCTTACCGCAACCACACGGTTGGTTTTGTATTCCAGAGCTATAATCTGATACCACACCAGACAGTTCTTGCAAACGTGGAACTTGCTCTTACTATTTCCGGAATATCCCGTGCGGAGCGCAGGCAGCGTGCGATGGACGCACTTGCGGCAGTCGGCCTCGCCGAACAGGCTCACAAGAAGCCTAACCAGATGTCGGGCGGTCAGATGCAGAGAGTCGCTATTGCGCGTGCCCTCGTAAACGACCCTGACATACTCCTTGCTGACGAACCTACGGGAGCGCTCGACAGTGAAACGAGCATCCAGGTAATGGACCTTCTCAGGGAAGTTTCCCGCGACCGACTTGTCGTTATGGTTACCCATAACCGCGAACTTGCGGAGGAATATTCCACAAGAATAATAAATCTCGCAGACGGTAAGATTACAGGAGATACCAACCCTTATATCATCGAATCCGGAGCTGAAGAAGCCGTTCACAGGAACATGGGTAAGTCATCCATGTCATTTCTCACTGCCCTTTCCCTCAGCTTCAACAACATGAAGACCAAGAGAGCGAGGACTCTCCTCGTTTCATTTGCGGGGTCCATAGGCATAATCGGAATCGCTCTGATACTTTCGCTTTCAAACGGCGTCAACAATTACATAAACGGAATCGAACAGGATGTCATGAAGGAATATCCTCTCTCGATTGAAGAGTCCGGATTTGACATCTCTGCATTTTTAAGTGCAGGCGATGATGATTCGGATACTGCCCACGCCGCGACGGTTTCTGATGCCGACGCTGATGTTCATGAAATACAGACCATGAAAGGCACCTTCGGCACAATGACCAAAAACGATCTGTCGTCACTCAAGAAATATCTCGACGGAAACGGCGGAAATATACACGATTACACAAGGGCCATAGAGTACACATACAGCCTGACTCCTTATATGTACAGAAAAACAGGCGACACATACAGGCAGGTCAATCCGGACACAGCCATGAGCAAAATGGGATTCAGTTTCACCGGTTCCGGACTCGGCACCTCGTATATGAATTCCGATAATTTTCATATGCTGCCTGAGGACGAAAGCCTTTATAAAAATCAGTATGACGTAAAAGCCGGCCGCTGGCCTGAGAATGCGCATGAAGGCGTCCTGGTCCTCAGTTCATCCGGCGGAATCACCGATATGACTCTCTACACTCTCGGTCTCAAGGACGATGATGAGCTTGATGACATCCTCGAGTCCTATTCCGAAGGCAAGGATGTCAAAATCGACGAGGATGCTTCATCGTACGATTATGAAGACTTCCTTGACATTAACTTTAAGTTCTCAGGTGCCTTCAGCAGATATTCATACGACGAAGCACATGGCCTGTGGGTCGACAAAAGCGAAGACGAATCCTATATGGCGTCCGTGCTCGATGATGCGCAGGATTTCCGTATTGTCGGTGTTGTACAGCCGAAAGAAGATACGAGTTACACCGTGCTGACCGCAGGAATCGGCTATTCCCTTTCACTGATTGAGGAACTTGCAGAGGCAGCTGATACAAGCGACATTGTTCAGCAGCAGCTTCTCAACAAGAGCATCAACGTATTCACTGGAAAGGAATTCGGAGCAGAGGATGATGATAATCCTTTTGCCGATCTCTTTCAGATTGATCAGAATGCACTCACTAATGCATTCAAAATAGATACATCCGCCCTGTCATCTATTTCCTCATCCGATATAGACCTGAGCGATGCATTTGATGCTGATGACCTTAAGGACCTTGCTCCTGATTTCAGTGAGAACGACCTTAAGAATCTGATCAGCAGCATAAATTTCAACATGACGGATGAAGACATGAATAATCTCTACAACTCTCTTGTTCAGGATTATCTCAAAAATAATTCTTCATCAGGCGCAACCACGGCTGATATACAGCAACAGTTCGAAGAATATCTTGCTTCTGATTCCGTCAAAGAGAAAATGCAGAACGGACTTGCGGAAATCATGACATCCGAAGGCAGCGAAGATGAAAAATCCGCACAGATGCAGAACCTTTTTTCGGAGATTATGAGCGGATTTGCATCCGAGCTTTCCGAAGCCGCAACTCCGGATCCTGAGGATTATGCAGCATCCTTTGCAGAATACCTGGCTTCAGATTCAGCAAGCAAAATTATAGCTTCTGCTGTATCAGGCAGTGTCGATACGGACAAACTGCAGGAGACTCTTTCACAGCAGATACAAAGCTACACTGTATCCGCTGCTTCTGCAATGACCGAAAAAATCATGCAGGCAGTTCAGAACAACCTCAGTAAAACGATGGCTTCTCAGGCAAAAGCTATGCAGAACATGATATCTTTCGATACGGAAGCTTTTGCAAACGCTATCAGCATCAACTTCACCGAGGAAGAAATCGAGGAGCTTGTGACCTCCCTTGCAACATCCGGAACAGCCACATATGACGGCAACCTCGAAACACTAGGATACGCAGATATGGCAAGACCGGTCAGAATCGACATATATGCAAACGATTTTGAAAGCAAAGACACTGTCAAGCAAATCCTTGATGACTACAATGATGATATGGAGGCAAATGGTGACGATGATAAGGTTATCGTCTACTCGGACATAGTAGCTGCTCTTATGAGTTCGGTTACGGATATAATCAACGCCATAAGCTATGTGCTTATTGCATTTGTTTCAATTTCACTGGTTGTATCATCGATAATGATCGGCGTAATCACTTATATCAGCGTTCTCGAAAGACGCAAAGAAATCGGAATACTGAGAGCTATCGGTGCTTCCAAGAGAAACATCAGCGAAGTATTCAACGCCGAGACATTTATTATCGGCGGGCTTGCAGGTGTCATCGCAATAATAATGACAGAGCTTCTGCTGATTCCGGCAAATTCAATTATTCAGGCTGTAACCAACGGTGTTAACATGCGTGCCGCACTCCCTGCGGGTGCCGCTGTTATCCTCATCTGCCTGAGTATTGTACTGACACTTATCGGCGGATTGATTCCGTCCAAAAAGGCTGCCAAGAGCGATCCGGTTGAAGCGCTCAGAACAGAATAATACAGGAGGATTGATATGAGTAAAGCATATGTACTTCTTGCAGAAGGATTTGAGGAAGTTGAGGCACTGACCGTTGTTGATCTTATGAGAAGAGCCGGCATCGATGTCAAGCTTGTCTCCATAACAGATGATGTCAGCGTGCTCAGTTCCCACAATGTGCAAATTGTTGCGGATACGCTTATCGCAGACATTGCCTCTTCCCCGGCGGATATGCTGGTCCTCCCGGGCGGGCGCAAAGGGGTCGATAATCTCAAGGCATCAGATGCTGTAAAATCACTTATTACTGAATATAATGACGCCGGCAGATATCTTGCCGCAGTATGCGCCGGTCCGACCGTATACGGTCAAATGGGACTTCTTGAAGGCCGCAAAGCGACCTGCTATCCGGGATTTGAGAATGAACTCCTCGGTGCTGAATGGACAGGAAATGATGTCAAAGTCGCTTGTGACGGCAACTTCATCACAGGCAGAAGCCTCGGTCTCAGCATCGATTTTGCACTCAAGCTGATTGAAGTGCTTGAAGGCAAGGATGCCGCAGACGATGTCGAATCAAAGATAGTCCGCGGCTAAATATGAGTTACAGTGTGAACTGAATACGTTTTAATTACAGTAGCTTTTCCAGCTGCTGTTTTATCGGTCTGAAATCAACTTTGCATTTATTACCCCAGATTCCTACCGGGACCTTATCATCAAATGAATATATGGCCGGAATCAGATCATCCGGGAGATTGCCGTATACTATTACGGCATTTTTTTCATAATCAATCATCCAGTATTCTCTGACACCTGCTGCCGAATATTTTCTCAGTTTGACCAACATGTCGTACCTTCTGGTCGACGGAGACAGTATCTCAATCACCATATCGGGAGCCCCGAAATACTTGCTTTTCCTGATTCTCTTCTCATCACACATTATAAGAATATCGGGCTGGAGCATCGTATCATTATCCTCGTCGAGCTGAGTGTCAAACGCTGCAGGCAGAACGATACATTTCCCGTTATTATCTATGACAAAATTACTTAAGATTAAATAAACCTGACCGAGAATGAGCTGATGCGAAAATGACGGAGACGCCATGGCATACAGGACTCCGTCTATCAGTTCCGCTCTGGCATTATCCGGCAGTGCGTAGTAGTCATCAATCGTATACTCGCCTTGTTTCTTTCCTCCTTCAATTAGATTACCGGGTATTTCGCTGAGTTCATCACTCATTCCGTCCTCATCCTTCAAAGCCCCGGTCCCGTATGTTGCAAGTGCCTCACGAAGCTGATATGCAGTGTAGGGACGATAGTCCATATAATTCATATCCGGATTGTAACTTGCGGAATTCTCGTAATCCATCCCGGTCGGTTTTTCGCCAAGAGGAAGCTTGTATTTATCGCCGGTGCCGGATACCAATACCTTTTCTATAGCCATAAGAGTTTTGCGCCTCGGTGATTTTGTAATCCCCCCGAAGATCTTCTGGACAGTGTCATAAGGAACTCCGGACATATCCGAAATCTGCCTGTTCGTATATCCCAGTTCCCTCTTTCTTTCCTTCATTTCTTTTATATTCATCAGTATCCCTCCGGCACGGCCGCATTATTTCCGAACAAATATTCTGTATATGTATACTCTCATATTCCGGCTGGATTGTCAATCCTTTTCCGCCGTTTATATGCCGTAAATATGCCGTTTCTTTAAAATAAGGCAAAAAACAAGGAGGCCCGTCAGGGACCTCCTCTGGTTTATGAATTTAACTTCAGAAGTAAACGCACCTAGAAGCACTTATCCAGCATTTCCTGATCCGGTTCTCTCTTAGCAAGTATTCCCGTAAGGAAGAACGCGATTCCTCCTGCGATGAGTCCGAGCACGATCTCATGAATTCCGAACGGTGCAATCTTGACTCTGTTGAAGAAGATGAATACAGTAAGTCCGACTATGATTGACGCCATGCAGCATCCGCTGTGTGCCTTCTTCCAGTAGAGTCCTCCGATC
>Ga0065709_1029573_pt1 | contig 16570 bp, 11 predicted proteins | sample Hoacrofraction14_2_FD_59096 | JGI IMG/M metagenome (GOLD analysis project Ga0065709, IMG submission 59096) | Hoatzin crop microbial communities from Cojedes, Venezuela, sample from fiber fraction 14 v1 | ecosystem: Host-associated > Birds > Digestive system > Esophagus > Crop | place: Venezuela...
CCGGCCGGTTCCGACTCATACAGATCGCCGCTCCCCAGGAATGCCGCCTCGTCCAGCCCCAGCCCCGCACTCGCCCACTCCTGCTTCGCCAGCCCCCCGTCGGCGCTGATGCGCTCCCAGAGCGTGCGGATGAGGCGGTAGGCGGTCGCGTTGTTGTATCGAAACTGGTCGATATTCTCCGTGATATACCCCGTCAGCTCGGATAAATGGGTGAAGCGGTCGACTTCCCGGAGGATCGAAGCCGTGTAGAGGATCTCAGCGGCAGAATCCATTTCCATGCGGCCGAAGGTCGTGGCGGGGAGGGCGGCGGCGGCTTCGGCCACGTCGGTATAGGGCAGGCCGTGCCGGAGCGCGAAGTACGAAAGCAGCTCCTCCGGATTGTGGCAGTCGAGCCCGCGCTGCAGGCAGACGCGGCGGAGAAAGCGGTCGCTCTCCTCCGCGCTGAGCCCGAAGGCAAAGCACAGCCGGATTGCCGTCGGCCGCTCGATTCCCTTATGCTCCGTGAACCAGCTCCGGATCCCCCGCGGCGCCGGCACCCCCGCCGCCGCGCACCGCGCGCGGATGTACGCCGCCTTCGCGTCCGCGTCGGTCAGATCCGCGGCAGCGCCGTCCGTCTGCTGCGCCGCGGCGGTCTCCGGGTCTGCCTGGTCCGCCGCGGCGCCGTCCGTCTGCTGCGCCGCCGCGGTCTCCTGGTCTGCCTTGTCCGCCGCGCCGCCGTCCGTCTGCTGCGCCGCCGCGGTCTCCGGGTCTGCCTTGTCCGCCGCGCCGGCGCAGCGCTCCTGCAGAAACTCATCCAGCGCCTCATCGAAGTTCCGGAACATCCCCGCGACCGCGATGAGCTCCTCCCGATAGTTCTCATCCTCCGGAGAGATCTCGTAGATCCTGTCTTCCAAAAATACCGTATACTCACTCATGGTGTTTCGTCCCGTCTCCCTGTACATTCCCCGCGCCGCTGAGCGCCGAAACAGCACCGCCTCCGCGCAGCCACCGTGCCCTGTTCTCCGCGCGATCCATGCCCTGTTCTCCGCGCGCCGTGCGCCGCAGCGCATCGGCTCCCTCTACTATACCACAAGCCGCACCCCGCCCGCGCAGATAGATAAATAAAGTCCGCTGTGCTATACTGTACGGGAAGTCAGACCGGGACCCGTCAGCGGCCCGGCGCTGCAAAGCATCCATCAAGTCTGTTCAGGAGACGGATCATGCCAAAAGAGATAACGACATCGGTATATACCTTCGAGACGATGATATCCGGGGGCGCGCTCTATATTGACAAGACGCGCTGGATCTGGAAAATGGTTTCTGCGCTGAACGGGCAGTATTTTCTCGCACGCCCGCGGCGCTTCGGCAAGAGCCTGACCGTTTCAACGCTCGAAGCCGTCTTCCGCGGAAAGAAAGAACTTTTCAGCGGCCTGTATATCGGCGCACAAGCCTATGACTGGCCGGAACATCCGGTGATCCATCTGGATTTCGCGCGCAGCGACACCGGAACGCTGAGTTCGCTGCAGGAGTGGCTGACACAGACGTTCCGGGAGATCGGTGAATCCTACGGTGTGTCCCCGAAGGGAACGACGCCCGCGCTGCTGTTTGAAAGTCTGATCCGTGCTCTGTACCTGCAGTCCGGGAAAGGGGTTGTCATCCTGATCGACGAATATGACAAGCCGCTGTTGGATCACCTGGAAGATGATGCGGACATAGAAGCCTATCGTGACGCGGTCGATCGGGTCTATCAGGTTCTGAAAGGCGCAGAGCCGTACCTTCGCTTCGTATTTCTGACCGGTGTTACCAAATTTTCCAAAGTATCGGTCTTTTCAAAATTGAATAACCTGAATGACATTTCCCGAAATCAGGATTTTGCCTGCATGTGCGGCTATACACAGGCCGAACTGGAAAGCGGTTTTGCGGAGTATCTGGAAAGTGAGGATTTCCGCGGGCTCCGCGATGACGAGGGAATTCTCTTCGAACGCGAGCGGGCACTGGCCGAGGTGAAGTACTGGTATGACGGATTCTGTTTCCATGCGAATACCGAATCAGTCTACAATCCGGTATCCATCGGCAAATTTTTCCAGAATCACTGTGAATTCAGCAACTACTGGTTCGAGACCGGAACGCCGACCTTCCTGATGCGGCTGCTGCACCGCCGGCATCTCGTGCTCGCGGATCTGCAGGAAGCCGAGCTGAGCGACAACTCGTTCAGTGTATTCAACCTGTCGGATCTGTCCGGCCGTGACGTGTCCAATGAAAATGTCCTGCAGCTGCTGTTCCAGACAGGCTATCTCACAATAGACCGTCTGCTGCGCACGCGCCCGCAGCGGGTATATTCCCTGCGGTTTCCGAATCATGAAGTGGAGCTGTCCGTAACCGAAGGACTGATCAGTGAGTACTGCGGAAGCCGGGCCCCGGGCGGCTATGTCAACCGGATCCTTTCCTGTGCCTGGAACGGCGATACGAAAGGGATGATTTCCTGGCTGGAAAATTTCTTCGCCGATCTGCCGTACGATATCCAGATCCGGGATGAAAAATATTACCAGTCCATGACCTATGCCATTTTCCGGCTTTGCGGCATGGAAATCACGGCGGAGGAACGTACAAATATCGGGCGGATCGATGCGGTCATGAACGCCGGAAAGCACCTGTATATCGTGGAATTCAAACTGAACCGGTCGCCGGAAGAGGCGCTGAAACAGATCGATGAAAAACGATATGCAGAAAAATATCTTATGCCGGCCAAAAAATCCGGGCAGACGATCCATAAACTGGGGATCAATTTTGTGTACACAGAAGGCGCGCGCAATATCAGCGGCTGGCAGGAGGATATTCTTTAAACAGTCTGTAAGCACGCAAAATCGGGATCGGAAAGGAACACGCCTATGGTAAGGCTGAAAAAATCGAGTGAGGTCAAACGGTATATCGCGAGCAATGAGGCTATGGGGGAGATCCTGGACTTTGCGGCGGCGCTGAGCCGGGATATGCTGGTGTGCGGGGCGAATGTGGAGCGGGTGTCGCTGGCGGTCTATAAGATCACGCACGCGTACGGGCTGCACGATGTCTGCCCTTATATTCTGTCGAATTATGTGAGCATCAGCGCGCGCAGCTCGGACGGCACGTACGGGAGCCGGCAGATGAAGGTCCCGCCGATGAATGTCGATCTGGAGCGGCTGCGGGCGCTGAACCGGCTCTCGTACAGTATCTGCGAGGAGGTGCCGCCGCCATTTATGCTGAGCGGGCGGCTGAAGGAGGGGTGCCGGACGCGGCGCTATCCGTGGCAGGTCGTGCTGGGGATCCGCGCGCTGGCCATGGCGTGCATGAGCCTGTTCTTCGGGGCGGATCTGAAGGACATGATCTTCACGGCGGTGCTGGTCGTGCTGCTGAACCTTTTGTCGAAGCAGATCGAGATGATCGCGCCGGACAGGATGCTGGTCAATGTCGTGTACATGCTGCTCGCGTCATTTCTGGCGGTGTCGGGCGGGCGCGTGCATCTGTGCAGCAGTCCGGCGGCGGTGATCACGACGATCATCATGGTCTACCTGCCGGGCTTCCAGCTGGTCAACGCGGCGCGGAATCTCTTCTGCGGCAATGAGATGAACGGCATCCTGCAGCTGATCAAGGCGCTCTTCGAGACGATCGCGCTGGCGGTCGGCGTGATCCTCGTGCTGATGAGTGTGGCGGACGTCGGGATCAAGATTCCGGCGGTCAGTTATCCGGCCTGGTTTCTCGTGCTCCTGTCGTTCCTGATCTCGAGCGGCATCGGCGTGGGCTTCGGGATCATCGGGAAGGACATTCTGCTCGCCGGCCTGTGCGGGGCGCTCAGCCGCGTGGTGCTGCTGATCGCCATGGCGCACACGCAGGAGCGTCTGGTCTATATTCTGGCGGCGACGCTGGTGTCTTCGCTGTTTGCGGAGATCGTGGTTACGTACCGGCATGAGCCGTCCACCTACCTGATCTATCCGTCGATCATCCCGCTGATCCCCGGCGACCTGTTCTTCTACATGATCCTCGGGATCTGCTTCCGCAATGAGGAGATGATCCGCACGAACGGCTCCCAGTGCGCCTACGCGCTGATCGGCCTGAGCGTGGGCTTCATGCTCAGCTCGATGATCGCCGTCCACATCCGCCGCCTCAACTTCGTCCGCGCCGGCGGCATCCTGCCGCACATGCTGCACCGGCAGGCGCGGGAGGAGGACGCCGCGCAGGCGGGAAATGGCAGGTAAGCCGCAGAAGCAGAAAGATACCGTTGAGGCCGCGGCTTTTGCTGCTGTCCCGAAAAAATAATAAGAAGGCTGTCCGCAAAAACGGGCAGCCTTCTTGTATTTCGATGCCTGTTTAAAGATAGATGCCGGTAACTGTTCAACGAAGTGTTCTGAACCGTTCTGCTACGGGATTCGACGATCCTGTTTGCCTGGACCGGCCGTTCCGGGCCGCAGCCGGGCCGGATAGAAGCGGGCGGGCAGCCGGCTCTTCCCGTTGAATTCGCCCGGTTCCAGCTGACGGATGATCTGTACCGTACCGTCGCCGCCGCGCATGTGCTCGTTTAAGACCTGCTTCATTTCTGACTGACGTTTGATCATGATGGAGACTCCTTTCGTTTCGTATAACCGCTTTGTTCATTCCCGTTCCAGGTAGACGGAGCGCAGCATGGCGATTCCGCTCTCAGCTGTGATATCAATGCCGGCGCCCGTCAGCGCCTGGTCTGTTATGTTGACATTTTCAAGGAAATGCCGGATGTCGCCGCGGATTCGTTCATTACATTCGGCGCGGGTGTCTCCCGACACAAGCATCATCGCAGACTTTCCTCCAGCATATTATTCACGGCGTACTCCAGCCGTTCATCAAAGATCTCTCCGAGACTGCAGGCCACGGAGACCGCATCCGCTCTATGCTCCGTGGCAAAAATTCCGGGATCATATTTCCAGAATTCCAGTCTCGCGCACGCCTCATCATTCTGCCACTTCTCATCCAGAATCTGAATATCCGGGACCGGCTCTTTCCTGAAAATGGCATAGGTCGCCACCCGCGGATCTGCCAGATCGCTGAGACTGGCCACCACGCTCTCCCCGGCCATGACCGCCTGCTCCGGTACACTATCCTTTCGGATCATCACGGACCGCACCACCGGATTCAGCAGATACTTCTTCGCCATATCATAATAGGCATATCCTGTCGCCGGCGCGGCTATGTAAATCTCCCGGCCGCGCTTTTCGGCGCGCAGCAGCGACAGCTGCTCCAGCTCCCGCGACGCTTCGGTCATCGCAGACGGCCCCATACCGATCCTCTGCGCGGCTTTTGTTTTGGGGATCTCCTGACCGCGCATTCGATACAGCATAAACAAAAACAGTTCCTGCGCCGGCACGGAAAATCTCTCCGGCAAAGTCACCACGGCATGATCGCGCTTGTTTTGGATCAGTATTCCGATGTCCGGAAGGTAGGCCTGATCCGGGAGCGCCAGAAAGGAGATTCTCGCTTTGATCAGTGCATCCCGCTGCACACGGCTGATCGTCTTAAAGCAAAAAACCACCGGCATGCCTGCCGTTTCCTGCAGCCGCTGCCGCTGAATGCGGAGCTCCCGCACGCCGTAACGCTCATTCTCCGCAAGGCTCACGATCAGAAAGCTGATCTCGCCCAGACGGGCAATATGAAATTCACGATGATTTGATATATACGGTGCAAGCTTTTTCCGGCCTCTCCACTCGCTTATGCTGATATTGAGTCCCAGAAACTCCCGCAGCAATTGTTCCGGCATGTGCAGTTAAATATCCTTTCCACTGTTTTTTTGTTATTCCTATTGTTTTTAATATTACAAATTAATTTTGAAATGTCAAGTTTTTTCGAAGTGTTCTGTAATTTCCGCTGCATTACCGCCGCGGATCTGCCGGCACGCAATACCTGTTTATTTGTAACTGTTCAGAACACTTCGCGCAGCAGTTACGCATCGGACGAAGCTTCGCATTCAAATTCGTCCGATGCTGCCAAATATACTTTGTTGGCACGCCCTCAGCAGCAAGTGCTTCGGGCTGTCCTGAACAGTTACGTTTATTTAACAGCATGCCGAAAAAAAGAGCCGGGAAGCCTTGCTGTGCAAGGGGTTTCGGCTCTTTCGGCATTTTCAGAATGTTGTATGTGATCGGGGCTCCCGTCACCTCTCCGGCCAGACCTGCGCGGTGAGGCGGGCGGGGTCAGGGGAATTACGGATGTAGTCGGCGACGGGGGCGCCGGCGCCGAACATGCCGGGGTGGATGCGGAGCGTGATCTCTGCGTCCTCCGCGATCGGGTAGGTCGGCAGGTCTGCGCTGCCGCCCGGCCTTCGCCGCGGGGCGGCCGGATGTTGCCTCTGCGTACGGATCCCGCCGGCCGCGCGTTCAGTTCCCCGCGTACTTCGACAGCTCTGCGATCAGCTCGGGGACGTTCAGGGGCTTGGGGAGGTGGCCGTTCATGCCGGCTTCCTGTGCGCGGCGCACGTCTGCCTCGAAGGCGTCGGCGGACAGGGCGATGATCGGGATGGTCCCGGCCTGCGGGTGGGACGAGGCGCGGATGCGCGCGGCGGCTTCGTAGCCGTTCATGACGGGCATCCGGATGTCCATCAGGATCGCGTCGTAGGTGCCCGGCGCGGACTGCTCGAACTTCGTGCTGCCCTCGAGGCCGTCGCCGGCCGTGTCCACCTGCGCGCCGGCCATGCCGAGCACCTCCCTGGCGATCTCGGCGTTCATCGCGTTGTCCTCACACAGCAGCAGCTTCATACCGCCGATGCTGCGCCGTATCCGTTTCGGTTGGGAGGGGTTTTCATTTGCGGGGGAAGACGCGGCTTTCTCGAAGGTCAGGTGCAGCGTGTAGCGTGTGCCCTGCCCGATGCGGCTCTCCACCTCGATCGTGCCGCCGAGCAGCTCGATTGTCTTCTTCACGATCGACATGCCCAGGCCCGTGCCGCCGATGTGGGCCGTCTCCTTCGTGCGCTCCTGCGCGAACGGCTCAAACAGGCGGTTCTGCACGAAGTCCTCGCTCATGCCGATGCCGGTGTCCTCCACGATGATCCGGTCGCGCACGACGTCGGCCAGCTCCTCCTCGCAAATGATCCGAAATGTCACCTGCCCGCCGTCGGGCGTGAACTTGATGGCGTTCGACAGCAGGTTCACGCAGGCCTGCCTCGTGCGGATCGGATCGGTGCGGATCTCGCCGGCGTAGGCCTGCGCTGTGTCGAGCACCAGAGCGATGTTCTTCGCGTCGGCCTGCGGGCGGATGCTCGCGAGGATCTCCTCCGTGAGGATGGTGACGTGCGTGGGCTCTAATTTCGGCTTCGCCTGCCCGGACTCGATGCGCTGCAGATCGAGCATGTCATTGACGAGGGTCAGCATGTTCTGCCCGGCGGCGCGGATCTTCTCGAGATAATCGCGCACCTCGGCCGGGACGCCTTCCTTCTCCAGCGCGAGCTCGTCGTAGCCGATGATCGCGTTGAGCGGCGTGCGCAGATCGTGACTCGCGTTGCCGAAGAAGGACGTCTTCTGGCTGTTGGCCCGCTGCTCGCTCTGCAGGGCGTTGCGCAGGATGCCGGCATTTTCCTCCTCGAGCCGGAAGGCCTCGGTCACGTCCTTGGCCGCGAAGACGAGCTCCTCGCGGTCGTCGTCCAGGTAGTGGTAGGTCATCTGCTTGCGCATGCCGCCGAAGGTGTAGGCGTAGGTGTAGCTGCCGTCCTCCGCCACCTTCCTCAGGATCCGGTCAAATGCCATGTTCCGCCGGAACTCTTCGCGCTCTTCGTCGGTCGCCATATGCGCGAGCACGGCCTCCACGCCGTCTTCGGCGCGCGCAACAAGCGTCTCGTCGATCCCGTCGACGTTGTCCTCGGTGCGGCTGAAGTATTCGACGGCCTGTGACTCGATCTCGATCACGCCGTAGCTGTCGTACTCCCTGTCCGCGATGATGGAAATGATCTGTTCCTCTTTATGCAGATGGTCGATGTCGACGGTGTAACCGATCGCCTCGACGTCTTCGCTCGCCGGGTTCTGCAGCAGATAAAAGTTCGTGCGCACCCAGCGCTTCTTCTCGCCCGGCACGGTGCGCTTGTATTCGATAGACGGGTGCTGGCCTTCCTGCTGGAGCTTCAGGAGATTCTCCACGGTGTAGGTCCTGCGATAGGCCTCGCGCGTCTGCGCGTTGCCGATGCTCCGGCCGAGCGCGTCGAGGGTTTCCTGCGCGGTGTAGAAGCCTTCCCGCTCGCGCGAGGCGGCCGCCGTGCCGTAGCACTCGCAGCAGAGGTTCCGCGTCAGGTTCAGGCGGAAGGTGTTGCGCGAGTCGGGGTTGGCGAAGAGGAAATTGTGCAGGAGCACGTTGAACTCGGCTTCGCGCGCCATCTGGTGGGAGGTGTCGGTGTACACGCAGTACACGCGGTAGGTCCCGTCGGGCTGGCGGTTGGAGCTGCACTGGCACAGATAGTACCGGCTGCCCTTGTCGGAGAGCAGGCGGTAGGTGATGGAATCGCGGCGGCCGTTGCCGGTGCACAGCTGCGCGAAGAAGGTCCGCACCATCTCGTGGTCTTCGGGGTCGATCATCTGAAAGAGCTGCTCTTCGTTCAGGCCGATCAGCTCTTCGCGCCCGTGGTCCACGATGTTGGCGCAGTAGTCGTTCGCCTCCTCCAGGATGATGTGGAAGCCGTCGCTCTGGAAGCGGTAGACGACGATGCCGGCCATGATGGACTCGAGGATGTAGCGCATGTCGGTGGGCGCGGCGGGCGCCGGGCGGCGCAGGTCGGTGTGCGCGACGGACGCCGTGTCAGGCTGCTTTTCCCGGGCTTTTTCTCCGGTCTCTTTCCGGGCTTCTTCCCCGGACTCTTTCCGGACCGATTCCTCGACCTCGGTCCGCATCTCCTCCCGGACGAGGTCGCTTCCGGTCACGTCCAGGATCGCCACGTAGGCGATGATCCGGCCGTCCTGCAGCGTGCGGGAGCGGCTCTCGGCCACGACCCACATCAGATGGCCGTCGCCGTGCCGGATCCGGTAGAGCGTGCGCACGGAGCCGGAGCGCTTCTCCTGCTCGCGGATCGTGCGCCGCACCCGGTCGCGGTCGGCCGGGTACACGAGGTTAAAAAAGTTGTCGCCGATGCGCTCCCGGAAGGTCTCTTCCGTGAAGCCGAGCATCTTCAGCATGTTGGCGCCGACGTAGAGGATCTTATCCGTGCCGGGTTCCACGATAAAAACCCCGCCGGGAGTATACGTCGGAATGCTCCGCAGGATCTCGATGTCGATGCTGCCGTAGATCAGGCCGTCACTCATGGTCGCTGTTCTTTCCTTCCTGGCCTGCGTGGCAGGCCGGTGCTTCTTTTCCGCCCCGCCGCGCAGGCCGGTGTTTCTTTCCCGCCCCGCCGCGCAGGCCGGTGCTTCTTTTCCGCCCCGCCGCGCAGGCCGGTGTTTCTTTTCCGCCCCGCCGCGCAGGCCGGTGCTTGCGGTCGATTTCTCTTCGGTAGTTGCTTCGATCTTATCACATCCCGCGGGGCATTTCATCGATCTTTTGGGCGGCGGGGCACGGCGGCGGCCGGGCGATTCACATACAACATCCCCAAAACGTCAAAAGTGCTGCAACTCCTTGTGTAGTAAGGGCTCGCAGCACTTTTGTCTTCGCAAACTGTCAGAAAAAACGGCCGGCAGCGGCAGCGCCTCCTGATCCGGCTTCGCAGCGTGACCCGGCTTCGCAGCGTTATTTTGTTTCGCCGTCCGCTTCCCCGAATACCTCCCCCACCAGCTGCACGTATTCCTGCCAGGCGTCGGTGTCCCTCAGCTGCGACAGGGCTTCGGCGATGGTGCGGTAGTACCAGGCCTGCTCGGCGATGTCCTGCATGTGGAAATGGGTCCAGGTTTTTTCGCCCTCGGCCTGCAGCATCCGCCGCAGGGAACGGATATTGGAGAGCTTGTCGGCGAGCCACAGGATGCGGACCGCGTCGTCTTCGGTGGCGCGCAGCTCTTCGAGGGATTCCTCCTTGCGGATCTTCCAGGTCTGTTCGGGCGGCAGGTTCGCACGCTTGTTTTCGGTCTCGGCCGCGACCAGGGCGGCCACGCGGTCACCGAACTGCTCCCGGATCTCCTCCGCGGTGTGCGGGGTGTCCTCGACGACGTCGTGCAGGAGACCGGCCGCGATCACGTGCGGGTCATCGGTCATCGTGCTGATGATCACCGCCACTTCCATCGGGTGCAGGATGTAGGGTTGGCCCTGTTTGCGCTTCACGCCGCGGTGCGCCTCGGCCGCAAAGAGCGCGGCGCGGCTGACGAGATCATCCGGCGTGCCTGCTGCGCCTTGTTCCTGCTGCCTGTCTGTCTCTTCCGGCCTTCCCCGGAACGTCTTCTCCATGATCTGTTCGTTGTCCTTTCGGGTTGTTTGTCTGCATCTTCCTGTATTCCGCTGCCGCGCAGCGCGGGGGCCTCACAGCTCCAGCGTCTCGATCTCCGGCAGCAATTCAAGAATGTGCGCGCGCGAGGTCTCAATCTGAGCCTGCGCCTCCGGTTTGCCGCCGCCGCGGCGGATCGTGCGGCGCAGGATGCGCATCTGGCCGATGAGCATGGCCTTCTTTTTGATCAGCTCCAGCTCTTCCTCACTGCGCCCCGCGAAGTACCGCTTCACGGTCTCCTCCCAGATATACACCGCCGCCTCGTGCGATATCCCGAGGAAACTCGGCGAGACGCTGTGGTCAAGCTCCGAGAAGCCGATGTAGGCATTATAGATCGACGCGAACTCAAAGACCGGATGGCCCATGCAGAGAGTGTCCATGTCGATCAGGAGAACCTCGCCGTCCTGGAGCATGACATTTTTGGTGTGGTAATCACCGTGCACCATGTGATGGTCCTCCGGCACGGCCTCGATCAGGCGGACGAGCTTCGCGTGCGCGTCGGCCGGAAGGTGCCCCTCCAGGAAGGCCGCCCAGTTGAGGGCGACCGCCTTCATGTCCGGCATGTCCCCGGGCGAGAGCTCGGTGCCGTGGATCTTCTTCAGCAGCTCCGTGTAAATGTCAATATATTTGTCAATATTTTCCGGCTCGGCCGCGATCAGCTTCGACAGCGAGTCCGCGCTGAGCAGCTCGAAGACGGAGCCGTAGCTGTCGCCGACCCGCACCACGTCGTACGGGATCGCCGTCGGGATGCCGAGCACGAAGGCCTTCTTCGCCAGCTCCCGCTCGCGGCGGATGTCCGGCAGCGCATCGGGATCGCGGTAGACCTTGACGATCGTCTCGGGATCGATCCGGTACACCACGCCGTTCGAGCCCTGCCCGATGACCTCGCACCCCTCCACGGACAGCACCCGGAACGCCCGGCTGACCGGCATCATCTCCGTGAAGCCCGTCATCTCGAAGATGTCGTAGACATCGCGCGAGACATTGGTAAGCCTCAGGCCCGGCCGCTCCTTCCGGATCCGCAGGAGCACCCGCAGTCCCGCACTGGAAATGTATTCAAGCTCCTGCAAATCCAGCACCGTATCGTCCTCGCTGTGCGCCTGCAGCACCTCGTTGATCGCCGCCTCGACCTGCGCCGCATTCACGGAATCGATCCGGCCGCCCAGGGCGATCGTGAGCGTGTTATTCTGTACGGATCCGTTGACTGTCATCCTGTACCTCCTGTCCCTTCCTTATATCCTGCGGGCCCCTGCGGCTCCCCGCGGGGCTCTTCGGGTCCGGCGCCGGCCGCTGATATCTGCGGAGGATGTAACTCTTCCTCCGCTTCGCGAGGCCCGCGCCGGCTTCGTTTTTCATGCGTAGGCATGTGAATAATTATACGCCCGGGGCGGGCGGTTGGCAAATGGAACCGGCGCGGTACCTCACCGCGCGCTCTTCACGGCGCTCTCGAAGAGCGCCTTCATCACCTGGCTCACGTCCTGCTTCTTCTGCCCGTCCATCGCCTTGTAGACGGGGATCATCCGGGCGACATTGCGGAAGACGGCGCTGTAGACCTGACTGAAGGTCTCGGCGCCGGTCGACTCGAAGAACGAGAACACGGTCTCGATGAAGGACTCGCGCGTCTCGTCGTCGATCTGGGACAGCCAGTTCTTCAAAAGATCCCGGAAATACACGCTCATATCCGACAGCTCCTCGGCCTGTTCGAACTCCTTCCCTTTGATCTGCCAGGTGAAGGCGTCGTGCTGCAGGATCCCGAAGGTGCTGCTCTTCACTACAAGATCCTCGTTGCTGTCCGAGAAGATCATGCCGATCATCGACTGCTCGGGCACCACGCGCACGATGCGCGAGGCCACGGCCCCGAACGCTTCGCCGGTGCGCACCGAGTCGTGCAGGCCCGGCCCGTCGAAGGAGTAGACCGCCGCCACGCTCTGCTGCACCTCCGGGCTGCAGAACGCCGCCGCGTACTGCGCGAAGTTGCCGCCCTTGGAGTGCCCGCCGACGAGCAGGGGACTGCCGTCGTAGATGCGGTCGAGGTACTCCGCGCTGGCCTTCTCGCCGTTGGTCGTGCCGTAGCTGATCTCGAAGTCCTCCTTCCAGCCGACGATCGAATTGTCCGTGCCGCGGAACGAGGCAAACATCCGCCCGTCCGGCAGCCGGAACGTGACCGCCGCCATCTGGATGCTGGTCTCCGGGTCGAGCACGTCCGCGTAGTCCGACATCCGGATCTCCCCGTAGCGCCGGCACGCGCCCGCCGTCTCCATCAGATACGGCACCCTCGTCAGGAAAATGCGTTCATCCTTCTTCTCGTTGCGCTCATGCGCCGCAAAGTACTGCTGCGCCGCCTCCGCGAGCGTCACCGCGCCGCCCGTTTCCGGCACGATGCCGTCGAGCTCTGCGTACGAGAGCAGCGAGAGCAGCAGCGCGTCGATGAGGTTGAAGGCGTCCTGCTCGAAGGTCAGGTCGCCGCGCCAGGTGAGGTAGTCGTAGATGTTGGCCATGGTCTGTATCTGTTCTCCTTTCGAAACCGGCTGTCATGCCCCGTACTCATTCTTCACAATTTTCTCGAGGATCTCCCGGATCCGCTCCGGCACGAGCGGCTTGGTGATGTACTCGTTCATCCCCGCCGCCGCGGCCCGGTCCATCGCCTCGCGGAACGCGTCCGCGGTCATCGCGATGACCGGCACGGCCTGCGCGTCCATCCGGTCGAGGCTCCGGATCTTCTCCGTCGCCTCCAGCCCGGTCATCACGGGCATCTGCAGATCCATGAAGATCGCGTCGTAGGTGCCGGGGGTCGAGGCTTCAAACATTTCCACGGCCTTCGCCCCGTCGGGGGCGTGATCGGCGGTGACGCCCATCTCCTCGAAGATGCGCGACGCGATCTCGGTGTTGATCACATTGTCCTCCGCGAAGAGGATGTGCGCGCGGATCGGCTCCTGCTGCGCCGCCGCGTCGCTGCCGTCCGCGTCCGCACTGCGGCTCTCCGCCTTCGGGAAATGCAGCGAGACCGTGATGGCCGTGCCCTCGCCGCGCGCGCTCTGCACGTCCATCGTCCCGCCCATCAGATCGACGAGCTTCTTCACGATCGGCAGCCCCAGCCCGGTGCCCTGCGTGCCGCTCTCGCGCAGCGGATTGTCGTACTCCTGCGAGAATTCCTCGAACATGATCGCCTGGAACTCCGGACTCATGCCGATCCCCTGATCTCTCACCGTAAATGTCAGGCCCACATTCCCCCCGCTCTCTTCGACCACCGTTGATTCATACCGCACGACAGTCCCCGCCGGCGAATATTTCACCGCGTTCGAGAGCAGGTTCAACGCGATCTGGCGCAGGCGGACCTTGTCGGCCGTGAAGCACAGGCCGCGCTCGTGATCGGAGCTCAGCTCGAAGGTCTGCTGCTTCTCGCCGCACATCGTCTCCATCAGGTCGCTCAGCGATTTCAGGTAGGCGTCGTAGTTCACGGTCTCGCTGCCGAGCTCGATCTTGCCGCTGTCCACCTTGGAAATGTCGAGCACGTCGTTGATCAGCGACAGCAGGAACTTGCCCGAGGACTCGATGCGCCCGAGGTCCTGCTGCAGCTTCTCCGGATCGTTGATGTCGCGCTTGGCGAACTCGGTCAGGTTCAGGATCGCGCCGATCGGGGTGCGGATGTCGTGGCTGATGCGCGACACGAACTCGGTCTTGGCCCGGTTGGCTTCGTGCGCCTGCTGCAGCTGCTGTGTCTTGGCCCGGTCGGTCTCGCGCGCCTGCTGCAGCTGATCCGCCTTGAGGGAGATCTCTTCATTTTTACGGGTGATGAGGGCCTCCTCCTCGCGGTGCCGCGCCCGGTAGACGTACAGGCTCATCACGAGCAGGCCGAGGCCCAGGCTCAGCAGCGCCTGCAGAGGGCCGAAGCCCTTCTCCCGAAGCTCCGGCTTGCGCGCCACGTCGATCGACCATTCCCAGCCGCCGAGCGTGAAGAGCGCCTCGGCCGGCATGTCCAGCGAATCGCCGCCGGTCAGGACGCTGTAGAGGTCGAAGGCCTCGTTCATCTGGAAGACCATGTAGTTGTAGCCGGCGTCGTCGAGCGCGAGGAGCCCGGCGTCCGCGAAGATCCGGTACGCGCTGACGGCGGCGTTGATGAAGCCCCAGAACTTCCCGTCGATGTAGACGGGGTTGTAGATCACGATGACGCGGTCTGCCAGCTGCGCCGCGACTTCGTCCGAGACGGTGAAGCCTTCGTCGAGGTCGCGGACTTCCAGGCCCTCGGACTCGGCCGCCTGCTCCAGCAGCTGCTGCATGTAGGAGCCCTTCGAGCTGCCGTTGTCGCCCTGCGCGTCCTCCAGCGGGCGCGTGATGACTTCGAGCTTCTGCGGGCCGAGGATCACCGTGTTCCCGGAGCCGATGAAGGTCTCGGCGTCGGCCGGCAGGCCCGGCAGGGTCGTGACGTCGGTCCCGGGCACGCTCTCGTCCTCCGGCCACACGGCCGCCACGATACTCTCCGGCGCGATCCAGATCTCCAGGAGGCCCGTCGCTTCGTCGATCAGCTGAGCGGCGGTCGCCTCCCAGCCTTCGTAGTCGCCGTCCGCGGCCACCAGCATGCTCTCGAGGTAGCCGGTCGCCTGGATATAATATTCGAGCTCCTGGCGGAACTTCTCCGCCTCGTTGTCCGCGGTGTACTGCTGGTTCTCGGCCATGCGCTCCTGCGCACTTTTGCCGGCATACCAGAAGAAAATGCCTGACAGCAGCGCCGTCACCAGAAACACCGGCACGCCGCGCATCCAAAGTTTTCTGTTCATAGCTCCCGGCTCCCTTCACGCCGCGTGTCTGTCTGTTTATCTCCTATCGATGGGTTTCGAGTAACTGTTCAGAACGCTTCGCGCAGCAGTTACGTTTTCGAATCATTTCAGGGCGGGATACCTTCGGATATCTCCCCGATCAGGCCGGGAATTTCAGCACGCCCGGCCAGTACTGCGCCATCTCCCCGATCAGGCCAGGAATTTCAGCACGGCCGGCCAGTACTGCGCCATCTCCTCGTCCGTGCCGCGGTAAATTTCGTGCCTGGCGCTTTCGATGCGCAGTTTCGTTCCGTGCGCGCCGATCTGCTCCAGGAACCGGTCCTGGCCGCCGGGCAGCACCATGGTGTCCTGCCCCGCCTGCACCAGCAGGACCTGCGCGCGGACGCGTTCGGTGTTCTTCTTTTTGCGAAGCTCCTGCGTGAGCTTCAGGAACTGGTAGGACGTGCACACGGACGGGCCGCTGGTCTGGCACTCCTTCCGGCTCTTCTCGATGGCGAACCACCAGTCGTAGCGCTCGCGGCAGTTCGTGCAGCTGTTCTCGAAGTCGCTCTTGCCGGTGTAGTCGCCGCCGCCCGGGAAATACTCCTCGCCCTTCCCGGCCGCGATCAGGATGCGCGCGAGCGCCGCCGCCAGAAAGACCGGAACGCCGCCGCTGTTGAGCTCCATCATCGGGCTGCTCAGCACCGCCTTCTGAAAATCGTCCGGGTAGCGCTCCAGATACAGCGCACTCACGCCGCCGCCCATGGAGTGGCCGTAGAGATAACAGGGCAGACCAACCGACGCGGTGGAGCCGGCAGACGTGGCGGGCTCACCGGGCTTTGCGGACTCGGCCGGCCCGGCTGACTCGCCGGGCTTTGCGGACTCGGCCGGCTGCACCACTTCATGCATAAAATAGTGCAGGTCGAGGATCAGGTCATTGAAGTCCGTGATGTGGACGCGGGAGGGGTTGGTATTCCCGCGGTAGGACAGGCCGTGGCCGCGCTGCTGGATCTGCCAGACCGACAGGCCGCTGCGCACGAAGTACCAGGCCGCCTCTGTGAACTTGGTCACCTCTTCCGTGAACCCGTGAACCAGCACGAGCACCCCCCGCTCCTCATCCGCCCGGAAATGCTGCCAGTAGATTTTCTGCCCGCTCACGCGCTCAAAATACCCGCTCTCACGGCGCGCCTCCATCCACGGCACCACCGTCCGGTCCATCGTCTCCGCATACTGCTGTGCCCTGATCAGTTCCATGTCCTTCCTCCCCGGCCGCGGTGGGCAGCAGCGCAAACTGCTTCCCCGTGCGCATCAATTCCTGCACAGCGCTTCTGCACGCCCTGTGTGCTTTCACACATTATGCGCGGCGTTTTTACTGTAAAAGTCCCAAGAGCCCAAGCCGGCAGGCGCCGGGCGATTGGCTGACTTTTCGTATACCTGTGATATACGGCTTGTCCGA
>Ga0065709_1006116_pt1 | contig 16551 bp, 9 predicted proteins | sample Hoacrofraction14_2_FD_59096 | JGI IMG/M metagenome (GOLD analysis project Ga0065709, IMG submission 59096) | Hoatzin crop microbial communities from Cojedes, Venezuela, sample from fiber fraction 14 v1 | ecosystem: Host-associated > Birds > Digestive system > Esophagus > Crop | place: Venezuela...
AGGGTGCAAGATTTGGTTTCTTCTTCCACTATATGCCTGTAGGAAATAATGCAGTACCGGAACTTATGCCTACAGTTGAACAGCGTCGTAAGATGATTGATAAGATTAGATATATTCGTTCGGATAAATGTGATATTGGATTCTTCCCTATGGACTTCCAGAATGATGGTGAGGCAGTAGGCGGATGTATCGCAGGTGGACGTAACTACTTCCATATCAATGCAAGCGGTGACGCAGAACCATGTGTATTCATTCACTTCTCAAATACAAACATCCGCGAAAACAGTATCCTTGAGATGCTTCAGAGCCCACTTTTCATGGCTTATCACGAGGGACAGCCGTTTAACAGAAATCATCTTCGTCCATGTCCAATGCTTGAGAATCCGCAGCTTCTCAGAGAGATGGTAGAAAAGACAGGCGCTCATCAGACAAATGAAGAGTCTGAGGAATCTGTAGAACATTTGTGCTCAAAGTGTGATGATTATGCCAAAGAATGGGCTCCTGTAGCAGATGATATTTGGGCTCATCAGAAACACACAAGACATAAATATGAGAACTATACGGAAGAAAAACGAAACAATCCTGAACTTGCAGCTTTTGAGCATGCATCAGACGTTGTAAATAAATAAAATTCAAAAATGCGCGCGGCAACTGCCGCGTGCATTTTATTGTAAAATTGCTGGTAAAATGGGCAAAATAAGCAAAGATATATGTCAGTTTTTACATAAATAAATTTTTTTTAAAAAAAAGCTTGCAATGAGTGCTTAGATGTAGTAAAGTATCTTTTGTCGCAAGGAACTGGCGACAAACCAAATGTAAATGCGCTGCTAGCTCAGTTGGTAGAGCACCTGACTCTTAATCAGGTTGTCCAGGGTTCGAGACCCTGGCAGCGCACGCCGAGTACTGTTTCGTGGGTATATCTCATGGGGCGGTACTTTTTTTGTTTATCAAAACATATTATACATGAGAAAGGTCGCACATATGATATTTGATACGCATGCACATCTTGATGATGAAGCTTTTGATAATGACAGAGATATTTTGATAAATTCATTCAAAGAAAATAATGTCGGCATAGTTGTAAACAATGCATCTGACATCGAAAGTTCGAAGTCTTCCATAGAGCTTTCGAACAAATATGATTTTATCTATGCGGCTATAGGTGTTCATCCAAGCAGTGTCTTAGAACTTGATGATGATAAAATGAATATGCTTAAAGAAATGTCAAAAGACAAAAAGGTAGTCGCTATAGGTGAGATTGGTCTTGATTATCATTATGATGATGACCCTGCAAAAGAAGTGCAGCAGTACTGGTTTAAAAGACAGTTACAAATCGCAAGAGAGTGTAAGCTTCCCGTTATTATTCATTCAAGAGATGCGGCAGAAGATACTTTTAATATACTAAAAGAAGAAGCCGGAAACGGCCTTGTAGCGGACATACATTGTTATTCTTATAGTCCGGAAATGGCAAAAGAATATGTAAAACTTGGCTTTTTCATAGGAGTTGGCGGAGTTGTGACTTTCAAAAACGGCAAAAAATTAAAAGAAACCGTAAAGCAGATTCCGATTGAGAATATCGTACTTGAAACAGATTGCCCATACATGGCGCCCGAGCCGTTTAGAGGCACGAGAAATGATTCAAGAAATATAAAATATGTAATTGAAGAGATATCAAAAATAAAAAATATTTCACCTGACGAAGTCGAGCAGATAACATATAATAATGCAAGAAGGCTTTATAAATTAGATTGATAAATGTGGAGAGCATATGGCTTATTTAGGAAACGTAGCAAATACAAAAGAAATACTGAAAAAATACAATTTAACTGCACAAAAAAAATTCGGACAAAATTTCCTTATAGATACGGGAGTTTTGGAGCAAATAGTAGAGGCGTCCGATATAACAAAAGATGACTGCGTACTTGAAATAGGTCCGGGAATCGGCACTCTTACGCAGTATCTTGCAGAAAGTGCAGGCAAGGTTATAGCGGTAGAAATCGACAAAAATCTTCTAAAAGTTCTCGAAGATACATTGTCGGACTATGAAAATGTAGAAGTCATAAATTCTGATATTTTGGATGTCGATATAAAAGAGCTTTGCGATAAATACAATAATGGCAATGGGCTTAAAGTTGTTGCAAATCTGCCTTATTATATTACAACTCCTATCGTCATGAAACTTCTCGAAGAAAAAGATGGTATAAAATCCATAACAGTTATGGTTCAAAAAGAAGTTGCCGACAGAATGCAGGAAAAAGAGGGCTCAAAAGAGTATGGAGCACTATCTCTTGCTGTTCAGTATTATGCAAATCCAAATATTGTATGCGTGGTATCTCCGTCTTCTTTTGTGCCGCAACCCGGCGTGGATTCTGCGGTTATAAGGCTTGATAAATATGATGAAATTCCTCTAAAGAGTATGGATGATGCACTTCTTTTTAAAATTATAAGAGCTGCTTTTTCTCAAAGAAGAAAAACTCTTGTAAATGGCTTGTCAAATAATAAAGAGCTTGGACTTGACAAAGAGCTTATAAAAAAGGCTCTTTTGGAAAATGGTCAAAGCGAAACTGTCAGAGGAGAGAAATTATCACTCGAAGATTTTATTAAAATAACAAATTATATTTATCAAAATCTTCAAAAAATGGCGTAAAATACGCTTCTGTTGGCATTCTTATTTTTGACAAGGTTATGCCCTTATGATAAACTTTTATATAGAAATCTACCTAAATGATGGAATTTTCTACCCATCATCCACGTAGTCTTGTGGAAATCCGTAAAAAAAGAGGGCATAAACTTGAATAAGTATGAATATAAAGTTAGATCGGAAGAAATAAAAAATCTGATTTCAATTGGGAAATATGATCAGGCGGTTGATATAGCAGATACAATCGATTGGAGACGTGTAAAAAATATAAGGACGCTTTGCACAATAAGTGATTTGTATAAGATTAATCGCCGTTTTGAAGAAAGTAAAGAAATTCTTTTGCTTGCATATAGCAGAAATCCGAATATAAGAGCAATTGTATATTCGTTATGCGAGCTATCTATTAAAATGGGAGAATTTGTACAAGCTGTCGAGTATTACAAGGAGTTTGTGCGAATTGCTCCGCGAGATACCGGAAGGTATATCTTGCAATATCGTTTGTACGAGGCGCAGGAAGTCAGTCTCGAAGAACGCATTGCTGTTCTTGAAGAATTCAAAAAACATGATTATAGAGCAAAATGGGCATATGAGCTTGCTTTTCTATACCATAGAATGGGTCTTACGACTAAGTGTGTAGAAGAAATAGATGAGATGTCGGCATGCTTTGGAAGTGACAAGTATGTTATAAAGGCGCTGGATTTGAAAGCTCTTCATGAACCGCTGTCACAAAAACAGCGACAGCTGTATGATGAGTACAATATGTATAAGCGCGGAGTAGCAGAAAGCTTCGATGAAGAAGACATAAATGAGCATGAAGAGAGTCTTGAAGATACAGATCTTAAAAAGAGAACGACAAAGAGGATGTATGATAGTAATGAAGATGCCGCAAAAGTAGAAGAAGCAGCTATTAGAGCCGGTATGCCGCCTGTAGATGAGATGACAAGAATCTACAATGCCAAAGATGTGGAAAGTTCTCTAAATAGCGGGGGCGCATCTGCATATCAAAACAATTATTTTGGAAATCAAAATGTAAATCCATATGGGAATGGATATAATAGCCCAAATGCAAATTTATATGAAAATGTATATGCTAATAATAACGTAAATTCATATGGAAATAGATATGATGCCGGACAAAGTACAAATCCATACGGCAATATATATAGTGATAACCAAAATGTAAATTCATATGCTAATACTTATGGAGAAAATCAAACTATAAATCCATATGAAAATGCTTATACTGCAGAGCAAAATGCAGGAGTATATGAAAAATCCTACCATGCAAATCAAAATGCAGGAACGTATGGGAATGCATATACAGATAATGCGTATACAAATTCTTTTTACCCAAATAATAATAAGGTAAAAGATGATGCGGTAAAAGTAAATGATGCTCCAAAGCCTGTCGGATTCGACACGATAAACCTCACTAGGATAATCGGTGATGATATCGCCAGAATATGTGAAGCGGAAGAGCGTGAAAGGCAAAATAATGTCATAAATGAAAATTCCGATAACACAGATGATATCACAAACGGCGGCTTCTATGATACTACCGGCAATTTGTACGCTGATACGGGAAATCTTGGATATGAAAGCTCCTATGAAAATAATGGAAACGATTATTCGTATAACGAGATAAATGCGCAAAGCATGGGTTATAGTGAAGGAGCTGATTCATCCAGATATGATGATATTTTGACGCAGGAGACAGATGGTCAAATCAGTATGGCCTTGCCGGATGCGCCCAAAATCGACGATCAGATTACAGGGCAGATCAGCATAGAAGACATCATGAATAACATCAAAGAGCAGCAGCAAAAGCGACAGGAAAAAAATGTTGATAAGCTCTTTACGGAAAAGTTCAATAATATGATGAGCGACTATGAAGAATCTGCGAAGTACGATTTGCAAAAAGAAATAGAGCAAAAAGTAAGAAGAGAGATTAAAGAATCTCATCGTCAAAAAGTCGAGAAAATCGGAACAGCGCCAAAGTTCAGCGGAAATGTCATAAGAACGGAATCGGATCCGTATATAAATGTTGGAGAAAATAAATCAAAGCTTAAGGATGAATTCAACGAGGCACTCGGACTTCTTGATTATGATAAAAAGATAGGCCTTGAAGTAGAAGATTTAGATGTGCTTGAAGAAGATATTTCTTTGGATAATTCGATTAAAGAAATAAATATTGAAGAAGAAAATAAATCTGAAAATGAAAACTCTGAACCTGTCAAAAAAGAAGATGAAGAGGAGGAAAATGCTCCTATAAATCTATCTCCGAAATTAAAACATACAGCCAAGGCTTCCAGAAATTATTCAGAGCTTAAAAAGGGAACAAGAACTATTGAGCCTGAAGGTAGAGCCTATGATGAGAGAGCTTTGAAAGCTATGGAGAATCTTAGTCAGGATATCGAAAGCGAAGAAGAAAAGGCTAATAGGAGGGCCGAAGAAGCCAGAGCTGCGGTTGAAGAAAGAGCAAGACTTCTTGCCGAAAAAAGAGAAAAAGAAAGAAAAGAAAGAGAAGAAAAAGAGAGGCTTCAAAAAGAACAAGAAGAAAAAGTAAGACTTCAAAAAGAACAAGAAGAAAAAGTAAGACTTCAAAAAGAAGAGGAAAGAGAAAGGCTTTCAAAAGAACAGGAAGAAAAAGATAAAATAGAGCAAGAAGAAAAAGTAAAAGAGGAAGAAGCCGAAAATAAACAAACAAGAGAAACCTTAGACGTTGTCGTTGAAAAAGATATGGAAATTGCTGAAAATGAAGAGCTTGTTGAGGACGTCATAGAAGTATCTGCTGAAAATGAAGTTCTTGATAATATCGAAGAACTCATATCTGTAAATGAAGACGGAGAAATTATTTCGGAAGATATGCAGGAAATCGAAGAAGTAAGCGATTCAGAAAACGTGCAGGAAATCGAAGACAAAGTCAGTGATTTAGAAAATTCGCAGGAAAGCAAAGAAGAAGCCGGCATACTAGAAAATGACCATGAAAATAGCGACTTTGAAGCTTCAACAGATAGCGCAGAAGATTCATATAGCTCTTTAGAAAGCGTTCAGGAAAATGACAGCAAAAACGATGCTTTGGGTGAGGCTAGGGAATTTTCGACTGAAGGCTTAGAATCAGCAGATTCTAATCAGGAAACACAGAGCATAGAAGAAACAAAAGACGAAACAGGGGAAAATACGGAAGAGAGTTTGGAAGAAGGAGAATTGGAGGCTAAAGATTTGGATACAAGAGTACGAGTTATGACGCCTGAAGAAAAAGAGCTCTTTGGGCCTTATATACACCACCGTAAGTCCAGAAAACAGATTATTAAGGCCATTGATTCACTTAATATGTCACCTGCAACCAATAATGCCATAGTAACTGGCGAAGAAGGAACAGGAACTCTAAATCTTGCTAAAGGTCTTATCAAATCAGTTCAGGCCGGAAACAAAGATTTTTCCGGAAAAGTTGCCAAGATTACAGCGCAATCTCTAAATAAAAAGAGCGTGCCTGCTATAATCGAAAAACTTGGTGATGGAGCACTTATCATTCAAAGGGCAGCAGACATGAAGAGCGATACAGTCGAATCCTTGTATGATACGCTCAAAAATGACAAAAAGGGCATAATCATAGTACTTGAAGATAATCTTCAGGACATGAACAGACTTTTAAAAAGACATAGCCAGCTAAATGAATGTTTCAATGTAAGAGTTGATGTTGAAGCGCTTGACAACGATTCACTCGTATCATATGCAAAGCAGTATGCTCTAGAAAAAGAATATTCTATAGATGCACTCGGAGTATTGTCGCTTCATTCACGTATAGAGAATATGCAAACAATCGATCATGATGTTACAATTACAGAGGTTAGAGAAATTGTTGATGAAGCTATTGAAAATACCAAGAAAAAAACAATAGGACACCTCTTTGACGTGGTGCTTAACAAGCGTTATGACGACGATGACATGATTATTCTTACGGAAAAAGATTTTGAGTTAAAACATTAAAAATAAAAAATGGGGAGAATGAAAATGGAACAAAAGGTTTTTATTTCAGAAGCAGATGAGTATCTATTCGGGCAAGGTACTCATTACGAAATATATGACAAACTGGGAGCACATGTATCATGTGAAAACGGGGAAAATGGTATGTTTTTTGCAGTGTGGGCTCCAAATGCAAAAAGCGTGCATGTTGTAGGATCATTCAATGGTTGGGACGAAACAAGGCATGAAATGAATAGGCTCCCCAATAGCGGCATCTGGCAGATATTTATAAAAGGTGTAGGAATAGGCGAACTTTATAAATACCTCATAGAAGCACCGGATGGAGAAAAGCTCTACAAAGCAGATCCGTATGCAAATTTTGCGGAGCTTCGTCCGGGGACTGCATCGAGGACTACAGATATCGAAAATTTCGACTGGTCCGATGATAAGTGGATTAAACAAAGAGAACAAAAAGATTTAAACAGAGAACCGATGGCAATCTATGAGTGTCAAATCGGTTCATGGATGAAACACCCTGACGGAACGGAAGATGGTTTTTATACATATAGACAATTTGCTGATAGGATAGTCGAATACTTAAAAGAAATGAAGTATAACTACATAGAGCTAATTGGCATTGCAGAGCATCCGTTCGATGGTTCATGGGGATATCAGGTAACAGGATACTACGCTCCAACATCAAGATACGGTGAGCCAAAGGATTTCATGTATCTGGTAAATCTATTGCATGAAAACAATATCGGCGTCATTTTGGACTGGGTACCGGCGCATTTTTGCCCTGATGCGCATGGACTTGGCAGGTTCGACGGAACATGCATTTATGAAGATCCGGACCCACGTAAGGGTGAGCATCCTGATTGGGGAACAAAGATTTTTAATTTGGAAAAAAACGAAGTAAAGAATTTCCTTATTGCAAACGCCCTATTTTGGGTTAGAAAGTTCCATATCGACGGACTTCGAGTAGATGCTGTTGCATCCATGCTATATCTTGATTATGGCAAAAAAGACGGTGAATGGGTTCCAAATCAATATGGCGGAAAAGAAAATTTGTCTGCAATAGAGTTTTTCAAACATCTAAATAGTGTACTTCATAATAAGTACAAAGGCGCAATGACTATTGCCGAAGAATCAACGGCATGGCCAAAGATAACAGGCTCTCTTGATGACGGAGGACTTGGATTTTCATTTAAATGGAACATGGGATGGATGCATGATTTTTGTGAATACATGAAACTTGATCCATTGTTTAGGCAGGGCGCTCATTATATGATGACATTTGCAATGACATATAACGAATCCGAAAATTATATTTTGCCACTGTCGCATGATGAAGTAGTACATCTTAAGTGTTCCATGGTTGAGAAGATGCCGGGATACGAAGTAGATAAGTTTGCAAATCTTAGAGTCGGCTATGCATATATGTTTGGACACAGCGGCAAAAAGCTTCTTTTCATGGGACAGGAATTTGGTCAAAGGCGTGAATGGAGCGAAAAAAGAGAACTCGATTGGGGACTACTTGCAAATCCGCTAAATAAAGGTATGCAGGATTTTGTGAAAGAACTTTTGGAAATCTATAACAAATATCCGGCACTTTATGAAGTTGATAACAACTGGGGCGGCTTTGAATGGATAAATGCAGATGATAAAGACAGAAGCACATATAGTTTCTATCGAAGAGCATCAAGCGGAAAAGACAATTTGTTATTTATCCTAAACTTTACTCCGATGGAATGGAAAAATTATAAGCTCGGCGTTCCTTTTGAAGGCGAATATGTAAATATCCTAAATAGCGCCGAAAAGAGATTTGGCGGAAATGGTGAGAGCGTTCCGAAAGTTTTAAAGGCTGAAAAAGGTTTGTGCGATTACAAGGATTATTCGATAACATTAGACCTTCCTGCTTACGGTGCTGTGATTTATAAGTTTCAAAAAGACGGAGAAGCAGTTGTAGAAAAAAATGACGAAAAGAAAGCTTCTAAAGATAAAGCAAAAGTAACTTCTCCTACAAAGTCAAAGCCATCAAAGAAAGATAGCGAGGAATATAAAACGACAAAAAAGAAAGCTGCTAAAGATATCAAAAACGAAGTTAAAGATAAAAAGTCAAATAGCCAAAAGAAAGCAGCTAAAAAATAATATTTTATCTTAAAAAAGCAGAGTGTATTAAACGCAAGGTTAAGAATCTGATAAAAAATACCGAAATAAGGTGTGACAAAAGACTTGTCACACTTTATTTTTTTACATTGTTTTTTGCAAGGATGCCAACAAGACGCAAGGATGCTGATAGTTATAGAGGTTCTTAATGGCAGCAAATATTAATATTCTCGGAAATATCAAAACGGCAGAAGATGAAAATCTTGGACTATTAGGAAGTTATAGCAAAAACTTATCTTCCAATGAAAAAATCTCAAAGTCCATCAAAGACAATACATCTACGCCATCTTATAATGTTGAATTTGGTCAAAGTCAGATGAGTACATTTGACTATCAAAGAAAATCATCAACAGGCTCACAAATAGCGCAGGCTGCGCAAAATGTCGATTTAAAAAATTTGGCCAATTTCGATATATTGTTATCTCACACATTGTCAGATGAAGATTATTCCAAAGCAAGAGAAAACGGATTTGATTTGAAAGAAGTCGATATGAGCGATAGCTCAACAATACTTGATAGTATTAAGGTTGCACTTGCAAAGGGCGGAACTTATATAAGCGGATTTAATGATGACCTTGATATTGACATGGTTGAGAGCATAACAGGAGATCTTGGTCTTGCCAAAGATATCGCAGATGCTTTCAAACAAAATGATATTCCGCTTACAAAAGAAAATATTAAGTCCGTAAATTCAGCAATGGAAAAAGGAGCAGAATTAAGTAGCCCGACAAGAGAGAGCGTAAATTATCTTATAGAAAATGAGCTGGATACATCCGTCGATAATTTGTATCTGGCAGAGCATGTTACAAACGGAATGAAGAGCGGAAAGAGTGATTTTTTCTTGGAAGAAGGCGGATATATCGCTCAAAGATCAGCGGATGAAAATTTTAGTGAAATAAAGAAAAGCATTCAAGATGTCATTACAGATAGCGGCCTCGAAGTAAATAATGATACCGAAGAAATGGCAAAAGAGCTTATAACAGACGCAATAGCATTAAATAAAGAAAATCTGACCAAAAAATATGATATAGAAAATTTGCAGTTTCCACTTGATAAAAAAATGCTCATTTTTGCGGGCGCAAATGCTATCGCAAGTGGAGAAGAGCCTGCAAAAGCAGATCTTACAAAGATAAGCTTTGATATAAAAAAGCAAATAAGGACTCAGGAAGTAAGGCTTGAGATGTCATCATCCGCAAATATAAATGTTGCCGTAAAAAATGACTCTTTTGCAATAGACACATCCCTTATCGAAGATAACATAAAAGAACTCGAAGATACACTTAAAAATATCGTATCTGTTGCGCAAGATTTAAGCGAAGAAGAAAAAAATATTGCTACAAATACAGCCACAGCAGTTAAAGGCATTTGGTATAGTCCGGCTGCACTGATAGGCGCGGTAAAAGATGAATTCAAAGTAGATACGCTTGATGATATCTACAAGAAAGGCACGACTCTTACAATAAGCTACGAAAAAGCAATGACTACATATGAAGCGGTCGGAACATCTCCGAGAGCAGACCTTGGCGATAGCATAAAGAAAGCTTTCAGAAATGTTGATGAAATATTAAAAGATATGGGCAAGGAGCTGACCGATGAAAACAGAAGGACGGTAAGAATCCTTGGATATAATAGCACAAGTATCAGCGAAGAAAATTTTGAAAATGTGAAATCTTGGGATGAGAAACTTACGAATACATTATCAAAGATGAAGCCTGCAAGAGTGCTTGATATGATACGAGAAGAAAAGAACCCTTTAAAGATGACACTTGATGAGCTTGATGAATATTTTGACGAGAGTGATAAAGGTGATAAGAACAAGAGCGATGAAAAGTATTCGAGATTTCTTTATAAGATGGAAAAAAGCGGAAAGATAAGCGAAGAAGAAAAAGAATCATATATAGGAATATATAGACTTTTTGAAAATCTAAAGAAAACAGATAATGCCGCCATAGGACTTGTATTAAACACAAATGAGCAGATGACAATAGGCAATCTCTTAACTGCTAATAGATCGCTTTCAAGGGCAAAGAGGCAAATGGATTACAAAATAGATGACGACTTCGAATCTATATCATCTAAGGATGGAAAGGGTATTTCAATTGATGCGCAGATAGAGAGTGCATTTAGATATTACAGCGCATCGGCTGACAAAGCATATGAAAATATCGACCCTCTAAAGATGCAAAACTTTGAAAATAATAGCGGTCCTATAGAAAATGCCATGCTCGATACATTTGCAAATAGCATGCAAAAAGATTTGGATGATAGCAAAAAAGAAGATGCATCTTATGACAAAGAAATGGCAAAAGAAATCAGAGACATCATGAAAAATAGTGAAGTTAAAGAAGATGCAAAAGTTTTGGAAGAAAACGGAATTAAAGTAAGCTCCATAAATCTTGATGCGTTTGACAGGCTCAAAAAATCGAGGCAAAAAGAAGATAAAAAAAATAATATCTGGCAGCAGATAAGAGATAAAGTAGGAGATAAAAAGTATCTTGAAGATATAGGCAAGATGCCGGGAGATTACAAAGAAAATCTTGAAGAAATGCAGGAAGATATAGAAAATCTGAAAGAACAGGCCGATACATATATTGATATGAAAACTCTCTCCATGATGCATAGGCAGATATCCGTGGCTAATAAGATTGCAGATAGCGGCGAATATGATGTGCCCGTTGAATTAGATGAAGATTTTGTATCAATGCATGTAAAACTTGTTAATTCCAAAGATAATGAAAAGTCAGTGAATATTTCCATTGATAGCGGCAAGTATGGCGTAATTGACGCAGAAGTTATATTTGGAGAAAAAACATATGCTTCGATTTCAACATCTTTTGCAAAAGATAATAGTACAAGAAATTTTATGGAAAGACTATCCGATAATTTCGGCGAAGCAATAGGCGAAGATATTGATGTTTTTTACAAGGGAGATAAAAATTTAAAGCAAGATAGCATCGCTCCCTCTAAAGAACGAAATATAGAAAAAAGCAGCAACGAACTTTTTGATATAGCTAAGAAGTTTGCAGGAAATCTAAAGGATGTTTATCGCGAATTGGAGGTATTATGAAAATAAATTATAACGTATCTGCACTTATTGCAAACAACGCATTGCAGACATCAGACAGTAAACTTGCAGATTCGCTTGAGAGATTATCAAGTGGACTGAAAATTGCGAATGCAAAAGATAATCCATCGGGACTAGCAATGGCAAGGAGAATGAATTCGCAGATAAAGAGCCTTGATGTTGCAGATGATTCAAGTGCAGATGGCATATCTATCGTTGAGACAGCGGATGCTGTCATAGCAGAGATGCAGGATATGCTTCAAAGAATGAATGAGCTTGCGGTCAAATCAAGTAATGGAACACTTACGGATGATGACAGAAAAATTATTCAAGAAGAAGTTGCGCAGCTAAAAGATGAAGTTCAAAGAATTTCGGATACAACAGATTTCAATGGACAAAAATTATTCGACGGATCGTTTGATCTTAGAGGATATGCAACTATAAATGGAGAGACCAATCCAAGCCTTAGCGTAAGTTCTTATTCCGATAAAGTTCCGGCATCAACAATAGATGAACCGGCGACTATATCAAATCTTACAATCGAATATGATGAAGATACAAACACGATTACAAGTGTATCCGGTGGAGAATCCGGAACTCCTACGCTTACGGATTCACAGGGTAATGTATATGACCAAGTTGATTTTGATGGCAACATTATTAAATTTTCAAATGACCTTGGTATGAGCGTTCAGCTTGAAGTTAAAGATTCGTTTTCATCCGTTGATGTTGAACTCGAACTCACGACAAAAGGCGCTATGGCGGTTCAAATCGGCGCAAATGAAGGACAATATCTTGATATCAGGATTCCGTGTATGAACCTTTCAAATATTGGAATATACAATGTAGATGTATCTACTCAGGAAGGTGCGCAGGAAGCTATAAATCAGATAAAAAACGGATTGAGCTACCTCTCTGATACGAGGTCCAGACTTGGCGCATATCAGAATAGACTAGAGCATACCAACAAGTCAATAGATGCCACAGTTGAAAACATGACGGCCGCATATTCTAGAATTATGGACGTAGATATGGCAGAAGAGATGACAACATATTCAACGCAACAGGTTCTCCAACAAGCAGGCACATCAATGCTTGCTCAGGCAAATGAGAGACCATCAGATGTACTTCAGCTTCTTCAATAATAATTAAAAATGGAGAAATATTATGACAAAACAAGAGATAAATGAATATACAAGGCGTATAACGCAGGCAAACGGTACGCAGATGATAACAATTATCTATGAAATAACGCTTACATATCTAAAAGATGCGCTCAGTGCCTATGACAAAAAAGACATGCCTCTTTATGAGACAAATCTTACAAGAGCACAAAACTGCATAAATGAACTTATGAGATCGCTCGATTTGAACTATGATATAGCGCAAAACTTTATGGATATATATATATTTGCAAAAAGAGAAATCGTTGCAGCGCAAATCAGAAAAGAGAAAAACAATATAAATAATTTAATAAGTATATTTGAGAAAATGCAGATTTGTTATAAGGAACTTGAAAAAGAAAATGATGCTCCGCCGATTGTAAGCGGTGCGCAGAGCGTTTATGCAGGCCTTACCTATGGCAAAGGAACTCTTAATGAAACAATAAACGATCCTTATACTAATCGAGGATTTATGGCGTAAATATGTAATTTAAAATTTAAAATCGTCTCTAAAAGCCTGAATTAAAATCTTACTTTTAGAGACGATTTATTTTTATGCTTTCACAAATTCGGAATAACAAAAATAAATATATAAAAATCCGAACTTTACAAAAAGAATTTTATCTGTTATATTTTTTATCGTTGGTTGGGTGATGTGTTTTAAAATATTTAAAGAAAATATTTTGAGACATAAAGGCGATTTTCAATCGCGAATATTATTTGAATTCTTCAAATAATTCGTTTCACATAAAATTTAATTTTTATATGGACAGTGTGTAACAAGGATGTAATACAATTTGCCAAAAACAAAAACACTTAAAAGGATTTAGATTATGGAAAGTAAGGATGCGATTATTATCTGTGACTTTGAAGAAAGTTACTGCGTAAGACTGGATGAATATATAAGACAAAGACTTAAGCTTTCATTTAAAATATATGATTTTACAAGTAAAGAAATTTTTGATAAGGAAAGCAAAAAGCTAAATGACAAGGCTTTTTTGCTTATTATTTCAGGGAAAGCATATAAAGAGTGTGATACAAAAGATTACACAAATATTCTTATATTAAATGAGGATGAAAACAATATATTTGATATACAAGATGAAGACATAAAAGTTTGTATAACAAAAAAGTATCAATCAATTGATGCCATTTTGGAAAAAATATATGAGCTGTGTATGGATGCGGACACACTTAAAATATCAAATGAAAATATAAAGAAAGCAAAAATTCATACGGTTTATTCTCCTGTATGCAGATGCGGCAAAACAAATTTTGCTAAAAGCCTTTCGGGGAATCTGTCTAAGAGTGCAAGAACGTTATATATAAATCTTGAAAGTTTCAGCGGATATTCGATGAATAATCGTATTAGAGATATTAAAGAATCCGCAGATGAGATAAACATTGATTTTGGCGCTCATGAAGATAACCTTCAAGACTTAATATATTATTTTTTGAATGATAAATCCAAAATGAAACTTTATCTTGAAAAGATTTCTGTGAATAAATACGGATTTGATGAGATACTTCCCGCCAAATCATTTCTTGCACTTAAAGGCATAGAAGATAAGCACATAACAGGAATGATAGATTCTATTGTTTCATGCGGAGTATATGAAAATATTGTTATTGATTTGTCTGAAACAATTTGCGGATTTTTGGATATCCTTGATATGAGTGATATTATTTTTATCCCATATATAAATGATAATATTTCTATTCAAAAAGTAAATGAGTATGAAAAAGTCATGAGGCTATCAGGCTACACCAAAACAGCTGATAAAGGCTTCAAGTTTGAAATTCCGAGGAGTTTCGAAAATGTGACATTTTCTGATGTGCAATATACTCTTTTTGCAAATTATATATATAACGGTGCAAGGGAGAGTATACGTGGATAAGAGAATTGAAGAACTTAAAAAAACAATAAAAAATGATTTGATGGCGCGAATGGATATGACTATTGATTACAGCGACAGTCAGATCTATGAGATGATTGATGATGCGATAATCAAAGTATCGGACCTGGAATTTCTTAATTTAAGTGATAGGAAAAATCTTCGAAATGAACTTTTTCATTCTATGAGAAAGCTTGATGTCTTGCAAGATTTGGTAGATGATCCGACAGTCACAGAGATTATGATAAATGGTTATAAAGATATTTTCATCGAGAAAAGCGGATGCCTTAAAAGATACGACCTTGAATTTGAAAGCAAGGAAAAATTAGAAGATATAGTTCAGAAAATTTGTGCCGGATGTAACAGGGTAGTTAATGAGTCATCACCTATTGTTGATGCGAGACTTTCGAACGGATCTCGTGTAAACATTGTTCTTCCGCCGATTGCGCTAAACGGGCCCATAGTTACGATTAGAAGGTTTCCGGATGAACCTATAAACATGAAGAAGCTCATATCCTTTGGTTCTGTTCCGGAATATATAGTAAATGAGTTATCTCTTCTTGTAAGAGCCGGATATAACATCTTTATAAGCGGCGGTACGGGCTCCGGAAAAACCACCTTTTTGAATGCACTCTCGGATAGTGTGCCTTCAAGCGATAGAGTCATAACTATTGAAGATAACGCAGAACTTCAAATCTTACACGTTCCCAATATAGTCAAAATGGAATCCAGAAATGCAAACGTAGAAGGATGCAGAGAGATTTCAATCAGAGATCTTATAAAATCATCACTTCGTATGAGGCCGGACAGAATAATCGTCGGAGAGGTAAGAGGAGCGGAAGCTCTCGACATGGTTCAAGCTATGAATACAGGACACGACGGCTCTATGTCTACGGGACATGCAAACAGTGCCAAAGATATGCTCTCGAGACTTGAAACAATGATTCTTATGGGAATGGATTTGCCGCTTCCTGCAATCAGGCGTCAGCTATCATCGGGAATAGATCTCATCATTCATCTTGGAAGACTTCGTGACAGAAGCAGAAAACTTCTCGAAATATGCGAAGTGCCGGGTGATATAGATGATAATGGCGAAATAAGACTTAATGTTTTGTACAGATTTGAAGAGGAATATGAAGATGAAAATGGCAAAATTGTCGGAAGCTGGAGAAAAATAAATGAACTTGAAAAAACAGATAAGCTCAAAGCTGCAGGATTATCACTTACATAAACCCACCAAAAAAGATATACCTATAGTAATTATATCGGTTTTAATAGTATTTTGTATTGCACTAACGTTTTACAAAAATCCAATTGCTGTTATATTTCTTTTTCCGCTTGGGATACCTTTGTATGAGAAACTAAGGTCGGAAAGACTATATAAAGAAAATCATGAGATAGGGCAGCAGTTTAAAGATGCGCTTATATCTGTAGTAACCAGCCAAAAGGCAGGTTATTCCCTCGAAAACTCTTTCGCCTCTTCTTATAAAGATATGTGCAAATTATACGGAGAGCAGTCTCCTATATGCGCTGAACTATCAAGACTTATAAAGGGACTGTGTAACAATATGGTTCTTGAAGATCTTATAGAAATAATGGGCGAGCGCACAAAGAATGCTTATATCATTGAATTTGCCAATGTATTTTATGTCG
>Ga0065709_1000052_pt1 | contig 16545 bp, 15 predicted proteins | sample Hoacrofraction14_2_FD_59096 | JGI IMG/M metagenome (GOLD analysis project Ga0065709, IMG submission 59096) | Hoatzin crop microbial communities from Cojedes, Venezuela, sample from fiber fraction 14 v1 | ecosystem: Host-associated > Birds > Digestive system > Esophagus > Crop | place: Venezuela...
TACTAATATCGTACCCCCAGTCTGCTGACGCAGACAGCCCCGAGGGGCATGTTATTTCTCCACAAAGTTGCCGTCGCGCATGAAGAGGGATCGGTCGCAGATGGAGGCGAGGTCGGGATCATGAGTCACTATGATGACGGTTTGACCGGAACGGTCGCGCAATTTCGAAGAATAAATTATGAATTTCGGTCTTGGTAGCTGAATCCAGATTGCCCGANGGCTCATCAGCAAAAATAATAGACGGATTATTGATAAGAGCCCTGGCAATGGCAACCCTCTGCTGCTCGCCGCCCGAAAGCTCAGAAGGCTTATGAGACAGCCTTTCGGAAAGTCCCACGCTATCCAGCAGCTTTTTAGCGGCATCTCTCGCGTCAGANGANCTACGACCGGCAATAAACGCCGGAATCATCACATTCTCCANCGCCGTNAACTCCGGCAGCAAATGATGGAACTGAAAAACGAAACCGATTTTGCGATTGCGAAACTTGGAAAGTTCATTACGCCCCAGATGAAGCACATCAAAGCCATCAATCTTCAGACTNCCNGCATCCGGAGTAGACAAAGTACCCAAAATCTGGAGCAAAGTGGACTTACCTGCCCCAGACGCACCCATAATAGAAACGACCTCTGATTTTTCCGCCTCGAAATCAATCCCCTTCAATACCTTCAGAGCCCCGAAACTCTTTTCAAGCCCCTTAGCCTCTATGATCATAGCGGATTGATTATTTATTTCCCTTATTATGTAACTTATGAATCTGCTGCCTGCGGAACTTCTCCTCTCCTACAAACAGCTTCGCCACCTTCTTGGCCGGCAGAACCTCTTTATATAAAGGAATATACTTGGCGTCAATAGAATGAGACGCAATCACCGCATCGGTATAGGCATCGAGCATCTTGGAAATGGTAGCCTCATCGGAACCATCGGCAATAGCCTTCTCAAGAGCCCTATAACTAACACCTAAGGAATCGAATACGACCTCATGCTCATTGTCGCACTGATTATAGATTGGCCAAAACTTCTGAGCCTCTTCAGTGGTCAAATCCAATTCTTTCGTCAGNAANGCCACCTTCTCNGCCATNATNTTCTCTTTCCAATTCTCATCTTTATGCTTATCCTTAGGATTGCCGACAACGTGCGGCGGCCCCGGGATGTCTTTTTCCTGAGCATTACGAGAAGAAGGACTGCCGCACGAAATTGTCAGCGCAGCGAGTAAAATGCATAAANACCTATTCATAATTCATTTCCAATTTTTCTACCGGAACACCTGTGTCTATCAGGTAGTTTACGATATCATCACTGGAGACATTTTCTCCTTCCGAAGCGGAGGAGTCGTATATGGCATAAGGATTTGTCTCCGGAATCAGATAGGCATATTCGAAAGACTCAGCCTGACTAATAACATTAACCCTATTAGACGCAGTCTTAAGAACAAAATTACCCGCCAATACAATGGCCGTGAATGAAGCGGCTAAAGCCATATACGGCTTCACCTTCATCCAAAGAGTCACAGGCTCATGTTGTTCGGCCTGGTCACCTGCGGACTGCGGAATAGCCGACAACCTTGCTTTAAGATCATCGAAGTATCCCTCAGGGACGCTGTACATATTATTCATTTTTTTATCCATTGTACCAATTAGACACGGATGAAACTAAAAAGTTAAAAATTTTCTTTCAATAAAGATTTAATCTTCTCATAAGCTATATGATAGGACGCCTTGAGAGACCCGACGGAAGTGCCCAAAATCTCGGAAATATCCTCATATTTCATGTCATCATAGTATCTCATGAGGAAAACGAGCTTNTGCTTTTTGGGCAATTTCGCAAGGGCTTTTCGAAGCACATTNTCNGCNGCNCCGCCNTTNAAATAGGGATCATCGTCGATTTTGCGCTCCTCAGCCTCAGTTATGCTCTGAAAAGAAAGAGCCGCTCGAACCTTCTTCTTGCGAAGAAAATTGAGTGACTCATTGGTGGCTATACGCCATAGCCATGTGAAAATTTGGGAATCTCCACGAAAAGTAGGAAGTGCCGTCCAAACACGGATGAAAATCTCTTGCAGGAGGTCATCAGCATCCTGGTGGTCCTCCACGATACGACGAACATGCCAGTAAAGCCTTTCGCTATAGGTATTCACCAATTCATTGAAAGCCTTTTCCAGCTGCCCTTCGTCCTTTAGCTTTATGATCTCCTTATCTGTCACGGCACAAAAATCCCTCTAAAATCCGTGCCGAAACGGCCATAAGACTTTAGAGGGGTAAAACTATTTGCGAGATATTGCTCTCTTAGCGGCCTCAGCGATGTGAGGTGCATCAAGAGAATAAGCNGCAAGAAGCTCGGCTGGAGTACCGGACTGACCGAAGCGGTCGGCACCATTGATGAACTCCAAAGGAGTAGGTTTCCTGCGAGCTAGAACACCGGCGATGAGTTCGCCCAAGCCACCGCACATATTGTGCTCCTCAGCTACAACGGCTGCACCAGTCTTGAGAACTGACTTAACAACNGCATCCTCNTCAAGAGGCTTGATTGTAGCGATATTGATNACGTCAGCATAGATGCCTTCCTTCTCAAGAGCCTCAGCGGCGAGAAGAGCCTCCCATACGAGATGACCGGTAGCGAAAATTGTCACATCGGTACCCTCGTTGAGAACATAAGCCTTACCAATCTCGAAAGGCTCATCCTCAGGAGTGAAATTAGGCACTGCGGGACGACCGAAACGAAGATAAACGGGACCTTCGTATTTAGCGGCAGCGATGGTGGCGTTCTTNGTCTGNTTGAAGTCGCAAGGATTGATGACAACCATGTCGGGNAGAGCCCTCATAAGAGCCACATCCTCCATTGTCTGATGGGTAGCNCCATCNTCACCAAGGGTAACGCCAGCATGAGAAGAAGCAATCTTCACATTAGCCTTACCATAGGCAACTTCCTGACGGAGCTGGTCATAAACACGACCGGTCACGAANTCGGCGAAAGATCCGATGAAAGGAATCTTGCCAGCGATAGCCAAACCGGCGGCGGTGCCAACCATATTAGCCTCTGCGATACCGCACTGGATGAACCTCTCGGGGAAATCCTTTGCGAAAGCNTCCATCTTGAGAGAACCCTTAAGGTCTGCTGTAAGCGCTAGAACCCTGGGATCAGCCTTTCCGGCCTCATAAAGTCCCGCACCGAAACCGCTACGGGTATCTACTTTACCTTGATCTATATATTTCTTCATATCGTTCAATTTTAAAAGTCACCCAAAGTTTCTTCCAGCTGCTTGAGAGCCTCTTCGCACTGCTCGGCTGAAGGAGCCTTGCCATGCCATTTATTTGTGCCAGCCATGAAGTCTACACCAAAGCCCATGTCGGTCTTGAAGAGAATCATGACGGGTTTGCCTGAACCCTTGAGGGCCTTAGCCTTAGCAAAAGCATCCAGAACTGAATCCATGTCATTACCNTTGGCCTCGATGGTATTCCATCCGAAAGCCTCCCATTTCTCTTTCAAGTTAGCTTTGCCGCCTACTGACTCAACTGTGCCGTCAATCTGCTGACCATTGCAGTCGGTCATACCGATAAGGTTGTCAAGTCCATGATGAGCGGCGAACATGCCAGCTTCCCAAATCTGTCCTTCCTCGCTTTCACCATCACCGCAAAGAGCGTAAACGAATTTTCCATCCTCTTTGTCAAGTTTCTTTGCAAGAGCNAAACCGGCGGCGCAGGAAAGTCCCTGACCGAGGGAACCTGAAGTCTGGTTGATACCAGGAAGTCCACGTCTGATTGAAGGGTGTCCCTGAAGACGGGTTCCGAATTTACGGAGAGTNCCGAGTTCACTTACAGGGAAAAAGCCCTTTCTTGCAAGACCGGCATAGTAAACCGGAGCAAGATGACCTGCGGACAAGATAAATACGTCCTGATTTTTACCATCTCTGGTCCATTTTTCGGGATCGAGGTCCATTTCATTGAAAAACAGTGCAGTCACGATGTCTGCGCAGCCCAATGAACCGCCTGGATGGCCTGACTTAGCCATGCTGACCATTCTCACGATATCCCTCCTAATCTGAGAGGATACCTTTTTTAGTTCTTCTGTTTTTGCCATTTTATATTAAATCTATTTTTCTACGATAAGCCGCCCGTTTTGAGGGGCGGCATTATGCTAAAGTTGTGAATAATTCAACTTGAATATGGGTAGGCCCTGATTGATGTCGCCAGTAGCGAGACCTTTGGCGAGCCAGTTCATCCTCTGTTTAGAGGTACCATGGGTGAAGGATTCCTCCACNACATAGCCCTGAGACTTCTTCTGAAGGTAGTTGTCNCCNATNACCTGNGCGCACTGGATTGCCTCCTGAATATCGCCTTCTTCGAGGGATTTGTACTTAGAGTTATCGTTATTAGCCCATACACCGGCGAGGAAGTCGGCGAATANNTCAAGACGTACGCTCATCTTATTGGACTCGGTGGAGTTCATTCTGGCCATCTGCTGGTGTGCGCTGCCGAGAACTCCGAGGAGATTCTCAACATGGTGTCCCACCTCATGAGCAATTACATAGGCATAGGCGAAATCGCCATCGGCGCCAAGCTGCTGCCTCATGGAACTGAAGAATGACAAGTCAATGTAGAGGCACTGGTCNGCGGAGCAATAGAAAGGTCCCATTGATGCACTTCCGGTGCCGCATCCTGAAGAAGTGGTGCCGGTGTAAAGTACCATGGTGGGAGGAGTATATTGTCCTAAGCCNTTTTTCTGGAAATAAGCCGTCCAGACGTCCTCTGTGCTGGCCAAAATCTTNTTGGAGAAGGAAGCGAGTTCCTGCTCTTCTTGAGTGAATTCAACCTCAGTTGTCTGAGTCTGTGTGCTGGGCAGATTCAACTGGCTGGGATCAATTGCTTGTCCAGTCAGAAGATAGATAAGTCCTGCTATCAAAAGGCCACCTATACCGATGCCGGCAACGGTGCCGCCGCTCATCCTGCGGTCTTCTACGTTGGTGCTTTCGCGCCTTCCTTCGAGTTTCATTCTGTCAAAATTTTTGGTTATAAAATACCATGTGAGCAGCGCTCACACTAGGTTGGAGGCTACTTTTTCTGAGTAGATCCTCCAGTTATGAGTTCCGGCTTCAAGATAATATTCTCTGCCGGTTTACCATGAATCATGTTGATGAGAGTCTGTACCGATTTTTCGCCAAGTTCTTTCAAAGGCTGAACGATATGGGAAACGGTATTCTCATAAAGATTGTAGATATCGCTCTCGTCGAATCCTACGATAGCCATATCGCCAGGAGTCTTGAGACCGAGCCTCTTCATGCTTGAAAGCACTTCCGCAGAGAGGGAGTATGTAGGAAGGAAAAGACCTTCTACACCCTTCTCCAAGGCCTCTTTCAAGAACTGCTCAACATCCTTTTGCGCCTCCTTATAGGTGGTATAGCGGATATTGACTTTGTCATAGAGGTCATTGTCCATCATNGCTTTGCGATAGCCTGACTCTCTTTCTGAAATACTTGAGATGCCCAGTGTATATGAGAACATCTCTATGTTGCGGTATCCATTGTCGATGAGAAGCTGAGTGGCCATAACGCCGGCGGAAACATCGTCCAAAAGCACTTTGCCGACTCCTTCGAGGTCTTCGATATCCCTATCCAGAAGCACTACAGGCACTTTTGCGTCCATAGCTCTGGCGATGCCGGCTTCACCGCCGGTACAAGGAGCTACGATGATGCCGTCCACATTGTGGGCCATTACAGCATCGATAACTTCTCCAAGNCTCTCTCCGTCCTCCTCAGAGCTGGCAAAGAATACGGTGTAGCCGAATTTCTGAGCCTCCTCTTCGATGCAACGGGAAATACCTGCGAAGAATTTGTTGGAAATGTCGTTCGGGATTACCGCGATGGTGTTGGAGTAGCCGCTTCTCAANGAAGCCGCCGCGAAATTTCTCCTGTAGCCAAGTCTCTGGGCCACTTGCAGTACACGTTGGGCCGTATCCGGATTAACGGGGCAATCAAGTTTGCCGTCCGGACCTCTCTTGGCATTCATAACAAAGGAAACAAGGGTAACGGAAACACCAGCTTCCCTTGCGACGTCGCGAATTGTGGTTCTCTTCATAAAATACTACCCACGGAAACTTATTCCGCAGAATAGTGCGAAAATACCAATAATTTTGATAAAAAGGTAAAAATTTAAACGTTTTTTTAAAATTTTTTAATAATCCTTTGGAAGATAGCCCTTTTCCAATAGGACTTCGGCAATTTGTACTGCATTGGTAGCCGCGCCTTTACGGATATTATCGGATACACACCAGAAATTTATGCCATATTTCACGGATGGGTCCCTGCGGAGACGTCCCACGAAAACTTCGTCTTTGCCATAAGAATTCANCGGCATGGGATATTTATTCTCCGCCGGATTGTCTTCCACTACGACGCCTGGGGTNTTTTCCCATATTTTGCGAATGTCNTCCAAGGTAAAATCTTTCTCGAATTCCAGATTNATNGACTCGGAATGGCCTCCAATTACCGGTACTCTGGCGGTTGTGGGGCTTACGCCGATGGAATCGTCTCCCAAAATTTTATGGGTTTCGTTCACCATTTTCATCTCNTCCTTGGTGTAGCCATTGTCCAANAAGACGTCGATATGAGGAATTACATTTTGATCTATGGGATAAGGGAATTTNGCNGGATAATCGCCCCATGCAGCCCCCTCACGCTCTTGCTCCATCTGGTAAACAGCCTTCTGGCCGGCTCCGGTGACGGATTGATAGGTCGAAACCACGANTCGCTTTATTATATATTTATGGTGTAGGGGTGCGAGTGGAAGAACCATTTGGATGGTTGAGCAGTTGGGATTGGCTATGATATGGTCGTCTTTGGTGAGTACATCGGCATTGACCTCAGGCACTACCAATTTCTTGTCTGGGTCCATGCGCCAGCAAGATGAATTGTCGACAACATAGCATCCTACGGCAGCAAAACGGGGTGCCAATTCTTTGGATGCGCTGGCACCTGCGGAAAATATTGCCAAATCGGGNCGGGCCGCTATGGCATCGTCTGCGCTAATAACCTTATATTCTTTGCCCGCGAATTTTACGGTTTTGCCTACGGACCTTTCCGAAGCTACGGGATAAAATTCGGTTACGGGGAATTTTCTTTCAGCCAAAACTTCCATCATTCTCGTGCCAACCAGTCCTGTGGCACCTACTACAGCTACTTTCATTTCAACTCAAATTTTAAATTTCTATTTCTTAGGTTCGTCTTTATGCCAAAGCGCTACCACCGTCTGTCCNGCACGCAGTTTNACNTTATGGTTGCGTGCCTTGCCGAGACGTCCGTCCAATGGATTGGTAAACAAAAGCTTGTCTACCGTCATGCCGCCATTGAATTTGACTCTTCTACGATGTCTNCCGGTGTTGCAAACTATGGAAATATATTTGTCGCCGGTTTGCATCATTTGCACCACGATATTGGGTCTGCGCACTCTGAAATGGAAAAGTGACGCGTCCACGCTGGCGGCGAATTCCTTGCGGAGNAATCTCGCTGGTTTTCTTCTATGGCCGGTTCTGATGGCACCCAAGCCCAATCCGGAGGGGATCCATGTCACGTTGCCNCGTCCATATTTNCACCTTAGCATATTGAGTGATTCTCCCGATGCCTCATTTCTGAGTATTCCATCGAAGAGATGTATCCACATTTTCTTTTTGCCGAAGCGAATTTTTCTCTCCCCAGGAGCGCAGTTGAATTCCTCGACATAGCCTCCGAATACGTCTGCAAGGGGAAATTCCATGCTGAACACCGAATCCATTTCCTCATTGTAGGAGAAACTTGTGCCTTCGATGAATAGCTGGCCGCCTTTTTTGACGAATTCGCGAATCATGGGGTAGTATTTCGTGGGCACAACCATTTGGCCGGCGATTATGACTGTGCGGCCCTTGTAGCTTTCCTTGCCCCAATCGAAGTCGCCCATCTCGCATAGAACCGGCCTCATGCCCCTTTCCATGAGAAGGGTGTAGAAGGCCATGGCGGATTTCATCGCACCGCCCTTGTATTTGCCTTCGTACTGATCGTCTTTTTCGACTCCCTCTTCCACTTTCAGCGATTCGTTGCAATATAAAATATGGAAATTGTAATCTATCGGTTTTGCGTCTTTGAATAGGTCCGCATGTTCGTTGAGAGCCTCATTTATGGCTCTGACNGCCTCTGACCGCCCTGTTTTGTCGCCCTGCATGTTGAGGAGCGACATCTCGCCGGCTTCTTTATTTTTGCTGCCGGAGTTCAANGATTTGAGAATGATTCCTTGGGCGCCNCAACCGATTGCTGTCCAAATCCATTGGGTNAGTTCGGCNGGNGTNGGNCTGAAGCAATGGTCTCCGCTATAAATGTTGCTGCCGGCTTGTAGTTCCGTCACCCAGAAGGGCTTTCCTTGGCATCGTGCCATATCGCATGCGGCTGATATCGCGGCATGGAATCTCTTTCTGGAGAAATAGCCAAAATGGAAGCCTGGAAGCAATGAGAGGCCGATTTCTTCATCCGTGTNGGCTATGCCGTTGCGGAAAACATCACTCGATGTGGTGATGATTTTTCTCTTGTTNTCGAGAGATTTCAGTGTCTTTAAGAAAACCGGNGAATTGTCTGTTTCCCAAGCGATTATGGTTTTGTTTCCTTTGAAACGTGTCACCACGTTTTCTTTAAATTCGTCAGACCCATCGAGCAGCATTATTACCGAGACATCGTGCTTGCGAGCTACTTCAAGTGTCTTTTCGATGATGGTNAAATCGCCTGATTGACAATACTTTTCGGGCATAGATATCCTGCATGCGTCCATGCCGCAAAGCTTTAGCATGTGCATGAGGTCTTCGATTTTTCCGGACATCATTTCCGGTTCAATGTGTATCTGTGCGCCTATCATTTTCTTTCGGAATGTTCTCAAACCGCTAAGGTAAGGATTTTTGAGAAAAATAGTTACCTTTGGCCTCCCGAATATGTCTGTAATTTCGATAATAATCACAATCGTCCTTTATTTTGTGGCGATTTTCCTTGTCTCNAGGCTTTCNGCNAGGCGAGGAAATGGGGCTTTTTTCAATGGAGGAAGGTCTTCCGGTTGGTTCCAAGTGGCTTTTGCCATGATTGGAGCCGCCATGTCCGGAGTGACTTATGTCTCCGTNCCTGGCATGGTGGGAGTGAGTGGTTTCGGCTATCTGCAAATGTGTATTGGGTTTGTGCTGGGTTATTTGGTGATTGCGTATTTGCTGATTCCTCTTTTTTATCGCCTCAATGTGGTATCGATTTACCAATATCTTGAAAATCGTTTCGGCGTGTCGTCTTACAAGACCGGTGCGCTGTTTTTCTTTATTTCCAAGATGCTGGGGGCTTCTGTGAGNCTTTTCTTGGTTTGCCTGACGCTGCAACTGCTTGTGTTTGAACCGCTTGGTCTGCCTTTCTGGATCAATGTGTTGATTTCNGTGGCGATTGCNCTGGCTTATACNTTTCGGGGTGGNGTTAGTTCGCTTATTGGCACTGATACACTTAAGACCATCTGCATGATAGTGTCCGTGGTGCTATGTATTGTGTTTATAGCCAAAGGTTTAGGTNTGAATTTCGGGGGCTTGGTTTCGACTATTTCCGATAGCGGCATGTCCCGAATTTTCTATTTCGACGACATAAATCATCCGCAATATTTCTTTAAGCAGGTGCTGGGAGGTCTGTTTACGGTGGTGGCGATGACCGGTTTGGACCAAGATATGATGCAGAGAACGCTTAGTTGCAAGGACTATAGATCAAGTCAGAAGAACCTGATAGTCAGCATCTTCATGCAGGTCATAGTCATCTTTATGTTCCTTTGCTTGGGCGTGCTGCTTTATACTTTCGCATCCGCTAATGGCATAACGGAAACTGGCGATAAATTATTCCCTGCAGTGGCGACCTCCGGATATTTGCCGCCCATTGTGGGAATTCTATTTATAATCGGCTTGGTTTCAAGTGCTTATGGTGCGGCCGGTTCGGCTCTTACCGCTTTGACGACTTCGTTTACGGTCGATATTCTGGGCATCAAAGGCAAGAGCGAGGAAGAAATTACCAAGACCAGAAAAACCGTGCATATTGCCATGGCGGTTCTTATGGCGGTAGTTATCGTGGTATTTAACTCGCTCAATAGCACAAGCGCCATAGATGCCGTCTATAAGTTGGCATCTTATACTTATGGACCTATTTTGGGAATGTTCCTTTTCGGAATTTGCTGCAAGAGTAAGGTGCGCGACAAATGGGTACCGCTGGTCGCAATTCTAGCGCCTTGCATCTGTCTAATTCTGCAACTTAATTCTGAAACATGGTTCGCCGGCTACCGCTTCAGCTACGAACTCCTTCCCCTCAACGCCCTACTCACCATCCTCGGCCTCTGCTGTCTGATTAAGAAGTCTGCCTAGCTTTCCAGCCACTTGCAGGAGGAGGTTTCGCCGGCTATCCAGACCATATCGCCCTCTTTGAAGGTGAGGTCCGGTTTAGGATTGGTTATGAACTGATTGTCCCTCAAGACACTCACGATCATGCACTTGTAATCTCTGAGATTGAGCTCACGAAGAGTCTTGCCGGTTAGATAGGAATCCTTATTCAGCTCGGTTGAAACTACTTTGAACTCGGAATCCTCCAGTCCGCTTCCCGTCACAACGGAATCTTTCATCAACTTGGCAAGGCTATTAAGCTGCTTAGTTGAACCCACGGCCAAGATGTTATCGTAGGGATAGAATTGGAAATTGCTATCCGGAATGGTAGTGGCGTGCGAACCTCTCTGAACCTTGATNATATTGGCTCCAGACTCGGCNCTGAACGGCAAATCCTTCAGTTTCTTGCCCACAAATTCGGANTCNGGCGACAACACGAACTTCTCAATATGNACGTCGTAATCGGCAAATTCCCTCTTAATTTCNGAACTTACGGGCGCCCTCTTCTTCTTCAATTCGTCTTTCTCGTTGAGGTTAGACAAGAACTGATTTTCCAGCGAAGCATATTTCTTGAAATAGATTCTGGCTATCAACATGAAAATGATACCCGCTATAACGATGGCAACAACGGCCCATCCCGCCAACTTGAAACGGCTCGACAGAGCGGCAAGAATGAAGCTTATGCCCAAGAATACNCGNGCCATGGTAAGGCCCAGAAGCGGCCAGGAGTTGGATTTCTTCTCCTTGATTAGCTTCGATGCAGAATGGTTGATGGAACCCGACTGAATGCTCAAGCCATAGATAAACGGAGCCATGGCGACAAGCGTAATCGCAAGCGAAATCAGATTTTTCATTACCTCGCTCATCGACGGNAGGAATTTATCAACCAGCGGATCNAGATACTTGGTAGAAATCATCAAAATGGCAATCANAATCACGCCATAAAGGAGGACACGGATAAAATATGCTTTGAGAAGCTTCTTCCATTCGCTCTTCTCCGCAACGGACTTATGGGAGTTCTGCTGCGCAAGGTCGATCTTCTCCTGCAAGCCCTTGGGAAGATGCTTTCTCATAAACCTGTAGGTNGGATTTCCAAGTTTGAANACATATGGCGACACGAAAATCGTCAACACGGAAACGCCGATAATCACAGGATAAATGAACTCTCGCATCACGCCCAAATTGACGCCTACGCCCGCCAAGATGAAGCCGAANTCACCCAAATTCGCAAGGCTGAAACCGGCATGGGCAGCATTCTCAAGACCACCGCCACTCAGAATCACACCCAGACTCGCAAAAATGGAATCGAAAACAATCACAATGGCGCTAATCAGAAGAATGAGTTTCCAATTTTCAACAATCACGGACGGCGAAATCATCATACCNACAGANACGAAGAANAGCGCTCCGAACATGTCCTTAATCGGCAGAACAAGCTTGTCAATATGCTCACTTTCAACCGTTTCCGCCAAGATGGAACCCATCACGAATGCACCGAGAGCGGAAGAAAAGCCCACGGCCGTAGCTAGCGAAACCATGCCGAAACATAGGCCAATGCTGACTATTAGCAAAATCTCGTCATTGATATATTGCTTGGCCTTGCGGAGAATCGTTGGAATCAGATAAATGCCCACAAGGAACCATATAATCAAGAAAAATATCAATTTGGCAATGCTNAANAGCATCTCGCTNCCCGAAAATTGACGGGATATGGCGATAGTCGGCAAAATGACCATGAGGACCATGGCGATAAGGTCTTCCACCACCAGAGAACCGAAAACCATGGTGGCATAAGGCTTATTCGAAAGNCCCGAATCGTTGAATGTCTTGATGATGATGGCGGTNGATGACATGGACAGCAAACCACCCAAAAATATGCTTTCTATGGTACTCCAGCCCAAGGCTTCACCTACTACGAAGCCCACCACGAACACACCGATAAACTTACTCGTAGCTATGGTGAGGGCCGAACTACCCACCGATAGAAGTTTCTTGAAACTAAACTCAAGTCCCAAACCGAACATGATGAAAATCATACCGATTTCTGACCATTGGTGTACGGCTTCCATACTTGAAATACCGAAAATGCCAAGGTTCGGACTGATAATAAATCCCGCAATCAGATATCCCAGAATGGATGGCTGCTTAAGCGCACGGCATATTATGGTAAATACGCCCGCGGATATCATGATTATCGCCAGATCTTTTACAAAATTCAGTTCTTCTGTCATAGCTATTTAAAAATTAGTGTGAAGGTGGTACCGTATTCGTCTGATTTGGAGAGGCGAATGTTGCCTCCATGCAATCTCATTATCTGTTTTGAAAGGCTNAACCCGATGCCGGTGCCGTCTTGTTTCGTGGTGAAAAATGGCACAAAAATCTCTTCTTGGCTGGATGGGCTGATGGGNGATCCNTCGTTTGTAACGTCGATTATGACGCTATCGTTGGAATCTATGTCCGCCGTCAGGGNGATGTTTTTTGCCCCAGCCTGCATCGCATTTTTTATNAAATTGATAAGAATCTGCGAAATTTGTCCTTGGTCGGCATATAGCAAAATGTCATCCTGCTTCTCGGTAAAAGTCGCCGTACATTCCGACTCCGAAAGCTTCAGGCGACTAAGCTCCAATACATTGGAAATTAGGTCTCTAACAAAGAACGCCTTCTTGACTGGAGCGGANACTCTGGTAAGGTCTCTATAGGAATTCACAAACTTAATAAGGCTCCTTGATGAAGTAGAAATGGTCTCAAGGCCTGCCTGAAGTTCCTCTCCTTCAACATCTTTCAGCGCCTCGCTAAGGGATGCGATAGGGGTGACGGTATTCATGATTTCATGAGTCAAAACCCTGATAAGTCTGGTCCATGAATCATTCTCCGCTTCTTCCAAAGTAGAGCTTATATCATTGAAAGTGATTATTTTAGCTTCTTTNCCCTCGATNGTCGCATAAGTCGCCGAAAGCGAAATGTGCATCTTGGCGCTTTCCGAATAATATGTGATCTTTTGATCATTTCCTTCATCNACCNCCGAAAAGGCTTTATATACCTCGTCTCCAAGCACTTCCAGTTGGCGAATATTGCTNAAACTNGACATGCCCAAAAGAGCCAATGCTTGCTTGTTGANNTATATGACCTTTTCGTCTTGAGTAGTGACAAGTACTCCGGTTTGGACATTATCCAGCATTTGGGCATAGTACCTCTCTTGCTCCCTAATCGACTCGATTTCCCTGTCATAGAGGCCNCTGAGGCGGTTCAATGACTTNTTTATGTCCTTATGGAAAGCCCGAGTCTCGTCGAAACGGAAATTAGTTTCGCCGTCCTCGAGTGCGTCGAGAAGGAAATTTATTTTCTTAAGTACGCTCAAATGCCGTATTTTTTGAGTTTGTTATACAATGTCGGTCTGCTTATATCCAAAGCCTTTGCCACAAGCGACAAATTGCCATCATATTTTTTCATGGCAGACCTTATGGCCTTTTCTTCCGCTTCTTCCAATGTCTCCACAGGTCTTATGGCCTCCTCCATATGGAGATCCGGAATATCTATCTCGTTCTTCGTCAATGTTTTACCATCCGAGAGTATGACCGCTTTTTCAATGCAGTTGCGAAGTTCCCTTATGTTGCCAGGCCAAGGATAATTTTCAAGGGCGGCCTTGCGCTCGTCCGAAATGCCCTCCGCCTTGCGATGGTATTTTTCGGNGAATTCCTTCAAGAAGATCTCCGCAAGGGGCACTATATCCTCTTTTCTATCGCGAAGTGCCGGCAGATGGATGTGCATGGTGTTGATTCGATAATACAAATCCTCGCGGAAGGTTTTATCTTTCACCATTTGTTCCAAATTGCCGTTGGTCGCGCAAATCAGCCTTATGTCTACGGGGATGGATTTCGTATCGCCGACTCTGGTGATGCTGCGATTCTGTATNACTCTCAGCAATTTCGCCTGCGAATTCAGGGGAATGTTGCCNACCTCATCCAAGAACAATGTGCCGCCGTCCGCCTGTTCGAATTTTCCGGCATGGTCGGTATATGCGTCGGTATATGCGCCCTTGACGTGGCCGAAAAGCTCACTTTCGAAAAGCGTCTCGGTGATGGCTCCGGCATCTACGCTGACCATTTTCTTGTCNGCGCGNGANGATTCATTGTGAATTTCCCTTGCAAGCACGTCTTTGCCGGTTCCGTTTTCGCCCGTTATGAGAATGGTGGCATCGGTNGGAGCNAGTTTGGAGACGGTCTTTTTAATCGCCATCATTTCATCGCCAGATCCCCAATACATGCCGCTCTCGATGGTTTTCTCCGCTTTTTTGACATTGCCGCAAGCCGAAGTGAGGACTTCAATCAGTTTGTCATTTTCCCAGGGCTTCACAATGAAATCGAANGCTCCACGCTTCATGCCCTCAACGGCCAAAGCCACATCGGCATATGCCGTAAATAGCACGACTTTTTGTTGAGGAAAATGTGATTTGATTTCCGATAGCCAGAATAGCCCCTCATTTCCCGTATTTATATCGGTGTTAAAATTCATGTCCAGTAGCACCGCGTCCGGCTTGAAAGTCTCAATCGTCGAGATGAGATTGCTAGGCGAAGGCAGCAATTCCACCTTCTCAAAGTGCATGGGCAGNAATATTTTCAACGCNGACCTTATGCCGGCGTTGTCATCCACAACCAATATTTTTCCCTTCTTAGTCATATATCTTCCAAATATAANGATTTTTTAAAAAACTTGCGAGACTTCACAGCCTCGCAAGCGAGCAAAAGTTAATAATTATAGCTTATGAATTATATTCTTTACAAGAAATTTTCTTAAATTAGCGGAAATACACATTTAACGGGTTTAGAAGATGAATAAATTAGGGTTAGCACTACTTGCTGCAGCGAGTGACAATGGTGGTTTTTCTATTTGGTTGGGACTGACNGATTATTTCAATCCGATTTTCCAGACACTGACGATGATTTGCCTCATCCTGTTTTTACGCGGGGTGATTTCCAAACCACGTTATATTCTNGTGATAATNGGCGAATTGATGGCCATTCTTTCGGGCTTCGTTATTCCCACGGTAAAGACCATTGTCGGGGTGAAAGGCATAGATCTTCCAATGAATTTCCTTGTTTACTTCGTGCTGGCCACTGACATCGGTCTNTTTATTTCCGGATCGACACTTCTGACNTCTTTCTTNAAGAAAAAGNTNTCNTANCTGCTTTATTTCGGCATTTTCGCTATTGTGCTGGCACTTGTTTTCAGNAAGGCGGGCTTCAATGCCGGAGCTGTGGTGATAGGACTTTTCGGACTTTTCGCGCTGGATGCTTCTATCTTCTTGTTCGCACGTCGTCGTAAACATGTGCCAGCAATGATTCTGGTGTGCGCATCTTTCGCCATCACTATATCTCTGGGTTTTGTCGGAATGCTTGGCGACCTCACCAGTTCCACCGTCCACTGGATAATCGAAGTTGTCAATCTCACCGGCCAATTCTTCCTCTTCCTCGCCACCTATCTTGCCCTGAGGCCCGAAAAGGCGGAGTGATTCTGGCTACTCACTCTTCAGCGAGTCAACGGGGTTGGCGCGGGCTATGCGGGTGCTATTGAGTATAACCGCGATGACTATGATGGCCAGAACCACCAAGTCGGCGGCAAGGAACAGAAGCGGATTTAGCGTAATCTTCTGACTAAACATGGCAAGGAATTTTCTTGCCGCGAAGAACGCTGCTATGTCGGCCAGAATAGTCGCAGCAATGGCAATCTTGAGAATATCCCACACGAAAATTTGGATAATTTCCTTCGTGTCCGCTCCATTAATCTTGCGGAGCGCCATCTCCTTGCTTCTGCGATTGGACTCATTGCGGATGTAACCAATCAAGCCGAAAAGCGCGATCAGCAGCGAGAAAATGGATCCTATAAGTATGGTATTTCTAATCTTGCGAGTATCCTCGTATAGTCCACGGATGGTCTCAGACATGACACCCACCTCAACGGAAGCATCGCCATAGACATCCTCGGCGGTCTTCTTTACCTTATCAATAAGTTCCGGAGTAACCTTGCTAACCTTCAAGAAAGCAACAGGCATAAAATGTTTGCCCACTTCGCCATAGAAAAGTGCGCTCGGACGAGTATCGGTCGAACTCAGAGAACCTATCAAGTAGTCCGCATATACTCCGCAAATGGTGTAAATC
>Ga0065709_1006333_pt1 | contig 16545 bp, 13 predicted proteins | sample Hoacrofraction14_2_FD_59096 | JGI IMG/M metagenome (GOLD analysis project Ga0065709, IMG submission 59096) | Hoatzin crop microbial communities from Cojedes, Venezuela, sample from fiber fraction 14 v1 | ecosystem: Host-associated > Birds > Digestive system > Esophagus > Crop | place: Venezuela...
CGAGGAACGCGCTAGGCGTCGAGTGGCTGCCGTCGATGTTCATGTCCTCGCCCTTCCCGGGCAGGCACGCCTCGTCGAGCCCCTTCGCCTTCTCCTCGGCCTCTTTTTTCTTGTTTTCGCTGTCCTCCTTGTTCTTGTCGTTCTCGTCAAGCGCGTCCTCGATGCCGTCCGTCTTGTCGCGGAACTGCTTGTCGAGGTACTCGTAGAGCTTCGGAGTGGACTCCTTCAGCTCGCAGTTGTTCCCGTCCGCCTGTCCGAACGTGCAGCTCGTGAGTTGCTTGACACCGTGCGCTATCAGAGTTTTAGAATACCCTGCCGCCGCGGCCATGTTGCTGTTGACGCTTAAGCTGCTCTCGCCGGGGATCGTCCCCTTCGCGAGCTCCATGACCTCCTCAAGGTCCTCGATGTCCTTCATCGGCTTCCCCGCGAAAGTCATGCTGTCGATTTGCGCGATCGCCTCGTCGATGATCCCCTCGATGTTCGTAAGGCGCGCCTTCAGCTCCCTTACGTTGTCCGCGCTGATCATCCCCGCCAGCTCCGACGACTCGACCTTCTCGTCGCCGCTCTTGGCGTCCTTCATGGACTGGTACTCCTCGTACTCGCTCGCCCCGTAGGACGTCGAGGTAACGGAAGCCGTCGTCCCCCAGTTGTTGAACGCCGCGCTGCTCGTCTCCGCGAGTTCCAAGAGCTCGTCCAGCGAAACCGCGGGCTCCGACCCGCCCTTGTAGGACACGCTGCCGCCGTTTATCGCGACCTCCAGCTCAGCTTTCCGCTTCACCAGCTTCTCACGCGTGTCTTTCAGGAACTCATGCGCCGTGCTGACCATCTCGCCCGCCGTGGCAGGCCGCCCCAGCTGCTTGCTGTCCTGGTCGGGGTGGACGTACTTTCGCCCGTTCACCTTATCCAGCGTTGCCGTTGCCACCTCGATGTAGGACTTCATCTTGTCCGAGTAGGCCGACTTGCCGTTGTGCGTCGGTCCCAGGTACTCCTCCCAGGTGTAATAAAGCGACTCCGATGCGTCCTCGACCTCGTCTTTCCAGCCCGTCGGCGGCTGCTGTTCCGCCGGCACGAGATAGTCAGTGGTAAGCTCTTTTGCGTAGTGGAGTTTGGCGTACACGCGGAGCAGCTGTTCGCCCTTTACTTTCAGCAGGTCGAGGTCTTCTTTATTTTCCTCAAGGACCTTCTGAAAATCCAGGCACCAGACCACCTCGTCGATGTCGTTGCTGCCGCTGTCGCCGATGTCCGCGATGTCCTTCACCGCTTCGTAGAGCCTTTCTCCGACCTCCCTGACTTCAGCCTCGGCCTCTTCCGCATCATTCATAAGTGTATCATAAGAGTCCTTATAAATGTAGTAGAAAGTGTCAGGTTCTATCACTTTTTTGCTCCCCACCGTCTCCTTGCTGTACTCGTCGAAGTAGGAATCGGCGGGCACGTCGCAGATATAGCCGCCAAGGTTCGCAAGGCCGTCCGCGCAGGCGTAGTAGTTGGTGATTATGTCGACCACGAGCCCGTAGTCGTCTATCACCTTCAAAAGCTTATTTGCGAAGGACTCGCTCTCTCCCTTGCCTTTCAGGCTGTACCAGCTAACGTCCGGCACCTTGTCCTTCTGCTGGCCGTCGTCGTACTTCCGTATGGCCTGATAGGACGCGAAGGCCTTGCGCAGGAACTCAGCCTCCGCCTCGGCGAACTCCTGCTTGTCCTCGACGAGCTCGGAATTGTCCGCCATGTCGGTGATTTCACCGAAAATGCCTCCGTCGCCGCCGCTCCCGCCCATGAAGCGGCCGACGATATTCGACACGATCTGTATCGGTCCGCGGTACTTCATGAACTCGACGATCTGGTCCTCCATCATGGCGGCGTTCTCTTTGAGGGCGCTGTTCTCCACCGCGCCGACCGAGAAGTCGTCGCCGATGACCGCCTGCAGCAGGTCGGAGTACTCGCCTTTGCCGTTCATGAACTGGTTGATGAAGTCCATGGCGGTGTCGATGTTCTCGGCGTCCATGCCCTCCGCCGTCATGACGCTTCGGAAGTAGGTCTCCGTCTTAGAATAGTAGTCTTCGATGTCCTGACAGGAGGCGATGAGGCCGTAGTAGTCCTCCAGCGTCCCGTCGTACTTCGCCAGGAGCGAGTCGAGGACGAGGTCCGCCGACGACTCCGCGGCCGCCTTGCTCAGGTGAACCCTGCTCAAGTCCCCGAAAAGGCAGGTGAAAACTATAACGGGCACAAGGATGATGACGAGGAAGGCCGTAACCGCCCCGTGCTGTCCCCTTCCGCCTTTCATTTTCCGAATAAAAGACCTTTTCTTCACGCCGTGCTCCATCTCTCTTCGAGTTCCCTCGCGGCGGTCCTGCCGCCGTCTATGTATACCGCCCAAGGGGCGCGCTGCATTCAAGCCTAGTTAAAGATTTGCATTATGCTGTCGAGCGAAGCTTTTATCTTTCCGGTGAAATTCGTCACCCCTTCGCTCCGTTCGAGCAGGTCGCCCGCGAATGACACGGTCCGCACGAAGTCGGCCGCGTCGGTGATCGGCTCCGTCAGCTTCATCTTGTAATTGATTCCGAGTTTCTCTCTCGAAAATATTAATTTGATCGGGAACTCCGCCCTGAAGCTGCACTCGACCTCCATGTAGGAGAAGAGGATGTACATCTTCGGTCGGACCACGCAGGTACTGACCCGCGGCTGCATGCCGCCGAAGGCTCCCGCCCCGAGGCTCTCGATCTTCTTCATGAGTTCCTCCTGCAGGCCATTCGCGGTCCTATTGGCTTCTCCCGGGATAACGTACCTGTACGGACGGAGCGTCACCTCACTGGTTCCTTCGGGAACCGACCCGTTCTCCTCGACCCATGAGAGCATCGGGTCCTCGCCGCGGGCCGCCGCCTCGATCGCCGTCTCGGCGATGAGCCGCTCGACCCTAGCCTCCTGGTAGAAGGCGTTGCCAAGGAGGATCATGATAGCGACGATGAAAAGCATGATCGGGAACACGATCGTCGCCTCGAAGACGAGCATCGAGCCGCGGTTTTCGCGCAGGGCTTCGGCCGCTTTTTTGTAAATGCCGAAGCTTCCGGTCTTTTCCATGCCGCATATCCTCCTTTCCTTGATTTTTGTGTGCCGCCCCGCGCCCGGCGGGGCAGCCGGCAGCCTGCGCGGCGGGTGAGCCGCGCGGGCCGATGGCGTGGTGCTTCAGAATAAACCTCTCAGACCCGCGAAGCCGTAAGTCACTTCACTGTTCGCCTTCTTCGCGTTCGTATCGACCGACTTAAACAGGTCAGCAAGAACACTTGTGATCTTGTCCTTGAACGCAAGCGCGAGCACGATGCCGATGGCGATGAGGATAACGATGACGATAAGGTCAACCGCGCCCTTTTCTTCCTTGAGCGCGTCCTTCATTGCCGCGGCTTTGACCGAGGCCCAGACATAGAGCCTGTTGCCGAAATCCATGATGCTGTCTACTGCATTTCCCATGATTTTCACCTCCTTCCGTTTTTTATTTCCCCCGAAAATTCAGGTTTTATACTCCAAGCCCGGACATAAGCGGGATGAGTATCATGATCAGGATCCCGATGAATACCATGAATATCGGGATCAGCAGCTTGCTGTTCGCAAGCTCGCCCTGCCGGCGCACCGACTGCTGCTTCGCGTTCCAGACTTCCTTGTTCTGGCGCTTTAGCATTTCCGCGAGGTCGGCGTTGCCCTTCGATATGCCCTGGATGAGCGTCGTCGCGAACTTCTTTATCTCGAAGAGGCGGCACCTCTGCCCGAAGGCGAAGAGCGCTTCCGACTCGGAGCGTCCGTTGTTCATTTCCACGCAGGCGGCCTGCATTTCCTTGTGGATCTGCGACTCGCCCGAGTAGGCGACCTTCCACCAGGCGTCGCGCAGGATCATGCCCGCGTTCGCCATGAGGGCGAGCTCGGAGACGATCTCGGAGAATTCGCCGATCATTTCCTCCTCGCGCTTCTTGAGCTTGTCGTCGAGCATCGTGCCGTAGTAGTAGTACGCGAAGCCCGCGATCCCCAGCACGAACGCGAAGAGCAGCACGCTGCCCTCGCTGAAGCCGTAGACCACTGCCGCGAAGCAGGCGATCGTCAGCGCCATCGTGAGCTTCTGCGCGTAGAAGGCGCGGATGTAGAAGGCCACCGAATTGTCGGGGTAGAGGACCGCGAGCTTCTTGCAGATCTCCTGGTCCTTCTCGGTGTCGTAGCTGAAGCCCAAAAGCCCGCAGGCGGCGTAGCCGACGCCGAAGAGCGACTTGCCCGGGAAATCCTTCTTGTCAAGGTACTGCTCGAACCTCTCCGAGTCCTCCCTCCCCTTCAAAAAGAGGAAGCCCCAGACAAGGATCAAGGCCGCCCCGATGGCGAAGACGACTATGTCTATGACAGTTAGAGTTCCCAACTTCCCACCTCGCAAGCTGCGCCTTCGCGCGCGCTTCCCTCATGCGCCTTTTTTCAGGTCCGTGCAGCTGCCCGCCCCGCTCCGGAGGAGCTATGCGCGCCGCAAGCTCTGCAGATTCCGCTGGTGCTGCAATTTCCGCAGACCCTGCAAGCTCTGCTCCGCGCCCCTTGCCGCTTCCAAAACCCGTCCGCGGCCATCGTCCTTCCGCTGCGGATTTCACACTTTTATGTCGAGAATCTTCCTTCCGATGAGGAAGGCCGCGACCGTGACCGAAAGGCCCACGAAGGTCGCCGCGAGGCCGCTCGGCTTGGCGAAGTTCGCCGCGAAGTCGGGAGACCCGAACTTGATGAGCCCGACCATTCCGACCGGGAGGACCAGCATCAAAAGGAGCTCAGACTTGCTGCCCGTGACCATCGTCTCGATGTCCTCTTCGATCTCCATTTTCTCGCTGATGACGCCGCTGGTATTCTTGACCGCCTCGCGGATGTTGCCGCCGAGCCTGCTGCAGATCCGAAATACGCTCGCGAAGTTCTCGATGTCGCGGCAGCCGCTCCTCTTGCCGAAGTCGTCGAGCAGGTCTTCGACGTTCATGCCGTTGGCGATGCCGACGTTGATGACCATCACCTCCCTCAGTATGAAGGAGTTCGCGTCGTACTGGTTCTTCAGGTCCTCGTAGGTGGAAATGAACGCGTCCGTCACGTTCTTTCCCGCCCCGAGCGAGGTCGAAAATGCCTCCAGCATGTCCCGGAACTGATGCTTTAGGCGCGACTGCTGCCCCGCAAGGAGCTTCTTTTCCATCGTCGGCAGGAATATCGCCGCGAAAATGCCTCCGACGCTTATCATCGCGACGGCGTCTAAAACCCGCGTCGCCGCCGTGGCGTAGCCGTAGGCGTCCTTGCCAAGCCCGCCGAAGAGGACGTACCCCGCGACGGCTCCGACCGCGAAAGCTGCCAGAAAATAGAGCGCCTTCTCCCTCGCCGACATATGGTAGGAGTGGTAGTCCATGACCTTGATGCTCGCGGTCGCCGTCCGAAACTGCCGCCCGCCTTGCTCTTCGGCCTCTTTTTTCTTGAAAATACCCATCTCCCGCGCCCCTCAGTAATCCTCCGTGAAGCCCGCCAGCCTAAGCTTCCCGACGTTCTGCATCTTGTTCACCTTGACCAGCTCGCCCACGACCTTGTCAAGCGTCCCGCCTTCCGTCTCCCTGAACTCGTAGATCGTGTTGAGCTTCACCTCGCCGCCGCTGCCGAGCCCCAGGACTTCGGTTATCGCCATCGTCTTCCTGCTGTGGTCGCGCAGCCTCGAAAGGTGGACGATTATGTCTATCGCGCTTCCGATCTGCTGCCTGATGGCGGCTAGCGGAAGCCCTTCCGCGCCCTGGAGCACCATGGTCTCAAGGCGGCTTAGCATATCGGCGGTGGAGTTGGCGTGGCCGGTCGAAAGCGAGCCGTCGTGGCCGGTGTTCATGGCCTGCAGCATGTCGAGAGCCTCCGCGCCGCGCACCTCGCCGACGATGATGCGGTCGGGGCGCATTCGGAGCGACGACCTTATCAGGTCGCGTATCGTGACCGCTCCCGCCCCCGAAGAGTTGGCGTTCCTCGTCTCAAGGCTGACAAGGTTCGGGACGTTCTCGATCTGCAGCTCCGCCGAGTCCTCTATCGTTATGATGCGCTCGTCCTTCGGGATGAAGTTCGACATCGCGTTGAGGAAGGTGGTCTTCCCCGACCCCGTGCCGCCGCTTATGAAAATGTTGTACCTCGCCTTGACCAGGGTCTTCAGGAACTCCGCCGCCTGCGGCGTCAGGGAACCGTACCCGATCAGCCTCTCGATGCTCATCGGCACCTTCGAGAACTTCCTTATCGTGATGACCGGCCCGCACAGCGATATCGGCGAGAGCACGACGTTCACGCGCGACCCGTCCGGCAGGCGGGTGTCGACTATCGGGTTCGACTGGTTGACCTCGCGCCCCGCGCTTCCGACGATCCTCTGAATAATGTCCTCAAGCCTCTGCTCGGACTCGAACCGCGCATCCAGCTTCCTGACCCTTCCGCCCTTTTCGACGAAAATGTTGTCGGGGCCGTTGACCATGACCTCGGTGATCGAGTCGTCCTTCATGATCGAGTCGAGTATCCCGAAGCCGCGTATGCCCGAATAGACCTGCTCGACTATGAACACGCGGTCGCTGATCGACACGTAGCCGTCCGTGAGCCTCTTCTTGACGAGCGCTTCGACCTCGCCCCTGAGTTCCTCGTCCGAGAGTTTGTTCAAGGGATAGTCACGAATGACCTCGTTCTTGTACTCTTCGATAAGAGCGTTGACCTTTTCCCTGTCCAAGTAGCGCGCCTCCCGCCGCTCATGCCGGTTCTATCTCCGCGAGCATCCGCTGGAAGATCCCGCTGCCCGCGGCCTGCGCTGCGATTTCGGCGTCGTCCCCCTCGATTTCGGGGACGAAGCCCGCGCACTTAATCTGCGTGCCTTCCGCGCCGCCCCTTCCGCCGTAGCGGTTCATGATGACGCGGCACCTCTCGGCCGTCCGCTTCGCCTCCTCATCGTCCTTTATTGAAAATGCCTCGGCGATGCGCCCGAATTTCATCCGCCCAATCGCCGTGTCGGCGCAGACCAGGACTATAAGGTCCGCCGCTTCCGCCGCGCATTTCCCGATTGGGGTGAAGATGCCGTCCGTGTCCGCGATTATGAAGTCGTAGTCCTGTTCGTCCATCAGCGCGGCGATCAAGGCCGCGGTGTCCTCCTCGGTCATCTCATGTGCGTCGAGCAGCGTCTTGTACGGCTCGAAGAAGCACACGCCCGACGGATCGCGGTCGGCGGCGCTGTCGAGCTTGACCTGCAAACTCACGCCCTTGCTCTTCACGGCGTAGAGAACCTCCGACATCCCAGCATTTACCGAATCGCTGAAAATGCCTTTCACGACGCCGTTGCCTTCAAGGTTCAGGTAAAGCGCCTTGAAGCCGCTTGCCGCTGCGGCTTTCGCGCAGGCAGCGGCCATGAGCGTCGCGCCCGCGCCCCCCGACGCGCCCGCGAACGCCACGAGCTTGGTCGGGCTCTTGCCGCGCCTGAAGGTCTCGCGGCTTCCCGCCTCCGCGTAGAGCCCGAGTATCGCGCTCCTTACGGCGTCCGCCCGCTGGTACTTGCAGACCGCGCTCTCGCCGCGGATCGCCTCGACGTCGGAGGTCTCCGAGAAGTAGGCGAGCTTGCCCGCAGGAAACTTGAAGCCCTCCGAAAGGCACGAGGGCTCCGCGAGGACGACGTCGAGCCGCCGCGTCTTGACGAACTCCGAAAGCTTCTCCTCGGAGCTGAACTCGAAGGTCTCGATCTGCTCCGGGCAGTGGACGCTCAGGTACGCCGTCAGCCTGTCTATGTAATTGGAGTCGCCGCTCAAGAGGCCAAGGCGTATCTTCATGTGGTTTCCCCTCCCGTCTGACGCTGGGCTTCCTTCCTGCCGTGCCGCCGCTTCTTCGTGCCGCGCCCGCTGCTTCTTCGTGCCGCGCCGCCGCTTCTTCGCGCCGCGCCGCTGCGCCTTGCCTGCTGCCGCGCGGGAGCTTTGCTGTCTGACCGCCGCCCGCAGTTTCCCGCCGCAGTGCCCCGTGTCACAAAGTCGCGTCTTCTTTCCGCTCCCAGAAATTTTCAGACAGCTTCAGTCTACCCTCCACATTTTTCTGACAACTTATTTTTACTGGCCGTCCTCTCCAATATCATGGCACTTTCTGAACGGATAAATTTCTCTCCGCCCCTGCATTCGGAGCGACGGCCATATAAACTTCGTGGTTTTTTGAACCGACACGGGCAGCGAAGCGGCTGGCGGTCCATAGGCGCGCAGCTCCGTCCGAAGTGAAACAACGACAGCTGAACGCGAATGGCCGCTGTACAAACGCGCCGCTCTGCGCCGCGGCCGCTATGGCTCCGACTGGCGTTAGAACCTAAAAGGCACACGACGCGAATGAGGGCGGATGCCTGAAAAACAAGCATCCGCCCTCTTAAAAAGGCTCTTATGTAATTTTTTAGGACTGCGTGAAAATCTTAGTCGCCGCCTTCCCCTTCCTGCCTCATGAACCGCAAGAAGGGTTCACGCGCCGCTTTCTCCGCCGGAGCCCGCGTCTTTCTTGGAGCTCCGCTCGTCGAACATTTCCTTGAACATCGCGCGGTACGGCCTGGAAAGAGCCACCTCTGCGCCGTTGTCCATATACAGGAAATTATTCGAGAATTTCGCGCTCGACAAATGGCTTCGGTTGATTATAAAGCTCCTGTGGCACCTTATGAACTCCTCCGGCAGCGTTCTGTATAATCTCTCCAGCGTGCTGCGCATGGCGTACTCATGGTCCGCGGTCACCGCGTATATCCTCTTGTTGCGCGCTTCGAAATAATAAATCTCGCTGTACGGCAGCAGCTTCTTCCCGTCGAGGTTCTCCAGCAGAAAGGCATCTCCCGCCTGCTCTTGATTGTTCCTTTCGGCATACAGCCTCATCAACTCCGAGGCGACGGCTTCGGCCGACGGCTTGCTCCAGGGCTTTATGAGGAGTGCCTCCGCCCGTATCGCCGAATTCATGTACGACATGGGAGGCGTCTGCCCGTCCGCGATTATCATGATGAGCACGTCCTCGTGCCTGCTCCTGATATCCTTCACTGACTCCAGGACCCCGCACGCGGCGGCGTCCGCTATGACGATCCTAACCTTCTCGGGGTCAAAGCCCCGTACATCGCACCTGCCTCTCAGCCTCGGGCACGCCTTGACGCGCAGCTGTTCTCTGATTCCGCAGGCGGCGGCCGCGGCTTTCAGCATTTTCCCCAGCTCTTCATTTATGCTCGGGTCGTCAACAAGTGTAAGTACATAAATCATTTTCCCTCGCGCCTGATATTTATTCTGCCGGCACGGCCGCGATTTCCCCGGCGGCATGCGCTCCTTCTTTTTAACGCGGCATGCTTGTTCAGGGCTTTAACGCTTCGCTCGGGTTTCTGAAATGCGGGCGGCTTTTGCGCCTTTCTCCGCTCACTTCACCTTGAACTCGAACTCCTCGTCGCCCATGACGATCGTGTCGCCGCTCCTTAAGCGCACCTCGGTGCTGCTCGGTATGACCTCGCCGTTTAAACGCGTATTGTTCAGGGAATTGTTGTCCCTTATGAAGTATTCGCCGTCCCTCTTTATGATGTCGGCATGGCTCCTCGAGATGAACGCGTTCCCGTCGACGTAAAAATCGACGTAGTTCCTCTGCTTGCCGATCCTGAACACATCCTTCGTGACCTCGGCCTCAGCCCCCGTCTTGACCCGCCTTATCACGGCGCGGCCGCCCTGTCCGCCGAACTGCCTGCGCTCCATCCCGATCATGACCGTCCTGTCGCCGTCGTCATTTCCTGAAAATGACTGTGCTAACGCGCCCTGCCCACGCGCTTCGGACGCCGCCTGCACGGCTGCGGCGCCGCCGTTCCATGCGCCCGCCGCTTCATCGGCCCTCGGCGCGGCCTGGCCGTAAGACGCGTTCGCCGCGCCCATTGACGAAGCGGACGAAAAACCGCTGCCCGTCGCAAATCCCGCGCCCTGACCCTGATATCCGGCGCTTGACGGAGCGGCCGCGCCGCCTGCGTTCGCCTGACGGTACGCCGTATTCGCCGAACCATTCGCCGCTGCAGTGCCTGCCGCGAAGCCTGCGCCCTGACCCTGATAGCCAGTGCCTGAGGGAGAGGCTGCACTGTCGGCATTTGCCTGATACCCTGAGCCGCCTGCCGCAAAGCCCGCGCCCATATTCTGGAAGCCTGTACTTCCACCGGCATTAATCTGGCTGGCGTTCGCCTGACGGTACGCCGCATTCGCCGATCCATTCGCCGCTGCAGTGCCTGCCGCGAAACCCGCGCCTGCCTGGCGGTACGCTGCGTTCGCCTGTGCATACCCTGGGGCTGAGCCGCCCGCCGGGCTCTGATATCCTGCCCTGTTATTGCCTGCGTTCATGCCGCCCGCGCCGCCGTTAAAGCCCGCGGGATTTGCCGCGGCTCCCTTCGGCGCACCGAAAACGCCGCCGCTATTCCCTGCATTTCCCGGCTGCCCGGCCGTGCCGCCGCTTAAGGCCTCGTCGAGCGAACTTGCCGCCTTATCCTTATTGCGCTTTCCGAAAAGCCCCTTCTTCTTCGGCTTTTCATCGCCGCCGCGCTTCCCGAAAAGCCCCTTCTTCTTTTTCCTGCCTCCCTCTTCCGAAAGGCCCGCCAAATCGCCCAGCTCGCCTGCGCCGCCTGCCGCCGCGCCGGTCTTCGCCGCGGGAATGCCCTGCATCCCTGCCGTTCCAGCCGCGCCTGTTCCGTTTCCCGGCATCGGCCTTCCCGCAGCCGCCATGTAGTTCTGTGCTCCAAAAGGCGCGCCCGCCAAAACCGCCGAAGGCTGCGCCTGCCCTGCCGCCGCAGGCGCTCTCGCCGCGCCGAAAGCGCCGGCACTCGGAGCCGCCCCCGCGGCGCCGCCAAAAGGCATGCCGCCCTGCGCCGCTGCATTTCCATAAAATTGCGGAGCCATACCCGCAGCGGGACCGTTCGCTTTCCCGCCGTAACCTCCCTGCGCGGGCGCGCCGGCAAAAGCGTTACCCGCCGCCTTCACTGCGTCCTTTAGCCCCTCGGGCGATACTTCCTTCGTCTCGTTGAAGAAATTCATCAAAGAGGCGGCGTAGGCGGCCTCCTCGGAGACCTCGTACTTTATCGCCCTGAAAACCTCGCGGGCGAAGGCGTCGAAGCTTTTTTCCTCGGAGAACCCCTCGACCGGCAGGTAAATGAGCTCCGGCTTCCCGCTCGACACGTCGCAGAAAATGCGCTCCCTGTCGAGGATTATTTTCCTGGTTTCGAGCATATAGGAGTCGAGCACGCCGAAAGTCTCGGCTAGGCCGCCGAGCACGTTGAGCACCCTTTCCTTGCTCATGCCGCCGCCCATGAGGTTGGCAAGCGGCACGCGGGACGACACGTTGAAGCGAAGCGTCGGCGTATCGTCCTCCTGTGAAAATACAGGCCGCAGGCACCCGCCTATCCGGTTGTTCGTCAGCATCCCGAGCCCCAGCTCGTCTACGCGCTCGCCCTCGTCCAGCGTGCACACGTAGAAGGTGACGGGGCCGCGGTTTTCGTACTCGAATCTCATTTCCGCACTCTCCTTCTGTTCTAATCCTCAGTGGTTGTCCTTGTAGAAGCTGAGGAGGCTCCACGAATCGCCCTGCTTGTTCACGAAGGCCGTGCCCCAGGGCGTCATGTACCCAGCGTCGGCGAACGCCGGCTCGACCACGAACTCTCCGCTTTCGTCGACGAACCCCCATAGGCCGTCCTTCTCGGCCGCGGCGTATCCATTCGAAAAGCTCTTCGCGCCATCGAAAGGCCCGAGGTCAAGGACCGTCCCGTCGGTCTTTACGAAGGTCCATTTCCCGGCCTTCTTGACCGCCGCGGCGCCGCCTCCCTCGAACGCCCTCGCGTCCGAAAATGAAGCGTCCCCTATCCTCTCACCGTCCGTTCCGATCAGCTGGTACGACGATCCCTTCCTGGCTATCACGGCGCCCGAAGCGCAGGCGTACCCCTTAGAGCTCAGACAGATTTCGTCCCAGTCGCCGCCCACCTTCTTTCCTTCGGAGTCGATCAAATGCCATTCCTTCCCGTCCTCCGTGACCGCGGCTATGCCGTTCGCCATGAGCGACGCTTCCTTAAAGCCCCCGAACTTGTATTTCTTGCTCTCCGCGTCGAAGTAGGCCCACTCTTTTCCGTTGTACGCAGCAGCGTATCCGCCGGAGACCTCCTTGAAGCGGACTATTTTCCCGAAGTCCGGGTTCGCCTCCTCGAAGGCCTCGTGCGTTATGGCGGCCGTGCCGTCCGTGCTGATGTAGTACGCCGCGCCCTTTGCATTTACGACGGGAGCGGTCTCGCCCATCAACCCCGCCTCAGCGTAGATCTTGCTTATCGCGGACGAGCCTGTGCGGCTTATGTAGCCCCACTTTTCGCCCGAGCTCACCGCCGCAAGGCCGCTGGAATAGCTGAACTCGCCGTGCTCGGCGTAGCTGCCCGAAAGCTTGTAGGCGTACTCGATCCCCGCCATCATCTCCTCGACCTTCTCCGACTTGTCGCGGCACCGCTTCGCATATAAGTCGTAGGCCGCGAACGCCTCGGCGTAGTCCTCTTCTTTGAGCATCGCGCTGATGCCGTACTCGTAGGTCCGCGCGTCCTTCGGGGCGACCGCCGAAAGCACGTCCTCGTACCAGTCCACGGCTCCCGAATAATCCTCCTCGGAAGTGAATATTTCCCCAGCCTCCAGCGCGAGTTCCATCGAGCCGCTCTCGTCGATCGCGCTCCTATAGGCGCTGACCGCGTCCGTGTAAATCCCGTTCTCGGCGTAGAGGCGGGCAGTATCCACGAGCTCGGCGTACTCGTCCTTCGACGCCGCCCTCGCGTCGGCCAGGTAAAAGACCGACGCCCCCAGCGCCAGCAGCATCAGCGGAAATATTAGCCCCTTGTACTTCATGCCAACCTCGCTTTTTTCTTTGAAAATGACCGCCGCAAGGGCTTCCCCCGCGCCTTTTGCGCAAAGCTCCCCTTACCCGCGCTCTCTTGGGATCTGCGGGCATGCGCGTCCTATTTCATTTTCCTTGATTTATACGCCGTTAAGGAAAGCTGCAAGAACCGTTCCCAGAAGGAGGAACGGGGCGAAAGGCAGCTCCGTGTTCCTGTCCGCTTTCTTGGTCACGAGCATCGTGACCGCGCAGATGAACATAACCACCATGGTAGCCAGCATTGCCGTCCATATCCTGGCGAGTCCCATGTACAGCCCGTAAACGAATAGCAGTTTTACGTCGCCCATGCCGATTCCCTTCGGCGCGACGAGCCTGCAAAGTAGCGCGGCGGCCGCCAGGGCGCAGCCCGCTATCAGGCTGTACTTTGCTATGTCGATCACACCGCTGCCGTAACCTGCTGTCTGCACTGCAAAGAGCGCGAGCCGCACGACGAGCGCGACGGCGAGCATGCGGTTGGGTATCAGGTGCTTTTTGAAGTCGCACCACGCGACCGGAACTAAGAGCCCCGTAGTCAGGGCGACGGTAAGCGCCGCCTCGAAGCCCGACCCGTAGAAGAGGTACATGAAAAGCCCTTCGGCGAAGCCGGCGGCCGCCGCCGCCAAGGCTGCCGCCGCAAGCTTCCTGCCTTTCGGGGGATCTGCTTCTTCCGGCGCGGCACGGCTGAGGAGCAGAACGAACAAGGCCGCTGCGGCCGATGCGGCCGCGGTCAGCGGTATGCTGTTGCCCTGTAGTATTTCCTGCATAGCCCCTCCCGTGCCTGCTTTTTTTCCTGCGCCTGGGGTCAAGCCCTCCTGTTCCCAGACTTGTCATGGCTGCGTCGTCGGAAACGGTTCGCCGTATCCGCCCTTGGCTTGACCGCGCGGCTTCTTCGGCCGCGGCGCAGCGCTCTCAACCTCAGCCGTTCCTTCAGTTCTTGCCCGACCACGCTTGGGTACACGCGCTGTGGATGCAGTGGAACTTGAAGTCGATGTTGAGCAGCTTTATGACTTCTATGTCGAAGCTCATCGCCACGAATATCTCGTTGTCGCTGCCGAGCATATGGCTGTACTTAAAGTCCAGGCTCTCCGGCAGCACTCTGTACCTTTTATAGAATTTCCCCGCGTCGCCGTCGCCCATCTGCGCCAGCCGCTTGTTGAGGATCGCTTTGACGACCTGCGGCAGGACCGCGTTCTTGACCGTCTGCGTCACGCTGTCCCCCGCGAGGGCCTCGCCCGCGTCGTTCAGGAAATCGTAGAAGTCCTCGGACACGAACCCCAGGACATCGCTTTCCTTTGCGACCTCGCTGACCGTTTTTAGGATTTCCGCGACGGTGTCTGCCACCTTCGAGCTGACGCCGCCCTCTCCCGAGAACGTGTCGTTCAGGCCCGTAGCGTAGTAGACGTTCACGTACTTCGCGAACTCCTTCGTCGCCCGGTCGAGCTGTACCGACATCATCGCCTGCGCGTAGGCTATCCTGATGACCGTCAGCAGCGTGAATATCGCGAACATGAACACCGAGAGCGATATCGTCGCCTCGAAAACGACGGCTCCGCGCTGCCCCTCATCCGTTTTATGAAAATGCCTCTTCGCCATCCCCGACACCCCGCGCCATGCTTCTACTGCATTTCCTTCAAAAACCCGCCCGCCGTCCGTCTCTCCCATGATTCGGAAAATGACAGCCGCCGCGGCTTCATATACCCGCCGCAGCCTCGGGCATGCCTGAAATCATTGCCTTCTTCATGCCTCTTTCCTTACAAAGGAATTAGTCGGCTGCTTCGAAATCTCCTCAAGCCAAATTTTTTATTATAATCGAATTTTACTGTACAAAAAAAGCAGAATGCCAATTTATGAACAGCCGCTTGTGCCGTACAGGCAAGACCTGGCATACTGCCCTCGCCTGTACCGCGCACAAAAGACTAAAGTGCCACTTTATGAAAAACCTCTTATTACATTAAGATTGTAGGTGCGCCATCCCGCAGCGTTCGCGAAATCACTGACGCCGCTTTGTCTCTTTACCAAATCCAAGTCCAGCAAAGCAAATCATTCGTAGTCGTTGACGACCGGGATATCGTGCTCTATAGCCCACTGCTCCGCAGCAGAGCCTTTTGGCGTGTGTATGACAGCGTTAGGGCAATCATAATCAACCGTTGTCACAAGGCCAGTAATCTCCGTGGCTGTAGAGGGCACATATATATCCTTGAGCTCAGGGCAGCAAGTTGCCACCGAATTTATAGACTCGACGCCCTCTGGAACATAAATCTTTTCCATGACCTTACTACGTTGAACTATAAAATTGCTTATTTCTTTCAAACCGCTTCCGAGGTTTATATACTTTAAATTGAAGCAGTTCATTATCATATTGCCTACATGCTCTACAGTATCAGGCAAACTTACAGCTATCAGATTATCTTTTTGGAAAAACACTCCATCTGACATTCCCAGAACCTTCTCGCCGCCAATAGTTTCAGGAACGACTACGACGGGATCTTCGCTGCTGCAGTACTTTATATACACCCCACCGTCTACAGAAAATGTCTCGAACTCACTCTCGTCAGTTGTAGGAAAGTCCATGAAGTTTTCTTCGGTTATCTCTCCGAAGTCGGCTGTCGCAGTCTGTGATGCGCCCTCGCCCGAGCCATCGCTGACCGCGTATGTACTCTGGCTTTCCACAGCAACAGACGCAGTGCTTACGGTATGAGCATTGCCGCCGCAGGCACACATCGACATCGCAATTGCGGCAAGCACTCCTGAAATTATTACCTTCTTCATGCCTCTTTCCTCTCGTATGTGTCAGCTGTTCGAAAATTTCAGGCATTCAAACCTTTTATTATAATCGAATTTCGCCGCACAAAAAACCTAAGCGACAATTTATGAATAATCTCCTGCGCCGTCCAGATTGTAAGTACATCCAGGGTAAAGCCGATGCTTCCGCCATGCTTCTACATAAAAGCAAATCCAGCACCAGTTCACTTACCATGCACAAAAGACCAAAGTGCCACTTTATGAATAACCTCTCATTACGTTAAGATCGTAAGTGCACCATCCTGTAGAGTTCGTGAAATCACTGACTCCGCTTTGCCTCTTTACTAAATCCAAATCCAACATCAGAGGCTTTACTTTGACCGTGCATGACAGTTCGTAGTAGCAGTAAGACTTGGCTAGGTCGAAACTGTCCTGTCCGTCCTGCATCCGTATGTTGGCGGTTATCAAGTCTCCGATTCTATTTAGTACCGTAGGATATCCGTTGGCATCGTCGGAGCATTAAAAGAACAGAAAGAGGTACATATAATCGCGGTACGAAAGCATCAAGCCTGAATCCACCGCATTTTCACTATCACCGAACGTAACCCAAGTACCCGATTCATTATACTTCAGCACGCGAGACCACTGTTCTTCCCTGAGTTTTACCAGCGGCACTTCTCCGCCTTTCTTAAATACTTCAAGGTCATGCTGCGACTCGAGTGCTGCTATCAAAAGTATGAGCGAACACTTGACCGCCGGCACCGGTATCACGCCAAAGGAAGCTGCTGAAACTACACCCGCAACACCGTTGATAACAGTTGCAGTCGCTCCTCTGTTTGTAGCGGGATAGAACGTCATGAACCCCCCAACGGTGTTCACCGCCATCCGGAACGCGAACAAGCTCCC
>Ga0065709_1006372_pt1 | contig 16543 bp, 18 predicted proteins | sample Hoacrofraction14_2_FD_59096 | JGI IMG/M metagenome (GOLD analysis project Ga0065709, IMG submission 59096) | Hoatzin crop microbial communities from Cojedes, Venezuela, sample from fiber fraction 14 v1 | ecosystem: Host-associated > Birds > Digestive system > Esophagus > Crop | place: Venezuela...
TGGACATAGGCTTCCACCTTACTTTCAAATGTGTACTTTTTACCCATAATTGAACTTTGTTTTTGTAGTCCAACTCTTTGGGTATAGTTCAGAACATGGAATTTGGCACTTCCATCCCTGGGGACACCCCGTTCTAGGGATAGAACAAGGAATTTGTCACTTCCATCCCTGGGGACACCCCGTTCTGGGGATGGAGTTACGGGATTCGTACGGTGATGAAATCAGCTGGCACTTTACCGTGCCCGCTGATTTCATCTTCTCCCCAAACTCAACACTCGCAGGGACGCGGTGTGGTCAAGATGTCCTTGTTATAAGACGTAAAACATTGAATATTAGCCATTTGTCCCAAAATCAGCGGGTCTCGGTGTGACAAAATCCACCACACCGCGACCCTCAAGGTATATGACAGGCCGGGTCAGGAGCTGAGATTACGATATGGGGTTAAGNGGCTGAGTGTCAAGGGGTTAATATGCGGACGTCTCCCGGAAAAGNGGGAGACGTCCGAACTTTAAACTACTGTGAATCAGNGAGTTAGGGGGTATTCGTAAATCGCTGTNAGAGGGTGGATTTGATGTTGTAGTGGTTGCGGTCGGTGGAGCTGCGGGAGATCATCTCGCAGATGAAGCCGGCGAGGAAGAGCATGACGCCGAGGACGACGGCGAGCAGCGCGAGGTAGAAGAGCGGCTGGTCGGTGACGGCGCGGAAGTAGGTGCCGTGGGCCTGGCGGATGAGCTTGGCCACGATAATCCAGACGGTCATGATGCCGCCGACGAGGAACATCAGCAGGCCTGTGAAGCCGAAGAAGTGCATCGGCTTTTTGCCGAAAGTGCTTAGGAACCAGAGACTTAGCAAATCGAGGAAGCCGTTTACGAAACGGTTGACGCCGAACTTGCTCTTGCCGTATTTACGCTTTTGGTGATGCACTGGAATCTCGGTAATCTTGCTGAAACCAGCGTTCTTGGCGAGGTAGGGAATATATCTGTGCATCTCGCCATAGACCTCGATATTCTTCACGACCTCGTTCTTGTATGCCTTGAGGCCACAGTTCATGTCGTGGAGCTTGATGCCCGTAATCTTGCGGGCGGTAGCGTTGTAGAGTTTGGACGGCAGGTTCTTGGTCAGGGCATTGTCCTGACGGTGCTGCTTCCAGCCTGAAACCACATCGTAACCCTCTTCGGTGACCTTTTTGTAAAGAGCGGGAATCTCATCGGGACTGTCCTGAAGGTCGGCATCCATGGTAATCACCACATCGCCCTGAGCCTTGGCAAAACCGCAGTACAGAGCACCAGACTTGCCGTAGTTGCGCCTAAACTGGATGCCGTGGATGTGCGAATCAGAGGCTGAAAGCCCCTTGATTACATCCCATGAGCCATCGTCTGAGCCATCATCTACCATGATAACCTCGTACGAATAGCCGTTCTCTGCCATGACGCGGGAGATCCACGCCGAAAGTTCGGGCAGGGACTCTGCCTCATTATATAAAGGTATGATTACTGAAATGTCCATGCTACTGCTCGTCTACAAAGGGATTGTTGCTGCTGCCACCGCAAATCCTGGAAGAGAAGATGGCAGAAAGTACGGTTCCGAAAAGCCAGCACCAAATCAGGTTGCTGAAGAAGGAAACCGTAGGGAGCGTGCCGCTCATGTCCTCGACCATCTCCATATCCTCGGCAGGAATCATGGAGCTGTAGGACTCCATAACCTGGGCGAGAGAGTTCGTAAGTGCCTCAGGGTCAATGTAAAGCACATATACCAGATAGGCTGCGGAATAGAGCAGGGCTGATAGCAGGGCCACTGCCATGCCGTACTTGAACACCTTGCTGCGGTCGCGGCCGTTGGCATCTGCAAACTTCTTCAGGAAGTAATACATCAGATAGATGCAGCCTGCAAACTTGGCAGCCCAAAGCAGGACATTGAATACCGAGATGATAAAGTTCAGTCCGACCTGGTCGCCCATGAGTTTGGCCATAAGTGTAGAAATTACCAAGTAGGCGATTGAGACGCATCCGAGGACAAGTCCGGCCTTGCCGGCTTCGTTCCATATTGAGTTCTTATCTGACATATCGGAGCAAATATACAAAAAATTGAGTATATTTGTAGGCTATGATTAATATAACTTTTCCAGACGGCAGTGTAAAGGCCTTTTGTGAGGGCATCACTGCTTACGAGATTGCTCAGAGCATATCTCCGAGACTGGCCGCAGAAGTACTTGCAGCCACAGTTAATGACCAAATCTATGATTTGAACCGTCCCATCAACGAGGATGCCACCATCAAGCTCCACAAGTGGGAGGACGAGCAGGCCAAACATGTATTTTGGCATTCGTCTTCGCACCTGATGGCAGAGGCTCTGGAAAGTCTCTACCCTGGGGTTAAGTTTGGCATTGGTCCCGCTATCGAAAACGGCTTCTACTACGATGTCGACCTGGGCGACTACCAGATTACCGACGCAGACCTTCCCAAGATTGAGAAGAAGATGCTCGAACTGGCCCAGACCAAGGAAGACTTCAAGCGCATCGAGGTCAGCAAGGCTGATGCGATGAAGTACTTCAAGGACAAGGGCGACGAGTACAAGTGCGAACTCATCAGCGAACTCGAGGACGGTACCATCACTTATTACACCAACGGCCACTTCACCGACCTCTGCCGCGGACCCCATCTGCGCAATACAGAGGTAATTAAGGCAGTAAAACTAACCGCCATCGCAGGAGCATACTGGCGCGGCGACGAAAAGCGTCAGCAGCTCACCCGTATATATGGCATCACCTTCCCCAAGAAGAGTATGCTGGATGAATATCTGGTTCTTCTTGAAGAAGCCAAAAAGCGCGACCACCGCAAACTGGGCAAGGAGATGGAACTCTTCACCTTCTCGTCCCGCGTGGGTATGGGTCTGCCCCTGTGGCTGCCCCGTGGCGCCGTGATGCGTCTGCAGCTGGAGAACTTCCTCCGCCGCAAACTCGACGAGTACGGATATCTTCCCGTCGTAACTCCCCATATCGGAAGCAAGCAGCTCTATATAACTTCGGGTCACTATGCAAAGTACGGCAAGGACTCCTTCCAGCCCATCAAGACCCCTCAGGAGGGCGAAGAGTATATGCTCAAGCCTATGAACTGCCCTCATCACTGCGAGATTTACCGTTCCAGCCCCCACTCATACAAGGACCTTCCTATCCGTCTGAGCGAGTTCGGAACCGTATACCGCTATGAGCAAAGTGGTGAGCTTCACGGACTTACCCGTGTCCGCTGCTTCACCCAGGACGATGCCCACATGTTCGTTCGTCCCGATCAGCTCAAGGAAGAATTCAAGAAGGTCATCGACCTCATTATGTATGTCTTCGGAGCCTTCAAGTTCGACAACTTTACCGCACAGATTTCCCTGCGCGACAAGGTTAACCGCGACAAGTACATCGGCACCGAGGAGAACTGGGAGAAGGCCGAGCAGGCTATCATCGAGTCCTGCGAAGAAAAAGGCCTCAAGGCCGTTGTAGAATACGGCGAGGCTGCCTTCTATGGCCCGAAGCTCGACTTCATGGTCAAGGATGCCATCGGCCGCAAGTGGCAGCTCGGCACCATCCAGGTGGACTACAATCTTCCCGAAAGATTCCAGCTGGAATACACCGATGCCGACGGAAGCAAGAAGCGTCCAATCATGATTCACCGCGCACCTTTCGGAAGCATCGAGCGATTCACCGCTGTATTGCTTGAGCACACCGCCGGACATCTGCCTATTTGGCTTGCTCCGGACCAGGTTAAAGTGCTGCCAATCAGCGAAAAATTTGCAGATTATGCAAAAAAAGTTTGTGATTTGCTAAAAAATAACGAAATTCGCGCTTCAATAGACGACCGCAACGAGACGCTCGGCAAGAGAATCAGGGACATTTCCCTGCTCAGAGTGCCTCTGCTGGCGATTGTGGGGGAGAAAGAGGCCTCCGAAGGCACCGTGTCCATCCGTAGGGAAGGTGCCAACGCTGGTACTATGAGTGCAGAAGACTTTGTTAAATACATTAAATCAGCGATGGCTGAAGAATTGGCTTAATGGCAGGACCTTACAGACCGAAACCCTCGGGTTTCAACAAGAAAACCAAGCAGGACAACCGCAATCTTCCCAAGAAGGACGAGAACGAGTTGGCCATTAATGAGCAGATTACTGCCCATCAGGTGCGTCTGGTCGGGGATAACATCTCCGAGCCCGGCATCTACCCGCTTGACAAGGCACTGGCCATGGCCGATGAACTTGAGCTTGACCTCGTGGAAATCAGCGCCAAGGCCGACCCGCCCGTGTGCAAGATTCTGGACTACCAGAAGTACCTGTACCAGCAGCGCAAGAAGGCCAAGGAGATGAAGGCAAACGCCGCCAAGGTGGTCATCAAGGAAATCAGGTTCGGTCCCAATACCGACGAGCACGACTTCCAGTTCAAGCTGAAGCACGCCCAGGAGTTCCTCCAGGAGGGGTCTAAGGTCAAGGCTACCATCTTCTTCAGAGGTCGTAGCATCATGTTCAAGGACCAGGGCGAAAAGCAGTTGCTTCGCTTTGCAGTCGAACTCGAGGAGTACGGTCGCGCTGAGAACATGCCAACACTTGAGGGCAAGCGCATGCACATCATGATTGCCCCCATTAAAAAGAAATAATCCGCAGAGTGCGGACAGTTTATATTATTAATTAAAATTTTAACAACAATGGCAAAGCTTAAAACCAATTCCGGTGCCAAAAAGCGCTTTACGCTTACCGGGTCGGGAAAAATCAAGAGGAAGCACGCTTACCACAGCCACATCCTCACCAAGAAGACCAAGAAACAGAAACGTAATCTTGATCACTTCTCCATCCTTGACAGGGCTGACGAGAAGAGAGTAAAAGAATTGTTGGTTCTCTAAAACAAGTTAAATTATGCCTAGATCAGTAAATTCAGTCGCCTCAAGGGCGCGCCGTAAGAAGATTCTCAAGAGAACCCGCGGCAACTTCCTTTCCAGAAAGAATGTCTGGACTGTAGCAAAGAACACTTATGAGAAAGGCCTTACCTATGCTTACCGCGACCGTCGCCGTAAGAAGGGTGCCTTCCGTTCCCTCTGGATTCAGCGTATTAACGCCGCTGCGCGTCAGTACGGTCTGTCTTACTCACAGTTTATGGGTAAACTCGCAAAGCAGAACATTGCGCTCAACCGCAAAGTGCTTGCTGACCTTGCCATGAACAACCCTCAGGCTTTTGAAGCAATAGTAAAATCAGTAAAGTAGTAAGGGTGTGAGCTTGAAGGATATCACAAAGAATAAGTGGACGAAGTTCACATTCTGGGCTTTGCTCTACGTTCTTTGGGTAATCTGGCTCGGAAACTATTGGTGGCTCCTTGGACTAATCATCATATTTGACCTCTTTGTCACAAAGAAAGTCAAGTGGTTGTTCTGGAAAAAGGAGTACAAGGAAGGAGAAAAACATAACGCCGCCCTGGACTGGCTCGATGCCATCATATTTGCGGTAATAGTTGTAACCTTCATCAATATTTTCTTCTTTCAGGCCTTCAAGATCCCGTCCTCCTCAATGGAGAGCAGCCTCTACACCGGAGACCATCTCTTCGTGAGCAAATTGACATACGGCCCGAGAGTCCCACAGACTCCACTGACCATTCCGTTCACCCACAACGTCTTCTTCGGAAGGGAGAGCTACAGTACAGCAATCCAAAATGACTACAGGCGTTTGAAAGGTTTCAGAAATGTAGAAGTAGGGGATTATGTGGTTTTCGGCTTCCCGAACGGTGATACCGTTTTGCGCAAGGCACCAGTCGACGACTATTATGCGCTCGAAAGGATGCTGGGAAGAAAGCAGATCATTGACAATCTTGGTCCTGTGATTGTCCGCCCGACGGACAAGAAAGACCACTATGTAAAGAGGTGTGTAGCCGGCCCAGGCGACTCCTTGCAGGTAATCGATGGCCTAGTATGGGTCAACGGAGTACAGCAGGAAGTCTACAAGGGCGTACAGCTCACCTACAAGGTAATCACCAACGGCAACCGTCTGAATTCCAAGACCTTAAGCAAGTTGGGACTCAACCTTGGCGAGTTGTTCTACGACGCATCCCTCCCCGGTTATCCCGCAATGCCCCTTACGGCAGAGATGCTGAAGCAGGTGCAGAGCAATGCCGGCGTAGTGAGCGTAGAAGCGAACCTGGACGAGTACCCTGCGGATTATCCCGACAGCTACCTCTCCATCTTCCCCTTCGTAGAGGACTATCACTGGACACGCGACTATTTCGGACCCCTGTGGATACCGAGCAAGGGCAGCACCGTTGAAATCAACGAACACACCCTCCCTCTGTACACCAGGATAATCCGGGATTACGAGCAGGGTGATCTGCAGAAGGCAATTGAGGATGGAACCTACACCTTCAAGCAGGATTACTACTGGATGATGGGAGACAACAGGCACAATTCCCTCGATTCGAGATATTGGGGCTTTGTTCCTGAAGACCACATAGTCGGCACTCCGACGGTGATTTGGCTCTCCACTATTCCCGGGAAGAAGTTCCCCAACAACATAAGGTGGAACAGATTCCTAAAGTTTGTATAGAAACAATAAAAATTAAAAAAGTATAATTATGGCAAAAGTTTGTCAAGTAACCGGAAGAAAGAGAATGAAAGGCAACAATGTTGCCCATTCCAAGCTGCGCACCAAGCGCGACTTCTCCCTGAACCTCAAGAACAAGAAGTTCTGGAGCGAGGAGGAGCAGAGGTTTGTTACCCTTAAAGTGTCCTGCAAGGGTATCCGCGAGATCGAGAAGAATGGTCTCGACGCAACTCTCAAGAAAGCAAAGAAGGCAGGACTTGTTAACCTTGTTTAAAATTTAGTATTATGGCAAAGAAAGCAAAAGGAAACAGGGTGCAGGTCATCCTCGAATGCACTGAGCAAAAGGAAAGTGGTGTACCTGGAATGAGCCGTTACATCACCACCAAGAACAAGAAGAACACTCCCGACCGTCTTGAGCGCAGGAAGTACAATCCCTATCTTAAGAAGGTTACCGTTCACCGTGAAATTAAGTAAGGAGATTAAACTATGGCAAAAAAAGCAGTTGCAACCTTCGCAGCAAAGGCCGGTGCTAAGAGCATGGTCAAGTGCATCAGGATGGAGAAATCCCCTAAGACTGGCGCATACGTATTCGTAGAGCAGCTTGTCGAGGCTGACAAGGCAAAGGACTATTTCGCAAAGAAGTAATTTCCTTTTTAATACCGAATTAGAGCCGTTCGTCCACACGAATGGCTCTTTTTTAATCTATTTTGATTATCTTTGTAAGTTATACGAAAATTATGGCATTGAACTTTTTTCAGAAGATTTCCAGGGCGGTCGTTGGCAAGAGCAGGGTCGACGACAGCATACTGGACAATATGGAGGAGGCTCTGATCGAGACCGACATGGGCGTGGACACCACGCTTAAGATTATCGACAATCTCGAAGAACGCGTCGCCAAGGATAAGTATATGGACTTCAATGAGTTGGTAGGATTCCTGCGCGACGAGATTGACGGCCTTCTGGACCTTGGACTCGACGACCAGCCTGTTATTGACTTCAGCAAAAAGCCATATGTGATTCTGGTGGTAGGAGTGAACGGGGTGGGTAAGACCACCACAATCGGCAAGCTCGCGCATCTGTTCAAGAGCCAGGGCAAAAAGGTGCTGCTAGGCGCTGCGGATACCTTCCGCGCCGCTGCGGTGGACCAGCTGGACATCTGGGCAGAGCGTGCAGGAGTTGATATCGTAAAGCAGAAAATGGGGTCCGACCCCGCTTCTGTAGCATTCGATACCGTAAAGGCCGCTGTGGCCCGCGACGCGGATGTAGTTCTGATAGATACCGCAGGGCGTCTGCACAACCGTATCGATCTGATGAATGAGCTTACAAAGATTCGCAATGTCTGCTCAAAGGCTTGTGCCGGTACACCGAACGAGGTGCTGCTGGTGCTTGACGCCTCTACGGGGCAGAATGCCTTCCAGCAGGCCAAGGAGTTCGCCAGGGCTACCGACATCTCCGCCCTTGCCGTAACCAAACTTGACGGAACCGCCAAGGGTGGCGTTGTAGTTGGTCTCGTTGACCAGTTCCATGTGCCCGTAAAGTTCATTGGAACAGGCGAAGGCATCGAAGATTTAAGCTATTTTGATAGAAAGAAATTTGTAGAAACCTTATTTAATCCCGAAGATTTAAAGAAATGAAACTCTCGTACAATTGGCTAAAAGATTATTTGGCATGCGACCTCACCCCTCAGCAGGTTGCAGATGCAATGACATCAATAGGAATTGAGGTAGACAGCGTCGAAGAGCAGGAAGAGATTCCAGGTGGCCTCGCTGGCGTAGTGGTTGCAAAGGTGCTGGAATGCGAGCCGCATCCCGACTCCGACCACCTGCACATCACCAAGGTTGATACAGGCAGCGGCGACCCCATCCAGGTCGTTTGCGGCGCTCCCAATGTGGCTGCAGGCCAGAAGGTTCTGCTTGCCCAGATTGGAACCATACTTCCGGGAGACTTTAAAATCAAGAAGGGAAAAATCCGCGGTGCGGAGTCGCTGGGAATGATTTGCGCCGAGGACGAACTCGGAATCGGCAGCAGCCACGATGGCATCATGGTTCTCCCTGACGATGCCGTTGTAGGCACTCCCGCAAAGGAATATCTCCACCTTAAGACCGAGGCCGTGATTGAATACGAGATTACCGCCAACCGCGTAGATGCCGCTTCGCACATCGGTGTAGCCCGCGACCTCTATGCTTGGTGCGTACATAATGGCGTTCCCTGCGAACTCAAATACCCCGATGTCTCCGACTTCAAGGAAGGCGAAGGCAAGGGCTATTCCATTGAGGTTCAGGACTCCGAGGGCGCTCCCCGCTATACAGGACTTACCATCAAGGGCGTAAAGACAGGTCCCTCTCCCGAATGGCTTCAGAAGAAGCTCATGAGCATCGGCCTGCACCCCATCAACAATATCGTGGACATCTCCAATTTTGTTCTCTTCGAACTTGGCCAGCCCCTGCATACCTTTGATGCAGACAAGATTAAGGGTGGCAAGGTGATTGTCCGCAGGGCAGCCGAAGGCGAGCCCATCAAGACCCTTGACGGAATCGACCGCAAGCTCAGCGCACGCGACATGGTAATCGCCAACGAAGATGGCCCCATGTGCATTGCAGGCGTATTTGGTGGCGAGGATAGCGGCGTTACCGACGATACCGTAAATGTATTCGTAGAAAGCGCATACTTCGACCCTGCATCCATCCGCAAGACATCCAAGACCCAGGGCTTGCAGACTGATGCGTCTTTCCGTTACGAGCGTGGAGCCGACTATGCAATTCCGATTTACGCCCTCAAGAGGGCAGCGCTCCTGATTCAGGAACTTGCAGGCGGTACCATCGTAGGTGAAATCCAGGAAGTATATCCCAATGAAATCAAGCGCAAGGTCATCGATATCGACTACCAGCGCATCTCCAACCTTGTTGGCAAGGACATCAGCAAGGCTGAAGTGGATGGCATCCTGCGCAGCCTCAGGTACGATTATCTTGAAGAGAGCGAGACAGGAGCAAAGGTCGAGGCTCCCAGCTACATGGTGGATGTATACCGCGAGTGCGATGTTGTGGAAGAGGTGCTCCGCATCTACGGCTACAACAACATCGAACTCCCCAAGCACATGAAGATGAGTGTGGTACCTTCACCCACACCCCAGCCAGAGGCCATCCGCAACCAGGTGTCCAACTTCCTGGCAGCCAACGGCTTTACCGAGACAATGAACAACTCCCTCACCAAGGGAGACTACTATAAGGACCTTAAAACCTACCCTGCAGAAAAGTGCGTGCACATCGTGAACCCTCTGAGTTCCGATTTGAATGTACTCCGTCAGACCCTGCTTCTGAATGCCCTGGAGGTGGTTGCATACAATGTCAACCGCCAGATTTACCGCATCAAGACCTTTGAATACGGTTCCGTTTACCAGCGCATTCCCGAAAAGACTTCCGAGACTCTCGAAGGCTACGAGGAGCATACATGCTTCAGCCTCGTGATGAGCGGTGCAAGCGAGAAGACATGGAACGGTGGGGCAGTAAAGAGTGACTTCTACCAGCTCAAGGGTTATCTTGAACTCTTACTAAAACGCTATGGCTCAGACCTTTACCAGATGTGGACAGAGCCCGCTCCCGCAGATATCTTCTCCGAGGGTGTGGTTTATAGCCTTCCCGGTGGAAAGAAGAAACTGGCCGTGCTGGGCGTAATCAAGCCTTCGCTCGCAAAGCAGTTCGGCGTTAAGCAGCAGGTAGTTGCCGCTGAAATCAACTGGGACACCCTGTTCGAGATTGTAAAGCGCGACAAGGTTTCCTTCAAGGAGATGCCCAAGTTCCCCGAGGTGCGCCGCGACCTGGCTCTGCTTCTGGACGAGAAGGTTCAGTATGCCGACCTCCGTGCCGCTGCCCTCAAGCAGGCAAAGCCTTTGCTCAAGCAGGTGGGCCTGTTCGATGTCTATCGTGGTGACAAGATTCCCGAAGGCAAGAAGCAGTACGCACTTAGTTTCACCCTCCAGAACAACGAAAAGACCCTCACCGACCAGGATGTCGAAAGGGTTATGGACAAGCTTCTGGAGACCTTCAAGAAGGACTTTGGCGCAGAATTGAGGTAATGAGCAAGGTCTTTAGGCATATAGTTGTGGCTGCAGTTGTGCTGTGCGTCCTATTCGGATGCTCGGGCAAGGGACGAATAATCCCCGAAAACAAGATGGCAGCAATCTATGCCGAGATGTTCCTCGCCGACCAGTGGGTTCAGGAAGATATGAGCCGCCGCAAGGTAGCCGATACCACCGACTTCTACGGCGCCATCTTCAAAAAGCACGGCTACAAGTTCAAGGACTTTGATGCCAGCGTAAACCACTATCTCACAGAGCCTGAGACCTATGTGAAGATTCTGGAGATGGCGGTCGAGAAGCTTAGCCGCGAACTGGAGCCTTTGCAGGCAGAACGCGATAGCAAGGCCGCCCTGGAAGCCTTCATGCGCAAATTCCCCGAATTTGAGCGTATTGACTTCAAGCAAGATACGATTCTCAAAATCCGTCTTTGGAACGAGACTCTGGATGTACCAATGCCTTACAATACGGACATGCTGGATTCGCTGGCCCTTGAAGCACACAAGCGCGATTCCCTGCGTCTTGACTCGCTGCGCCTGGATTCTTTAAGGCTGGATTCCCTGCGTCTGGATTCGTTGAGGCTGGACTCTTTGCGCCGTGATTCCCTGCGTCTGGATTCGCTAAAGACCGTCAAAGACCAGGTTAAAGAACAGGCCAAGGAACAGGTTAAGGAAATAGAAAAGAAAGTTATAGATAAAACTGAAGATGTTAAGAGAGGAAACAGTGTTCGGACCGATAAGGTCCAGGAGGCTAGGAAGCTCCCTGGGGATAAACCTGCTGCCATCAAAAGGGAAGCTCTGTAATTTCGACTGCATCTATTGCGAATGTGGTTGGAATAAGGATGGGCTTGGCGACAGGGCTATACCCGATGCTGCTGCCGTGCGTGATGCTCTCGAAGCAAAGCTGCAAGAGTGCCAGGCATCTGGAACGCCCATAGATTCGATTACCTTTTCGGGTGATGGCGAGCCTACTCTTAACCCCGATTTTCCTCAAATCATCAAGGATACGATTGCGCTTAGAGATAAATATTACCCCGAGGCAAAAGTGTCTGTGCTGTCGAATGCAACCCGCATCTGCCGTGAGCCCGTATTCGAGGCTCTGCAACTCGTGGACAATCCGATTCTTAAGCTTGATGCCCCCACAAACGAGCTTGTTGGACGCATAAATCATCCCGCAGGAGAGTTTGATGTTGATTTTTTGCTCAAGGATTTGGAAAAGTTCAAAGGAAATTTTATCTTGCAGACTATGTTTTTGCGAAGTGCGGACTTTGATTCGTCTTCGCCCGAGGTGCTGGATGGCTGGAAGGCGATTGTTAGGCGTCTGAAGCCGCGCGAGATTATGGTTTATACAATTGACCGCCCGACTCCTGAAGCAGGCTTGCAGAAGTTCAGCGAGCAGCAGATGAGGGAAATGGTGCAGGACCTCATAGATGAAGGATTGAAAATACAAATTAAAGCATAAGTTATGAGTTATTCACAAAAGTTTGGCTATACCCCCGACAACGAGAAGATTGCTGCCGGCATTCAGAGCATAGCCGCAATAGTAGATTCTGTTGATACCCCTGAGGTGCTGAAGCTTTGCTTCTCCTTCATGGATTTGACCACCCTTAAGCCCAATGATACCGTTGAGTCGGTGCAGAAGCTGGTGGCAAAAACCGCTGCGCTCAAGGAACAGTATCCCGATTATCCTCTGCCCGCTTCGGTATGCGTTTACCCCAATTTCGCATCCGTAGTTAAGGCTGCACGCCCTTCAGAGGAACTGCATGTAACCACCGTTGCAAGTTGCTTCCCCTCTGCCCAGAGTTTTCTGGAGGTAAAGGTTCGCGAGTGCGAACTGGCAGTGCAGAATGGTGCTGACGAGGTTGATATCGTGCTGGCACTCAATGCCTTCCTTGCAGGTGACTACGACAAGGCATCCGAGGAAATCCGCGCCATGAAGGCCGCAATTGACGCCGAAGCCAAGAAGCAGGGCCGCGAGGTGGTGCTCAAGGTGATTCTTGAGACAGGTCTGCTGGTGACTCCCGAACGCATCGCCGACGCATCCTTCCTTGCTATGGAAGCAGGTGCCGACTTCATCAAGACTTCAACCGGTAAGGTAGATGTAAACGCCACTCCTACAGCTGCTTATGTAATGTGCGAGTGCATCCGCCGCTACTACGAGCTTACTGGCCGCAGGGTTGGCTTCAAGGCCGCTGGTGGCATCTCCAACGCAAAGGACGCCCTGAGCTACTACTGCATTGGCAAGAATATTCTTGGCGCAGAGTGGATGAATAAAAAATATTTCCGATTTGGGGTTAGCCGCCTCGGAAATAGTTTGATGAGTGCTATTGAGCAGAAGACTGTAAACTTCTTCTAGTCAAGTTTGCAACGCTTTGCAAGATAAGACCTTAGGTCATCCCATTTATAATAAGGACCTTCGAAAGTGGAGACTGCCGGAATGGTGGTCTCCTCTTCGTTTCTAAGGAGCTTGACCAGAATATCGCCCTTGCGGTTCTTGTAGAAAATCATCTGGAGATTGCTGCCCATGGGGATGTACTTGTAGGCGGGCCACTCCAGGTAAGCCTTGCCGAGGGGGACATCGCACTTGTCATAGCCTTCCACGCCGATGGTGCAGAGAAGGGGACCAAGTCCTGAATCGTGGCCGAAACGGAGGTCGGCGCACTTGTTGCCGCCTGCCAGTGCCTCATCTGCCTTTGTGATAAAGTCCTTGAGCAGGGGATAGCCTACGATGGTGTCGCGGAAGCCGTGACCTTCGGCGCAGTCGCGGAACCAGCCGCAGTTGCGTGCAGAGTAGGCTGCATAGTGGGCGTAGAGTTCCTCGTCGCTGAAGTGGGAGAGGGGGTCTACATCGATGTCAAGGCATTTTGCAATCGAACCCTTGTTGATGAAGTTGTAGACAAGGCGTGCAATGTCCTTTTCGCCAAGGACTTCCTTGACCTTTGCAGTATCTGTGAAAATCTTAGATCCGGGATTTGCGTCCTTCATAAATACATGGATTAGTGAATCGCCTGTTTCCCAGACAATTCTGTCTAATTCCTTGTTGTCGCTCCAGTTGGCAATGTACTTCATGAAGCGGTCGCCTGAGTAGAGGGTGAACTGAAGGTCGGGATTGCCTGCCTTGAGCGATCCTGTGAAGTTGAATGCGCTCTGGACGCAGCGGGTAATCGGGGAAGATACCACCAGAATCTGGTCGCGGTCCTTCTGGTTGAAGACCCTCTTGCACCTCTTGTACAGACGGGCGCCAATGCCCTGGTGCTCGCGGCTGCCAACCTGGGTGAGGATGCCTTCCTGGCCTTCGTGGGCTTCTCCCATCTTGATGAATTCCTCCCTTAGGGCTTCGCCTTCTGCGGTAAGAAGGCCTGCGTCATGCAGCTTTGCAAGTTTCTCGTTTACACCAGCGTAGGGCTCCGATCCAGTGAGGTAGCGGCTGCCATGACGTCCGTAGTGGCTGACATAGAAGGGCTTGTAGCCTTTGGGGGCCTTTGTGTCCTTGAATTCAGGAACGGAGTAGGGGTGATGGTTGCATCCTGCGTTGTAATGGTCGTTTTTTATTGCATCGGATGTATCATTTCCGAAAGTCGCACCCGAAAACATTAAAAAACAGGCAAAAAAGAGTAAAAGTTTTTTCATTTTGCTGCAAAATTAATTTATACAAAGATAAAAAATCCCCTTTACAAATGCAAGAAAGGGCGAAAATCAAATTACCCGTGTAAATTTTAGTTCTACGGCTTTTTGATCTCTACCTTTGGGCCAAACAAAATTTGAGAAGTATGAAAAGGATTTTCTGTTTGGCGGCTCTGGCCACAATGGCGATGGCTTGCAACCCCGAAAGGTATTTTTCCAAGAGGGGAGAAATTGTCGATACGGACGAGACCCTTTCGCACGGGATGATAGTCCTGGGCGACCAGCTCGAAGACCCGTATTCTGTGGAAAACATCACCAAGGCCCTGCAGTCCTTGTATCCAACCAAGGCAGGGGAGATTACGGTGAATGCTACTGACTTATATGTACGGTTCCTGCCATCTGGCCAGGAAGAGTACGAGATTCTTGAGTCCCTTGGCGTTGAGATGCTCGACCATCCCGTGGACTTTGAGATTGTACGCGAGGGCGATTACTACCAGGACCCCGATATTCCAGAAGACGAGATTACCTGGCAATATGCGGTACTGCCCTCGGACTTCGAGTTCCCAGAAGGTATTAAGTACGAGATTTTGGACAAGTGCTATATCACTGAGCATGAAGTGGTTACGCGTGCAGATGACGGCATCGACTGGGAAGCCGTGGAGCGAGAGGCATTCCGCATTACGGGTAACGAGGACATGCTACTTGACACCAAGGGTGGCGATACTGCCGAGAAGCCATCGGGTCGTATTACGATACTTGACCCCAAGTATTCCAACGAGGCAATCGGCGTTGCCAATGTGCGGGTATCATGCAATGTATTCGTGAAGTTTAGCCGTGCCTACACCGACCAGGATGGTTACTACCAACTCAACAAGAAGTTCTCGTCCAATCCCCGCTATCGCTTGGTTTTCAAGAACAAGAAGGGCTTTGCAATCGGACTTAATACCATTCTTTTCCCTGCATCCGTATCCACTCTTGGCACAAAATCTCCTTCGGGCGTGTCGGTTGAGGTGACACAGAACTCCAACAAGGCCATGTTCCGCAGATGCGTGGTGAATAATGCCGCATGGGAGTATTACGAGAAGTGTTCGACCGAAGCTGGTAGCATCACAACCCCGCCCAGCGACCTTAGAATCTGGATTTTCAAGGACATGAAGGCCAGCAGCTGCGTCATGATGAAGCATGGCGTAGGCGTGGACGGTTCGCTGCTTGAGGAGTTCCTAGGCGACTACTACTTCCTCTTTAAGAAGTTCCTGCCCGATGTAACGCTTGGCCTAAAGGGTAAGAACGACTACGCATCCATTTTCGCGTCCACGGTACATGAATTGGCCCATGCCAGTCACTACGCACAGGTGGGTAATGATTGGTGGTCGACCTTAGAGAACTATATCATAAAGAGCTTCATAAAGTCTGGTGGCGAGACCTACGGCACAGGCCAGGAGAAGAACGCAGGCTACTGCGAAGTGGCAGAGATGTGGGCCTATTATGTCGAAGGCAAGCTATATCGCGAGCGTTATCCTGATACAGATGTAGTATTTGGCACCTCGTACTGGTTCTATCCCCAGATTTTCTGGTACCTGGACGATAGGGGACTGACCCGAATCAAGATTTACGGAGCCCTGGTAGAGACCGTGAAGGATAGGGACTCCTTGCAGAAGAAACTAGTCTCTCTCTATTCGGGAAGTAAAACCAACATTCTATTGGCATTTAACCGTTATAAATAATCACACTTATGAAAAGAATCCTATTAATTGTTTGTCTCGCGCTTGCGGGCACCAGCCTTTGGGCGCAGGAATTTGCAGTATCAACCAATGTGGCCGACTACGCCAATGGCGGAACCCTGAATGTAGAAGCATCGATGGGTCTTGCGAGGCATTTCACAGTAAATGCAGGCGCTAAGTACAACCCCTTTGAATATGGTCAAGGCGACGACCTTAAACTCTTGAACCAGAGGACTTTCTCCGTTGGTTCACGATGGTGGCCATGGTATATTTATTCGGAATTATGGCTAGGAGTCAAGGCCCAGTACCAGGAGTTCCGCACAGGCGGCCTCCGCTCGCAGGAGACCAGAGAAGGGGATAGATACGGTGGCGGCCTCGCAATCGGCTATTCCAAACTGATGGGCAAGCACTTCAACATAGATGTCGGCGTTGGTCTCTGGGGTGGCTACGAGGTTTACACCAAGTACACCTGCCAAACCTGCGGCTCCATCGTAGAGCAGTCGCAAGGCCCCTTCATCCTCCCGAATGACTTCATATTAGGTGTTAATTATATTTTTTAAAAGGTATTACTCCC
>Ga0065709_1006320_pt1 | contig 16532 bp, 16 predicted proteins | sample Hoacrofraction14_2_FD_59096 | JGI IMG/M metagenome (GOLD analysis project Ga0065709, IMG submission 59096) | Hoatzin crop microbial communities from Cojedes, Venezuela, sample from fiber fraction 14 v1 | ecosystem: Host-associated > Birds > Digestive system > Esophagus > Crop | place: Venezuela...
GCAGGGAACGCTGCGCCCAGGTCGGTTAAGGCATAGTTCCCGAAGGCAACCGCCGGCATCAGCCCGCGAATTTAAGTGCTGAAAAACAAGTAATATGTGGTAGAATCAACGTGGTTAAATTAGAAACTACAAGGAGGCAATTATGATTGTTAAGCTTACAGATGATAATTATGAAAGTGAAGTTCTGAAGGCAGAGGGCACTGTGCTGGTTGATTTTTATGCTGACTGGTGCGGACCTTGCCAGATTCAGGGACCTATTGTGGAGCAGCTTGCTGAGGAGCGCAGCGATGTTAAGTTCTGCAAGATGAACGTTGATGACAATCCTAAGACAGCTATGAGTCTCGGCATCATGAGCATTCCTACTATCCTGATAGCCAAGAACGGCGAGATCACATACAAGGAAGCAGGTCTGATGCAGAAAGCGCAGCTTGAGGCTCTGCTTTAGGAGGAGAAAATATGATACTCCTGAGTAAGGAAGATATCCGTTCTGTATTCACGATGCAGGACGCAATCGAAGCGGACAAGAAATGCTACAAACTTTTCAGTGAGGGAAAGTTCGAAGTTCCGCTGAGGACGGTTATAAGCGGGGAGAAAGGAAACTTCTGCTTCATGCCTTCGTATTGCGCGGATATGCATGCGGCCGGGATGAAGGTCGTGAACATATTCCCGGGCAACGGAGACCTCGGCCTGCCGGGGTCAATCGGGCAGGTCCTGCTGATGGACGGGGATACAGGTGAAGTCAAAGCCCTGCTTGACGGGACATATATCACGGCGCTGAGAACGGCGGCGGCAAGCGGCGCGGCGTTTGATTTGTTTGCAAATCCGGATGCAAGTGTCGGCGCACTGATTGGTACGGGCAGCCAGGCAATGTGCCAGCTCGAGGCAATGCTGACGGCAAGACCTGTTAAGGAAGTCAGGGTCGCTGCGAGGAGATTTGAAAAGACGCAGAAGTTCGTGGAAGAAGCGAAAAAGGAGCTTGCTTCCTTTGAAGCGGACATCGTCGCGTGCGAGAGTCCCGACGATGCGGTTTCGGGAGCGGATCTCGTCACGCTTGTTACTGTAGCGACTTCGCCGGTATGCAGCGCGGAGAACTTCAAAGCGGGATGTGTAATCAGCGCAGTCGGTGCGTACACTTATGATATGCAGGAACTCGACCCTGCGGTGTTCGGAAAATGCGGTAAGATTTACTTTGACTCGGAGGAGGCTGTACTCGCAGAATCGGGAGACATACTCAAGCCGCTTGAAGATGGAACACTGACTAAGGAACAGTTCACCGGAGACATCGGAGATTATCTGCTTGGAAAGATTCCGGGCAGAGAAACTGAAGATGAGATAATCGTATTTGAAAATGTCGGAATGGGAGCCCTTGATCTTGTGACGGCTGCTGAGGTTTACGCCAAGGCTGAACCTGCGGGAATCGGAACAAGATGGGGAGAATAGGAGGATAATATGCCACATGTTGATATCAAGATGATGCCGGGCAGATCGGATGAACTCAAGAAGAAGGTCGCAGAGGCAGTGCTCGATACAATGGCTGAGGAACTCGGATGCCAGAAGAGCCACCTTTCGGTTGCAATCGAGGATGTTGACGCTTCGGAGTGGAACGAAAAGGTTCATGATGTTGTGGATCCGGGCAAGGTTTATGCCGGAGAGGTATACAAGGCAGAGTAACAGGTCGGTTGCTGTACACTTAATACGTACGATTAAGGGCGGGATTTCCCGCCCCTTCTTTATAATCCGAACGATAACGTTTTAGTTCAATAAAACGTTCACAATGTTGGTAAATCGCCTAAAAACGCAATTAAGTTTTTGTGAAAAAACATAAAATGGTATTGACCTCCTATAGAGATGTGTGTAAAATACCGATTGTAGCAAAAGGGTTAATATACAGAATCATCGAGATGCAGGAGTAGGGGACCTTTCATCGAGATCATTCAACTAAGCAATTTGCTGAGGGAGCCGGACGACCGGCTTCTTTTCTTTTTTGTATATCGGTTTTACCTCGCGATGCGTTGCGGATGCATCAATCCATAAGCTATAATTAAGTGTTTGATTCGGAGGGGAAATGGCATACATCAGTGTTCGGAATTTAATAGTGAATTTCATGAAAATCGATGATGACGGAGTGACCTCGCTCGACAAGCAGGCGCTTGACGACGTCAGCCTTGACATTGAGAAAGGCAGCTTTGTATCTGTCATCGGCATGAACGGATCCGGAAAGTCCACGCTTGCAAAGTGCCTGAACGGACTTATTGAGCCGACATCCGGTGATGTTGTCGTGGACGGATTCAACACTAAGGACGAAGAACACCTTTGGGATATCAGGAGCAGGGTCGGAATGGTTTTTCAGAATCCGGACAATCAGATAGTTTCGTCGATCGTCGAGGATGACGTTGCCTTTGGCCCTGAGAACCTCGGAATAGAATCGGCTGAAATAAGAAAACGCGTCGACGACGCGCTTCGCAGGGTCGATATGTACGACTGCCGCAAGAAGGGTGCGCATATGCTGTCTGGCGGGCAGAAGCAGAGAATCGCGATTGCCGGTGCGATTGCGATGAAGCCGGGGTGTATCGTCTTTGACGAGCCGACGGCGATGCTCGACCCGAGCGGACGTGCCAAGGTTATGGAGATAATCCGTGAACTGAACGGCGAGGGGATAACATGCATTCTGATTACTCACTACATGGAGGAGGCGGCTCAGGCTGACAGAATAGTGATTCTGAAAGACGGCAGGGTCTACAGTGACGGTACACCTGAGGAACTGTTCGGGAACCGTGCGCTGATTGAGGGTGCGGGTCTCGAGATGCCGCCGGTCATCGACCTGAGAGACAGAGCGGGCCTCCCCGAGACAATAATGAATGTTGAAGGTATGGCGGGATATCTCAAGTCCCGCGGGAATAAATAAAAAAGCAAATGGCAATCGAAGTAAAGAATCTGAGATACGTATACAGCCCGGGGCTACCGGGGGAGACCGTCGCACTTGACGACGTCTCTTTGCGTATCGAGGACGGCGAGATTGCCGGCATCATCGGGCATACCGGATCGGGCAAGTCCACTTTGCTGCAGCATCTGAACGGACTGCTGAAACCTGCATCCGGCGAAGTCTGGGTGGACGGGCAGTGCATCACGGACGGCTCCGCCAAAATGACCGAGATAAGGCGCCGCGTCGGATTGGTGTTCCAGTACCCTGAGTACCAGCTGTTTGAGGAGACTGTTGAAAAGGACGTCGCATTCGGCCCTAAGAACATAGGCCTTGAGGGCGAGGAACTCGCTGTTACCGTCAGGAACGCGGTTGAGATAGTCGGACTCGATTTCGATGAGATTAAGGACAAGTCACCGTTCGACCTGTCGGGCGGAATGAAGAGGAGAGTCGCCATCGCGGGGGTAATCGCGATGGAGCCTAAAGTTCTGATTCTCGATGAGCCGACTGCGGGACTCGACCCGACGGCCAAGAGGGATATCCTCGCAATGATACGCAGAATCCATGAGGAGATGGGAATCATCATTATATTCGTGTCTCACAACATGGGTGATATCGCCGCGATGTCCGACAAGGTGTTCGTCATGAACGACGCCAAAGTCGCTATGCAGGGGACGCCGCGCGAGGTGTTCTCGAGGGAGGCGGAGCTTGAGGCGATGGGCCTCGATGTGCCGCCGGTGAAAGAGATAATGAATAAGCTTGCTGCTGAAATTCCGGCACTTGAAAGCGATGCGCTCACTCCGGATGAAGCGGCGGAAGTGATTAGGAAATATATTGCGGAATAATTAATGATAAGAGATATCACGCTGGGACAATATTATCCTGCGGTCTCGCCGATCCACAGGCTGGATGCGAGAACCAAGATCATAGCGACACTGCTGTACATCGTGTCGCTGTTTATCGTTAATAATTTCTGGGGATTTCTGCTTGCGGGTGCTGCGCTGTTTGCGGTTATATTCGTGTCCAGGGTCCCGGTCAAGTTTATATTCCGTGGACTGACGGCGGTATTTCTGATAATCGCATTCACATTTGTAATCAACCTTTTTATGGTAAAGGGAACGGTGCTGTGGCAGTGGGGATTCCTGACAATTACGAGGGAAGGACTGCGCCGGGCACTGTTTATGGCGGTCAGGCTCATCCTGCTCATACTGGGATCGTCACTTCTGACGTTCTGCACCAAGCCGATCACACTGACCGACGGCCTCGAGAAGCTGCTTAAGCCGCTTTCCAAGATAGGCGTGCCGAGTCACGAGATCGCGCTCATGATGACCATTGCGCTCAGGTTCATACCGACATTAATGGAGGAGACCGACAAGATAATCAAAGCCCAGCAGGCGAGGGGCGCCGATTTCGAGTCGGGCAACATCATCCAGAGGGCCAAGAGCCTCATCCCGATTCTGATTCCGCTCTTCATCAGCTCATTCAGAATCGCCCAGGAGCTCGCGCTCGCAATGGAGGCGAGATGCTACCACGGAGGCGAGGGCAGGACCCGCATGAACGAGATCCGCTTCCGCCGCGGCGATGCCATCGCCGCCGTACTGATGGTAATCTTCCTCGCCGCAATCATAGCAACGAGGTACATTTAATGCGGCAGAGAAAGATTAAGAATCTGGAAAGTAAATATGAGAACTACGCGGACATGATTGTCTACGAGCCTGCCTCAATGCGCGGGCGCTGGAGCGAGCTCGCCGGAGGCAGACCGATATATCTTGAAATCGGATGCGGCAAGGGCAAGTTCATCTCCGAGCTTGCGGCGCGTGAGCCGGAGCATTTTTTCGTTGCGGTAGAGGGAAACAGGAGCGTCATGCTGCGCGCCCTCGAGAAAGTACGCGGAAAGAACCTGACGAATGTCGCTTTTGCGCCTGAATTCGTCGACGTCCTGACCGACTGGTTCGCGGACGGCGAGGTGGCGGGAATCTATCTTAATTTCAGCGACCCGCTTCCCAAGAACTACTGGTACAAGAGGCGCCTTACATACCGCGAGCGCCTAAAGACATATTTCCGCGTCCTGGCCGACGACGGCATCGTAACATTCAAGACCGATAACACGGGACTGTTCGAGTGGTCGGTACAGGAAATACAGGCGGCGGATCTGAGGATCCTTGACATAACGAGGGATCTTCACGCCGATGAGGATGCGGACAATATCGAGACCGAGTACGAGGCCAAGTTCTCGGGAATCGGCGAGACTATCAAGAGAGTTGTAATCGGGCGCAGGGTTTCCCGTGCGGAGGAGGAAGAAATGATAACGTCACTTGCGGCATATAACGGCAGGGACATACCTGATATTAAGGAGATGCTGAAGGCATCGGGCAAAGCGGATGTATCGCAGGCAGATATGAAGCGGGAAGAGGAAGCTCTCGCCGTGTCGGTTCTCGGCGGCGAGGTTAAAAGCTATACCGCGGCAGTCAGCGTGAACGGCGCGGCCGGTGCGGCATCAAACGCAATCGCGAATTATTCATGCCCGGGCGACAGAATCCTGCTCGCCGACAGACATGCGAAGATGTATGACTTTGCGGCGATTCAGAACGGCCGCAGCGTTGAAACGTTTGAGCTTATCGGAGAAGACGGGACGTTTAATGCTGAGGACTTTGCGTACAAGGTCAGGAAGCTTCTCAAGAACCAGGAGCATCTGCTGATAATTCTCAATCCTCAGGAGATTAAGGATGCAGGCCTCAGTCTGACCGCGGACGACTGGTACGAGGTCAAGGCGGTTCTCAACGATACTGACGAAAACAAAAAAATCGCGCTCCTCGCGGAGTGCGCAGGAGATAAAAACGCTTTGGCGGTGCTGGACAAACTGAGGGCAAACATCCTGCCGATAGTATCGGACGGATCGGCAATCGCGTGTCTCGCATACACACCGGAAACCGCAGAGGAATTCAGGAAGGTCAGTACATTTGCTGCGCTTTTCGGTTAGAAGCCGGAGAACATAATAATGGAGATTGACAGCCTCCATGATTGCGACTAAAATAAAGCCAGACTTTAGATTAGTCGCAAACATGGAGGCTGTTATGAGTTATATAGACCGTGCAATATCGTCAGTTCTGGAAAGACGTATAACACAGAGCAAGAGCATTCTTGTGAACGGCGCACGCCAGGTCGGCAAATCCACTGTTCTGAGGCACGACTTTCCGGATTACAACAAAGTTACATTTGATGACAGGATGATGAGAGAGCAGGCGAGAGAGGATCCCGCATTGTTCTTTATGAATAATCCTGCTCCGCTGATAATCGATGAGGTGCAGAAGGAAGCCGGAATTCTGGAAGATATCAAAATCAGACTCGATCAGTCGGATGAACGGGGACGGTATATATTCACAGGTTCACAGAATCTTGATCTTATGAAAGGAGCCAGTGAATCTCTAGCCGGCAGAGTTTCATTGATTGAAATGTCCGGACTCTCAATGAGGGAGATTAAACAAATCAGATTTAACCGGCACTTCGTCCCGACTGATGAGTATATTACGGAGAGAGAAAAGGAACTTCAGCCATATGATGACATATGGGAAATAATACACAAAGGGTCGTACCCGGAACTTTATGATGTTGAAAGAGATTGGTCGGATTTCTACAGTTCGTATGTCAGCACATATCTTGAGAAGGACATCAATGAACTTGTGACAAGCGACAGCGTCACATTCACCAGGTTTCTTACGGCTGTCGCTGCAAGAACCGGAGAGATTCTGAACTATTCAAATATTGCGAATGACGTTGGGGTATCTGAGCCGACAATCAAAAACTGGATTTCCATCCTCACCAGGACAGGGATAATCTACCTGCTTCAGCCGTACAGTTCAAGTGCTCTGTCAAGAGCAATCAAGGCACCTAAGGTGTATTTCAGGGATACCGGGCTTGCATCGTATCTTGCGAGATGGACCTCGGCTGATGCACTTAAAGTGAGTGCTGTAGCGGGGAATATGTTTGAGACGTTTGTTGTTTCGGAAATATTAAAGTCGTTTTCAAATGAAGGCCTCGATTACAGACTGAATGTGTATTACTACAGAGGGAAGGATCACGGCGGCAGGGGAGACAAGGAGATTGATCTTATCATAGAAGAAAACGGTGTGCTTTATCCGGTGGAAATCAAGAAGAGTGGGAATCCGAAGGCTGAAATGGGCGGAACCAATCAGGTTCTCGATAAAGTCAGCGGTAAGAAGAGGGGCATGGGGGTTATCCTGTGTATGACAGAAAAGAAACTGTTCCTGCGTGACAACCTTGTGGCTCTGCCAATCAGTTATATATAATCAGCTGCCGAATACTTCAATAAGGGTTTTGATGAAGAAGATAGTCAGGACGGTTATCATAATCGGCTTGACTATTTTTGTGCCTTTGGAAGTGAACATCTCGGTGCCGATGTAGCTGCCGATGAGATTGCAGCATCCCGCGGCCAGGCCGAGTGCAATCAGGGCCTTGCCGTTGATGAGATATACGGCGAGGCTCGAGAGGTTGGTCGTGAGGTTGAAGACCTTGGAAAGGCCGTTGGCTTCCCGGAGGTCGATGTGCGCGACAGCGGTGAGCAGCAGAATCATGAAAGTTCCGGTGCCCGGGCCGTAGAATCCGTCATAGATTCCGACAAAGAAAGCGGTCGCGGCTATCGCGATATATGTCCCGGCAGGCGAAAGTGGCTCGCGCTGCACGTCGAGGGTTTTGGTTCTGAGTACGTAAACGGCAGTGAGCGGTATGATGACGAGCATGATGATGCGGAATATGCTGTCGTCGACCATAAGGGCAAGCTTTGCCCCGGTGGCCGCGCCCGCGAGAGCGAATACTGCACCGAACACGGAACGTTTAAGTCCCATGAAGCCCTTCTTAGCATACCTGTATGTCGCAAGAGACGTGCCCATTGCCGAGCTGATTTTATTTGTCGCGATTGCGAAATGGGTCGGAAGTCCGGCGATGAGATATGCAGGCAGTGAAACAAGCCCGCCGCCTCCTCCGACGGCATCGACAAATCCCGCAAGTCCGACAAGCGGACAGACTATTAAGTAGTGTATCCAGGTCAGTTCCATGCTCCGATAATACCACAATACGGTTGCATAATAAAAGCGCGCCGCAGGGGCGCGCGGTGCCGGGGATGGTCCGGCTAAACAATGTAGAAGTAAATTGCTATGAAATGGCAGATGCTGCCTGCCAGAACAAACAGATGGAATAGTTCGTGCACTCCGAAATTCTCGTACTTTCCGCCGAATACCGGGAACTTGAGTGCGTAGATGACACCGCCGACGGTGTAGAAAATGCCGCCCGCAAGGATCCAGGCGAATGCGCCGGCGGATGCGTTGGCTATGAACGCCGGAATGCACGGTATGATGATCCATCCCATACCTATATACATAACCGAGGATACCCACTTAGGGCAGGTTACCCAGCATGCTTTGAAAATCATACCGAGAGCCGCGATGACCCAGGCGGTTATCATCAAACGGGTTCCTTCGGTACCGCCGATTCCGAGTGCGCACACCGGGGTGTAGGATCCGGCAATCAGGACGAATACCGACATGTGGTCTATTTTCCTGAGCACGCGGTTCACCTTCTCATTGACATCAAAGCTGTGATATGCGCTGCTTGCACCGTAGAGGAGGATCATGCTCATCATGAATATTGCGGCAACCACCAGTCCGCGCATGTCCTCTCCGTCGGATGCCGCGTGAATGAGCATTGCGGGAGTTGCGAAGATTGCCGCTATAAATCCTATGAAGTGAGTCAGAGCGCTCACCGGGTCCTTGACTCTGAACGTACCCTGAGGCATAACACCGGTCATAACTGTCATAATTCCTTCCTCCGTGCATTAACAAATCTCGTCATCGGTTTTTTAAAAACTTATCTACGGATATTGTAGCGCCATACCAATATCCCGTCAAGAGTTTTTCAGAAACTTTTGACACGGTATCTTGACACCTGACTAAAGGCTTGAATATAATTACGGCGGAGGGCATGGAAATGGCTGATTACAAAGAAATAGTAATGCCGAGGTACAAAGAGATCCCGAACGTCGGTCTCTACCTCGAGCAGGTGACCAAGTACATATCCGATATATTCGGGCCGATGGATGAGCTGAATCTGACGACTTCGATGGTCAGCAACTACGTCAAGAAAAAACTCATCCCGAATCCGGTGAAAAAACAATATGACCGCGACCACATCGCAATGCTGATTTTCATTGCGGTGGCCAAGACGGTCATATCGATGGAGGACATACGCGTGATGCTCGAACTGCGTGAGAAAACGAGCGAGGTCGGGCCTGCGTATGATTACTTCTGCGATGAGTTTGAGAGAATGCTCGCATGCCTGCCGGGTGACGGCGGATCGTTTGAATTCGAGGCACCGTCGCGCACTGACGACGCCAAAGCGCTTCTCCGCCAGGTCGTCACTGCCGCGGCATTCGGGATATGTCTCAGGAGCAGCTTCGCAGCTTTGAAAGAGGAATAATAAGAGTAATAATATAAGAAAGGAAGATGCATTCAAAAAGTACAAAAATTGTGATAGAAAATTCACAAAACATAATTGACATAAAAATATCAGAGAGTATAATTGTTGTGGGTTAGGGGTTAAAGATTTAACGAACCAGACGTATAGACAATCCGATAATGCAACCGATAATACGGAATAGCTATTGGGACACGGGGAGTTGTACGTTACAACTTGAATACTAAATCATAGAACACAATGCACGCTATGTACGTGACGCGAGGGCTCCGGTCCGGACGGAATGGTATATCAGAGAGTGTGGTTGGGTTCTTTTTTTAACACCAATTTCAGGGGGATGAGAGATGTATACACTGGGCGTGGATATAGGATCGACAACCTCAAAATGCGCCGTAATGAAGGACGGAAGCGAGCTTGTGGCAACGTCACTCGAAGTCGGGGGAATGGGCACCGACGGACCTGAGACCGCTTTGGCAGAAGTCTTCAGAAACGCAGGCGAAGCACTCGGCAACCCGGACTTCAGCAAAGACGACATCGCATACACCGTCGCGACCGGATACGGCAGGATGCACTTTGAAGGAGCGGACGCAGAGGTCAGCGAACTAACATGCCACGCACTCGGCGGCAGCCATATCTTTGAGGGACTCAGGACCATCATCGACATCGGCGGCCAGGACGCCAAGGTCATATGCCTGAGCGAACAGGGCCGGATGACGAACTTCGTCATGAACGACAAGTGCGCGGCCGGAACCGGAAGGTTCCTCGAGGTCATGGCCAACATCCTCAAGATGGACATCGACGATCTCGGAGAGGTGGCGCTTCAGTCTGAGAACCACGCGTCAATCTCCAGCACCTGCACCGTCTTCGCGGAGTCGGAGGTCATCAGTCAGCTCGCGAACGGCGTGAAGAGACCGGACCTCGTCGCCGGAATCTGCGACAGCGTCGCGACAAGAGTCGGCGCACTCGCGAGAAGAGCAGGCGTGAAGCCGAGAGTGTGCATGTCCGGAGGCGTCGCGAAGAACGTGGCCCTCAGAAAAGCACTCGGCGAGAGGCTTGAGGCAGAGATTGAGTATGATCCCCTCGCGCAGCACTTCGGCGCAATCGGCGCCGCGCTGTACGGTTACGGCAAGGCTTCGAAGTAGAGGCCAAAAGCGGCGGTCCTCCGCGGACACGCCGCGTCACGAAATGCGGCATTCCCCGACAATGCGCTGCCATAACGCACCGCATCAGCCGGAATGAAATAACAAGATATTACATACCAATGTATTTAAGAGGGAGGAAGTGTAATGGCAGAAGAAGTCAAGAAGGCTCCGCGTCCTGTGGATCCTAATTCGGCTAAGTACAAGCTCGGCAAGATTGCAGGTGACGCATACACTGCTGCAATCGAGGCCAAGAAGGAAGGTAAGCCTGTTGCATGGGTATCCAGCAATTTCCCTGTTGAGATCCCTGCGACTCTCGGAATCTACACAGTATATCCTGAGAACCAGGCAGCCGGAATCGCGGCAAGAGGTGCCGGCGAGAGAATGTGCGACGTTGCTGAGGCAGAGGGTTATTCCAACGACATCTGCGCATATGCCAGAGTCAGCCTTGCATACGCCAAGCTCAAGGAGTGCCCTGAGCAGGATGTGGCGATGCCTGATGTGCTGCTGTGCTGCAACAACATCTGCAACTGCATGATCAAGTGGTATGAGAACCTGTCCCAGGATCTCGGAATTCCGATGATCATGCTCGACATCCCGTTCAACCCTGACTACGACGTACCGCAGTCATTCATCGACTACGTCGGAGCTCAGTTCTGGGATGCAGTTCACCAGCTCGAGGACCTGTTCGGACTCAAGTGGGACGATAAGAAATTCGAGGAGATCACAGGTTACAGCTGCAGAGCTTCAAGAGCATGGCTCGCCGCAACGGGTGAGGCAAGACACACACCATCACCGTTCAACGGATTCGACCTGCTCAACCACATGGCTGTAATGGTTACATCAAGAGGAACCAGGGAGGCCGGCGAGGCTATGGAGCTCCTCCTCAAGGAATACAAGGAGAACCACGAGAAGGGCGAGAGCACATTCCGCGCAGAGGAAAAGTACAGAATCATGTTCGAGGGCATCGCATGCTGGCCTTACCTCAGAGTCACATCCAAGGGACTCAAGAGCAGAGGCATCAACATGGTAACCACAATCTACGCTGACGCTTTCGGATTCGACTACAACTCATTCGATGAGATGATCGCGGCATACTGCAGCGTTCCTAACGCAATCAACCTCGAGAAGTCGAGAGACAAGAGAGTCGCGCTCTGCAAGGCGGACAATGTCGAGGGACTCCTCGTACACACCAACCGTTCATGCAAGCTGTGGTCCGGCTTCATGCCTGAGATGAGCCGTCAGATCGGCGAGGCATGCAACATCCCGGTTGCCAGCTTTGACGGCGACCAGGCCGACCCGAGGAACTTCTCGGAGGCTCAGTACGACACGAGAGTACAGGGCCTGATGGAAATCATGGAAGCAAACAAGCAGGCATAGCAGGAGAGGGGATAAGTAATGAACAGTGAGATTATGAATAAATTCCACGAGGTTGCGACATCTCCTCGTGCACAGATGGACAAGTACATCGCAGAGGGCAAAAAGGTTGTCCTCACCGCACCGGTTTACACACCGGAGGAAATCATCCACTCGATGGGTTTCGTACCTATGGGAGCATGGGGCGCTGACATGCAGCTCGACAGAGCCAAGGAGTACTGCCCTGCATTCCTCTGCTCAATCGTTCAGTCGATTCTCGAGCTCGGAATCAAGGGAGTATATGACGGTGTAAGCGCAATCGTGATTCCGTCACTCTGCGACACACTCAAGACTCTCGGTGAGAACTGGAAATATGCAGTCAAGGATATTCCGTTCATCCCGATGACATATCCTCAGAACAGGAAGCCGGATTTCGGAATCAGGTTCACAAGAGCGGGATATGAGAGAGTAATCAGGGATCTTGAGGAGAAGGCAGGCGGCAGCTTCGACGAGGCGGCGCTTGCTGAATCAATCAAGGTATACAACGCACACAACGCGGCTATGCGCAGACTCGATGAGGTGCTGGCCGTACATCCTGAGGTCACAGCTCAGGAAAGAAGCGACATCTTCAAGAGCGCGTTCTTCATGCTCAAGGAAGAGCACACCGCACTTGTTGAGGAGTTTATAAATGAACTCGGAGAGAGCGAGGGCGAGGCAGGAAAGCTTCCTGTACTGGTATCCGGCATTCTGACCGACGCGCCGGCTCTCAACGAAATCTTCGACGATCTCGGAATGCACATCGTTGCCGACGATGTTGCCGCACAGTCGAGACAGTACCGCACAGACGTGCCTGCAGGAGACGACGCTCTGACCGCTTTGGCAGAGAAATTCGCGAACATGGATAACTGCAGCGTTCTGTACAACCAGGCCAAGCCTCGTGTCAGCTGGATCGTTGACACGGCAAAGGCAAGGGGCGCAAAGGGAGTCATCGTTGTCATGACCAAGTTCTGCGACCCTGAGGAATTCGACTTTGTGCCGATTAAGAGAGCCTGCGAGGCAGCGGGAATTCCGGTCACAGAAATCGAGATTGACAGGCAGATGCAGCAGTTCGAGCAGGTTCGCACGAACCTCGAGACATTCCGCGATCTGCTGAGCATGTAGTTACAGGAGGGATTATCAATGAGCGAAGTAAAACGTGCACTTGAAGGCGTTAAGGTTGTCGAGCTCGCGACATTCATCGCGGCTCCTTGTACGGCGAGATTCCTCGCTGACCTGGGCGCTGAGGTAATCAAGGTTGAGGCTCCGAGGGGTGACGCGCTGCGTTACACAGCAGTCAACGAGGGAAGACCTCTTGACCAGAAGGAGAACACATCCTATGACCTTGAGAACGCGGGCAAGACCTGCATCGCACTCAACACCAAGACACCTGAGGGAAGAGAAGCACTCGAGAAGCTGATTGCGGGTGCTGACATCTTCATCACCAACTGGAGACAGACACCTCTTCAGAAGGCAGGACTCGACTGGGAGAAACTCCATGAGAAGTATCCTTCACTCGTATACGGATTCGTTTCCGGATACGGCGAGAAGGGACCGGACAAGGATCTTCCGGGATTCGACTTCACGGCTTTCTACGCAAGAGGCGGAATCCTCGGACCTCTGAGAGACATCGACTCGATGCCGATGCTGACAGTTCCGGGCTTCGGAGATCACCAGGTATCGATGAACCTCGCAGCCGGAATCCTGGCTGCTCTCTACAGAGCCAAGACAACAGGCGAGGGCGAGAAGGTTGTTGTATCCCTCTTCCACAGCGCTGTATGGGATATCGCGCTGGTGCTCCAGGCATCTCAGTACGGAGCTGAGTGCATGAAGTTCCCGATGAAGAGATCGAACATCGCGAACCAGCTGACAGTTGCGCACAAGACCAAGGACGGCAAGTGGATCCAGATCGCAATGCCTCAGTATGACAGGCACTATCCGATCTTCATGAAGGCAGCAGGACATCCTGAGCTGGCCGATGATCCGAGATTCTATCCTCAGGACGCAATGCAGCCGAACAGAGAAGAGTTCTACAACTTCATGGTTGAGCTGATGGCAAGCAAGACTCTTGATGAGTGGTGCAAAATCATGGACGAAAATGACCTGCCTTACGCAGTTGCCCAGAACTGGGACGAGCTGCTTCAGGACAGACAGGCATGGGGCTCTGACATCTTCTACGAGATGCAGTACTCAAACGGCAACAAGAGAACTCTGGTGAGACCGCCGGTCATGTTCGAAGAGCAGGGACTTCCTCCGTACGAGAGAGGACCTTACCTCGGAGAGCACACTGAGAAGATCCTCGCGGACCTCGGCTACACAGATGAGGAGATTGCTTCGATGATCGAAAGCGGCGCTGCGGCATCAATGGACCCTGCGCTTGCCGATTAAAAAGGCTGAAAGCCCTCCGCCGCGGCGCGCTGCCCCGACATGTCGGGGAATGACGAACGGCGACCGCCGCCGGAGGCGGCTTTGGACAAAACCCTTACTACAATATTGAATATAAATTTTTAAGGAGATGCACATTATGAAAATCGCTGCATATGAAGTGAGACCTGATGAACTCCCTATCATCGTAGGTCTCTGCAAAGAGTATGACATTGAGCTGGTAACAACTTCCGAGAATCTTGACAAGTCAACTGTATCGATGGCTGAGGGCGCTGACGGCGTCACAACACTCGGACAGAGCGACTACTGCGACGAGGTTCTGGACACTCTGAAGGGCTACGGAGTCAAGGTTCTGGCTTCGAGGTGCGTAGGCTACAACCACATGAATGTTGAGTACGCGAAGAAGCTCGGATTCAGGCTCTGCAACGGAGCTTATGATCCTAACGGAGTAGCCGAGTACACCGTGATGGCAATCCTGATGTCAATCCGTAAGATCAAGAAGGCAATGATGAACACGGACGACAATGACTACACCCTCAAGGGCAAGATGGGAAGAGAGCTCAGATCTCTGACCGTCGGAGTCATGGGAACAGGCAAGATCGGAAGAACTGTTATCAGGCTGCTTTCGAGCTTCGGATGCAGGATTCTCGCTTACGATGTAATCGAGAACAACGAGGTTAAGCAGTACGCTGAGTATGTCGACGAGGACACAATTTTCAGCGAGTGCGACGTTATCACAATCCACACACCGCTTCTCCCGACAACAGAGAAGATGATCAACAAGGATGCAATCGCGAAGATGAAGGACGGAGTTGTCCTGATCGGAAACGCAAGAGGCGAGCTGTTCGATGTTGACGCACTGATTGACGGAATGGAGAGCGAGAAGATCGGAGCTCTGTTCATGGATGCTTTCCCGGGCGAGACCGGAATCATTCACACACAGCACAACGACGATATCGTCAAGACACCTGGCATGCCTTGGTTCAAGCTGAAGTATCTGAGATCATTCGTCAACTTCATCCAGACACCTCACATGGCTTTCTTCACTGAGGAGGCATGCAGACAGATGGCAGAATGCGGAGTTAACGGTATCTACGAGGTTCTTGTGAACGGCAAGTCCTCACACGAGATTCCTGGCTAATAAATATATAAGGAGGGACACATGATTCTTGACAAGAAACATGCCCTGCAGCAGAAGCTGTTCCGTGAGTTCGCGGAGACAGAGTTCACCAAGGAGCTGCAGGACGAGCTGGATCTGACCGGTGAGTTCAACTGGGACATCCACAACAAGATGGCCAAGTACGGCTTTATGGGAGTTAAGATTCCTGAAGAGTACGGCGGAGCAGGCGCAGACAGCCTGACATACGCAATCATGGTCGAGGAGCTGGCAAGACAGGACGCGGTTCTCGCGATCTACGCCAACACTTCGAATTCACTGGGCGGAGGCCCTATCATGCTTGCCGGCAACGAGGAGCAGAAGAAGGAATTCCTTCCTCCTGTTGCAAGAGGTGAGAAGATCATGGTATTCGCTCTGACAGAGCCGGGCGCAGGTTCGGACGCAGGCGGAACAACCACAACAGCCGTTGCTGACGGAGACGACTTCATCCTCAACGGACGTAAGTGCTTCATCTCGGGAGCACCAATGGCAGACTGGATTGTCGTATTCGCCAAGACTGATCCGACCCAGAAGGGCTCGAGAGGAATCTCGATGTTCGTGGTCGACATGGATTCCGAGGGCATTTCACTCGGAGCCCACGAGAACAAGATGGGAATCAACGGATATCCTACTTCGGACGTTGTGTTCGAGGACGTGAGAGTACCTAAGAGCAGACTGCTCGGACCTCTCAACAGGGGATTCCAGTACGCTATGAAGACCCTCGACGGAGGAAGACTCGGTGTTGCCGCTATGTCGACAGGAGTTGCTCAGTCAGCTCTCGACGAGGCAATCAAGTACGCCAAGGAGCGTAAGCAGTTCGGACGCCGCATCGCGGACTTCCAGGGAGTCAGCTTCATGATCGCCGAGATGGCAGCAGATGTTGAGGCTTCGAGACAGCTCACATGGCACGCTGCTCAGCTCAAGGACGCGGGAGATCCTGAGGCAAGCAAGGCCTGCTCAATCGCGAAGTACTTCGCGGCAGAGGCAGCCAACAGATGCGCATACAAGGCCGTTCAGATTCACGGCGGATACGGATACATCAGGGAGTACAAGG
>Ga0065709_1029574_pt1 | contig 16523 bp, 14 predicted proteins | sample Hoacrofraction14_2_FD_59096 | JGI IMG/M metagenome (GOLD analysis project Ga0065709, IMG submission 59096) | Hoatzin crop microbial communities from Cojedes, Venezuela, sample from fiber fraction 14 v1 | ecosystem: Host-associated > Birds > Digestive system > Esophagus > Crop | place: Venezuela...
CAGCCATTATTATTAGTTGGTCACAACGTGTAGTTCACCGAATGCTTACGTCTTTTCCGTGCAAGATTGAGAATCCTGACGATACTTGCACTTACGTCGATACCTCCGGCATAATTCATCGTTGCCAGGTGAAATATCTCGGAAGCCACAGAGCGCAGCGGGATGTTCGACCATTCCTGGGGCTTGTTCAGGGAGGAACGGATGAACTTCAATGCCGGCTCGTGATAAGCCAGGATATCGTGAAAGCTGAACTGCAGTCCGTAGACATTGAAATAGAGACATTGTTCCATCCGGTTGAAATAAACTAAAGAGGTCTTCATATGACCTAAAGGCCACACGAAGACCTCTTTAGTTTAATTTTGTTTTTGAGCTTCTTTCTGAATGACTCTTGCAGACCGAATAACTCAAGAATTCTTTTTGAAGGATGTAAACGATCCAATTGCACTTTAGTCATTATTTCAAGTATGTCCTTCGTCCCTTGATTCATATATTGGACAACATGACTGGGAACCAATGTCATCATACCGGTATGATCGGGATGGGAATGAGTATAAAACACTGCCTCATCAGCTCTCTTGTTGTTGGCGAAAATATTGTCGACAAGATCTTTCCTCTGTTTATCCGAGAGTTTTTCTTGTTCTCCAGGCAAATTGTCGCCCATGTCGATAAATATGCGAGTTGTACCGGTGGCTATCTCTGTGATGCAACCACCTACTTGATATGTTCCTCTATGAATCGTTATCTTCAGCATAATTTATTTTCGATATGGATGCTAAACGTTCATCGCTTAGGAGTCATTCAACGATTACGCGCTGCGATTCAGTCATATTTCTGCCGCCCGTTCATAATTTCTTATCAAACTCCTTCAAGCCCGCAAATTCCCGGACGACGTTATAAATTAAGACCTCGTTTACATCAATATCCTCATCAATCACGATCATATTTCCCATCAAGTCAGCAAAGAAATCCTTTTGCCCGTCATCAAACGATTTAACCTGAGCAAGAGCCATCAAGGAATTTTTCTCGTCTACATCTTTATGAGACTCTTCAGGCAGCTCAAATTTCTCCTTCAGCTGATTGAAATAAAATATTTCACGTGCATCAATGCGGCCGTCTGCATGTATTATATCCAGCAATATGCGCATCATTGCAATTTTTTGTTGATAGTTAAACTTCATAATTACAGCTTATTTTAAATATTTACTTTTTTGTAATCTTTTCTTTATAGCCTAATTTTGTTAGTTTCTCAATATCTTCCTCAGTATACGCCGGACGAACACATTTATTTTTTTTTATCCGCATTCGATTTTGTCGATGTGGTGTATGACGGCTGGCCGGACGAATATCTTTATTTCTTTCCATCCACTTCAACGGCAATTTCGACGATGTACCCTGACCACCTGTAACTGCCACAACAGCCTCTTCAAAGAGCGGTAACTTTGCAGATTCATAGAATGCATCGTAAGTCTTGTCATAACCTAATGTTATTCCCAAAAGGAAAATAGCCAAAGAACATTCGAAACCTCCCTTCCCCATGTGAATCGGGCGCAGAATTTCTAATCTCTCTGGCAAAATCATACTCTCCGAGCTCCTCTGCAACAGAAGCAAACCACCCGTATGCATATTCGGGCAAAGACTTTGTCTTCCATTGGCGCATATATATATCATAGACTTTCCGGAATTTCTCCCTAGCGCCTTGCGGGTCTCCTTCTGATTTTTGGATGCGGGCAAGCAATATATTGGCTATGTCGTGATTGGAATCTATCGAAACTGCACGTTGCAGATGTTCTTTTGCCTTTTTGGGGTTACGATCAACAAGGTTGTGTCCCAAGTTTGCATGTGCATACTCGTTGTTAGGATTCTCCTCCAATGCCTTTTCATAGAATTCTATGGCCTTGTCATAGGCGCCAGCATTGTGGTAAAGCACGCCAATGCTATTAAACGCATCGGATTCAGGATATAATTCATTCTGCAATTCATACGTTTCAGCCGCCTTAAATGTCTGACCCGCATTCTTGTATGCTTTCCTTAACGCAATAAGTGTATACTTGGAAGGCACGCCGCCATTTTGTTCTGCTTCCAGATTAGCCTGTCTCTCAGCCTTAAGCGCCGCCCGTTCTTCCGTAGTCAGTTCTTTATTGGCAAACGGACTTAATGGTTCTACATGACAAACAACGCCCATACAGGTGGCATGTGTCAGAAGCATTTTATCCGTATTAATCTCAATCGCCAATTGTATAGGGGTGCTTATAGGGAACCCGCTTGCCATAGACGATTCTATTTTCAGATTGAAAAGCATTTTCCTGATGTTGCCGACACAAATGGGCAATTCAATCACTTTTTGCCCCTCCCGACTGGTTACCAGATCATCGATGACAATCGTGTCACAAGGAATCTGCGTTCCTGCGGGAATAATCACTTTGGGCTGGTCATCTTTTGTTATAATCAGGATAGGCTCGCTGGAAATCGGCTGTATCAAGCATTTATTCATTCCATTGAACAAAAGGCTGTGAATAGCAGCACCTTGCGATACATGTGTCTGCAGATTGGCAGGCACCAGCAGCTCAGAATCCTCAAAGTATTTCTTTAATTCTTCCTGAATATAAGGACTTTGGGCACTGCCTCCGATAAACAAAACGTAGTCTATCTCGTCTTTTGAAACATTCGCTTTCTTTATGGCGCTTTCAACCGGCGAAAAAATGCTGTTGTACTCGTCCTCTCCCTTTATCCTGGTTGTCTTGCTGTATCCCTTTTTGAGAAATATTCTCATTGTTTCGGTCAGCTCCCTGTTCGTCAAATAGAAGCTATCCTGTTTAAGTTCACCTTTATTAGTGTATACGTCAACAGGATAATCAATGGTTGTCTTCGTATCGCTATCTTTTATGGAAGGAATGACGAAATCTGTTGTAAGGGTTGCAAGTGTCTTGTTTATCATGATTTTCAATCGTTCCGCAACCTTGTACAAAGCCGATGCAATTTGTCTCTTCTCGTTTGTTCTGAATTGCTCCATCTTTTTTCCGTTTGCCTCAAGGAACCTAGGCATAAGATAATGATACGTAATGTATCTGTCAATATCGTCACCACCTAATTTCGTGAATTTTGATATTGCGATATTCTTTGAAAAGAAGCCATTAGCGCTTTGCCTGATTTCCAGGATGGATATGTCGCACGTACCACCGCCGAAGTCAAAAACAAGCACTTTTGAATTGTAGTCTGGATTTACAAACATCGGCTGGCCCTCTGTAGCCCGAGACACGGCATAACTTATAAAAGCAGCATTTGGCTCGTCGATTAAAGCTTGTTTTGGCACCTTCATACTATTGGCCATTAAAGCATCGAGGAGGTCTTTGCGTTGGTTTGCCTCAAAAGAAGCAGGAATACTTACGGCGTATGAAATATCCTCGCTTAAATTATTATCCCTGCAATAGCCTGTTATCAAATATTTCAAATAGGAAAAGAACACACGAGCCGCATCTTTAGGGTTCCGGATGTTGAAAGGAGCCTTGTCACGAAGTTCGCTTTCATAGTATTTCGCCCCCAAGTCCTCGCCAAGCTCCATCTTGAAAGAATACCAAATGTTTTTACCGCGTTTCAATTGGTACTTCATCCTGGAAGCACCTTCTCCTACATAAATCTGATTATTGGTCCATGCAATTACGGAAGGAACAATCTCTGAAGAATACAAGGTACTATCTGAGAGTTTCTGCTTCAAACGCAATGAGTTCGTGTGAATCAGGTTGTTATCTTCATCGTAAGAAGCAATGGAAACTACCGTTGTGGAAGTTCCAAAATCAATACCTACAAACGTTTTGCCTCGCATTAAAGAAGAGTTCCTTACTGCAGGCAAGATTGATGAAGTAGTTATCTCATTCATTTTTTATCATTTATCATTAAAATTATCAATAGATCATTATATCCAACCGCAAATTTAATAAATAATTCTCAGAAAACCGAACTTTTATGGTAAAATGTAAAAATTTATATTTCTTTTTTCTTTATGACGTCAAATTAGCGTTGTTATAAAACAAGGCTTGACAATAACACATAAAGTTGGCAGCCTTCTTCTTTCCCGTCAGTGGCAACCTTTCGAACAAGCTATTAAGTCAATCACTGACGGGACTAAGAAGATTAAAGTTATTTCAATGAACTGCACTACTAACTGCTAAAGCATAAGAATATTCCGTTATGCACATCTATCAATACCCCATAGCGTCCATGAGGCTGTCGATGTCCCCGTTGAAATCTTCGTAGTCACCATACATGCCGTCGGTAAGCGCGTAAAAGGTTTCGCGATCGTAGTCATAATTATCGTCACGGTAATCGTAAGCGTCGTAATCTTCATAATCATCGTAATTTGTCATAATGGTAAAAATTTAAAATTAATAATGTTACTTATGAGAGAAGACTATCATCATCCCGCTCTCTGTAAGTATATACCAAAATGAGAGAAAATGTAAACAGACAAACAAAAAAAATGACTGCAGATTCCCATAGTGACTGCAGCCATTATTGTTAGGTGGCATGTTGCTCCCGCGAATAATTACCAAAAGTGACGAATACAGTGAAGAACCGGTTTCCCGTTATATAAACTTCTTCCTGTATTCGGCGATATATTCCTCGAGTTCCGGAGCGCCGGTAATTTTGATATGGTCAGCAAGTCCCAGGTAGAATCTTGCAACTCCCAGCACATTGTACACCTCGGTGCTGAAATACCATTTGTTATCATCATTGGCATCCTTTCTGATACAAGATTTAGTGGATGGATAGTCCTCGACGAGAAGATTTTTGGCAATCATATCCATCTCCCACGAAACAGCAAAAGCCTTTTGGCCGGTATTGTGGAAAGCGTCTATTTTAATCTCCTGATGCGAACTCTGGCGGGTCCAGGGCTGTTCAGTCGTCTCAACATACCCTATACGCTGAATCTTGAACACCTTGCACTTGCCGTCACCATGGTCCAGACACACTACCAGTCCCTCTTCCGGAATCACGTTATAAGGCTCCACCGTCCTGTCGGAGATACTCCGGCTGTTGGACGATGAATAGTCGTGCAGTATCACGCAGAGCCGGCGCGACTGCGCATGCTGCAGTGCGGAGATCTTCGTGGCGAGTTCCCTTTCCCTTACCACCTTTCTGGCAACCACATCCCTCCTGACGATATCGGTCATCTCCCTCGCCTCGTTGTTCACCCGGATATAAGCCACACCGTCGAGTTCAACGATACGATAGGGGTGGGGGTCCACTTTTATGGCCACGACATCATTGTCCATCATAGGAGAAATCTGGATATGAGTCATCACGTCGAGACCGAATTCGTCAATCAGCCTGTCCTGGATATATTTCCTCGTATACGTGTCGATATTTTCACATCCGAGAGCCTTGAAGTCGTTAGCCAGACCGCAGACATAACCCATATCATTCACCCCGAGGTAAACCGTTCCCCCGATGGAAGAATTGAGAAAGGCGCATACAGCTCTGAACACATTATGCTTCTGCCGTTCCGGATCGGCCTGCATATTGTTGTCAGGCGGGAATACGATCGAAGTCTTGAACTCCACCGTGCTGCTCTCCACACCCAGATACCTGTTTGCGTCGGAGTCGAGGTCAGTATCGTTTTCCGTTTCCAGCGACAGAGATTTTATTATCTCCCTCTTTATCACGTTTAAAGCAGAGTTTGACAGAATCCCGTCGAGCGTGTTCGACGTCTGTATAAGCCGTGCCAGCCGGGATATCATACCGTTTTCATCCTTGTATTCCTCTATGCAGCGTGCCAGAATATCGGAATGTTCCTTCCTGCCGTATTCCTTAAGCAGTTCCAGCACTTGCAGGCGGGTGAGGGTAGGCGTCTCGTCAGCATACGAAGAGTCAGGTATCAGGTTTACGTCACTGATATTCTCACCGCTGGTGAACTTCACGAGCGCCCGGAGGTAATTGCTCGAGAATGCGAGGAACGACGACTGGTGGCTGTCTTCCACAATCTCTTCCATCACCCTGGCGTTGGCAAGCAGACGGATGCGTTCGGACGGGCGGTGGAGCGACAGCTGATAGATATAGAATATCGAAGCCAGCAGCCGCAGAACCACCGGATCGAAGGTCTTATCAGCCTTCTGTACGGTGTTTTTCACTTCGGGAGTGCTCCCGGCGAAATCCCTGATACATACCTCCATGGCTTCGTCGATATCGAATTTGTCCTGCTCTTCAACATCGTATTCCTCAAGTATCGTGCATTCAATCTTACCGTAACTGCCGCCTTCCCCGTAGTTCTGTATCTGAAGGTAAGCGTAATCCCCATACTGATAACTGTCATTGAGTCTGGTGTAGATGGGAATACCGTAGCTGCTTATCCATACGAGAACGGTGGGATTCTTCCTGAAAAGTCTTGCCGCCACTTCTTCGTATCCTATCGTGTTTCTGCAGTCCTCGACACAGAAGCGTGTGAACTGGTCCTGGATCATAAACTCGCCTTTGCCGGCATCCGACACCGTGGCCTGCAGCCGGTCTCCTTTCTTAAGATGCCGTGCGAAGAGACCTATATCGTAATAAAAGATATTAGGACGGTCACGTCTGAGCATACCATTTATCTCCCTGAATCTCCCGTCCACGGTCCTGACGAAGATATTGCTTCCAGTTATCCCGGTTATTTCGACGATGGCAGGATCACCGTCGGCATATTCCAATATGGGAGCCGCGGTATTGTTCTTTGTTGTTTTCTTCATCGACGCGATGAAATCCCTGACGAACCTCTCCACATTGTCGAGGCTGCCGCTGTCGGAGTCTTTCAGTTTGTCCTTATCCGACGTGAGAATCGCGCATCCTGCCAGAGTGTCGAGAGATCTGCTACCGCTGATAACCATCTTTGCGGTTTCGGAACTGCCGCACGCCATCAGCATCAGTCCGTCGGAGCACAGGGCAGCCGTACCCTTGCCCGAATACAGACTGTCTTCATCCTGCTCGCCATAGAATTTCATCATGGTAGCGATCTTGTGGATAAAGATGTCTTTCCGGAAATCCTCCACGTCGCTCCATGTGTATCCCAGCACTGTGCAGCCCTTTTTCTTCAGTCTCTGTTCCGTCAGTCCGATGATCTTGCCAGTATATCTCGTCTGGCAGTTCTTCAGGAGCAGTTTGAAGAGTGCCAGATATACTGGGAATGCCGGTTCGGAATTAGGGCTGACGAGAAGGTAAGCAGCCAGAAGGCGTATCGTGAATTCATCGTTATCGGTAATCCGCTGCTCGTATACGGGAACGGCGGCGATATTGCTGACGATATCCTTCACCCTGTCTTCGAGTAGCGACAGGGTGGTGGCGAGGAAGGAATCCTTGCTGTTTGTCGCACTGTTCGCCTTCAGATAGGCTACAAGCGATTCGAAATTGTCATCGATATATTCTTTTTTCAGGTTCAGCCATAGCGGCGTCTCTTGGTTATTGTTTGTCGGCATAATCGTAGTATTCTTTAATTCTTCCGCAAAGATACAAAAAATATCGTAATGATGTAACGACAGGGAAGTAAAAATGAAAAAAATGACGCAGAATAGTGACAGGATGGTTCCCGGACGGTTGCCGGCCTGGAAATTCAGCCGTTAGGCAACAATGTGCAAACGACAGATTCGTTACAGAAGGATTATGCCATCAATACGGAATGATGTTTAGACTTGGCTATGTCTCCGGAGGCATGTTTGAGAAAATGATACAAAAAAGTGATTTTTTCAACGAGTAGCAAAGATATTCACCTGTTTAAATTGCTTTACCGTATAAACCTGACTACCCGTTTGTTGTAATCTATTTCACACTTGCCATATTGTTTCAGGGCAGCCAGACCTAATAGGAGCATGGCATCATCGGATTCACTTATGGAGCAAATAACGTTTCTGGCAACCATACCTCCCAAGCTGACCCGTTCTATGATAATAACATCCTGAGCGGTAACTTTTCCGGTCGCATCCTTATAATTGCCTCTGCCCCGGACTTTGCCAAGAACATTCCTTGAACGGAGCCTGCGATATATGGAGCGGGTAATTTGCATGTGCGCGCATCCTGTATCCAGTGCGAATTTGAATTCCTCTCCGTTTATTTTCGCATAAACCCAAATCTGTCCATATTTGTATGTAAACGGAACTTCCACGACTTTGCGCTTTGCATGCTTTTCCGGGCTGATAATCTTCTCCGTACGGTTCTTTACCTCGGACAGGCCTTGTTTCACACCTGATACGAACAGCCCTTTCAGGAAAGAGCCGACAAAGAATGATACAAAGAATGCAACAAAGAAAATAACAATGTGGGTAAGGCAATCCAATATGGTACGCATGAATCAATCTCCTTTGGTTAATATTTTGACGAACTCTTCTCTATCACTCCGGCAAATACATTTATCGTGCCACTAAAAAACAAGCGCGTTTACCCTTAATTTCTTTCCGTCCATATCTTAATACCGGAATGGTGCAAAAGGTAAACAATATTTCGTAAAAAAGCATTTTTTAAAATTCATCAGCCGAATATTTATGACGGAGCACCTTAAAGGCTACACCTCTGTAGGCATTGTTGACGATGATATTCCTCTGCTTGAAGTCAGACACCCATTGCCTGCCGTTCCACATGGCGATATGGCCGTGACGATGGTTCTTTACCGAAGGGAACACCACGATGTCGCCCTTGCGATAAACGGACGGGACATCAATCTCCCTGAACCCATACAGCGGCAGGAACTTGTCATAGCAGCATGCCGACCCCCGGAGATAAGCGGGAAGCCCGTCGGCGATCAGAGTCTTGCGGACATAACGGGAGCACAGACCCTTCGGTTTCTTTTCCGCATTCAAGGTGATATACTCCACTGCTTCCCTGTGGTTGTAACTGACCACCTTATAGTAATAATACGCCGCCGGCATCACCATAACCGACAACAGCAGCAACGACAGCATCTTAAACCAGCCTTTAGAATTCTTTTTATTGAGAGTTTTCTTTCCCATTATGTTTTCAGTTAAAATTGATATCGTTTATATCATGATACCCGAAGGGAGGAAAATGTAAACAACGGTACTTTACAATCATAACCGACTTGCCGTTTCCTTCCCGCTGGTATTCTCTATATGAGAATACAAGAAACCGGCGGAAAGTAAACAATAATCGGAATAAAACGGCAGACTGTCTTCAGATATTATGGTTACCTTTGCGCCGTTAGTTTGCACATATATGCTCAGAGAGCATGTTATGTGGGTTCTATTGTGGAAACCGGTTTGTGAAAATCGGCGACCGTTCATTAGGTTAGTATTGGTCTCACAGTTTGAGAAAATAGTGGGATGTTATAGTATCACAGTGCCGGTCGCAAGACCAGCACTCGCTTTTCCCGACCCTGTCATGTCATGATCTTTTCAAGTCCCTAATCCTAACCTTAATATCCAATACCCTTACAGCACCTCCCGACCGCTCCGGTTTCTTTTCCCTCATATTGCTGGTCAAAGCTTGTCATCGTAAATACCCGGCAACTTGCATAAAGAAAACGAAAAATCTCGAAATTGAATTTCGTATAAAACGACATATCCTGGCATCGAAATTATTATGACAAAAATGCGGCTTTATTGTGAACTTACGGACGATGACATAAAACAAGAATTGGTGGACCTGTTGGATTAAAATGTTTTAGTTTCCCTTGAGTAACGTTTAATTGAAATGTTAAAATCTTCCTTTGGATTCTCAGTAGCACCCAATGAACTCACGTTGTGATCACGGGATTTTAGTCATATTTTTGCCTCCAGGGGCAAACCTTATAGCTATAATTTCCTCACGGCCGGCAGTTCTTCAGACTATATTTGTACTGGAATTTTAAAGCAACAGAATTATGAGACATGATTATTTAAATGTTGATGAGGATGACATTTTCAGCGTCGCTGATCTGAATGATCCAGCTTTGGATACAATATCAGATGCTGACGGCGTCAGTAAACCCGAGGAGTGGACTGTTATCACCGCTCTCGACAATGTGCTTGAAATGGCATACCATTCTGAAATTGAACCAGCGTTGTGGGATTTATTGAAAGAGCCTCTTGCATTCCTTCGTGAGAAGCTCCAGCTGACAAACATGCAGATAGTAGTTCTCGCCATGCTGGTAGATGCAGGCAAGCCTCTCTCATGGAAGAATATGTCCTGTTTCTTTGATTGCTCCCGCCTGAAGATGATGACCTATACGGATGAAATCGAAGAGATGATACGCAAGCGCTGGGTATTTCGCAGAACAAACCCTGAATATGACAGCCTCTCTCACGCCTATGCATTGGAACCTGGCGTAGTTGAAGCTCTCCGCCACAACAAGCCATATATCCCGCCGAAGATAGACGGACTCACGGAACCACAATTTGTCGAACAACTCGCCAGTTACGTCAAAAAGGTGTGTAATTCCAGCTACTCTCTGTTTGAAGATGCGGAAGGATGGATGATGAATTTTGTGGCTGCCAATATGCATCTGCCGCTTTGCAAGTTCGTCAGCGATATGGATTGCGACATCCACAACAAGACACTTATGCTTCTTTTCGTTGCAGACTACTGTTTGTATGCCGACAGAGATAATGAAGGTCTGACTTTACAAAGTATCGATGAAACTTTTCCCGAAGATATAGACTGTCAGTATATGCGCAATCAGCTTCTATGCGGCATCCATCCGCTTTTCGAGGCGGGCATGATCGAAAATAAATGTGAGGATGGCATCGCTGATCCCCACATGTACGTTCTTACCTCCAAGGCCAAGGCGGAACTGTTGTCGGAAATCAAGCCGCACTGCATAGATCAGCCTCAAAGCAGCGATTCAAAATGGCTGAAGGGTCACAACACCATCACCGAGAAGCCGCTTTATTTCAATGCTACCGAGGAGGAACAGCTGCATCGTCTTGTAACACTCCTCCAGCCTGACGAGTTCGGCAAAGTACAGCAGCGTCTTCAAGATTCCGGCATGCGCCGCGGTTTTGCCTGTCTGTTCTACGGTGGCCCCGGCACGGGCAAGACGGAGAGTGTGCTTCAGATCGCGCGCCGGACAGGCCGCGACATCATGCAGGTGGATATCGCCGGCATGCGAGACAAATGGGTGGGTGAATCGGAGAAGAATATCAAGCAGATATTCACTAAATACCGCGAGCTCTGCAAAAACCGTGATCTTGCTCCAATACTGTTTTTCAACGAGGCCGACGCACTCATCAACAAGCGCAACGAGCATGCCGAGCAGGCGGTGGACAAGATGGACAATGCCATGCAGAATATCCTTCTCCAGGAGATGGAAAACCTCGACGGCATCCTTATCGCCACGACCAACCTCACCTCTAATTTCGACGCGGCTTTCGAACGCCGTTTCCTCTTCAAGATAGAGTTCCGCAAGCCCGACGTCTCCGTCAAGGCCAAGATATGGTCGTCGATGATAAGCTCCCTCTCGCCGGAGGATGCTCTCTGTCTCGCCAACCGCTACGACTTCAGCGGCGGACAGATAGAGAATATCGCACGAAAAAACACCATAGAGTATATCATCTCGGGGAACAATCCCACGCTCTTGCAGCTTGACAGTTTCTGCCGCGAAGAAAGTATTTCTGACAAGAATCGGCGACCTGTTATCGGATTCAACCGTAACTGAAAGGTGATATATACCTATAAAACATCGGAAAATGGGTAATAAAGAGGAAAATATTTGCATATCTCGATTTTTTTTCGTATATTTGCAAGAAAATCATAACAGTAATGAACGACAAAGACCCCCAACTCCTGTTGAAAAAGGCCGAGGCCTATTTTCACAATAACCGATTCGAAGAAATGTTTGCTGCCTGCCTCGAGGCCGCCCGGGCAGGCAGCCAGCGTGGTATGTGGAACACTGCCTGCTGCCTGTATAAGGGTATCGGCTGCGAGAAAGACGCCGAAGAGGCTGTCAGATGGCTCAAGGATTGCGCCCTGTCGGGGCACGCCCTGTCGATGAAAATACTCGGTGACCTTTATTTCACGGGTACTGATGTACAACAAGATTCTCAAGAATCGATCAGATGGTATGAGATGGCGGAAGAAGCCGGAAATACCGATGCGATGAGGTGCCTGTCGTCGATATACGCTTCGGGTAACGGCGTCAAGGCGGATTTGGAAAAAGCTTTTTATTACCGTAAGAAAGCTGCTCTCGCGGGCGATTCCAAGGCGTGTTATGAACTGGGTCTTATGTATGGCGAAGGCATGGGGACGATTCAGAATCTCCACGAGGCTCTTTCATGGATGGAGAAAGCGGCGGATAAAGGTATTGCGGAGGCGATGAGCTGGATAGGCAACCACTTTCTATACAGCGATGATTATGGCAAGATCGAAAGGTCATTACACTACTTTGAAAAAGCTGCCGAAATGAATAATGCCGACGGATGGATGGGTCTGGCTGAATATTACAGCAAGAAGGGATCGGGGTATGCGGACAAGATAAAAAAATACTATCGGAAAGCGTTTGATACCTACATGGACGATGCCACATCGGGTAAGGAGGGGGCTATGTACAACCTGGGTGCCCTGTATAGCCGCGGCATACCTGAAATACATCTCGGGAAGGATCATGTGCAGGCCGTAAGATGGTGGACCAAAGCGGCGGAGAAAGGTTCCGCCTGGGCGAACAACGCATTGGGCGTGGCCTGCTGTCTCGGATTGGGAACGGTCATCGACAGAAAGAAGGCGGTGGCTTGTTTCAGGAAGGCGGTGGAACGACACAATGTTTTTGCAGTCTACAATCTGGCTGAGTGTTACCGCTTGGGCTACGGCGTTGACAAGGATATGGATAAGGCCTTCCAACTGTATCAGCAGTCAGCCCATAGAGGTTTCCCCGGCAGTTTCCAGAGAATGGGCCACGCGTACTTCTGGGGCGAAGGTACGGCTGTCAATTATCGCGAGGCGCGTTATTGGTTTAAATGGGCCCGCACCAAAGGGTCGTGGGATGCCTGCGGCTATCTTGCAGAAATATACCTCAAAGGACTCAATGCCAAGCCCGATCCCGGGAAGGCGGTCGAATTATGCAAGGAGGGTGCCTCGAACGACGACATCAAAAGCCAGATTCTCCTTGCCAGAATTTATATCAAAGGAGAGGTCACAGAGAAGAATATACCGAAAGCCGTTTCCCTGCTGTCCGGGGTGTGTGACTTTTTCAACGACTTCGAGGAGAAGTGCCATGCGGCGTCGGTTCAGGTCAGCACCATCTCTATGGATGTCTTCGACCCCTTCGACTCATACCACATCGCGATGTATGCCGAGGCGCAGTACCTGCTGGCGAGTCTGCTGGCAAAGCCGGACTCTCCCAATTATGACCCGGCCTACGCGAGAAGACTGCTCGAGATGTCTATCCGACAGGGGTTCAAGGGTTCGGAGGATGAAGACCCGCAAAAGCTGCTCGACAGCATTCCCGACGCCGCCGCGAAGACGAAGGCTTATGTCGAAATCAAGAGATATTCACGGGAGAAGGGATTCGACAAGTCGAGGTCGGGCAGCCAGGGACTGTATGATGTGATCCTCCATTTCTCCGACGGCACCACGAGCGTCGTGGATTTCACGACCTCGCACGCGAAACTGATATATGTAATGGCGCTGCTCAACAACAAGGGCCGCGGCATTCCGAGGGATTATTTCTTATACGGACGACAGGGTGCCTGCGGCAAGACGCTGACTAAATACCAGAAATATGCCGAGGGCCTGGCCGAGGTGCTGTTTCAGAACGAAAGTCTGGAAATGGTGGATTATCTCGGATATAAAGTCGCATATGTACAGGGGCTAAGGTCTGCAAGTAACAATCATTACTCAGATGCCTGCTCCAAGGCAAGGAGTGCTATAAAAAAGGCTTGCGGCGGACATCCACAAGAGATCAACACTTTCAAACTGGATTCCGAAAAGACGAAGGAATTCAGTGGAAGCAAAAGTTTCAACAGCGTCAGTCCTCGGCTCGAGTTTGTCGTAGACGAAGGACTGAAAGACTTCGTCAACGGGTGTCCCGGGCCTGAAGGGCTAAGCGAAATCATACTTCTCGAAAGCTATAAATCATAGCGGCGCGGTAAATTATAGGTATAAAAAACGCTGTTCCCCGGCATTTTTCCCTATCTTTGAATAAGAAACGACTGTTAATGCTTATGGATCAGCTTGAAGAAATAATACGGAATATCGATGTCAACGCCAGACTCTCCGACGAGGAGGCCGGCAGACTCGCGAGCCTGCTTGGCAAGGGCGGCGAGGAGGAGAAGGCTGCCTTGGACAAACTGTTGCGCTATAATCTGAGATTCATCATCTGGGTGGCCCGGCAGTATGAGGGCCAGGGCCTTACGCTGGGACAGCTCGTGGAAGAGGGCATCAAGGGGTTCATCTCGGCAGCCCGGTATTACCCCGAGGAAGAAAATAACCGGCAGGATAATAATAACGATTAAAAAAGGATAAGTATGAAAGAACTTAATGTAAACATGAGATTATTCTTCGGCTTCAGCCATTTCGGCTCGGTCGAAGACAGTGCCGAACGGACGATAGAACTGGATGATTCGGAGGCGGAGCAGCTGTCGGATCTGATTGACAAGCATCACGGGAAGGTCACGCAAGATGAAATCCGTTCCGAGCTGCCGGAAATATATGACCTGTTACTAGAAGAATCGTCCAGACTGACCTACAATTGGTTTGCCATCGAGGCTTATGAGTCGGGGGATTACGAAGAGGATAATTATCCGGAACTCGGAAGTCCCGAATACTCCCTTAGCGACGATGATTCCGTAGCAGAGCTTGTGGATCGCTTTGACATTGAATTAGGTGATGGCAGTCCTGCTGAATTCTCCTGTGAAATAACAAAGGAGAATATAAAGTAGCCTTTCGTTGAAACCTGATGTTACCATTTATATTAAGGTGATTAAACTTACACTTTAACTGATTTATTATAAATATGGCAAATTACGATTTTAATGTTGACGGATTCTTTTACGAGATCCTCGACGGTACCAAGAATGTGGCTGTGGTCAGGGAAAAATATTTTAGCCAGAGACCTTATTCCGGTGAAATAAGGATACCGGAAACTGTCATTTTTGACGGAGAGACATACAAAGTGACCGAAATCGGCCAGCAGCTTTTCTCTCATTGCACGGAAATCACGAAAGTGTTCATCCCCGCTGGCGTGACTAGTATCCATACAGTGGCATTCTCCGGCTGCACGGGCCTGACGGATGTTTATATTTCAGACGGCTTGGCGGAGATTGCCGATTTTGCTTTCTATGACTGCACCGGCCTTCGGAACTTTCATGTATCAGATGCCAATGCCGTTTATTGTGACATTGACGGCGTGCTGTTCAGCAAGGATAAGACAAAACTTGTTCTTTACCCCCAAAACGGCAAGGTACCCGGATACAAGATCCCCGAGAGTGTCCGAACAATCGGCGAATATGCTTTCGGGCATTGTATCGGTTTGACTGATGTTGATATTCCTGACAGCGTAACAGAAATCGAAAGGTCTGCATTCTATGGTTGTAGGGGTCTGACTGAAATGTCTATTCCTGACAGCGTAACGCAGATTGGCGGCAATATTTTCTGCCAATGCAGAAGATTACGAAGCATTCATGTTGCAGAGAACAATCCCGCATATTGTGACATTGACGGCGTGCTTTATAGCAAAGATAGGGAAAAACTCATTGAATTTCCCTCTGCCTATGCTACCGAATATAACATACCTGAAGGCGTCAGGTCGATCGGAGCTTTTGCGTTCTGCGATTGCAATAGTCTGACAAATGTCAACATTCCCGACAGCGTGACAGAAATCGGCTTTTCGGCTTTTGACCGCTGTTTCGGTCTGACGGAAGTGGATATCCCTGACAGCGTGACCAAGATTGAATCCCAGGCATTCATGCAATGCCATGGTCTGTCAGAAATTATCATCCCCGAAGGTGTGACGGAAATTGGCCATATGGCTTTTTGCGATTGCGACAATCTTCGCAATGTTGTTATAGGCGTGAATGTGAGAACGATCAGAGAACACGCGTTCTATGACTGTCGGCGCTTGCATAGTATTATCTGCGTGGCTCAGAAGCCTCCCCGTCTTGAAAGAGAGGTCTTCCCACGTGAAATTGATGTCCGGCGGCGGCATGACGAGCATATCACGCTGGCTGTTCCTTTCGGCTCGGTGGACGCATATCGTTCCGATAGGGAATGGGGGATGTTCGAAGATATCTCTGGTCTTTAAATCAGACGGAAAGTTATATACGGCATTGACTCTGACATCGGGTGAGACCGGATATATGATAATGACTGCAATTTCCTTTGAATTGCAGTCATTATTTTATTTGTATTTCACAGAATGTTTCACTCTAATCATCGCTTGCACTTTTCGGCCTGGTGCACAGTTACCCGATAGGATTATAACCCTCATGAACCACTCAACTTGGTTAAGGCTATATGCCACTCGCCATTCTTTTTGTTGCCACCGATACGCACAAGATAGCCTTTTTCCTGCAACATTTTTAGGTGTCGTTGGATGGCTGATGTATTGATGCCGATGGTCTCACTCAATCCACGAAGTGTAA
>Ga0065709_1029575_pt1 | contig 16514 bp, 13 predicted proteins | sample Hoacrofraction14_2_FD_59096 | JGI IMG/M metagenome (GOLD analysis project Ga0065709, IMG submission 59096) | Hoatzin crop microbial communities from Cojedes, Venezuela, sample from fiber fraction 14 v1 | ecosystem: Host-associated > Birds > Digestive system > Esophagus > Crop | place: Venezuela...
AGCTGACTGCTACTAATCGGACGAAGGCTTGACCAAAGCGCGAAAAGCGCGGTCGACCAGGGCAAGGTGTATGTGCGGTTTTGAGGGTGCGAATTAATCACAGCCCACGTAAGCGCGGCTGCGATTTTTCTATATAGGGGAATCTTCTAATGGTAGGAAAGCGGTCTCCAAAACCGTCAATGGGGGTTCGACTCCCTCTTCCCCTGGATTAGCCCGCAGGCATGGCCTGCGGGTTTTTTTATTTCCGCCCACTTTTTTATTTCCAACCTAATTGTGGCACCCCAGCGCTGCTTACCGACTACTGTTTTATGCATATTGCGCTGTCACACATGATGTCACAGGTTGGATTTGTGCGATTTTGACGATACAATATACGCAAGAATATGCAACAAGAAGAAAGAGGACAGCACGATGTCTGAATTCAGTGAGCTTTTCCAAAAGCTTGTAGATAAATCCAGGTGCTCGATCAGTAAACTTTCAAGCCTTTCGGGAGTCGAGCGCACGAGCATACAGAAGTTCCTCAGCGGAAGCCGCATTCCGAGGAAGTCGCACCTTGAGGCGATGCTGCCGTTTTTGGAAATAACTTCCGCAGAGAAGCAGGCGATTCTTCGGTGCTATGAAGAAGAGCGTGCCGGGAAGGACGTGGTCCGCACACGCACCGAATTCCTGCAGATGCTAAAAGACAATAGGATAAGCCGCGAGGACGCCCTCCGAGTGGGCGTGGTGGACGAGCCGTCAGTCGTCGACGCGGGCGGCACGCGCGCCATTTCAGGGCGCATCGAGCTCTTTCAGGAGCTTACCCGCATGACGGCTCGTGAGCTCAGGGACGCAGAAGAACCCGAGCTTTTCATGAACTGTTTTAAGGCAAATGAGTACGTGCTTCAGGAGCTCCTTTCGCTCGGCGGGATCGACAAGCGCGTGACTCTTCACGTAGCCTTCGACTTTTACCGCGGCGAGACGGACGCCCAGGCCGGCTTCCGCAATATATCAATGCTTCACGGTTTTTTGCCCTTCATTTTTGCGTGGGGCGGTGATTTCGACCTGCGCTATGGCTACAGGGACGGCATAGGCGCGGATCCTTCTACGCTTCCATTTCCCAACTATCTGCTCACAAGCAGCGAGCTTTTACTTATGGGGGGGCAGAAAGCCGAGGAATACTGATACGCGACAAAAAGGCCGTATCTGAATACAGGAAAGAAATTGAAGGCAGCCTGAAGCTCCGCTCTCCTCTTTTTTCGGAGGCCTACCTCCCGGATTTCACGAAGCCCGAAGTTGCCGGTGCTGACGTATCTGAGAACCTCCAGGCCCTCCTCGGAGGCGTGCCCGATTATGTATCGGAAGTGCCCGCGGAGGAGGAGCGGATAAGCATGGAGAGCTTCCCGTGCATCATACAGCTGCTCGGGGACGAGCCGCTTAGGGAGGCCATCCTCAATTCGCCTTTCGCGCCTTACGCCGACACTTTCGTAAAGAGCGTCCACACGGTGCGCGAGCATCCGAAATCCCGCATTATTTACGGAATGCGGGGCATAAAGCATTTCATGCAGACGGGCAGGGTGCCGGGCTTCTACGGCCAGTTCGTCCAAGAGGGCGACCTGGAAGTCCGTCGGCAGATGGTGCTGAAGACCCGCGAATTCTTTGAACAAAGGCTCGACAGGGTTTTCCTTCTCGATGAGGAGCAGTTCCCGATCGACGACGGCATCAGCCTTGAAATGTACGGCGAGAAGAAGCTGATGATCGCCTCCACATCCGACAAATATCCCTATAAATATATATTGCTTACCGAGCCCGGGATCCTCGCGACTTACAAGGATTTCTTCGAGGCTCTGATCGACTCTCCAATGGTCTATCCGAAAGAGGAGACCTTGGAAATGTTCGACCGCAACAGCGGGCTGAAGTGAAGGGCAGCCAAAGCGAGAATCATTTTCTGAAAATAATACAGCAAAGGAACGCAAAGCGATTTGCGCTGTTGAAGTTGTGCTCAATTGGGCCGGAAGCGGGATTTTCCGCAGAAGGGCGCCTTTAAAGGATAGCTGAATGAGGAGCGAGTACCATGGGAAAATTTGCGATACAATGCGATCGATGCGGAAATTATGTTTATGCGCGCAACGGGATCCGCGGACTCTTCCAACCCAAGGTTCAATGTACCTGCGGCAATGAAATCGATGTCAGGGCAAACCGAATGACGGCGGCAGTCTGCCCAACCTGCGGAAATACCGTTGTTTATGATCAGGGAGCTAAGAATCAACCGACTTGCCCCTACTGCAAAAATAAAATCATTCCGGAGACTTTCGATGAGAATAATAAGGGAATGGCCGCCCAGAATGCAGTACGGCATTTTCATTGTCCGCAGTGCGGCGTGGAGCTCCAGGCGGCAGTCGGGACGGAGAACTATAGCTGCCCGATTTGTGACGTCCTGATTGATGTTCCCAGAGAAATAGAAAGGCAGCGGATTAAAGATCAGAACGCTCTTTCCGTTATCAAATACGAGGGGGATAACCGGACCTTTGTCTGGAAGCATCCGGCTGAGGATTTTAAGCTGGGAAGCCAGCTTGAAGTCCATGAGTCGCAGGAAGCGGTTTTTTTCCGTGATGGACAGGCCTTGGACAGGTTCACTGCCGGACGGTATACGCTTGAAACTCAGAGCCTTCCGATCCTGGATAAGGCGTTTAAACTCCCGATGGTCGGAGATACGCCGTTTCACAGCGAAGTCTACTTTGTCAACATGGCGACCCAGATGGGAATCAAGTGGGGCACTGACAGCAAGGTGCGTTTATTTGATCCAATATCCGGACTTCATGTGGAACTGGGAGCGTCGGGCTCATTTAATCTAAAAGTAACGGATTCGAGAAAGGCGATTTTAAAGCTGGTCGGCACCGAGAACAGCCTCTCAAGAAATCAGCTTCTATCGGCCAACACAAAGTCGGAAGCATCCGATGGCCAGACCTATGAGGAGGTGTCGACATCCGGATATTTTCGCGCTCTGATTATTACGCAAGTGAAAGCATACCTTGCTTCTGTTATTAAGGAGCAGTATATCTCTGTTCTGGAAATTGACGAGAAGCTGATGGTGCTTTCCGACGCGCTTAGGGACAAAATCAATGCATCGCTCTTCGAATATGGTTTTGAGATGCCGGAGTTCTATGTCATCAGAATTATTACTCCGGACGATGATCCCAATTATCAGAAACTTCGGCAGCAGTATGCGGATCGGTATTTGAAGGTTCGGGAGGAACAGATCGACAAGGAAGTTGCAGAGGCTGCAGCTCAGCGCAAGCTGACGGAAGCTTCCGGCGAGGCTCAGGTCAAGCTGGTTAAAGCACAGGCAGAAGCGGCGGCAAAGCGCCTTGAAAATGAAACAGAAGCGTTGAGGATGCAGGCGCTGGGTTACACGTATCAGGATGAGACTGCCCGCAAAGTCAGCATGGAGGCTATGAAGAACGGGCTTGGCAATAACGACGGCGGCATTTCCAATCTTGCGTCTTTAGGAATCGGCCTTGGAACGATGGGCACGGTATTCGGCATGACAAAGGAAGCCTTTGACACGAGTAAGGCAACGGGACCGAATCTGGTCGCTGAAGCCATATCCGACTTTGCCGGTACTGCAAAGTCTGTCGCAGGTCAGTCTTCAGGAAAAACGCCTTCTCCTGCAGCCGCAGCCGAACTCCCGTCTGCTGACGGAGAAAAATGGGAATGTCCTGCCTGCCATGCACTCGGGCTTACGACTGCGTTTTGTCCGCATTGCGGGACGAAGCGGCCGGTGAGTGAAGCTGAGTGGACCTGCCCGAATTGCCATGCAAGCGGCTTAACAAGTGCGTTTTGTCCGCACTGCGGATCAAAACGGGGAATCTGATCGGCCAGAAGGAGGAATGAGTAAATGAAAAAATCATGGAAACAGATACTGATTGTCTCTGCTGCACTTTTTGTAATCATAAATGTCGTTTATTTTCTGATTCCTGTCGAACATACTGCAGTGTTTTGGGTTGCTGATATATTTGCCATACTGGCAGTTGGAGGCCTCTTTGCCACCTATCTTTTGGCGTTTCCAAAGGGGCAGAACATGACAGAAAAGGTGTTTTCAACACCGGTGATTTTTGTCGGAATCAGATATTTAACGGTTCAGCTGCTGATTAGTACTGTTTTTGTCGTGCTCAGCAAATTTGCGCCGCTTTGGCTGGAATTGATTCTCTGCATCGCGTGGCTGGCGATTTTTATCATTCTTTTAGTCGGCGCCGTATCCCAGAGAGATACGGTTGTGCGGATGGAACAATCTCATCAGGAACAGCAGGCATTCATTCGGAACTTGACATCAGGCATGAGTGCCTTTGCAGAGACGGTGCAGGATGCGGACATTCGGAAGGCCGCACGCGCATTTGCCGAGCAGCTCCGTTATTCCGATCCGGTTTCGTCCGCTGAAACGATGCAGATTGAAAATCAACTTTCAGCTAAGGTGGATGCGATGAAACAGGCTGTAAGGAACGGAGACAAGGAAGAAGGGCTTCGCCTGCTCGAAGAACTGTCCGGTGATTTAATCCTCCGCAACCAACTCTGTGCACAGACCAAGAAACGGGGGACGGACCGCGGGAGCCTTTGATAGTTCTATTGAAAAAATAACCGCCGCGAGCAGTCCTCTTGCCTCTGAGCCGCACAGGCGCAGGCGGTGAGGACGGGTTTGCGTTGATGCAAAGAGGGAGATGTGACATGACATTTTCTTTTACCTGTAAGATGTGCGGCGGGAGGCTGATGCTGCTTCCCGGGCAGAACATCTGTGAGTGTGAATACTGCGGGAGCAGACAGACGGTTCCTGCGGCGGATAATGAGAAGAAAATGACGCTCCTTTCCCGGGCGTTGAGGCTTCGCCTTTCCTGTGAATTCGACCGCGCAGCGGGCATTTACGAGCAGGCCGCTGCGGAGTTTCCGGACGAACCAGAGGCCTGGTGGGGAATTGTCCTGTGCAGATACGGAATTGAATACGTGGACGATCCGCGCAGCGGAAATAAGGTGCCGACCTGTCACAGGTCTTCCTTTGAGAGTATTTTGTCCGATCCGGATTATAAGAAGGCCCTTGCAAATGCCGACGCAGATCAGGCTGAACTGTTTCAGAAGGAAGCAGCGGAACTGGAGAGACTGCGCCGCGGTATCATCGAGGTCTCCGGGAAAGAAGAACCCTACGATGTGTTCATTTGTTATAAGGAAACCGATGCGTCGGGAGGGCGAACCGTTGACAGCGTTCTTGCACAGGATATTTATGATGCCCTGACGGAGAAAGGCTATCGGACCTTTTTCTCCCGGATCACCCTGGAGGATAAGCTTGGGACTGAATACGAGCCATATATCTTTGCAGCCTTGAACAGCGCACGGGTCATGCTGGTCATCGGTACAAAATACGAATATTTCGATGCGGTCTGGGTGAAGAATGAATGGAGCAGGTTCCTTTCACTGATTTCAGCAGGTCAGAAGAAGACTCTGATTCCGTGCTACAGGGGAATCGATGCCTACGATATGCCGCAGGAATTCTCAAGGCTGCAGGCGCAGGATCTGGGAAAGGTCGGAGCGCTGCAGGATCTGGTACGCGGCGTCGGGAAGATCCTCGGCAGGGACGGTGTCAGGCGCCAGAATGAGTATGCGGGCGTGTCACAGCAAATTGCAGAATCCATGCTGGACCGCGCAAAATTGCTGATGCAGGAGGGACGTTACGAGGAAGCGGTCAAGCGTTATGAAAAGATGCTGGAAATCGACAGCCGCAATTCGGACATTTATCTGCAGCTTGAGATGGCAATACAACACGTCAATGAGGCATCGGAGCTTTCGCGTCTGAAGGAGGACATTCCAAAGTCTGCGAATATGCAGCATGCGGAGACATTCGGAAATGATAAACAGAAGACCGGCGTCCGGAAGATTATTACTGACTGGTATGACTACTGGATTGCGGTTAAAAAAACTACTCTCGGGCAGTTGACTGCTGAGAAGAATGCGCTTCAGGCAGAGTATGATACTGAAATGCAGGATTATCAGAACCGGATGCAAGTTCTGGAACAGAAGAATAATGAGATTAAGACTTCACGCAGCAAACGTAAGAAGCAATTCGAAGAGGAGGATGCAATACTTCAGAAAAAAATGGGCAGGAGGAGTGCAATAGAAACTACGATTATGGGCATACTATTTGTGTGCGGGTTTCTGCTTTCTGACTATTTGTTGTGGTGTGGAATCAAAGGTAAAAATGTATTTCAATTATCTACTTTGGGCAAATTCATTGCAAATAAGGGAGTTATTATTGCATCTTTGTCCGGGATTGCCAGCCGCCCGATTAGTTCCATACTTGCTGTTATTCTGGCAAGTATTATTTTCTGTTTAGGTGGTGCCATTTTGTTGGGGGTCGGATATGCAATTTTAAGTCACCTTCCTAACTTCAACTGGAATAAGCATTATCGGCTCCAGAATGCCTATGAGGAGGAAGAAAAGGGGTATTCCGATCGTGAGCATCAGGCAAAAAAGGAACTTGAGGAATACCGGGATATAGAAGAAAAGGAACTGGCCAAACGCGCGTGGCAGATTGATAAGAACAAGGATAAGATATCTGAAAAGGAGACGGAGCTTCAGCAGCTTGAGGAACGCAGGGAAAGGTATCTGGCGGTTCGTTGATGATTTTATAATAAGGGTTTCTCCTTTTTCACACAGGGGCCGCGGGGCTTTAAGCAAGCCGCCGCGGCCTTGTGCTTTGGCGCGCAGGTCAGGCAGAAGAGCGCTGTGCGCTTTACGCAAGCTATCGCGCCCCCACGCCGCACTGCCCGCCGCCTTTATTTCTTGACGCTTTCCGCCGCGGTAAGTAGAATTTAGGTAATTGGAACGAAGGACATTGCGCGGCTTTTTAGAACGGAGAAAATGATTTGGGGAGCGGGACTTACAGGGCGGCTTTGGGAGAGCTGATGGACTTCCACACGGGACAGAACACTGCCCGCAAAGAGGAGAAAGAGGGCGACGTGCTCTTTGATTTCGAGAACGCCGCTTCGGATTTTACGCCTATAGCCATTGAGGATATCGGCATGCCGGTCATCATTGGATGGCACGGCGGGGAAGGCGCGGGTTTTGACGGCATCGCCGGGAATCGCGAGGGCCGCTGCGGAAGCGGCTTGAAGGAAGCGGAGCGGCTTGATTTTGATTCCATTCTCGACAGCGAAGAAGCCGAAAGGCGGGCCGGTTGCGAGCGGCGGGCCGAGGCGGCCGCGGCCCTTGAAAGCAAAAGGACCAGCGCGAAGGACCGCAAGAAATACCTGAGGGTAGGCGACTGCGTCATCCATTTATACAAGGGACTGGCATATCCGGTTACGGTGCAAAGCAGCGGCAATTATCTCACCTCGAACTGCATAAGGTGCGTGTTCAGGGAGCGGGGGAAGCTCGATCCCTGGTACTTTTGTTATCTGTTCAACGAGGCCGCCGAGCTGCAGCAGCAAAAGTCCGCCTCCGCGGGAAGCTCAGTCACGGCTACTCTGCGCCTGTCGCTTTCCGAGATCAAAAAGTACGAGGTCTCGCTGCCGCCCTACGAGCTTCAGGCAAAACTTGGGGACATTTACCGGCAGTCGCTTAAAGCGGCTTTCCTGCTGGACCGCAAGAAGGAGTACATGAAGCGCTTTGCCTTTGATTTCATCGACAGGGCCAGGAGGGGCGAAGATGGAGAATTATGAAGAAAATGCAAAGGCCATGAGGCTGATGCGCTATCAGGAGGGCTTGGAATACTACAGCGCGATGCACGACCACGAAATCTTCAGCTTTGCCCTTGCGTCAGTGTTTTATATGTACATATCCGATAAGTGCGTGCGTGCGGCCGTCGGAAGCGAAGAAGCCCATCGCGTGCAGCCTATTGAGGAGTATGAGAAACTCTGGGACGAAGGCCGCGCGGAAGAGATTCTGAAGGCGCGGAAGCTGCCGGCGCTCAGGCCGGAAGAGACCTTCGACAGTCTTTATGACAGCGCAAATGAGAATCATTTTCAATACAGCGTGCTTAAGCGAGGTTTCGAGCGCATCGCGGAAACGGAAGGGTACGGAATCATCGACGGCTTCCTCGACTTTGACGCGGCATTTCTCGGAGCGGACGAGGACGAGAAAAATGAAAAGCTGGGCGGGGTCATACAGGATCTCGTCAGTGAATTCCTGCGGAGGACCTTTAACTTCGATCTCCATTACTTCTGCGCGGAGCAGGCCGAAAGGCTCCTTGAGGGAGAGGCGGAGTACATGGGGAGGCGCGGGAACGGATTTTATACGCCTGGCGACGTGGCTGAGCTCATGAGAAGGCTTGCGGCGCCGGATGCTGCCCCTGGCAAAGTCTCTGTATTTGACCCTGTGATGGGCGCTGGGGGCGTGGCCGCTGGATTTACAAAGTTAGCGGGAGCCGCTTTAAATGAAGAACGAATAAGCCGCGGCGAAGATGTCGGCTTGGAAGGGCACGGCGGAGATGCAGCGATATACTTCGCGGGCCAGGATGCGGACGATAGGATGTGCGCGGCTGCATTTATGAACCTCGTCGTCCACGGCATCGAGCCCGACAAGATAAAGATAAAAAGGGGCGACTCGCTGCAGGCGGACTGGCCTTCGGAAGGCGGCGTGCCCGAACTTTTCGACGTCGTAGCCTTCGAAGAGCCATTTTCGCAGGGGTGGTCGCGCCCGAGGAACCGGTTCGAGAGGGGCGGCGGCCGCTTCTTTGAACTCGCGCCGCCGTCAAGGGCGGAGTACGCCTTCATCCAGCACGGGTACTACCACTTAAAGCCCGGCGGGACGATGGCAGTCATCGCGCCTCTTGGCGTCCTCTTCAGGAAATGGACGGAGGAGAGCATCCGCGCAGCATTTATAGAAATGAACGCGGTGCACGCCGTCATCGCGCTGCCGAACAACCTCTTCTACAACACGCCGAATCCCGCCTGCCTTATCATTTTCAAAAAAGAGCGGACGGAGGAGGACGTTCTGTTCATCGATGCCGCGAAGGAATTCGTCAAAGGCAAGAACCGCAATTCGATGTCGGACTCGAACCTTGACCGGATCGAGCAAATTTACAGGGAGAGGAAGGCGGCCGCAGGATGCTCCGCGGTCGTTTCCCGAGAGGCAATCCGTGAAAATGGGATGAGCCTCAGCGTCCGCAGGTACGTGGAGAGCAGGACGTGGGAGAGCGAGGGATCCGCGGAAGACTACCTTGAGGAGATCGGCAGGTGCAGCCGCGAGTTCGACGCGACGTTCGGCGAACTGGTATGCGGAATGAGGATGACCGCGAGGGGCGATGAGGAGGAGCTCGCAGTAGAGGCCTTTGAAAAAGCGGTGAATGAGGGCGAGTGAGACAGGCATTTGCACGAAGCTGATGATTGAGGGGGAGATGCTGCCGCGCGGACGGGGAATTGAAGGCGGGCTGCGTTGGCAGCGGCAGCGGAGTTGGCTGGGAATTACGTTGGCGGCAGAGGCGGGAAGTTGGCCGGGGCAGCGTGCGGCGGGGGCGGGACGGATGCAGCCGCGCCCGCATGAGAAAGCCAAAAAATAATTTCCGCAAATTATTTTCAAAAAAGTATTGACACGGATTGAGAGACGTATTATCATCACAATATCAAAAGTAGTTAGACGCACGGACAAATAAAGCGAAGCAAAAGAAAGGACTTGATTGAATGTATTACGAGGAATTTGAAGAGAGGGTCGTGGCAGGCGTCGAAAATGTTATCGGAGATTACTTCGACGGCGTGAAAGTGCAGGTGGTTTTCTGCCATAAGGTCTTGAGCGATGGATCCGACTACTTTTTCTGGGGGCTTAAGATCATTGAGCCCATTCAGAGCGAGGGAAGGTATGCCGACCTGAGCTCGGCATACGCCCTTTACCAGGAAGGAGCCCCTATCGAGTTTTGCGTTAAACTTGTCATAGAAGATGCTTGCGGCTTGAAGCTGATGCTGGTGAGGAAAGAGGGAAGCTCGGGCTGGCCATGCGAGTACGAGTACGTTCCGGCCAATAAGATGTTCCCCAAGACTGATCCGAGCGTGTCTCTGTTGGAACTGGAATCAATGGAGATAACATTGTGAAGAAATGGTAAGGAGGTAAGAAAATGAAAATTCTTTTAGCATTCGTGATTTTTAGTATCTTTGCCGCCGCTGTCGGCAAGATCGTCGATACGGTCTGGTTCCTCATCGGATGCCTGATCCTTCTGGCGATCGTATGCTCGCTCTTTACGGGGTGCGTACCCGTTTGAGCGAGGCGGCGGGGCAAGCGGGCTTCCGCAATCCGCTTCGGCGGTCGGCAGAGTAAGTTGGGGGAGAGCGGGCATCCGCAATCCGCTTCGGCGGTCGGCAGAGCAAGTTAGGGGAGAGAGGGCATCCGCAATCCGCTTCGGCGGTCGGCAGAGCAAGTTGGGGAAAGCGGGGATCCGAAATCCCCACTCGGCGGTCGAGCGACCTTGGTGGTTCAATTAAGTTTACAAAAGTTCAAAAGGAGGATTAAAGCAGCGGTTCATTGGCAGATTTAAAAAAGTGTTTTAGACTGTAAATGAGAAATAGATAGAGCAAATTACAAGGTAGTTGTTTTAGGAATCTGATGGCGTATGAAGTTTTAAATTTATTGATTCTAGTAAAGGAAGTTATGAGAACAGAATTCAAAGGAGGAAGCCATGTTTGGATTCGATATTGAGAAGAAGGATGGAGTTAAGAGGGATTTCGTGATGCCGGCGGCGGGAGAGCAGATCGTTGCGAACGGGCTATCATTTTCAATGGACTGCCGAAAGACGAACCTGACCAACAACCTGCTTGTCGTGGGCGGCACGGGATCGGGGAAGACGAGGAGCGTAGTTATCCCCAATCTTCTGCAGGCGACGGGGAGCTACGTGGTGACCGACCCGAAGGGAAATCTCTATGATTTATATGGGGATTACCTTAGGAAGAAGGGATATGAGGTAGTAAGGCTTGATTTCGTAAATCCGGAAAAATCCGTGAGCTACAACCCGCTTGCATATATGAGGCAGACGAACGAAGGAGAATCTCCCGACGTAAAGTCGATCGCGAAGATGATATGCAATGATCAGGAAACGGCGAACCGGACTAATGACAAGTTCTGGAACGAAAGCTCACAGATGCTTCTCGAATCGGTCATCGATTATTTTCTCAGGTGGTCACGCGTGCCGGAGCCGAATATTCCCGCAGCGTTCGAGCTGCTCGGCGACCTTAAGTGCAGCGAAGAGTTCGATCCTTATGAAGGCACCTGCATGCATGGGAAGTTCGCGGACCGTATAGCTAAAATCGCGCTTGCCTACCCGAACGATGACTGTGTCCAGAAGTTTTACGATGTTGCAAAGTCCGCCTCTGACACCGCCAGGTCGATAGTCATTTCGATGAAGGTCGCGATCGACATTTTCAGGGACGCGGGGCTCAGGCGCATCCTTGAGAAAAATGATTTCGACATCAAGGACATCGGGCGCAAAAAGACGGCCGTGTTCGTGGTGACGAGCGAGTTCGACAGATCGAGGGACAAGCTGGTCAACATCTTCTTCACGCAGGCCATGGCGGTGCTCTGCCGTGCGGCGGAAGACTTTAAGGACCAAAGCCTTCCCGTGCCGGTCCGCTTCATCATGGACGATTTCGCGACCAACTGCAAGATCGACGATTTCCCGAGGATGATTTCAAGCGTGAGGTCGAGGAATATCTCCGTTATTCCCATCATCCAGGCGGAGTCGCAGCTCAAGGCGGCCTACGGCGCCGACTGGCAGACGATCATCAACAACTGCGACACCTACCTATATCTCGGCGGGAACGACGTCGACACTGCTTTTGCTATCGCGGAAAGGACAGGCGCCTCGTTTGACGACATCATGCATATGCCGGTCGGGGAGTGCTGGGTGACGCAGCGCGGAAGCAGGCCCGTCCACGCGGTCCGCTTCGATCTGGAGAAGTTTAGCAAAATCAAGATGCACAGGAAGGAAAAGGAGGCAAAGTTATGAGCAGGTATTGTTTGAATTGCGGCGCGGAGCTTGAGGACGACGCGGTATTCTGCAGCGCGTGCGGGAAGAAGGCGGAAGAAGCATATGCGGCGGAAAATGCAAAGGCCGCCGCGGCAGAAGCACAGGAGGAAGCTGCGGTGAAGCATGAGGAAAATGCGGGCGGACAGGAGGTCGTGGCGATGGATAAAGGCACTGGCAGGATGGAGGATACAGCGATGGTAAATGATGCGGGGAAAGAGGCGCCTGCGGCAAAGGCTGCCGCTGCAGCGTCTGGAAATGAGCCGGCTAAAGGCGCGGGCAGGAGCAAAAAAGGGAAGCTGATCGTCCTTGGCATTTTGGCGGCCGCGGCAGTCGTGGCAGCGCTCTGCGCCTTATTATTTTCAAAAAAGAAACAGACGCTCGTGCTGACGGACTACATGATGGCCAGCTTTACAGGGCGCGACGGGGAAGGGGAGGCAGTCGTCTATATCGATGAGCCGCAGTTCATGAGGGATTTCTTTATCGCGGACGGCGTCAAGGAGACGGAGGACGATTCTTTCCTGCAGGATACGAGGGCGGAATACGATTATACGACATTCCGTGAAAACCTCTCTTTTACCTATGACAAGTATAAAGGCCTTTCCAACGGCGACACTGTAACCGCGACCGTGGTGGTCGGGGAAAATTACAACGGCAGCGTGAACCTCGTGTGCGGCAGCAAGGAGTTCGAGGTCGAAGGCCTGCAGGAGGTCCAGCTCATAGATCCCTTCGATGAGACGTACTTTAATGTCGGAGAGGGGAATGACGGAGTATATTTCAGCTTTGGAGATCCATACCCGATCGACCGGTATTATGTGTATGTCCACAACGAAGTGAAAAGCGACAACCCGGCTTCCATGGTGACATACATGGCGGAAATTAAGGAGATGAGCGATCCCGACGGCGATTCCAAGGCATATAGGGTCAAGGTAGAGGCAAGCCTTCCGGACGGGTTCGAAGGCGTCTATGAGCTCACCGAGGATTCGACCGAGCTCTGGGTGGATGCGCCGGAGTATTACATGGACGATATATCGCAGATAAATGAGGAGACGCTTGAAGACGTGTCGGCAGAGGGGAGGAAGCTTAAGAACGAACGGCTGGATACAAGAGCTGAGGGTTGCGCGTACTATTTGTTGGGGACTTATGACATCTATTTTCCGGCATTTGGCGGCGGATCCAGGGACTTCGTGTGGGAGAAGGCCGTGCTGGTTTATGACGATTCGCCTGACCAGTCCAGCATCTATTCGGATGAGCCATATAATACGCTTTACCTTACCTTTTCATTTACTTCGGTGGGAGCATCCGATGGCATGTATGGGTATGGGGGTTTTGACGAGGACCGCAAGGTCTACGGATATATCAGCGTAGAGAACCTGGTCAAGGAAAGCGACGGCAGCGATACCGTGAACATCAGCAGGGCCGAGATGAACGATATCCTTTTCACGACGGAGGAGGAGCTCAACAGGGAGGTTCGCCTCGCGGACGGCTACGGCGCAAAGGTGACGTCGAAGGAGCTCGGCTGGAGCGTGGGATAAGGGTTGTAAAAAATATGCGGAAAATTGCAACAAAAACGAATGAATTAAAACATTCTTAACTCTATGTCAAAAATGGCTTATAGATGGTAAAATGTCCTTCTTAAGGAGGACGGCGCGATGAGGAAGCGTTTTGCACCAAAGCGGAGCCTTACGGCAGAATGGCTCAATGCAGCGGCTTGGTACCGTAAAAAGGGTCTGCCGCGCGATGCGGCGCAGGACGACCTCGCGCGGCTCGTGGCTCTCCGCATTAAGAGCGAGGGCAACATCGACGACGCCGTGGACGCTATCCTTTCTTGCTGGTACGATTCCGAGCTGGCCGACAAATTCCTCGAATTGATGATAGTCGGCCGCAAGGCGGAGAGCAGCATGCACGTCTACCTTCTCGCGGACCAGTATACCCTCTATGAGAAAATCATCGGCACGATCCCGGCGGTGTCCGGCGCAGACGGAATCTTCAAGGAAGCCGATCTGCGCAGGGCGCTCGTCAAGGAGTTCGAGACGAAGTTCCCGGTGATGGGGCGGCTGTCGTCGGCGCTGCATACCCTTAAGAACCTCGGCGTCGTCAGCGACGCGGGAGACGACGGCAGGATGAGGTTCAGCCTTTACGAGTATCATTTTTCGAACAAGGAGTGAACGCGGCCGGGGAAGGCTTTGGGGCTAGGGCGTCCTCTTGCGGAAGAGTACACGGCCCGGCAAGGTTATTTTCAAAAATAAACGCGGCAAGGTGTTTTAAGGCTTTTCCCTGCGGCGCTCGTTTTGAATGTAAAGCGGACGTTGGAGCAGGCTTTCAGGTTTCAGTTATAATTCGTGCAGGATGGAAATGCGGCGGGACTGCGGCTTGTGGCCGACGGTCGGACTGCTTGACACCCAATGCGTGGGCGGATTTGAAAATCAGGAGGGTTGATGGTGAACGTACAGGTGAATTCCGGCGAATCGGCTGAATACACGGCGCGATTTTTCGATGCGAAGGAGGGGGCTAAGCTGGCGAAGAAAGGATATGCCGCCGTGCCTTTCTTCGATGGGCGCGTGTACTTGGGGCTTCAGCGTGGAAGCCTCGGGGCAGCCGTGGCGGTGAAGGATATTTATCCGGGCTGCGGCAGCGTCGATGAGCTTAATGAAAGCCAGCTTTACGGGCTTTTCCAGCACCTGCAGCTGGCCGCGGATTCGATCGTGCCCGAGATAGTCGAAGTCGAGGAGTACCTGGACAGGTTCGGGACGGCCGGCGGTCCTGCGGAGCCGGATGCAGGGAACGCCGGGATGCTCTGCGTCGGCGGCAGGGGGATGCACTTCGGCGCGGCCGCCCTGCTCGGCCGGGATACGATAAGGCTGATCCAGGAGCGCTTCGGAGGCAGGACCTTCTTTGCGACGCTTTTTGGATCCGAGGTCGCGGCGGTGGTTCCCGAGGACAGCTGCAAGACTCTGGAAACGATGATTCTGCTGTCGCGGTCGTTCGGGATGGACGACGCCGCGCTTTGCCGGTTCATACTGTACTGGAACGGCAGCACCTTCGAGGTGTTCGACGTGTGAGCGCGTCCGATCGGACGGCAGGCTTTGGCGCGGATGCGCGGCGCAGGCCAAAGCGGCCTTTGAATCCGCGTTTAGCAAGGAGGCCGCAGGGGCTTTTTGAAAATGAGTAGAGATTGGCTTTCTCCGAAGGCGGAGGAAGCCGAATATTTTGTCCGCGTTTTTCTGAAAATGGTTGACAAAGGCCGTCCCGATTAATTATAATTCTGTTTGCGTTGTTAGAAAAAGACGCATGCCGAGGCGACGGGGTGTGGCTCAGCTTGGTAGAGCGCCTGCTTTGGGAGCAGGAAGCCGCAGGTTCGAATCCTGTCACCCCGACTCATTATGCGGGTGTAGTTCATTGGTAGAACACCAGCCTTCCAAGCTGGATAGGTGGGTTCGATTCCCATCACCCGCTTTTGTCTCGTAAAGGGGCAATTCAGCGGCTGTGTGCCTGTAGCTCAGCTGGATAGAGCAACGGCCTTCTAAGCCGTGTGTCGGGGGTTCGAGTCCCTTCAGGCACGTTATATGGTGGGTATAGCGCAGTTGGTTAGCGCGCCAGATTGTGGCTCTGGAGGCCGTGGGTTCGAATCCCACTATCCACCCTGCAGCATTAGCTGCGTCTTATGTAAGCGGTGGGCTATCGCCAAGCGGTAAGGCACAGCACTTTGACTGCTGCATACGTTGGTTCGAATCCAACTAGCCCAGCTTTGGAGCACTAGCTCAGGTGGTAGAGCACTTGACTTTTAATCAAGTTGTCGGGGGTTCGAGTCCCCCGTGCTTCACTTTTCCCTAAAATCAAGCAGACAAAGGAAAACCCGCCAAAACCCCAATAAACAAAGGGGTTTCGGCGTTTCTAAGCGGATACGGAACGCCTTGAAAGGACACTGAAAATCCACGAATTTAACGCTGATGTGACACGAAATGTGACACGAAACCATGAGCCCGAACGCCGCCGAAAGGCGCAAAGACGGGCGTTTTTTATTAAGAGAAAACGATAAAAAAAGCAACGGCGCCCTGAAGTTCATAGGCCTTTTTACGGGGCGCGGGTCAGGGCCCGTACAATTGTCTCCTTGTAAACGGAATTAGGCGGCCTGCGTCAAGGGAATTATTAAGGCTTCCGAACCTCCTCCCGGGGCGGCGGGCGAGAGGCGGGAAAGGAAAAAGAAAAAAACCCAACGACGAACGGATTTAAAAAAACACTTGTAAAGCGGAAGAAGAAGCGGTATTATATTCCTATCAAATCCAAACATATACACCTCCAGAAAAAACGGAAAGCTTCGGCTCTCCGTTTTTTCATAATTCACGCTTATGGATATCGCCTTTTTGAATATAAAATCCTGACCCGAACATGTTAATACGGCGGCACAACATACCGCGCATTGCAACAATATTGAAAAGACGCACTCAAAGGGCTTATAATATCGATGACAGAAAGAGCCAAAAGCGCTCTTTTTGCCAAGGAAGGCAAATGAAACGACCCGATGAAAAATATTTTTTCAAAAAAAGCG
>Ga0065709_1029576_pt1 | contig 16447 bp, 12 predicted proteins | sample Hoacrofraction14_2_FD_59096 | JGI IMG/M metagenome (GOLD analysis project Ga0065709, IMG submission 59096) | Hoatzin crop microbial communities from Cojedes, Venezuela, sample from fiber fraction 14 v1 | ecosystem: Host-associated > Birds > Digestive system > Esophagus > Crop | place: Venezuela...
TACTGTCTGCCTGATTACTAAGGCTCTGTTTTTTGTTTTCAGTTGTCATTGTTCTAATTTTTTTTAAATTGTTTTGTGGTTTCGCACTGTTCGGGTGCTAAGGACTTCCGAAGTTCGGTGCGATTTGCCACGTTTTGAGTTTTGTTATGTTTGAAATTTCTTTCTGAAATGCAAAATTACGGCATAAGATTGAACAATAAGTTCACTTAACTATCTTTAACTGTTAAATCTTTTATTATGGATATTATCACGAATTGTATGACAAAAGGTATCATGTTGCGGTTTTGATTTATGCGTGATGGGTTGTATCTTTGCGGCGATTTTTATTAAACCCTTAATAATTTATAGTATGAAAGAGAAAGAAAACATCATGTTGAGTGAACATTTTTCGTTGCGTGAGATGACGCGATCGGGTGCTGCTGTGCGGCTTGGAATAGTGAATGAAGCTACACCTATTATAATAATGCGCCTGCGAGAGCTGTGTGTTAATGTGCTCGAACCGTTGCGTCGTCGGTTTGGAGTGATACGCATCACGAGTGGTTATCGCTGTGAACGTCTGAACAAGGCGGTGGGAGGTGTGCGCAATTCGCAGCATTTGCGTGGCGAAGCTGCCGATATTCACATCGGGAGCATAGCCGAAGGTCGGCGACTGTTGCGCTATATCGTTGCTAATCTTGACTACGATCAGGTGCTTCTTGAGCGCATTCATGACAATGGTGCGGGTTGGCTGCATGTGAGTTTTTGTGCTGATCGAAGGAAGAACCGGCACATAAGTAATGAAAATTATGTAGTCAAGAAGGGCTGATTTTCAGCACATTGCGATGCGTATCAATAAAGATATCAAAGAGTGTATCATAGAAAGTCTTGACAATCGGTCGGAAATGTTGTACCTTTGCATCGCAATCAAGAATTAAAAGCATGACCGGTCGGCTTGAGATTCGCGAGAAGCTAAAACTTAATATTAACCACTAATAATTTTTTTATCATGCCAGTACTTTATAAACTTCATCAGGAGAAGAACGAAAAGAGTAAGAACTATAACAAATGGTACGCCCGTGCGGTGATGAATGGTACCGTAGATCTCGACACCCTTGCAGAGATTATGCAGCGCAACTGTACCGTAAAGAAGAGTGATATCCGCGCGGTTCTTGCCGAGCTTGTGGAGACTATGCGCGATCAGTTGCAGAACTCTATGCGAGTAAAGATAGATGGTCTTGGGTCGTTTAAGATAGGATTGAGGACCAAGTGTGCCGAATCTGCCACCGATTTCAATGTGAACCAGAACATTGTCGGTATGAGAGTGAACTTTGTTCCGGAGTATAATATCGATCGTAAGGCCAAATCGGCGGTCTATCCTCTGCTTACCGGCGCTGTGATCAGGGAGACTGCTAAGAACGATGTCGATAAAACCGAGAGTGCAGAATCGGGAGATTAACCAACTGTTGACTTGATAATCCGACCATGATAAACATCAATTTGCACGATTTGAAGCTGATTATTCAGGTGATTATGGCCATTGCGTCTGCCATTCTCAACCTGATAGGTAAGAAGAATGTTGATAAGATTGAACCTTAATCTCTAAGAAAAACTGCCACCAAACGCAAGATATCTTGTCGTCGGGTGGCAGTTTTTTTGTTGTCAGATGATAGTTTTCTGCTTATTCTTTCTTCCCTTCCAGCTTCATTATCTGCATGGTTGCATAATACATTGAGCGGATATCAATGTTAGGAAGCGCCTTGCGCAGGAATTGTTCTGCATGCTTTTTGGTTGCCGAATCGCCACGTTTCACCATATTTGCGTAGTCGTTGAAGAGCACATGTTGCTGATCTTCGGTGAGCTTAGCATAGTTGTTGCCGCAATAGTCGATGTAAGCGTTCAGGTCGCCTTTGGCATATTGCTCGATGAATCCGTAGGCATTGTCGAACAGATGCTGCTTATCAATGGCAAGATTTGCAACGTTCTGCTTAAAGTATTGATAGTCGGCGTCGTTGAATTTGCGCTTTCCGCCGAGATAAAGCAGCAGATTGTCGTTATAGATCTTGTTGATGAGCTGTTGCAATCCTATTCTCATCTGCGGAATAAACCGGTTCATATTGTCCACAATAAAGCGAGTTGACGGCTGCTCCGGGTACTTAGAATAGTCCCAATAGATGAACATGTTCTCGTTCTTAAACCGATCACTGTCGGACAACTGCGTGAAATATTCCTGAATTACGTCGTCAGCTGCGGCGATGTTTTCGTTATGTTCCTCCATTGTTGTGAACGGTTTTTCCTTCAAAGAGTTAGCATAGAGCGTAACAATTTCAAGCGATCTCTCGCCCGCTTCATAGCGTTGGCGCAGTCGTTCGGGCGTTTTGTTGTCGTCGAGTTTATCAGAAAAGAACTTTATAAACTCCTTAGAGTCCTTATATCCTACGCTTCTGAGGCGCTCACCTTTATCAGGATCGACGACGATGAAGGTGGGATAACCATCAAGTCGGAACTGACTGGCAAGTTCTTTTCCTTCTTTTTCGGCATTGATCTTGAGCGGAACGAACGTTTTGTTCATGTATTCTCCCATTTCAGGTTTCACAAATTCAAACTTGTCCATACCCTTACAAGGTGCACACCAGTCGGTATAGAAGTCGATAAACACGAGCTTTCCTTCAGCCTTTGCAGCCTTAAGTGCTTCATCATAGCTTATTTTTCGGAACTCAACCTGTGCTTGTGCGCTCACCGTGAGGGCGAGCAGTATGATTGAAATCAGTTTTTTCATAGTCGTATTTTTTTAGAATTTCTTGTCTTTTCCTTCGAGTTTTGCAATTTGAGATATCGTAGCGTAGATGGCATCTGAATCGAGATTGGTGAGCATGTCGCGCAAAAAGAGAGCCGTTTTCACCTTATCGACGTAGTTATCGCTCTTCACTCTCGATGCGAATCCGCCGAAAAGCGTTGTCTGTTCGGCTGGCGTGAGCTTAGAATAATTGGCTTTACAGAAGTTGATAAAGTCGTCTGCCGACATTGTGCTTGCCGCTTCTGTGAACTGAAACTTAGTATCCATCTGCTTGTTTTTGTTCAATCCCAGCTTCTTTACGTCGTTTTTGAACTGCTTAAACTCAGAATCATTAAACGATTTCTTACCACTGAAGTAAGCATCTGCATCACGTTCGAAGGCAGAATAAAGGTTCTTTGTGATAGTTTCTTTCTTATCTGCCGGCAGTTTCGACAGATTATTAACCAGGAAACGTGCCGCAGGAGACGTTGAAGACGTCAGATAACGCTCATAAACAAACATGTTTTCAGGACTTAAACGGTCAGCATTTGACAGCGAACTGTAATAATTGTCAACCATTTTCTGTGCCTCTTCACGACGTTCTTCAAGCTGTTCAAACGTCTTTACGGGCTGATCCGTCATGGCAACAGCGTATGACTTGATGAGGTTTACGTTGCGTTCGCCGCCATTGTAGCGTGCTTCCATCCGCTCAAGTGAATAATTCTTGTCGTCGGCAACACTCAACATGGTGCAAAGATCGTAAGGATCTTTGTTGCCAGAGCTCTTCCATAACAAGTTGTTTTCGGCATCAACTACGATATATGCCGGGCAACCATTGTTGAAATGTTTGCTGTAAAGCGCACGGTCTGCGCCGCCACCATCCAGTCGTAATGCTATATACTTATTGTTGATCACATCACCTATTGCCGGGTCTTTGAACCTTTCTTCCATTATTTTCCAGCCACGTTCTGCCTGGTCATAGAAATAAACGAACACAGCTTTGCCCTCACTCTTGGATGCTTTGATTGCATCCTCGTAGGAGATGTTGCGGAAGGTTGTTTGAGCCATCATCGTTGTTCCGAATGTTATGGCCAAAAATGCTAATACAATTTTCTTCATACTTTTCGTTATGTTAATAAGTTATTGTTTTGTTTCTATCATTTAGAACTCATCACGATGAGCAATTTGTTGCGCTGATCGTACAGACGCTTTGCAAACTTCTGCACATCACTTGCCGTGATGCTGCGCACAGTGCTGACATAATCTTTCTGCATGTCAACGCCATGTTGCCACTTTTCGGTGAGCACAGAGAGCCAATATGGATTAAGTTGCTGATTGCTTTCGTACATCTTCAGCATATATTCCTTCGTCTTGTCGATCGATTCCTGCGACGCTCCGTTTGAAATGATGTCGCGAATGCCCTCTTCGATGAGCTTCAGAGCTATGTCTTTGCTTTCAGGAGCCGTAGGAAACTGAATGGTAAGTCGCACTTCTTCAGAAGGGTAATCAACCAAATCGCAACCAACTCCCACCGAATAAGCCGCGCCAGCATCCTCACGAATGGTCTTCGTATAGGTGATTGTCAGGATCTGACTCAGTATGCTGCTCAGCAACATATTGCGAAGATTATACTCACATTTGCCCGAATACAATGCCGTTATGGTTGTCTTCGGCGTTTCATCCGGATAAACAAAGTCGCACACATGCTCGCCTTTTTGCAGAGGCATGAGCGGAATGGCCTTCTCGTTCTTGTGTGTACTCGGCAGCGATGCGACGTATTTTTCTATCAATGGGCGCAAAACCGTCATGTCAGCATTGCCAACAATGAAGAAAGTAAAGCCACTTGCGTCGGAGAAACGGTCGCGATACATGCGCAATATGGCATCATAGTCGATCTCGTCAAGGTCGTTCACCGTCAACGATTTAGCCAAAGGATCATCACCATACATGACATGTCGCATAGAATCCTGGTAAACGGTGGTGGGTTGTCCCTTACTATTGCGCAACGAATTCCTGTAACGATCCATAGTTGCCTTGAAAGCGCTCTCGTCTTTATGCGGATAAAGGAAGCACGCATGCACACGTTCGAACATTTCTTTCGCAAACTTTGAGGTACAAGAGCCCTGAACGCCCTGCACATCCTGCTCAATGAACGGTTGAGCTTGCGCCGTTTTGCCAGCAAATTGCTTCGTCATGTCCACAACACTCCAGTTGCCCCATCCCTGAACTGACGCCGACATATTTACACATGAGAAATACTTGTGCAAATCTTTCGGATAACATGACGAGCCGCCTCGCGCAATAGCTTTCAGAAGAATGGCATCTTTCTGGAAATCAGTTGGCATAATCACGACCTTCGCACCATTGGAAAGTTCAAGACGTATCAGTCCATCTGCATCCTTTTGTTCCTTAACAATGCGTCCCTTTACAGGCTCTTTTGGAAGAAATGGCAGGCTGGACGTAGCGTCGTTGTAGGCAGAAAGCGGTTCGTTTTCAACCTCTTTATATATAGAAAGCAGTTCTTTGTCAGTCGGAATACGCAGACTATCGTTCTGCGGAGCCTGCAAACAGATGACCATATTTGAGCCATCGGCAGTGAAAAAAGAGCGAAAATGCTGGTTCAGATCATCCGCTTTCAGTGTAGGAACGATGCGCTTATAGACTTCTATTTCGTCTTCAAGACTTGGGATCGGGGTACCATCAATGAAATGTCTCACATATTGCTCTACGAATCCTTTGCTATAACGCTTTCCGCTTTCACGGAGTTGACGATCCAGACTTGTCAGAAACGCCGTTTTGTTTCTGCTGAACTCACTCTCGGTGAAGCCGAAACGACGTGCTCGAAACAGCTCACGAAGCAGAGCACGTTCACCTTTTTCTATGTCGCCATTGGCGGTATGACAACTCACGTATGCATGAAAAGCCCCTTTAGTTTTTGCAACATAAAAGTCTCCATCTTCCCCATTCGCGAAGCCAAATGGCGTGTTTGCCTTCTGAGCTATCTCGCTAAGTCGGGCATGAAACAGGTCAGTTACGACGCTGTTCAAGTAAAGATCTATGAGGAAACGCTCCGTATTCTTGTCTTCTTTCTTTGTAACATCGTGCTTAAACCAGAAATCAATTTTTGGCGCTCGCACCTCTTTATCCGAAGCAATGAACACAATCGGTTCCTGATTGTCCTTAACCGTTGGCACAACCAGAGCAGAAGCATCCTTACCTGCGGGCGCAATGCTGCCGAAAGTTCTGCGAATACGCTGCTCGATATCATCAACATCGATGTCGCCTACCACAACAACGGCTTGCAAATCAGGGCGATACCATTTCTCATAATAGTCGCGTAAAGCCTGATGTTTGAAGTTCATCACAACGTCCATACTGCCAATAGGCATTGAGTCGGCATACTTACTGCCAGCCAATATCACCGGCATCATCTTTTCAGAAAGGCGTTGGTTGACGCTGTTTCGCATGCGCCATTCTTCTTGTATCACCCCACGTTCCTTGTCAATTTCATCACCATCGAGCGTGAGACCGTCCGACCAATCGCGAAGAATGAGCAGACACGAGTCGATAGCTCCTGCAACACCCGTTGGCACATTATCTATATTATAGACCGTTTCTTCTATTGACGTGTAAGCATTCAGGTCGGCTCCAAACTTCACTCCAATGCTTTCAAGATAATGTCTCAGTCCATCGCCCGGAAAATGTTGCGTACCATTGAAGCACATGTGCTCAAGAAAATGCGCCAATCCGCGCTGATAAGGCTCTTCTTCTATGGCACCTACCTTCTGCGCAAGATAGAAAAAAGCGCGATTTTCGGGTTCAGCGTTATGACGGATGTAGTAAGTCAGTCCGTTAGAAAGCGTGCCAATTCTCACATCTTTGTCGATTGTGAGCTTGCTGTTGTCGGCATAAATGTTAGCCGACAACAACAAACAAACCACAAAAAACGATACTTTAAATACTCGGTTCATACTTTTGTTTATGTTAATTTTGATGAGATCATGCCTTAATCGTCAACAATAGATGTTATGGTTGTTATCTTAGGATCAATATAATCGGTGTTTCTCAATATGCCTTCACCACCAAAAGAGAACGCAGGTTCACCGAATGGGATGCCACCTACCATGTTATAGAAGTAAAGTTTGTATTGATTTCCCGATTGAGTACCAACAATAAGATAATCAAACACCGTAGCACCATTGAAATATTTGTTGCAAAGATAGGTGATTTTCTCATTACTTGATATTCCTTCGAGCGTGATTTTTCGCTCAGATGGCGTATCAGTTGAGAAGTCGTATGCCCAAAGTTGATTGTCCTTTGCACCGTAAGCAATGATAGCTTGCTGGCTGTTCACGGCATAACAATCGCAATTTGCAAAGTTAAGTGCAGGGTCAACTATCTTAACTTCGCGAAGAATCGTGCTGTAGCTTACGTCGAGAAGATACATCACCTTCTTGCTTTTGTCGGAACGATCCTGCAAAAGGAATATAGCTTTCTTTACACGTGCTCCCCAATAATTGGTTTCATTGCTGGTATAGATGCCGCATTTCAGACAGTCGTAGTCCGTATTCTTAACGGCATATCCGCTAACTGTTGATAAGACTGTGCCGTCATAACCATTGGAATTGACACTTGCAATGCTGCGACTTTCCTCATTCCAGAACAACACACTATACGTACTTGGCATAACAACAGCGTGAACGCTACCGCAATCACCGGCAACTGTGCCAAAGGTTCCTATACCACCATACTCACCTGCGTATGCAGTGTAAACGCCTTTATTAGTAATGTAATACACTCCTAAATAGTCATCGCGAACGGTTCTGTAGGCTTTCTCTCCCGAAACTGCCTCATAATGACAACTCGTTGCATCCTTAACGGTCTGACCATCAAGTGCTCTGATCCATTTAACATCGCCATCTTCAGTCGTTATACTTAGCAAATTGGCGTAAGCTCCGGCATCAGTTGTCTCGTCAAGATATGCCATTTTGCACACGACATCCAGGTGACGAGGCTTACCTGTTACGGCTTTTCCTTGTGCTTTTGTTATAACGTCCGACACAACCTCGTCTCTATCCGGGTTGTATAGGTCAAGATCTGAATTGCCTTCGGCATTTTCCTTCAGCACATAAAAGCCTTTCGAAAGCGACGATGCAACGTAAACGGTGGTTGTTTTCGATACTCTGTAGCCCGTACTCTTCGATGTTACCGCAAAAGTATAGTAATAAGTTCCGTCGGGAAGATAGACATTTGCCGAAAGATCTTTCTCATCACTGATTTTTTCTGCTACATTTTCGCTGCCGGAAGAGGCGGTTTTATAGAACGACCACTCGTATTCGAGATCGCTTTCCGGTAAATCTGTTTGAACAGAAGGATGCAAATCGAGCTTATCTGAGCTATAAGACACCACATTATAGTAGTCTTCTATTCCGCTGATTTCTATTTCAACATCGCCTTCTGCGTATGTAGAATCGTCAGTTATACACGAAGCAAAAGCGATGATTGTAAACAATAAAAGCAAATATTTCTTTTTCATATACATTCTGTTTTTATATTCCTGAATTATGAATTTGATGTCAACTATTCATTCACAAGGTATTACCACATTGAGAATTTCACAACTGTTCCATCTGCTTCCGTAAGAACGCCCAAGCCTTGTGCCTGTCTTTCAGCATTCACCTCAGCAAGACGGTTTGTGAACTTCTGCTTAAGGTAAGCGAGATAAGCCTGATCTGCAGAGAAGTCAACAACGCCAAGATTCTCAAGAAACTCGTCATCCCAGTTGAAATCTGAGTTATCTATCATGAACTGATGCTTCACTTTTCCGTAATATCCGAAGAAATATTGCACCAGATTGTTCCAGTTGGTGGGCTGACTTAGCTGATTTGTTATGTAGATGTTCTTGATTTGCGTCTCTTTATATCCGCGAACGAACGTGCCGTTTTCCTTAATTCGCATCTTCAGACAAACCGTCTGGTCGTCAAGACTCGCATCCTTCATGACAATAATAGGAACCTTTGCCGATACCGAATCGGCAGGAATACGAAGCCGACTCTTATAAGAAGCATCGTCGAATGATACATAATGCTTGCCTGCAACGGCATCATCGCCACCACTTGCTATCTGTTCGAACTCGAAATAACGGTCTTCTGAAACCACAAATCCCATTGCCTGAACCGTAATCCAAACGGTATCAACAGTAGCTCCTTTAGAATAGATGAACGAATAATTCACAATCGAGTCGGCTGAATTGCTATAACTGAATTCCAATGCGGCCTGATCATCATCCCAAACAGGTAGATCTTTCTCACACGAAGCAAGCAGAACAACCGCAAATATCGACATTAATAAAGTTATTTTTCTCATCTTACGCTTCCTCCTTTCATTGTTTTGTTGCATTTGGATCATACTCACTGTCAGGAAGTGGCAGCACATACTGCTCGTCGCTCATGGCTTCTGTGGTCCACTTCATGGAAGTTTTTCCCAAACGTTTATATACATAGAACATCACACCTTCGCCATAAAACTCGCGTCTATACTCATCAAGTACGATTTGTTTCACATCATCAAGCGACGCGATATCGTCGGTAATCATCACATTATGCGACAACATATAGGTCTTATATAGGCTATTTGCCTCAGCAAGGTCGGTGGTTGTTTCCATCGCAATGAGGTAGATCTCCGACAGACGAATAAGAGGTATGATCTCAAGATAGGTCAAAAGTGCTGCCAGTTCGTATGAAGTCTGTGCGTTGTAATAGTATTTTTTGATCGTTGGATACTTAATACCTGTAGCATCTGCGGTCTCTTTTTCCCATACAAATTGATATCGATTGTTGCTAGATGTGTTCTGTCCGTCGAAGAGATCCTTAAGCATTGATTGCGTGATACACATCGTTTGATTTGGATAAAATGTAGCAGTTGGATCGCCACCAAGCACAGATATGGAGTAATCTATCTGCCCATCATTGCTCAAAGCCAATATACATTCGTTTGGAAGGGCATAATAGTTTGAAGGAAGATCCGTAAGTCCGCTCAATGATATGAAGCTGTTCCCGTCATCATCTTTAGCATTTATGATTTCCATTGCAATGTCGTGAGCTTTTTGTGTCTCACCAATATATTGATAAAGACGTGCTTTCATGGCTCTCACTGCCCAGTAATTGAATCGCATATTTCTGTATTTCAAGAAATCATCATCGCCATAAGTTGGTACATCATCACCAATACCAGAGATGTAGGCAGCCAAAGGATCCGACAGACGCAGGTATTTCTCTGCACGATCAAGGTCAGTCTGCAACTTCGTAATGTAGCTATTGAAATCGTAATAGGACGGAAGAACATCGATGCTTGCATCTTCCGAATATGGCAGAGATACCGTTTTCTGCGCATTTTTCGGCATCTGACCAAACAGACGTAGCACATCCATTTGGCAGAAAGCCCTGATAGCGTAGGCTTCTCCGCGTATAAGATTCAGTTTTTGTCGGCTGTTTATAACACTACTATCTGCGCTTTGTGTGTGGCGAAGTATGAGATTTGCCTGCGCAACAACATTGAAAAGTCCGGTATAAATGGCTTTTATCACATCGCGAGCATCATCATTATCATATTGATGATGATACAAACGATACTGAGCTGCCATATTAGTCTCAACGGGTTCTTTCCAAAGACATGCCAAACATTCTATCTCAGACATCGACAGTTGCTTGCCATAGATGTTCTGACTTACCAAAGATGTGTAGCATCCTGACAGCGCTTCTTCATAACCTGACACCATTTGGAACATGTCGTTTTCACGTTCTTCGTTCTCAGGTTTGATGTCAAGCCAGTCGGAACATGACGAAAAGATCGCCATGATAAGTATTACCAATAATATATAATGTGCTTTATTCATAAATAATTTCCTCCTTCATGTTTAGAAATTCAACGTTACTGATGCCTGAATGTTGCGCGCGTAAGGATAAGATGTTCCGCGTTCATACTTCACAGATGACCAATAAGCCACGTTCGACATATTAAGAGAAAACAACATTGACTCCATTCTGAGGTTCTTTTTTAGCCAAGATGTGTTCCATCGATACTGAACATTTACTGATTGAAGCTCAAGAACATTCTCATCAAACACATATCTTGATGTGGCATGTGTTGCATAATTGTCATCGAAATTACGGAAGAAAGTAACATCGCCTATGTTCAACCAACGGGCATTTAGCACACGTTCGTCAACGTTTTTAGATCCGATTGTCGATTTGCTTACTTCCACACGATTGCTAAGTGTTGAGTTATACATCTTACCTCCCCAATGATATCCGAACGAAACATTTACAGTAAGATTTTTCCACATCAGCGTAGTTCTGAAATTGCCACGATAAAGAGGTTGCGATGGTCCAAGATAAACCTCGTCAGATGCGCTCCAAGTGTTGGTTGTGTTTCCGTCTTTATCAATAAAGACTTCCTCGCCGGAACTAGGATCTATGCCCTTACTTCTGACAGCATATATAGCATTCATTGGTCTTCCTACATAGAAAAGGTTTGCCACTTCTACGTTTTGTGCCAGATAGTTTTGGTTTTGTTCAAGGATAGCATCCGACAAACGTGCTATTTCATTCCAGTCATAAACGAGTTGAGCGCCTAAGATTAAGTTTATCTTTCGCTTATGATCTCTGATCATATAGGCATTAAGTGATGCTTCAAAGCCGTTATTCTTCAGTTCTCCTACGTTAGCTGTGTAGCTGGAAAAGCCAGTTGCAAGAGGGAGATCCATAGAAGAAAGCAGATTTGTCGTGCGTTTGCTATAGACATCCAGCTGACCTGTTAGGCGGTTATCGAAGAGACCGAACTCAAGTCCTAAGTTATACTCCTTCGTACTTTGCCAAGTCAGTTCCGAGTTTCCGAGTCCAAGTACCGTAGCTGAGGTCCAACCAATGTAGCGACTTCCTGAAGGATATTGATAAGTTGTATAGATACTTTCAGTAGAAATGTCCTGAGAGCCTGTTACACCATACGATGCTTTCAGTCGCAGATTGCTGATTTGCTTTATCTTTTCTATAAACTTCTCGTTGTGAAGATTCCAACCTAAGCCGATACTCCAGAACGGAGCAAAGCGATTATCGGCACCAAACTTGGAATTACCATCGACACGATACGACAAATCTACATAGTAACGATTATCAAATGTGTAGTTTGCATTACCCGTAACACCCACCATTCTGGTCTTTGTTCTACTGCCTGATGGAGATCCATTCAGCTGATACTGATAGGCGTTGCTTATGAAATCGAGATTATCATTTGAGAATCCTTCGCCAACCATTCCATAACTTGTGGAGTTTGATTCGGTTAAATTGTAGTTCAATCCAACATACATCTGATGCTTTTCTGCAAAAAGTTTCGAATAGCTCAGCGTAACATTGGTAGAATATTGGTTGTCATTACCATTATTATATGTATAACGTCCCTTTCGGAGTTGACCTGATTCTGTCTCGTATGTTGAAGAATTAAACGTTGAATGACTAGGAGGTAAGAATTTGTCTGAGTTACTTCTATTGGTTGTTACGCCGAGAGAAGCCCTCATTCTTAGGCCTTCTATGATCTGCCATTCAATAGAAAAATTGTTTGTTAGGTTAAGATACGACGACTTATCAATCGTATTGAGCGTTGCATCATAGAGAGGATTACCAATCTTTGATGCATGATTGTAGTCATAAAAGTATTTTACCAAGTTGCCATCTTCATCAAATGGATTGTTGTATGGCTCTTGATCTACATAATCTTGAAACGATCCGTAGGGACTTTCCTTCGAATTGTTGCTCGTTATACTGGTGTAGTTGCGAAAAATAAAGTTCTTAACCGAATAAAGTAACGTGATATCTCCGTTTATTGTTCGGCGAGAAGAACCTTTCATTGCACCCGCAACGTCATTATAACCTAATGCTACGCCCCATTGAAATTCACGCGAACCGCCATCCAACTGCACGTTATAACGCTGACCTACGCCGTTACGAAGAGGTTTACTCATCCAATCGACATCCGTTCCCAGTGCAATAGCTTTCTTGCGTTCAGCATAATAGCCGTTAAGTATCTCCTGATTGGCAGGACTTTTTGTGTCGGTATATAAGCCGACAAGACGTTCAAGTTCCAATTTTTGTTCTGCATTCAGCAGATGATACGACGAGAGATCTGGCAATTCAAGGGTCAAACCAGCACGAACTGTTGCCTTAAGGCGTCCTTCTTTCGGGCGTTTTGTCACAACAACAATCACGCCATTGGCACCACGTGAGCCGTAAATGGCTGTCGCAGCTGCATCTTTCAAGATGTTTATACTCTCAATTTGTTCATCATTATAGTCCATAAGTTTCGTAAGAGAAATCTCAAAACCATCGAGGATAATGAGCGGAGCATTCACTGTTTGCGACATATCCTGATTGAATTCTTCCACACTCATGGGCAACGAACTGCTACCACGTATGTTAAGATTCGGCAAAACGTTCGGGTTACTACCGGCAACATTGTTTATCGGAAAGTTGATTGATGCATCAGCATTCTTCAATGTCTGCAAAAGGTTTGTACCGCGATACATCTCCAAGTCTTCTTTATCAATGGATGTTACGGCACCGGTATAGCTCTCGCGTGCACGTTGAAAGATACCTGTTACGACAACTTCGTCAATCTGTTTGCTGTCTTCGTGCATGTAGATTACCATATTTTCGCGGGCGATAAGGGTCTGAGTTTCCATTCCTACGTATGAAATCTGTATCTTAACTTCCTCATTTGCAGGTACTTCCATACTGAAATAGCCTTTCATATCACTAACAGCCATAGCTTGATCGTCGCCAACAATCTTTATCCATGCACCAGTCAGAGGCGACTTGTCGAGCACATCATAGATACATCCGTCGATACGACGAAGAACTCTCTTCAGTTTGTCGCCGACTTTATTCTTTTGTTTGCCCTTCGTAACTATCACAAACTGACCGTCAATGCTGAAACTCAACGGATTGTTTCCTATGATCTGCTCCATAGCTTCATTGATGTTACGTGCTTTTACATCACGATTTACTTTGAAAGGTGCCACATCAGCGGTCAGGAACGATACCTTATAGCTGGTGGCTTTCTCCAGTTTCTTGAAGGCATACGTTAGTGATTTACCCTCTGCTTTAAACGAAATAACGCCATTTCGCACCTGAGCTTCACTTCTCAAACTGCAAAACGGCGTTAACATCAGTAGCAAAAGCAGTGCTGTCATGCACACAACACGACCTTTCGTATGCACAGATATGCACGAAAGTAGCTGATTGCTAACTGAAACTAAAAGTGATTTTCTATTTCTTATCATAACAAAAAAGGTATTGATTTGTTCCGATTTTATACCTTTTATTCGTAAAACGAAAAAAACGGGTACCCCGAAAAAGTAAAAATTTTCAATCTTTTTTTATTGCAATCAGATAGACATAAAAAGTTCTTGTGTGCAGTTATGCGGAACTCTTTAATAAGAAACGAACGCAAATTGCTTATCGTTTGCGTCGCAATTAATAATCGTTCGCAAGGCGATTCTGCATATATTTGAAAAGCGTCTCGCGCGCACGCGCTATTTTATATATAAGGTGTTGTCTCTCAATTCTGCCTCGAATTCACCTAAAGCGTTAAACATCTTTATGGCTTTTGACAGAGGTTCGCTGCGCAAACAGAAGAAACGCATGCGGGTATTGACGATGTCTTCGTTTTCAATCACTACACCTACGTTATAGCAACGGCCCAAAGAGCGGGCAACATCTGCCAAACGGGCATCGTCAAAATAGAGATATCCATCGCGCCAATACTGATAAGTTTCAGCACTTTCGGCACTTACCTCCAGCCGATTTCCGCTGAGAATGGTCTTTTGTTCGGGCGAAAGTGCTACGGTTTGCTTCGTTTTTGTGTTTGTTACCATTACTTTTCCGTTGATAAGCGTTACCGAATTTGGCTCATCTGCATAGTTTTTCACTGCCAGTTCGGTACCAACGACGCGTGCTTCCAGCTGATTTGCCTTGATGATAAAAGGATGAGCTGCATCGGCTTTCACCTTAAAGTAGGCTTCACCTTGCAGTTCTACGCGACGTTCTTCACCCACAAATCTACTCGGATAGACCAGTCTTGTACCGGCAAAAAGCCAAACTTCTGTTTCGTCTGGCAGCAAAAGATGATAGCTTTTCCCGTCAGGAATGCTCACTGTAAGTCGTTGTGTAGCTGTCCCTTCCGGCAAATTCAAATGTTCATTTATCTGTTTTGCCGTAGCCATTGCGTTAGCATCGGTAGCCGATTGCGCCAATGTTACGCTTCGTCCGCTGGCAGAAGTGAGTGTGATTCCGTCATTATTTGTTGTAGGTTGAAACGCAACATAGCTGCCATCGTCGGCAGATGGCTGAACCGTTGTGAGCGTTTTTATCGAAAAAATCAGCAAAAGCGATGCTGCTATTGCCGCAACCGTGTACATTATATAATGTCTTGTTGCAACAGATTTCTGCTCATGCTTAGCCTGCCATTCACGCCATGCCGCATCCGTATCAACGCCATATCCATGACGTTGCGCCACAGCAGCACTGACATTTGCGTTCTCTCTTGCCAGCGCCACTGCATCAACATCCTGCAATATGCTTGCAAGCTGTTCATCAGTGAGCTCATTCTGTTGGTCGAGCATTGCGATGAGTTGTTCCTGTTTGTCTCCTATATTGTCCATTTTCTTCTGTTTTTAATTCGGTTTGATAGTTGTTTTGTTTACTCGTTTTTAACAAGGTTTAAGTTTTTCTTCATTCATTCGTCTTCATTTTCGCCCGTCATGTTCTCTCTGAAAAAGCGTAAAGCCTTGACGATGTGCTTCTTAACAGCATGAATACTGATGCCCATCTCAGAGGCTACTTCGCCATATTTCTTCTTTTTGAAATAGTGTTCGTCAAGAATTCTGCGTGTTTGTGGCGTGAGATGTTCAATCATTTGCGTCAGGGCATCAATGTGTTCTTCGCGTTGAGCGTAGCTTTCATCGTTGCTTTCTGAGTAAACATGCATGCAAAAGTCAACATAACGTGAATGTGCTGTTTGCCGACGAACATGATCAACACATTTATTATGCACAATGCGAAAGAGGAGATTTATGCCTTGTTTCTCTTCAATATCCTGATATTGTGGCAGAATTGTCTCGAACGCATCAACCACAATGTCGTGGCATACGTCAGTATCACTCACCATTTGCTGTGCGAAATGATGAGCCTTTGGATAGTAAGTCTTGAAAAATTTTTCAAAATCAGTGCCATCCTTACTACGATTCGTATGCCTGACTAACGAAACCAATCTCTGCTTTTTCTTAATTAACGTTGACCTTTTGCCGTATTATCGATAACGACTTCATGCATATCGACTTTTGTTTGCAAAAATAAGAAAATAAAGTCAATATCACAAAACATCCATTATTTTTCTGTAAAATTTTATGTTTAGCGCAAAAAGTTTGCCTGATAAAACCAACAAATCAAAACAGTTTTTGCCAAAGAGTAAGCAGAAATGTACAAAACAAAGTTCCCCTGAAGTTCCAATATAAAAGAAAAAGGAGTTACATCTCATCGTAACTCCTTAGAAATCATTGTGGACCAGACAGGGCTTGAACCTGTGACCTCCAGATTATGAGTCTTTTTGCGGTATATTGCATGCAATATCAAATAATTCTAAATC
>Ga0065709_1006527_pt1 | contig 16422 bp, 11 predicted proteins | sample Hoacrofraction14_2_FD_59096 | JGI IMG/M metagenome (GOLD analysis project Ga0065709, IMG submission 59096) | Hoatzin crop microbial communities from Cojedes, Venezuela, sample from fiber fraction 14 v1 | ecosystem: Host-associated > Birds > Digestive system > Esophagus > Crop | place: Venezuela...
ATAATACTTTATGAAGGCACAGATAAGCAAAACATGGGCAATTCATCCCGGAAGCAAGCAACCGGGGTTTCTTGCCGACAAGGCACTAAAGCAGGTGCTTCTTTCCCAAAATCCCATGCAGGCAAGAAACCTCAAAAGGGCGGCAAGAGAGGCTATTGCAAAGAACCAGAAGAAAGAACGGCCAGACAAAGCACGGTAAAGAGAATCTTTACAAATCTTTGACATAAACGGAGATGGAATTATGAGAGAAAAGAAAGCCGCCTGTCTGTCAGGCCAAATGTGGCTGTATCTGCCGGTGACAGAAAAGATCGTATTCACCGATCTAAAAGACGCCAAACTAAAGAATACGGAAAGCTGGATGACAGATACATCTCGCAAAGATGACGGCTATGAAGACCTTATCTGCCGCTACGACATCCCTTCCCACACAGTCTACTTCGCGTGCGAGAGCGGACAATTCAGACTTGATCCTATTACCGGCGGCTTGTTCTCCGAGTTAAGTGCGCTGAAGGAAATCGAAGGTCTGGAGAGACTTGATACGCATGCCAGGAGCGAGGCGGAAAAAATAAAAACACAAAGGCATGAAGATCCTGACGTGCAGGAGCACGTGATCAACCAAAAGAAACCCATAAAAAAGCCCAAGGCACGCTGAAACGCAGTCTGTCTCACACCGCAAAGGAGCCGATATGTATAATAACCTCTACCGCAACGATAACTACACCCTGTACTTTCAGGGGACTGAAAAAGAAAAGGATCAGGAATATCAGCTGGAGCTTGACCGATTGGAATACGCCAAAGAGATCACCGAAGAAGCGGAGAAGATGAAAGTCTTCCTTTATGCCATCTGTCATCACTATTACAGTGCTGATGAGGGAGGCATGGTCCATGTGAGAACGAAGGTATCCTCGGACGAGCTGGCAAAATACATAGAAACGCAAAAAGAGGTGGAGCCGATGGAAACGGAAGAGACCAGGCAGGCTCGCCTTGAAAAAGAAAAGGAAGAAAAGGAAACCGGCACGATCGTAGCTTCTTCCATTGCCGTGCTGACAGCCGCCATCGCCAAACGCAGGAAGGCTGAAAAGGAAAAGAAGAAAAAGGAAGAACAAAAAAAGTCATCTGTCAAAGTCCTGAAAAAGGACTTTTTCTTTTGAGAGGGGTGCCGCAAATGATCGACACAAGTGGCGTAAAATGGACCGATTCCGATTTCTTCTCGCTCCGTCAAAGACCGGACCCGGACATGACAGCGCAGGTCGTTTTTCTCGGTTCCGCCTTCATGCCCGAAGAGGAATGGAGACTCTATCCGAAACATGAAGAGATCCTGAACCGCTACCTTTCCCTCCGCCTCGTGTTTCAGTCGTCCTGCCTTTCCAAAGAAGAAATGCCCTTTATCGGTTTTCACATCGACCGGGATGAACGTTGCGGTCCGCTTTATATAGAGGGGTCCCTCTTTCTGGACCCTGAGAGTACCGCAGATATCTACCGCTATATGGACCTTCTGGAAGGGAGGCCGGAAAAGAGCGATGAGACATACGATCTTCTTGCCGAGCGCGCACAGGAGGCTGTCGACCTGCCTGCAAGGCTCGTCGTTCAGGGGGTCTCCGTCCCCGACAGCATGGAAGACCTTCAGCCCATGTTTCAGGAAGGATCTGATCGGCTCTGGCAGTTTTTTACGGACCGCTATGCTTCCTGCTTTGACGAGCAGCGACACATCTATGAACTGGAACAGCAAAAAAACAGGGCCAGGCGGCGCGGGGATAACCAGTCTGCTAAAGGACACAGTGTTTGAGCGGTACGTCTGAAGAACCGAAAAAACACCTGTCACAGTCGAAGGGGTTTCTTAAAGGAGCGCAAATGAATATAGAAAACATTCCGGAATCCAACATCTATAAAGACCGTCACAGGCCGGATCCAAACACGGTACCACACGTCATCTTCTTCGGTCACGCTTTCACGGCCGAAGAGGGGTGGAAACTGCACCCGGAACATGAAGACACCTTGAACCGCTATCTTTCCAGCGGCGTTCCGTTCAAGACGACCTGGCTTGTTGGCGAAAAGCAACCCTTTATCGGTTTTTGTGTTGAACGCGATGAACAAAACGGATCGCTTTATATAGAGGGAAATCTCTTCATGGACTATAGGAGAAATCAGGAAATCTACCGCTACATGGATCATCTTGAAGGACGACCACAAAAGAGCAATGAAGCATACGCCATTCTGTCCCGGGGTGTTATAGCTGCCGGCGTCGCGCCCGGAAATCTCGTCATCCAAAGTATCATCAGAAATAATGTCTCCTGTACGGAAGACATCGAGCAGATGTTTCAGGAAATATCTGTTCGGCTCTGGAAACTCTTTATGGACGACTTTTCCCCGTACTTTCATGAGCAGCTGTACCTCTATGAGCTGGAGCAGCAAAACCATAAGGGTAAGCGGCGCGGGGATGTTGAAAGATCCAAAAAGCGTTGATTTGACTTTACCTACCATAAGAGGCGTAAAAAAATCCTGACGTCTCTTATGGTAGGCTTGCCATATCCTCAGATTATTAAGGAGTAACTGTGCCATCATGCCAAGAGAGGCTGTCCGACTTCAATCGTTTAATGATAGCTTTATTTCCAGCGTCTCAAAAGTATATATCTGTCACTGCTGTTTTACCGAAAGGAAAACGACCCAAAACTCAGAAGTTCCAGAACGACCATCCTGATGGATAATCCGTTCTCTAAGATGCACTCAGAGCATCTGGTCAAAACTATGATTCAGATCGCAGGCTGCTGTAATATCAGCCTGTTCTGCACCACAGCTATAGCAAACAAATCGATCCGGACACATTTTCGAATGTAATCTGTCTTGGTGTCCGCCAGACACTGCCCTGGGCCAAAATCCGATGGGCCCTTGTAGAAAAAGGAGAGCGAATACACGAAGCACGCGTCAGCCACCATGCATGCGCTGCGATATTCCTATGAAACAATAAAAGACCCGGAAGATTAAGACCAAAATCTGCAAGAGCGAACAAAGTAAACGTCAGCGCATGTTATTGTTATAGTCAAACAGGTGAACAAAAAAATAATACCAAGCCAAAACATCAGAGAGTAACACGCAAGCATTATCCACAAGGAAAGGAGTATAAAGCTCCTTTCCTTATTTTGTGTGCGAAGCGCATGCTACACTCATCAAGAGCATTTGTGAAATGAAAGGGGGCAAAGATGGATCATTCCAGATACGACATGTATCCGCCGTAATCAAGAGTTCATTCAGACTTTTCGTATAGTCCTACACAAAACTCTTATTTAGGAGGGAGATTATGTTTGTTAAAAAGCTTATCGGTAAAGCAGGCATCACCATCGGAACCACTTTGTTACTTGGTACTCTATGCGCCTTTCCGGCAAACGCACTAACGCTGTCATATAATAAAGACACGGTTCAGGTGGATGCAGGTAAATCACAAACACTTACTGTCAACGCTTCTGACACTGTCGGGGCAGTGTCGTATGACTGGTATTACTATGATGACAATAGTAATAAGGTCAGTGTGGGGAAGAGTTCATCATTTACGTTTACGGCGAATCCTGATACCCCCTGGCAATATCTTTGCAGGGTAGAGGACGAAGAAGATTACGGTAAAGCCCATTTTTATGTTAAAGTGTTTAACAACCTGAAGCTGACATACACGGAAGACGTTGATGTAAAAGCTCTGTCAACCAACACTCTTTCCGTTCAGGTCAGTGCTAATGACAAAACCGGCATCGCGTATAAATGGTGGTATTATGATGATGACTGGAAAGAAATTACGTTGGGAACAAATGCCACATATACCTTCTCTGCTTCTACAACTACGCCAAATAGTATCCACTGTACCGTAACAGACCGCTATGGTAATTATGAAACCGCAAACTTTCATGTCGATATTGAGAACGACTTTGCCGTAACCGAAGAGGTGACCGGAGCGGCTGAGCCTGGTGAAACAATTACCATGAAAGCCGCTGTTTCTGCTGTTGACACAAGTCACGTTCAATATCAGTGGTCAAAGTGGGATAGTGTCAACAGTAAAGAAAAAGACATAACGGGTGCAACCAGTTCTACTTATACTTTTATTGCAGGTGATAAAGGCGATTATTCTTCTTATACCTGTACGGTTACCGATGGATACGACCACACTAAATACGGATACTTCTCTTTCTGGATCTACGATCACGATTATGAGGGCGAGGTCACAAAAGAAGCTACCTGTGCTGAGAACGGCGTAACGACTTACACCTGTAAAAACTGTGGCAAAACGTATACGGAAGCTATTCCAATGCTTAGTCACATCTATGATGGCGGCAAGATTACAAAAGAACCTACATATACTAAAACAGGTGTGTATACCTACACCTGTTCCCGTTGCGGCGACACTAAAATCGAGACTATCCCGATGCTTCAGGTCGGCACGGGAACACAGGTTAAAGTCGGAAGCCTGAAGTATACGGTGGTCAGCACCGGCGCCTCTATTTCCAACCGGAGTGTCTATGTGGTCGGTTCAGTCAAGAAGAAGGCAACGGTCACGAAGGTCGTCATTCCAGATACCGTTAAAATCGGTACGTTAAAGTATCGCGTTGTCGGCATCGACTCTAACGCTTTTAAGAAATTTACCAAGCTCCGCACAGTCGTGATCGGAAAGAACGTCAGGTATATCGGTGAGAAAGCCTTCTATGGCTGCAAGGCGCTGAAAAAGATCACGATCAAGAGCAAGGCGCTCGCCGGTGTCGGAAGATATGCTATCAAGAGCATCAACAAGAAAACCGTCATCAAGGTTCCATCAGCGAAAAAGCGTGCCTACAAAAAGCTTTTTACTAAACAGGCGGGCTTCACATCAACGATGAAGATCAAGTAACGCTGATAAACACAAGGTCAAATACATCCAATACCGCCGCGGGGAGTCATATCCCCGCGGCTTTACTTTTATATCGTATGATTCATCCCTAAAAGGCTAAAGGCGTATCTAAATGTATTGCAAAAACAATACAATAATAATATAATAGACTCAGTTCTAAAAGTTACATAAACCTCAGGCTTTATAATCGCAAGTAGCAAGCGAAGAGCATAGTGAAAGGAAGAGCGAAGTGAAGATATCTGACTTCAACCTGATCGACAACCTGCTCTGTACTTATGGGGAGGATATCCTCGCCATATTGTTAAAAGACCGCACCACCAAAAAGAACATCGTTTGGGCAACGGATGAGTATGAAGAACTGGGTCCCTCCTACGCTCCAGAGCGAGAAATAAAAGTATCGGATATCACAGGGTTCCGCTCCGGCGTTATCAAGCCGCGCATAGTCAAAGCTACGGCGAAACAGCAGGAAAGGACTCAAAAGAGAGCCGAAGTCTTCACACCGACGTGGATCGTCAACAAGATGGTAAACCTGCAGGATGAAGCCTGGTTTGGCTACTCCAACGTTTTCAACACCGAAGGCGAACATATATGGGTCACACGTCAGGAACCAATAAAGCTCCCCTCTGTAAAGGGCAAAACTCCCGCCTGGCAAAAATACGTAGACATGCGAAAGCTGGAAATCACCTGTGGTGAGGCCCCTTTTATCACAAGCCGCTATGATGCCACGACAGGAGAAATGATTCCTTTAAAGTCACGGATCGGCATGCTGGACAGAAAGCTACGCATCGTAACAGAAAACGCCAAAAGCGAAAAGGAATGGATCGCATGGGCTTTCAGGGCCATGGAATCTACTTATGGATATGAGTTTTCCGGCGACAATCTTTTGATTGCCCGCATCAATGTCTTCTTCGCATTTGAAGAACAACTTCGGGCTATGTGGGATCGGTCACTAACAGAAGATGAAGCCCGCAAAGCCGCTCGTATTGTCAGTTGGAACATATGGCAGATGGACGGCATGACAGGGACTATTCCCTTTGGGAAAAGTCCGGAGCCTCGGGATGAATGGCACCAAATGACTATCTACGACTGGTTCGGCATGGAAGAGCCTGAAAAAAGTACGTCAAAAGACATCTTGTGCCGCATCTACGACTGGCGAACCAAAGAGCCCGTAACGTACGCCTCTTTAAAGCAATGATTTCCACAACACAAGCAAAAACAGGAGTATTCCAATGAGTGATTTAATCAAAGCTGTTTATAATCCGGACGTGTTGTTGTGCCTTGCCAACCTGTCAAACGACGAAGTGTTCACGCCACCGGATATCGCCAACCAGATGCTGGATATGCTACCTCAAGAGCTGTTTGAGGACCCCAACACAAAATTTTTAGACCCAGCCTGTAAGTCTGGCGTGTTTCTTCGCGAGATAGCAAAGAGACTAATCAAAGGATTGGAAGATATATATCCTGACCTTCAGGAGCGCATAGACCACATCACGCACGAACAACTATATGGAATCGCCATAACAGAACTCACGAGCCTTTTATCCAGAAGAAGCCTGTATTGCTCGAAGTATCCAAACGGGCCGTTTTCCATCAGCCACTTTGAAGATGTCGAAGGGAATATACGGTTTAAGAGAACACAACACACATGGAGAGACGAAAACTGCGTTTTCTGCGGAGCCTCCAAGACAGCATATGACCGTGGCGATACACTGGAAACGCATGCATATGAGTTTATACATCGGCTAAAACCAGAGGAGATATTTAAAATGAAATTCGACGTGGTGACCTCAAATCCCCCGTACCAGCTCTCAGACGGCGGGGCCGGTCCAAGTGCCGTGCCGCTTTATCATAAATTTGTCGAGCAAGCAAAAAAACTCAACCCCAGATATATTACAATGATTGTCCCCTCCAGATGGTTTGCAGGTGGCCGTGGGCTTGATGAGTTCAGATCGAACATGCTGTCAGATAAGAGAATCCATACACTTGTAGACTTTGAATCCAGTAAGGACTGCTTTACTGGGGTGGATATTGCAGGCGGGATATGTTACTTCTTATGGGATAGGGATAAAACGGGTCCTTGTAATGTTGTGAATATGGTTTCCGGCATGCCTATTTCAGATGTGCGAGACCTAGACGAATTTCCAGTGTTTATAAGATCTAACAAGGCTATTAAAATTTTAAGGAAAGTTCTAACTCAAGAAACAAAGTTCATGGATAGCCATGTTCTATCACAAAAACCATTCGGTTTTAGAACATATGCCAGAGGCGAGTCAAACGCATTTCCTGGTGCCGTACGCCTTTTGAGTAGTAACGGATGGGGATATGTCAAACGCGGTGAGGTTGAGAAAAATGCAGACTTGATAGACAAATACAAGCTTATTGTTGGAAGACTTGTTCCAAGTAATGGGGAATTAGATGTAAAACCCGGTGATGGGTACCGCGTCATTACTAATACAAAAAAATTGTATCCCGGAGAGATAAACACTGAATCATACATTACAATTGGTGTTTTTGATACCGAAGAAGAGTTGGATAATTATAACGTATATATAAAAAGCAAGCTTCCCAGATTTCTTTTAAGACAAGCAGTATCATCAGTGAATATTAACCGAGAAGTTTTCAAGTTCGTTCCTATGCTAGATTTTACAGAGAAATGGGACGATGCCAAGTTGTATAAGCGTTATGGATTAACAGATGATGAGATTGAATATGTTGAACAAACCATTCGTATGCACAAAGAGGATGATGAATAATGCCAGACCTGTTTGATAAATACGCCCACCCGCGCCCGGAGGTGCGCCCGCAGATATACGCCTATCAGGATACGAACCCGATCTATGCGGGGCTGTTGAAGGTGGGCTATACCGACCGGGATATCGACGCCCGTGTCGCCCAGCAATATCCCACGCTCCGTCCGGGTGATAAGAAGCCATACAAGATCGTTCTGCGGGAATCCGCGATGTACTCAGATGGTACGTCCTTCACAGATCACGACCTTCACAAAGTCCTTGCAAGACGCGGCTTTCCGGCTTTAAAGGACAAGGACGGCAAAAAGACAGAGTGGTTTCGCTGCAGCGTAAAAGATGTTCAGGCGGCTATCATCGCTCTGAAAACACACTCAGAGAATCAGCAGGACCGTACCGCCACCTTCGGGATGCGCCCGGAACAGAAGGCTGCGGTAGAAATGACAAAGCACTACTTTACTCAGGAAAAAGCGGCAGGCCGTACTCCGAAGTTTCTATGGAATGCCAAGATGCGTTTCGGAAAGACTTTTGCGTCTTATGAGCTTGCCAAAAGCATGGGCTTTACGCGCGTCCTGATCCTCACCTTTAAGCCGGCTGTTGAGGATGCCTGGGAAACGGATCTGATGACACATGTGGACTTCGACGGATGGCAGTTTTACTCAAGGGCCAGTTCGAAGTACAGTGGCATCACGCCGGACAGACTCGATCAGAAACGTCCCATCGTCTGCTTTGGTTCGTTTCAGGATTATCTCGGCGTGGACAAGGCGGGTGGCATCAAGGCTAAAAATGAGTGGGTACATACGACCAACTGGGACCTTGTCATCTTTGATGAATACCACTTCGGTGCCTGGAGAGAGAATGCCCGGAAGCTGTTTGACATCGAGTCGGAAGACAGTTACGATGCACTGGATATAGAGAAGTATAAGGCTGAGGAAGCTGACAATGCCTATAATGAAACGTTCCTGCCGATCACAACGGATTATTACCTGTTTCTGTCGGGGACACCTTTCCGAAGTCTTAACTCCGGCGAGTTTATCGAAGACCAGATCTTCAGCTGGACGTATTCGGATGAACAGAAAGCCAAGAACGAATGGAAAGGACCGGGTCTGAATCCGTATGCATCGCTTCCAAAGATGGTCATGATGACCTACAAGATTCCGGACGAGATCCAGCGTATCGCCGTCAACAGTGACACGAACCAGTTTGACCTGAATACCTTCTTTCTTGCAAAGTATACCGGAAAGGATGTTCAGGCAGCACAGTTTGAGTTCAAAGACTATATTCAGAAGTGGCTCGACCTTATCCGGGGTGCCTTTGCACCGGCCGCGGCGAATGACCTTAAGATCGCGCGGAACCAAAGGCCGGTCATGCCTTATTCGGACGCCCGGCTTCTTAACATCCTGACGCATACGCTCTGGTTCATGCCGAACGTCGCCTCGTGCTACGCGATGGCAAACCTTCTGGCGGAAAAGCAGAACACCTTTTATCACGACTATAAAGTAAACGTCTGTGCCGGAACGCAGGCCGGTGTCGGACTGGCCGCTCTGGCTCCGATCGAAGCGTCGATGGGAGACCCCTTAAAAACAAAAACGATCACACTTTCCTGTGGGAAACTGACGACCGGCGTGACGATCCGCCCGTGGACAGGCATCTTCATGCTCCGAAACCTGTCCTCGCCCGAGACATACTTTCAGGCGGCTTTCCGCGTACAGTCTCCCTGGACTGTCCCGAAAGACGACGGTACGATGGAGATCATCAAGAAAGAGTGCTACGTCTTTGACTTTGCGATCAACCGGGCATTGACGGAGATCTCCGATTACAGCTGTCGTTTGAACGTCAATGAAGGTAATCCCGAAAAGAAGGTCGGGGAGTTCATCAACTTTCTGCCGGTCATCGCGTATAACGGCTCCACCATGTCCGAGATCAAAGCATCAGAAATCCTGGATCTGGTCCTGTCCGGAACGAGTGCCACGATGCTGGCACGGCGCTGGGAGTCCGCTCTTCTTGTAAACGTCGATAATGAGACACTCGCAAGGCTTCTTGCCAACGAAGAGGCTATGGAAGCGATCATGCGGATCGAAGGCTTCAGAAGTCTTAACGCCGATATCCAGACGATCATCAACCGCTCGTCCGAGATCAAAAAGGCAAAGAAGGAGAAGGGCGAAGATCTGACGCCGAAAGAGAAAAAGGTACTCGACGCAGAGGAAAAGGAGATCAAGTCCAAGCGTAAGCAGATCCAGGAGAAGCTCATCAAGTTTGCGACGAGAATCCCGATCTTCATGTACCTGACAGATTATAGGGAATACAGCTTAAAGGACGTGATCACGCAGTTCGAACCGGGACTGTTTAAGCGTGTGACGGGTCTTGACGTAAAAGACTTTGAGCTTCTTGTCAGCCTGAACGTCTTTAATGAAGCTTTGATGAATGAAGCCGTCTATAAGTTTAAACGCTATGAGGACGCCTCACTGGAATATACCGGTATCTCAAAGCATTCAAAAGACGCACAGGTCGGGCTGTTCTCCGAAGTCATCAGTGCCTTTGACTATGAGGAAATGGCTAAAAAACAGCTCTCTTCGGTCGAAAGCACGGTGCTGGTACAGCCTGAGGTTGGGAAAGAGCCGAAACCGGAAGTGGCACCCAAACCTGTGGTAAAACCTTCGGTGGCAAATCCACCCATGGAAAAGCCACCCGCGGCAAAGCCGCCTGTAATCAAGCCAAAGCCCGTAACCTATCCGGCTGCTCCTGTCATGACTTCAAAGGCCGCTGAAAACATACCAAGCGCAAAAGCACTTGTACAAGGGAAACAGGAAAGCGGCATCGTGGATCTTTTAAAGGTCAGGGTCGGAGAGAAGGTCATCCATGGAAAATTCGGAGAAGGAACGATCACGGCCATGAAGGACGGAAAGATCACGGTGGATTTCGAAGCGGGATCTAAGATCTTCCAGTATCCGCAGAGTTTTGAAAAGGGCTTTTTAAAAGTAAGGTGAAATGTATGGGAAGACCAAAAACAAAGAGCAGTCATCCGATCAGCTTCCGTATCGACCAGGACCTGCATGAAAAACTGGAGCGGTTCTGTGAAGACTCGGGCATGCCAAAGACCACGGCGATCGAACGTTCCCTTACTGCCTTCATAGACAGCTACTATGCGGAAAGGGAAAGATTCAATACGGATACGGTAAAACAGTAGACAAGCAGGGGAGCGCACAATACGCTCCCTTTTGTTGTGTTTTGGCAACCGACCAAAGCGTCAAACACTCAAGAATTACGCCCCGAGGAGCAGGTTTTACCCCTGTCAAGACATCAGTTCATCAGATATCCCACCTATCTGTCTACATTTTCATAAACAAAACCCGAAAAGCGAACAAAGTAAACTCCAAAAAGGTATATCCTTATCCTAACGGAACAGAGCCTTGCGAAAGAATGCCCCTCGGGCGCTTCGGCATGGCACCTGAACGGCCTGAAGACTGCGACTGGCAGTGCGGGCCGTTTTCTTTTCCCGTTTTCACCCGCAACACGCCTGATGAAAATCATCCGGATCTTTTTCCGGTTCATCATACACAACAGCAAGGTAAAACTTTGAAGGAAGGCGGCGTCTTTCTTCAAGCCATAGATCACATAAAGGAGGAACACATGACTAACAAGCCAAAACGTGTACTCGCGTTTGCTCTTGCCGCGTCGCTGATCGCGACAAGCTCTCCGGTAAGTGCGGACAGCTATGCGGACAGAGAGAGCATAGACGCGGAGATCACAAGCGGCGCCGATGTGTCTGTATCCGGCGGATCTTCTGCTGAAAGCGGAAGTACTCAGAGCGATACAGATGAGCGGGCAGGCGCAGGAAACACGTCGGAGGCCGGGCAGAATACAACTACGACCGCTTCAGACGCCCCTGTAACCTATTCAGGAGATGCCAATGAAGGTGTCAACGTTGACACCTTCGACAGTACCCCGGATAGCGGCAGCTATGATAATGTTACCGTCACAAACGGCGACAGTGCAAGCCGCACGGAGGTCGATGTCACCTATGACACAGGGGCTGCGGTCGGCAATACCGATGTGTACAACTCAGGTGCGGTAGACCAGAGCTATTATCAGCTTCCGGCTGAAACGACCGCACCGGAGTCAGAGACGGTCGAAGCGACCGTTGACCACCTGAGTGCCGAGAGCGGCATCTACAGTGCGGTCTATACCAGAAAAAACACTCTTTTCCCGGACAGCGACTCGCTGACGCTCTCCACGCTTGACGAGATCCTGGGCGGCATCGACGAGACAGGGGATACGCTTGCCTCTTATCGTGAAGCCTACCAGTCCGCTCTGGCACAGAGTGCGTATGAAAAAGAAGCAGAAAAGACCGACACATTTCCAAGTAACTGGCGGGAAAACTTCCTGAGCAGCATTACCTGGTCACAGTATCTGGTCCTTCATCACTATGATAAGTCCTATACGGAGGACCTGCTTGCGGGTGATGTCACGCTGACGATTGAGGACGCCCTTCTTTCATCCATGATCTATGAGGGTGAGAGAGAAGTGATCGTTGCCTTCTACGACAGCGATGGAAACTGTGAGATCCTGGAAGAAGCCAGCATCTTTGCTTATCCGGAGCAAAACATCATCAGCATTCGTATTGAAGATGCCGACATGGGCATGTATGGCCTTTTCACGCTGGAGGCAGATGATGAAGAGGCAGCATCCACTGATCAGGAAGGCACTGCACAAGACGGAGCCGACACCTCTACCGGTGTCACTGACGGCACATCTATCCAGACGCCCGATACTTCTGTCCAAAGCAGCGGTACGGACGCCTCTTCCGACCTGTTTGCAGGCGATGACTGGATCATCGACGACGGCACCGGCACGAACACCGGAGATACGCAGGAGCTTACGCCCATCGTGATCGACATCCCGATGGAGAGTGAGACCGAGCGCCTGAGTGAGATCTCGATCACGGGAGAGATAGCTACAGAAACATCTCCTGCAACAGAAGAATCTGCTTTGGCAGAAATAGACCAGTCTGGCGCAGACCAGTCTGAAACAGGCCAGCCTGAGACAGGCCTGCCTGAAGCCGATCAACCGGTAATCACTCAAACAGACGTATCTTACCCGGGTGCAGAAAGCGAGACAGAGCGCGGCAATATCGGCGCGGCGACTGACGGTCTTTTAGCACCGGAAGAAACCACCGTGACTGAAACGCTTCCCGCTCAGACCGAAACAAGAGAGTCTGCGGAGACTGTTCTTGAAACGGAAGCCACGATCATGATCGAGCCTACGGCAGAGAGCGAGTCCCTTTCCGAGATCCGTATTGAGATCCCGGAGAGCGAAACAGCCGGTGAGACAGGTACGCCAGAAACGGACCTGTCCGGAGCAGACTTGTCTGAAACAGACCTGTCTGCAGGCCCATCAGAGACTGACCTGTCAGAAACCGACCAGTCGGAGGCCGACCAGCCGGAGACCGACCAGCCGGAGACCGAAGAGCCTGTTTCTGAAACAGCCGCAAAGCCGGATACCGGTGCGGAAACTCTTCCGGGCGAGATCATCGAGGTCGTCCTTCCCGAAGAGAGCGAGACTCTTTCCGAGACAGGCAGTGAAACCACTGCGCCGGAAACCGAAGAGCTTACCGAGACCTCTACCGAGATGAGCGAGCTTTCCATGGAGACAGCGCCCGAGGCCACTTCGGAAGATATGTCCGAAACAACAGACAGTGTTTCCGAAAGCGAGAGCTTTGAAGCTATTTCCGAGACTGTTTCTGAGATCTCTTCTGAAGAGACTTCTGTCACAGAGACCGACATCGCGGAAACCTCTCTTGCTGAGATGGAAAACACCACCGAAGGTGAAAGTGAGAATCTCGAAGAGATGACAGAGGGCGAGAGTGAAAACCTTGAGCCTGTTTCTGAATCCGAAACGGAAAGCAGCAGTGAAGCTGTCAGTGAAACTGTCAGCGAAACCGCCACAGATTCCGTTTCCGAGGCTGCAACGGAAATCTTTGAACGCGAAACAGAAGACGCCACAGAAGATGTGACTGAGAATGAAAGTGAAAACCTCGAACCTGAAACGGAAGGTGAGAGTGAAAACCTTGAGGAAATGACAGAAGGCGAGAGCGAGAATCTCGAAGACGCCACAGAAGCGGAAAGTGAGAACCTTGAGGCTGAGACAGAAAACGAGAGTGAGAACGTCGAAGTCGATCTGTCCGAGATGCCGTTCCTTCGCAGCGTCCTCTCTGACGGCGTTCTGATCACCGTTGCGGCGGAAGAAGGCGTCTTCCCGGAGAACGCTACCCTGTCGGTCACCCCGATCGAAGGCGAGAGTGACCATACGGATGAAACAAAGAAGGTCGCCGTATCCTATACCTTTGACATCAAGATTCTGGATGAAGACGGCAATGAGATCGAGCCGGATAACAGCAAAGGAAAGGTCTATGTCGCCTTTGCGTCAAAGGAAGTTACTAATGAGAACCTGACGGGGGCTATCTATCATCAGAAAGATGACGGAAACGAGGATGCCCTGAACGCACAGTCTGTTCCGACCGAAGATCTTGTCCGGAATGAGTCCGGCAGCGAGACCGACATCGAAACCGCTGTTACACCCTCAGATGAAGAGACCGAGCGTCAGAGTGATGACAGTGCCGAGATCGTTTCGGAAGAGACAAGAGAGGAAGCACTGGTTGTCAGCGAAGATGAAGAGGTGCAGGAAAGTGCTTCGGAAGGCACCGCTGAAAACGACGAAACCTCATCTGATGATGATTCCCTGACCCTGGCTCATTCCGTCAAAAACGCGGGTCGAAACGCCCTGACGCTTGACATTGAAGACGCGTCGGAAGTGATCCCGTCCATGAGCCTTGTTGCTCTGACAGACGGATTCTCCCGCTATACGGTCGAGTTTACCTATGACCTGAAAACCTATGTCTTAGAGGGTGATGAGAGCGTTTCCCTGAAAGAAGTGCTGGCAGAGCTTGGCTTTATCTTTACGGAGGAGAGCACCATCACGGATGTGCAGGGCAGCAATGACGAGCTGTTCGCAGTCCTTGAAGAAAATGGCGAGATCACCATTACGGCCCTTCAGGCGTTTACCTCTACCGAATCCCTGACCTTTACGCTGGACGGCATCACGTATGAGCTTGTCGTCACGGATGACATCAAGAACGACATGCACTCTATCGACATCTTTGTCAACCAGATGGCCGGTGGTGCGGAGCAGAACGACCTGGGGCACTGGGTCTGGACACCGACGAGCATCGCGGACGGACACGAGTTCATCTTCCGCGTAAACTACTCCATTTCCGGTGATTATGAACTGGATCCGGGAGCGATCGAGATCCGCATCCCGAAGTCGATCCTTCGAAACCGCAATAAAGAGCTTTCCGACTATTATGAGATGTCCATCCCGCACAAGGATGACTACGACGGTTCAACCACGCTTGCCTATTATGAGGACGGCGATGAGCTTGTCATCTACAACCCGGAGGAAGTGGCATCCGGTATCAACGGCTACTTTGAGGTCGCGTATGTCACAAAGGAAAAGACCTACTATTATCGCGACTATGACAGAGACCATCCGGAAGATTCTGCCTCTGACCCGTTCACAGCGACCATCAAGGTGACGAACGATCAGGGCACGATCTCCGCGGACAGCGATAAAACGGTCGTTTACATCGACACGCACGCGCGCATCCAGTCAACGTCGAAGAAGTATCCGTCCATCATCCGCACATGGAACAGTGAGTGGGGCGATGCTCCGGATGACGCCGGTCAGTATTATTACCTGGTCTGGCAGATCGTCACATACATCGAGGATGACCCGACGCAGCCGTATAACTTCTCGATCAAGGATGTCATCACCGACCTGACACAGGCAGAAGACGGCACGCTTGACCACGACGGCGTTGCGGCAGGCGAGTACGAGCTTATCAAGATCAAGATGAGCGGCGGAAGCTACCATGACTACGACGAAAATGACGCGTCCACCTATACGCAGTATAACCTTACCTCTGACGGGTACCGCTATGACTACGTGCTGACACGGCATGCGATCGACACTTACGGCAAGATCTCCTATACGCTGAAAAACACCGAGACCGCCACAGTCGACCCGATTGATCAGGTCGATGAGGATACCTATAAGACAGCTCCGGCCCGGTTCCACTGGGATAACAGCTTCTACATCCCGACCGGTCACTTCTACGCTAGGAAGTACGGCAACAACAACTGGTATTCCCGCTTCTATCATTACTGGGACTACGCTTCCTATGAGCTTGAAGAGTTCCAGAAAAATAAGATCGAAGAGCTTACCGGCTTTGCATACTGGACCGAGACATACGGCTATCCGTATCCGTGGACAGTGAAGAGTCCGGGTGATTCGAGCAACTGGGAAGACTATGGTTATAACACCGTCATCTTTGATTCGTGGGATGATAACCTTGTTTTAGAGAGTGGCGATGAGCTTACCAACAATGATTACTACATGTCCTCGATCGACTTTGATGTCTATGCACAGGACGCAGAGTATGATGACTTCTATCAGAAGTTCCAGACAACGAGTGTCACGTATACCGACGATGAGGTCGTAACCTTCTACGGGAAATTTGCGACGGAAGAGAATCCGAGCGGTGAGGAAATACTTACCTCGTTTGACGGAAGTGCCTACTTCTCGACAGCCTCCTTCTCGTCCGACAACCTGGATAACCTCGTCTACGATGAGGACAAGAAGGTCTATAAGTGGTCCGAGTCTGACGGCAGTAAAGCCTACACCGTGCAGGATAACGGCGACGGGACGTATACCAAGATCACCTGGATCCGTCTGGCGAACTTCCATCCGGCAACGGAG
>Ga0065709_1006165_pt1 | contig 16421 bp, 14 predicted proteins | sample Hoacrofraction14_2_FD_59096 | JGI IMG/M metagenome (GOLD analysis project Ga0065709, IMG submission 59096) | Hoatzin crop microbial communities from Cojedes, Venezuela, sample from fiber fraction 14 v1 | ecosystem: Host-associated > Birds > Digestive system > Esophagus > Crop | place: Venezuela...
CGAAAAATATTTTTAAAGTAAGCGAAAACTGCGGTGAAAATTGCGCGGATTTTCCATTTTGTTCCCAAAGACAGTTGCCTATAATGCCGTTATGAACTCACAGACGTGCGCATTGACAGCGGAGGCGGCAGATGATGAAGAGAGCGGAGACGGGAAAGAACATGACCGGGAATATTCTCACCGGGAAGATCCGGATGATCGCTCTTCTGGCGGCCCTGCTGGTGAGCCTGCTTGTTTCCGTGACGGCCTTCGCCGGCACGGCATCGGAGACCATTAATCTGAAGGAAGGCGCGAAGACCTCGATGACGGTCAGCGGCGCGGGCAGCGGCTGGAAGGCGGTCAGCGACAACAAGTCGGTCGTGCGTGTGAGCAAGTCCGGCAGCACCATCACCCTGAAGGCAGTCAACTGCGGCACCGCGAACGTGAACATTAAGAAGAACGGCCGCGTGCTGGCTTCCTATGAAGTGAATGTCACGAGCAGGAGCGGTATGGCAGCGTCCCTGCTTAAGTCGAAGGCCGGCTATGTGATCACGACGGCTTCCGGCACGAAGACCGTGAAGGGCAGCTTTGATGAGGATTTTGCGGAGGAGATCCGCCGCGAAGTGAACGAGTACCGCGAGAGCTGCGGGCTGGACGCGCTCGGCCGTGACAAGAACCTGGCTGAGACGGCGATGATCCGCGCCGCCGAGATCTCGGTCCTGTTCGAGCACACCCGTCCGGACGGCACGCCGTTCTACAGCATCTATACGCATCACATCCATGAGAACCTGGCCTGCCGTTTCAGCAGTGCGACCTCGCTTGTCAGGGCGTGGCAGGGTTCCGCCAGCCATCAGGCCAATCTGCAGAGCACGAAGGCCACGACGCTGGAGATCGGCGTCTTCCGCAAGGCGAACGGCGACGGCACCTACACGAACTACATCGCGCTGGCGATGGGCAACTGATGCGTGCGCTTATTGCAGCCGGTACATTAATTACAGCCATGAATCCGAAGATCCAGAGCAGTCGGCCCGGCGCCGGCTGCTTTTTTTGCCGTGCTTTGTAACTGTTCAGGACAGCCCGAAGCACTTGCTGCTGTATACGCTTACGCACGGACCGGGTGCCGCAAAAAACTTTTTGTCGGCCGGGAGCGGCGGCCGGCTGCGCGCAGCGGCGGAAGCTGCTGAAAGCGCGGCAGACCGGACGGGCAAATTGTGTCTGGTTTGAGTGGACAAACGGCGCGGTTTCATTCTATAATAGCAGAAAGCTTATAGAAACAAGTTGCCTGCCGGCGGGGGTTATGCAGTGACCGCGGGACAGGGAACTGCAGACAGCGCCTTGTTACAGGCTGCTTGCCGGTGAGGTTTATGCAGCTGTATGCAGGACGGGAAGCGGAATCGGAAGCGGAATCAGAAGCGGATTCAGAAGCGGATTCTGAAGCGGAATCAGAAGCGGATTCAGAAGCGGAATCGGAAGCGGAATCAGAAGCGGATTCTGAAACGGAATCGGGAGTGCGGGTATGGTCGATTATACGGAAGGGTCGGGGCGTCAGTATCATATCGCGACGGCGCCCGGCGAGGTCGGCCGGTATGTGATCCTGCCGGGCGATCCGAAGCGGTGTGCGAAGATCGCTGCGTATCTGGAGGATGCCAGGCAGGTGGCGGATAACCGGGAGTTTGTGACATTTACGGGGAGCCTGGACGGGGAGATGGTCAGTGTGACGTCGACCGGGATCGGCGGGCCGTCGGCGGCGATCGCGATGGAGGAGCTTCACCGGTGCGGGGCGGATACGTTCGTGCGCATCGGGACCTGCGGCGGGATGCAGCCTGAGGTCGAGGGCGGCGATCTGGTCATCGCGACCGGGGCCATCCGCGCCGAGGGGACCAGCCGGGAGTACGCGCCGATCGAATATCCGGCGGTGGCGGACTTTGAGGTGGTCACCGCGCTGCGCGAGGCGGCTGCGGCGCTCGGGTACCGGGCGCATACGGGCGTGGTGCAGTGCAAGGATTCGTTCTACGGGCAGCATGAGCCGGAGGTCAAGCCGGTGAGCTACGAATTGCTGAACCGCTGGGAGGCCTGGCTGCGCTGCGGGTGTCTGGCTTCGGAGATGGAGTCGGCGGCGATGTTTATCGTCGGGAGCTGCCTCAGGGCGCGCGTCGGCTCGGTCTTTCTCGCGATCGCGAATCAGGAGCGGGAGAAGGCGGGGCTGCCGAACCGGCAGGTCCATGACACGGACGGCGCGATCCGTACGGCGGTCGAGGCGGTCAGGCTGTTGATCGAGGCGGACCGGAAGAAGGCAGGAAAATAATCAGTAACTGTTCAGGACAGCCCGAAGCACTGGCTGCTGAGGGCGTACCAATGCTGAGGGCGTACCGATAAAGTATATTTGGCAGCATCGGACGAATCTGAATGCGAAGCTTCGTCCGGTGCGTAACTGCTGCGCGAAGCGTTCTGAACAGTTACAATAATCAATCATGAATTAGCGGGGCGGCCGGCGGCGTGGCCGGGGTTGGATGTGCGTCGGATGCGCGGCGGGACGGCTCTCTAAGATATAAATTTCCTCACCGGATGGTCCGGGAGGCATTCAGCTTTGCTTACCGGATGGTCCGGGAGGCATTCAGACAGGAGGAGATGCACTATGAACAAGAAGGTTTTGGCAGCGATGATGACCGCGGCACTGGCCGGCGCGATGGCGGTGACGGCTCTGGCTGAGGATCCGGCGGATATCAAGGTCGGTATCGTCACGGATGTCGGCGGCGTGAATGACGGCTCCTTCAACCAGTCGGCCTGGGAAGGCCTCAGCCGCGCGGGCGAAGAGCTCGGGATCACGGCGAAGTATCTGGAGTCTGCGACGGATGCGGACTATGCGCCGAATATCGAGACATTTGTCGATGAAGACTATGACCTGATCATCTGCATCGGCTACATGCTGGCGGACGCGCTGCGCGAGCAGGCTGAGATGTATCCGGATGTCAGCTTCGCGATCGTCGATGATTCGTCCCTGTCCGATCTGGACAATGTGACCTGCCTGATGTTCGAGCAGTCCCAGGCTTCCTACCTGGTCGGCTATGCGGCCGGCAAGACGACCGAGACGAATGTCGTCGGCTTCGTCCTGGGTATGGCGACCGAGACCATGCATGAGTTCGGCTACGGCTATGTGGCGGGCGTGCTGGATGCCAATCCGGATGCGACGGTCCTGCAGCAGAATGCGAACAGCTTCGCGGATACCGCGGGCGGCAAGAGCGCTGCGACGAACATGATCTCCCAGAACGCGGACGTGATCTTCCACGCGGCGGGCGGCACGGGACTCGGCGTCATCGAGGCCTGCAAGGAAGCCGGCATCTGGGCGATCGGTGTTGACTCTGACCAGAGCACCCTGGCTCCGGAGAACATGCTGACCTCGGCGCTGAAGAGAGTCGACAACGCGGTGTACGATGCTGCGAAGGCCGAGCTGGAAGGCACCCTGGAAGCGGGCGTGATCACCTATTCGCTGGACGGCGCGGGCGTCGACTGCGTGACGGGCGAGACCAGCAACCTGAGCGAGGAGCTCAAGGCTGAGATCGAGGAAGTCAAGGAAGCGATCATCGCCGGCGATACGGTTGTTCCGAAGACGAAGGAAGACTTCGAAGCGAAGTACGGTGATGTGTACGAGCTGGACGACTGATCTGCGGCAGACGGCGATGTAAATGCGCCGGATGGCGGATCTGCGGCAGACGGCGATGTAAATGCGCCGTATGGCGGATCTGCGCAGACGGTGCGCTGCGGTGAGTAACCGCGGCGCCGGTGGCAGAAACTGTAAGGAAGGGGCGGCAGGGCCGATGGCCGGCGGCTCCTTCTTTTACGGAGCAGGCGGCAGGGCTGAGGGCGAAATCTTTCGGGGATTTTGCACTGAGCCCCGCCGCGTGAGGACGGCAGAGAAAATAATAGGGTGGACCTGTGCGACACGGTGCATGCCTGAGCCCCGCCGCGTGAGGACGGCAGAGAAAGCCGGGAAGCACACCGACAGAACCGGGAAGGTGCCTGGCAGACAAACCGGGAAAAGTTCCGCTACAGTTGTTATGACAGCCCGCGAAGGTGCGGGCAGGGAGGCAGTGAGAGACAGATGAGAGACATCACGATGGAGCGGGTGAATGAGACCCGCGCGAAAATGCTGGAAACCGTCAAGAGCCCGACGCTCACGCACGAGCAGAAGGTCGCCGCGATGGCGAACCACGCCGACAGCCTGCTGGAGGTGCTCGACGAGGTCGAGGGGCTTGACGAGCTGCTGAACGTTCCGGACGGACAGCAGTGCATCAACGACCTGTATGAGGGCCACGCGCCGCTCCGGCCGCGCTACATTATTCCGGACTACGGCAAGCTGATGAAGGAAGGCTGCGCCTACCTGCAGCTCGATCCGCCGAAGGATCTGCCCGAGGCGGTGAACACGCTGCTGATCTTCTACCGCCACGTGCCGAGCGTGACGAACTTCCCGGTCTACGTGGGCGCGCTCGACGAGCTGCTCGATCCGTTCCTGGACGGTGTGAGCGACGAGGAAGCGCGGAAGATCCTGAAGCTGTTCATGCTGAACATGGACCGCACGATCCTGGATTCCTTCTCGCACGCGAACATCGGACCGCGCCCGACGCGCGCCGGCCGGCTGATCCTCGAGACCGAGCGCGAATTCAACCACGCGGTCCCCAACCTGACGATGAAGTGGGATCCCGAGCTGACGACGGACGAGTTCACGCTCGAGTGCGTGAAGACCGCGCTGCACTGCGCGAAGCCGTCCTTCGCCAACCACCGCATGTTCGTCGGCGAGCTCGGCGAGGACTACGTGATCGCGAGCTGCTACAACGGCCTCAAGTACGGCGGCGGCTCCTACACGCTGAGCCGTCTGATGCTCGGCGAGATCGCAAATCGCGCAAAGAATTCAGAAGACTTTAAGACGCGCGTCCTGCCGCACGTGATGGACGTGATGGCGCGCTACATGGACGCGCGCATCCGCTTCGAGGTGGAGGAGAGCGGCTTCTTCGAGAACAACTTCCTCGCGAAGGAGGGCTTCATCCACCGCGACCGCTTCACGGCGATGTTCGGTCTGGTCGGCCTGGCCGAGTGTGTGAACACGCTGATGGAGAAGGACGGCAGAACCGGGCGCTACGGCCACGACGAGGCGGCCGACGCGCTGGGCGTGGAGATCATGGAGCAGATCCGCGCCTTCAACGAGAGCCACACGAACCCCTACTGCGAGGTGACCGGCGGACATTTCCTGCTGCACGCGCAGGTGGGCATCGCGCAGGACCAGGGCGTGAGCCCGGGCACGCGCATCCCGATCGGCGAGGAGCCGGAGGAGCTGCTGGATCATCTGCGCCACTGCGCGCTGTTCCACAAGTATTTCCCGTCCGGGACCGGCGACATCTTCCCGATCGACACGACGGCGCACCGCAATCCGGAATTCCTGCTGGACATCATCCGCGGCGCCTTCGCGGAGGACCTGCGCTACCTCTCCTTCTACGCCGCCGACAGCGACGTGATCCGCATCACAGGGTACCTGGTCAAGCGCTCCGAGATCGAGAAACTCGAGAAGGGTGAAAATGTCATTCACGACACCACGGCCCTGGGCATGGGTGCCAAGCACAACGGCCACATCCTGGAGAGGAAGGTGCGATGACGTTCGAGACGCCTGCGGCGGCGGCCGCCGCCGGACAGACAGTGGGAGATATCGAGAATCCGTCCGCAGCGGCGGAGAATCCGGCAGAGATTTCAGCCGCAGCAGAGATAAAAAAATCAGCTGCGGCAGGTATAAAGAATCCGGCGGCGGGATCGGTCGCCGTGCAGGATTATGAAATCGTCCCGGTCAATAAGATCATCTCGTTCAGCGCAGTCGACGGGCCGGGGAACCGGACGTCGGTGTTTCTGCAGGGCTGCAACTTTAACTGCCGCTACTGCCACAACCCGGAGACGCGGGCGCTGTGCATCGCGTGCGGCGACTGCGTGCCGCTCTGTCCGGCCGGGGCGCTGACGCTGGAGGAGGATACCGGGACTCCGGTCACGGAATCGGGTGATCTCCGGGCAGCGTCAGCGCCGGCGCCGGAGGAGGATACCGGGGCTCCGGTCACGGAATCGGGTGATCTCCGGGCATCGTCAGCGCCGGCGCCGGAGGAGAACGAGCCGGAGCGGCCGGGGCAGCAAAGACGGCGGGTGCACTTTGACCCGGCTAAGTGTGTGGCGTGCGATACCTGCATCCGCACGTGCCGGCATGACGCGAGTCCCCGGATCCGGTGGATGGACGCGCCGGCGGTCATGGCGCAGATCCGGCGGAGCATGCCGTATATCCGCGGCGTGACGGTCTCGGGCGGCGAGTGCACGGCGCACCCGCGCTTTCTGAGAGAACTGTTCACGCTGTGCCGTGAGGCGGGGCTGACGACACTGATCGACAGCAACGGGACACTGGCATTTGCGGGGGAAGAGGAGCTGATGGCGGTGACGGACGGGGTCATGCTGGATGTCAAGGCCTTCGGCGCGGAGGACCACCGGACGGTGACGGGGCAGGACAACCGGCAGGTGCTGGAGAACGCGGTGTTCCTCGCGCGGGCGGGGAAGCTGACAGAGGTGCGGACTGTGGTGGTGCCGGAGCTGTTCGATGTGCGGGAGAGTGTGCGGCGGACGGCGGCGCTGCTCGCGCCGTACCTTACGGTCGCGCCGATCCGCTACAAGATCATCGCGTACCGCCCGATGGGCGTGCGGGAGGCCTACTCACACTATCAGGTGCCCGGGGCCGCGCTCCTGAATGAGCTCGCGGACATTGCGCGGGCCGAGGGGCTGAAGGAAATCGTGATCACGTAACATACGGAGGAACGAAGTATGAACGGAAGCAACGCGGACATGAGCAAGGTGGTCATCGAGATGAAGGACATCGTCAAGAAGTTCGGTGACTTCACGGCCAACGACCACATCCACCTCACCCTGCACAAGGGCGAGGTCCTGGCGGTCCTCGGCGAGAACGGGGCGGGGAAGAGTACCCTCATGAACATGCTCTACGGGATGTATCAGCCGACCAGCGGGACGATCGAGGTGAACGGACAGCCGGTCGTGATGAACAACCCGAGCAAGGCAATCGAGCTGGGGATCGGCATGGTGCATCAGCACTTCATGCTGGTGCAGCCCTTCACGGTCACGGAAAACATCGTGCTCGGCGCCGAGCCGACGAAGGGCCTGCGCCTCGATCTGTCCTCGGCCCGCACGAAGATCGTGGAGCTGTCGGAGAAGTATAATCTGAAAGTCGATCCGGATGCGAAGATCGAAGACATTTCCGTGGGGATGCAGCAGCGCGTGGAGATCCTGAAGGTCCTCTACCGCGGGGCGCAGATCCTGATCCTCGATGAGCCGACGGCGTCGCTGACACCGCAGGAGATCACCGAGCTGATGGAGATCATCCGCAACCTGACCGCGGACGGCAAGTCGGTGATCATCATCACGCACAAGCTCAAGGAGATCAAGGCCTGCGCGGATCACTGCACGATCATCCGGCGCGGCAAGTACATCGACACCGTGAACGTGGCCGAGTGCGACGAGAACGACCTGGCCGCGATGATGGTGGGCCGCGAGGTCTCCTTCACGGTGGACAAGCAGGAGCAGGAGCCGGGCGAGGTGGTGCTCGAGGTGAAGGATCTCTTCGCGAAGGATTACCGCGGGATCGAGATCCTGAACGGCCTGAGCCTCACGGTGCGGCGCGGCGAGATCGTCGGCATCGCCGGCGTCGACGGCAACGGGCAGACGGAGCTCGTCGAGATCCTGACCGGCCTCAAGAAGGGCGAGTCCGGACAGGTGCTGATGCACGGCAGGGACCTGTTCAACGAGACGCCGCGGCATGACTTCGAGGCGGGCATCACGAGTATCCCGGAGGACCGGCAGAAGCACGGCCTGGTGCTCGATTTCAGCGTCGCGGAGAACCTGATCCTGCAGAACTACGGCAAGAACCCGTTCTCGAAGGGCGGCGTGCTGCAGAAGAATTCCATCCTCAGCCACGCGACGGAGCTCATCGGGCAGTTCGATATCCGCCCGGTCGATTCGGAGCTCAAGCTCGCCGGGACGCTGTCGGGCGGCAACCAGCAGAAGGTCATCATCGCGCGCGAGATGACGAACGATTCCGACCTGCTGATCGCGGTCAACCCGACCCGCGGCCTCGACGTGGGCGCGATCGAATCCGTGCACCGCTACCTGGTGAACCAGCGCAACAAGTACAAGGCCGTCCTGCTGGTGAGCTTTGAGCTCGACGAGATCATGGACCTGTCCGACCGCATCGACGTCATCTTCGACGGGCGGATCGTGGGCAGCGTGCCCGGCAAGGGAGCGGATGAGAAGGAACTCGGATTCATGATGGCAGGAGGTACGAAGGATGAATAAGCGCAGTATCCTGGAGCAAAACTGGTTTTATGTGTTTCTGTCCATCCTGATCGGGTTCGTGGTCGGCGCCCTGCTGCTGCTGGTGGCCGGCATCAATCCGGGGATGGCGTACGCGAAGCTCGCGGAGGGCATCTTCGGCAAGACCAAGTACATCGCCTGGTCGATCGTCTATGCCAGCCCGCTGATCCTGACGGGTCTGTCGGTCGCCTTCGCGTTCAAGACCGGCATGTTCAACATCGGCGCCGAGGGCCAGTTCGTGGTCGGCTCCCTCGCGGCGTGCGTGGTCGGTATCCTGGTCGATATCCCGGCGGTCCCGCATGTGCTGCTGTGCATGCTCGCGGCGGCCGCGGCCGGCGCCCTGTGGGGCCTGATCGTCGGTTTCCTCAAGATCTGGAAGGGCCTGCATGAGGTCCTGTCCTACATCATGTTCAACTGGATCGCCTTCTACCTGTCCAACTACGTGGTCAACCTGAAGGTCATCCACAAGGAGGGCGGCGGCGAGGCGACCAAGGACATCCTCGACAGCGCGCGGATCCTCCTGCCGAAGGCGGTGATCACCTGGACGAAGTGCTCGTCCGCGAACTGGGGCATCCTGCTCGCGGTCATCTGCGCGGTGATCATCTGGTTCATCATCAACAAGACGACGCTCGGCTATCAGCTGCGCGCGGTCGGCTACTCGAAGACGAGCGCCGAGTACGCGGGGATCAGCACGAACCGGATCTATCTGCTCGCGACGGCCATCTCCGGCGGTCTGGCGGGCCTGGGCGGGGCGGTGCAGATCCTCGGCATGTCGGGGCGTATCCCGCAGTTTGCCAGCCAGGAGATGTACGGCTTCCAGGGGCTGACGGTGGCGCTGATCGCCTCCTCGAGCCCGATCGGCTGCATCTTCGCGGGGCTGTTCTACGGCGCCATGAAGTACGGCGGGACCAAGCTGAGTCTGGTCAACGCGCCGTCGGAGATCGTGGATATCATCATGGGTACGGTGATCTTCTTCATTGCCATTTCCCATGTGTTCAAGGTGCTCGCGCTCAAGAGAAAGAAGGAGGTTTGATGATGGATAATCTGGTCAGGTATCTCGGGCTTCTGATCAATGCGATGCTGATCTCCACGCCGCCGCTGCTGCTCGCGGCGCTGGGCTCGTGCTTCTCGGAGCGCTGCGGCGTGGTCAATGTCGGCATCGAGGGCATGATGACGATCGGCGCCTTCGTCGGCGCGGTCGCCGCGTACTTCTCCGGAAATGGCTGGATCGGCTTTCTCTGCGGCGGTCTCGCCGGCGCAGTCTTCGGCCTCCTGCACGCGATCGCCAGCGTCTCGTTCGCGGCGGACCAGACGATCTCGGGCACGGCGATCAACTTCATCGCGCCGGGCCTCGCGGTCTTCCTCTGCAAGGCGATGTTTGACAACTCGTCGGATTCGCCGGCGCTCGACATCTCGGCGAAGCTGCCGAAGATGTTTGACGGCTGGTTCCCGGCGGGCTCGTTCCGCTACAATGTGCTGTCGACCTACTCGGCGGCCTGGCTCAGCTTCCTGCTGGTGGCGGTCATCTGGTTTGTGTTCTACAAGACGCGTTTCGGCATGCGGCTGCGCGCGGTCGGCGAGCACCCGGAGGCCTGCGAGACGCTGGGCATCAATGTCTACCGGATCCGCTATATCTGCGTGATCCTGTCGGGCTTTCTGTCGGGCCTCGGCGGCGCGTTCGTCACGCTGGCCACGGTGTCGCAGTTCAGGCCGAGTGTGATCGTCGGACAGGGCTTCATCGCGATCGCGGCGGTCATCTTCGGCAAGTTTGACCCGAAGGGCGCGTTCTTCGGCTGCCTGCTGTTCGGGTTCTGCAACGGGATCAAGTCGCTGCTGGGCGCCTCGAACCTGGTGTCGCCGCACCTGATCTCGATGATCCCGTATGTGGTCACGATCCTGGCGCTGATCCTGTTTGTCGGCAGCGCGCGGGTGCCGGCGGCGAACGGGAAGCCGTTTGTGCGGGCGAAGTGAGATTTTCCGGGTGAAATATTATGGAACTGACTGAGGAGATGTGCGCGAAGCTCTGCGCGCGCGCACTGGAAATGAGAAAATATTCGTACGTCCCCTACTCGAACTTCCGGGTGGGGGCGGCGCTGCTCTCCGCGGGCGGGCAGGTGTATGCCGGGTGCAACATCGAGAATGCGGCCTATACGCCGAGCGTGTGCGCGGAGCGCACGGCCTTCTTCCGCGCGGTCAGCGAGGGTGAGCGGGAGTTCACCGCGATCGCGATCGCCGGCGGGGCGACGAGTGAATCGGAGATGGCGTCGGCGCACTTCGCCGGCGGCGTGATGGAGTCGCAGCGCCTGGACTGGCGGGAGAGTGTCCTGCCGGAGTACTGCGCGCCCTGCGGTGTCTGCCGTCAGGTGATGGCGGAGTTCTGCCGGCCGGATTTTCAGATCCTGCTGGTGCGAAGCCGGACGGACTGGCGCGTGATGACGCTCGGGCAGCTGCTGCCGGAGAGCTTCGGGCCGGGGAATCTGAAAGAGGGAGCGGAACAGCATGGTCAGCACAGATGGGAGAAGACAGTATGACGGATAACAACCGTGCGGAAGACCGGCAGCGATTGGTTCTGACGGAAGACGAACTGCGCGCGGCGCCCAAGGCGGAGCTTCACTGCCACCTGGACGGGTCGCTGCCGCGCACGTATTTTGAGGAGCGGCTGGGCCGGCCCGTCGCGCCTGCCGAGCTGGAGGCGCCGGCGGACTGCGCGGACCTGCGCTCGTACTTGAAGGTCTTTGACCTGCCGCTCGCGACGCTGCAGGATGAGGAGAGCCTTTTCCGGGCGGGCTATGCGTTCATGGAGAACTGCGCGGCGGAGCATGTGGTGTATACCGAGCCGCGCTTTGCGCCTCTCCCGCTGCGGGAGAAGGGGCTCAGCACGGAGCAGGTGATCGAGGCGGTGCTGGCGGGACTCGCCAAAGGCGGAGATGAGTTCGGTATCGCCTGGGGTGTGATCGTCTGCGCGATGCGTCATCACAGCGAGGAAGACAACCGCGCGCTCTTTCAGACGGCGGCGCGCTTCCTCGGGCGGGGCGTGGTCGCGGTGGATCTCGCGGGAGACGAGGCGGCGTGGCCGATGGAACATTTCCGGGGGCTTTTCCGGGAGGCGGCGGCGCTGGGGCTGCCGTACACGATCCATGCGGGCGAGTGCGGCGACGCTCGAAATGTCCGGGACGCGGTCCTGTGCGGGGCGCGGCGGATCGGGCACGGCGTGGCGGTGCGGCGCGGACACGGGAGCGCGGAGGAAGAGGATGAGAAGGCGCGCGTGCGGGAACTGCTCGCGGAGCGGGAGGTCACGCTGGAGCTCTGCCCGATCAGCAATCTGCAGACGCACGGTGTGGAGCTCACGGACGGGCTGGTCTATCCGGTGCGCGAGCTGATGAACGACGGCGTGCGCGTGACGGTGAATACGGACAACCGGACGGTCAGCGGCACGAGCCTGACGCGGGAGTTTTGCTACCTGCAGCAGGAGGCCGGGCTGAGCGCGGCGGACTTCCGGAACCTGCAGGAGGCCGCGGTGCGCGCGTCGTTTGCGGATGACGGAACGAAGGCGCGGCTGCTCAGGGAGATTGCGGCGGCGCGCCCGTAACAGATAAGGAATCAGGAAAATGGAACAGAAAAAATATCGGAGAATTTTTGTGGTCGTGCTCGATTCGTTCGGGATCGGCGCGATGCCGGACTGCGCTCAGTTCGGCGACACGGACCCGGACACGTTCGGTCACATCGTGCAGGCGGTGGGGCCGATCCGCGTGCCGCACCTTAAGAAGCTGGGGCTGACGAATCTGCACCCGGCGGACGGGATGGCGGCGGAGAGCGCGCCGGACGGGCGCTACGCCCGCATGGCCGAGAAGAGCGGCAGCAAGGATACCATGACCGGCCACTGGGAGATGATGGGCCTCGAAACGGTGAAACCGTTCCGCACCTTTACGGACACCGGCTTCCCGCCGGAGCTCATCCGCGAGCTCGAGGAGCGCTGCGGCAGGAAGGTGATCGGCAACTGCGCCGCGAGCGGGACCGTGATCCTCGACGAGCTCGGCGAGGAGGAGATCCGGGGCGGCAAGATGATCGTCTACACCTCGGCGGACTCCGTCCTGCAGATCTGCGGAAATGAAGAGACCTTTGACCTCGCGAACCTCTACCGCTGCTGCGAGATCGCCCGCGAGCTGACGATGCGCGACGAGTGGAAGGTCGGGCGCGTGATCGCCCGTCCGTATGTCGGGAAGAAGCGCGGCGAATTCCGGCGCACGGCGAACCGGCGCGACTATGCGCTGAAGCCGACGGGACGCACCGCGATGAATGTGCTGAAGGACGCGGGGCTCGATGTGATCGCGGTCGGGAAGATCAATGACATTTTCGTGGGAGAGGGCATCACGGAGGCGCTGCACAGCGAGAGCTCGGTGCACGGGATGCAGCAGACGACGGAGATCGCGGGGCGCGATTTCACGGGGCTGTGCTTCACGAATCTGGTGGACTTTGACGCGCTCTGGGGGCACCGGCGCAATCCGGACGGGTACGCGCGGGAGCTCGAGAAGTTTGACGAGGGGCTGGAGCGCCTGATGGGGGCGCTGCACGAGGATGACCTGCTGCTGCTCACGGCGGACCACGGGAATGACCCGACGGCGCCGGGCACGGACCACACGCGCGAGTATGTGCCGCTGATCGCCTGGTCGCCGTCGTATGCGGCCGGTCAGGGCGGGAGCCTCGGCGAGACCGACACCTTCGCGGTGATCGGCGCCACGGTCTGCGACAACTTCGGACTGGCGATGCCGGAGGGGACGATCGGAACGTCGCTGCTGGAGAAGCTGTGAAGGCCGGCCGCGCCGGCGGAGCGGCGGTGTGCTGCGGGCCGGTATGAGCTTTTGCGGTTCGGAGCCGGGCCGCGGTGGCAGGCAGCGTGCGGCGGGACAGCTGCGTGCGGCATGCGGGCCGGACGGCGGCTGACAGGAATATACGAACGATAGTATGACGGGGGAACACGGACATGAATATTGCGAAGATGATCGATCACACGCTGCTTAAAGCGGACGCTACCGAGGCGCAGATCCGCAAGCTCTGCGCGGAGGCGAAGGAATACGGGTTTGCCTCGGTCTGCGTCAACAGCTGCTACGCGGCGCTGGCTTCGAAGGAGCTCGAGGGGAGCGATGTGAAGACGTGCTGCGTCGTCGGCTTCCCGCTGGGCGCCATGCAGACGCAGGCGAAGGCGTTCGAGGCCGCGCAGGCAGTGAAGGACGGCGCGCAGGAGATCGACATGGTGATTCAGATCGGCGCGCTGAAGGACGGCCGCGATGACGCGGTGCAGGAGGACATCGCCGCGGTCGTGGAGGCCGCAAAGCCGGCGATCGTCAAGGTCATCATTGAGACCTGCCTGCTGACGGAGGAAGAGAAGGTGCGCGCGTGCACGCTGGCCGAGAAGGCGGGTGCGGCATTTGTCAAGACGTCCACGGGCTTCTCGACGGGCGGCGCCACCGCGGAGGATGTAGCGCTGATGCGGCGCACGGTCGGTGACCGGATGCAGGTCAAGGCGGCCGGCGGCATCCACACCCGCGAGGAGGCACTCGCCATGATCGAAGCCGGCGCCGACCGGCTGGGGGCGAGCAGCGGCGTCGCGATCGTCAGCGCGCAGTAAACCCGCATACGTATGTGAATGTGAAAGACGCCGTGCACGGCGTACGTGTGAACAGGGTCGGGCGTGGGGGCGCCGGACCGGGGAGCAGGGGGACATGGGGAGAACTTTGAAATGCAAACGCAGACGCAAGCGCTTTCTCGCGGCGCTCTGGCTCTGCGGCGGCCTGCTGGTGCTGCCGGCGGGGCGGCAGGCCCGGGCGGACGGCATCGACGGCCTGACGCTCGACGAGATCCGGCAGAAGGTGGAAGAACTCGAGTCGGAGAACGCGGCGCTGCGCGAGGAGAATGAGCAGCTGAAGGACAAGATCATCAACGCGCTGCTGGGCGGTTCGTCGGGCGGCGATTCGTCGGAAGACAGTGATACGGTGCCGGAGAGCCTGTCGGCGCTCAGCAGCCTGCTCGGCTTCGGGAGCGGTTCGTCTGATTCCGGAAGCAGTTCCGGGAGCGGGGTGTCTGATGCGGGAAGCGGTACCGGCTCCGGCAGCACGGCGGGCGGCACAGATTCTTCGGCGGGCAGCACCGGGAGTTCCGGAAGCACGTCTTCTGCGTCGGTGCAGCATACGACCGACGAGTTCCTCGCGGCGGTGAAGGCGAGCTTTGAGAAGCGGCGGGAGATTACGTCGCAGTATACGAGCGCGCAGCTCAGTGCCATGTCGGAGAGCGAGTCGATCGAGTTTCGGACCGCCTGCGCGGAGGCCGAGCGGTCCTTTTACAATGAGTACGCGAACGCGGAGCTGGACGACCTGAACATCCAGTATCTCTGTACGGAGTACACGGTCGGCGTCGGCAAGCAGCTGCAGGCCGGCGAGGTCTGGGAGAGCGGCGGCAGCACGGCGCAGTTCAACGAGCTGTACACGGCCGGCTACTACAACCGTGCGTACGCGCTGATCGAGCTTGAAGATTATTACAGCCTTGGGCTGGGCGACGCGCTGGACGGCATGCGCGCGTCGGTGAAGCAGCGCAACGAGCAGGATGGCGAGGAGACGCGCAACGCCGCTGTCGCGGCGGACACGGTCCGCCAGGTGCAGACCCTGCTGAACGCAGCCGGCTTTCGCTGCGGCGAGGCCGACGGCTATGCCGGTCGGCAGACGACGTCCTGCATCGAGCGCTTCCAGACAATGTACGGCTACGAGCCGGCCGACGGCCTGATTGACGACGAGCTGATCGCGCAGCTGCAGAAGGCGGTGGGGCAGTGATAAGAAAGCTGCCATACAGCAAACAGATAACGCGGCTGCGTGCAGCGGCCGAAAAGCGGAGGGGATACCGCGGAGGATGGCGGTAACGAAGCAGACAGACCGGCTGCGCAGGGAACAGCAGACCGGAAGCGCGCAGACGCTGCCGGAAGGCGGCCGCCGCGCAGCGTGAGGCACAGAACGTCGACCCGGACAAATGCGCCAGATATAATGACAGGAAGATGAGGACATAAGGACATGAGACAGTTGGTGTATGAGCGGATCGCACGGATGGGCGAGGAGGGCTGCGGGTATGTCACAACGGGGCAGCTGCTCGCCGAGGGGGTGACCAACCGGCAGATCGCGCTGCTCACGGAGGAAGGGTATCTCGAGCGGATCGCGAACGGGCGGTTCTGGATGCCGCGCAGCGGGAAGAAGAAACCGGCGGACTACCGGGCCGTGGAAGCGGCCTTTGTCAATCCGGAGGTGATCATCTGCGCGGACAGCGCGCTGTATCTGAACGGGTACGTGAAGAAAGCGCCGGAGGTGCTGTCGATCGCGACGCGGCGCAACGACCGGCATCAGATGAAGTTTCCGTTTGAGGTGACCCGGCATTACTATGCGGAGAAGACATTTACGGACAACAGCCATACCGTTACGACTGCGTTCGGCGAGTACCAAGTCTATGACAATCCCCGCAGCATCTGCGACCTGATCCGCTTCCGCGAGACGGTGGATCCCGACGTCTTCGAGCAGGCCGTCACGCGCTACCGCCGCGAGCGTAAAGACTTCGACAAGATGATGGAATACGCCCGCGCCATGCGCGCCGAGGCCCGCGTCCTCGACGTGATCGGCAAACCCGACCGGCGCAGGTGAACGGCCAGAGAGACTACACTCCGGTGCGAAACAACGGTGCGGGGGCGTAGAGTGTCACGTCTTCGTTGCAGGCGCCGTCGTCGATCCAGGGCTGGGTGCAGGCGGCGTCGGTGCAGAGGGTGCTGTCATAGCCATCCGGGAGAAGGACGCTGACGGGGTCGCCTTTTAGCGTGGTTGTACGGAAGGTCTGCTCCTGGTCGGTGCCGGGGGCGAGGATCACGGTCGTGGTGCAGAGGTTTTCCTCGCCGGTGTCGGGCGCCAGGTGGCCGAGCAGGTCGGCCAGCTCTTCGGTGACGAAGGTCGGGAGATCTGCGTCATAGGTGAAGGTGAGCTGCCAGAGCGGGAACTCTGTGCAGGAGGTGCTGCCGGTCG
>Ga0065709_1029577_pt1 | contig 16407 bp, 15 predicted proteins | sample Hoacrofraction14_2_FD_59096 | JGI IMG/M metagenome (GOLD analysis project Ga0065709, IMG submission 59096) | Hoatzin crop microbial communities from Cojedes, Venezuela, sample from fiber fraction 14 v1 | ecosystem: Host-associated > Birds > Digestive system > Esophagus > Crop | place: Venezuela...
GGTGGTCCCGCTATACGTGCGGGAGCCGGTAGAGCCGCTGTAGGTCCGGGCGCCCGAGGTGCTCCGGCCGGAGGCCGTCCGCGAGGACGAGCCTTGTGTGCGGCGGGCCGAGGCGTTTCCGGAGGACGCATTTCTTGAGGACGTATTTCGAGAAGACGCATTTCGCGAAGATGCGTTTCGGGACGACGTGTTTCTGGACGACGAATTACGAGAAGACGACCGTCCAAACAGTCCGCGCCGCTCTTCTACGATTTCTTCTTCGTCGTCATAAATCGGCGTGAAGTTCGTACGATAGCGGTTTTCGCGGTTACCATCTGAATAACGATTAGCCAAGCCTCTTCCTCCTTTCTCTGGAGTTTATCAATCTTAAATCATTTCTTTCACAAAATCACGGAACATGTCACCGCGCTGTTCATAGCTCTTGAACATGCCCCAACTGGCACAGGCCGGCGAAAGCAGCACGCTGTCCCCGGGATGAGCCTCCTGCCGGCACAGCTCCACCGCTTCCTTCAGGGAATCGGCATGGAGGATGTCCTCCTCCGGGAAGCCTTCCTTGATGGCACATGCTCGGATGTCCTGCTCCGTCTGTCCGAGAAGCACCAGCTTCCGCACCCGGCCGTTAAAGAGCCGGCACCACTCCTCATAAGGAGTGCCCTTGTCGTATCCTCCGCCGATCAGGACCGTCTTTTCGCTCTTCATGGCGAGCAGGCCCTTGATGGCCGCATCCGGGTTGGTTGCCTTGGAGTCGTTGTAGTAGGAAACTCCGTCGACCACACCCACCGGCTCAATCCGGTGCTCCACGCCCGGGAACTTCTTCAGTCCGGACACAATCGCTTCTTTGGACACGCCGGCCGCCAGACAGCACAGGATGGCCGCCATCGCGTTTTCCTCGTTATGGGCGCCGAAAATTTGCATTTCATCGACGTGAGCAATCACCTCGCAGGGGTTACTTCCGGCCGTGTAGGTCCGATACACAAAATCGTTGCCGTCCAGATACATGCCCTCAAACTCGGGATACTGCTTCAGCGCCGACTCCAGCGGTTCCCGTGTGAAAAAGAGCACCCGGGGCGCATCATGCCGGAGCATAAGCTTTTGTCCGATGGCCCGGCACAACACATCGTCAAAATTAAAGACGGTCACATCCGAAAGGGACTGATTCTCGAAAATGCGGCACTTTGCCGCAACGTAATTTTCAAAGGTATGATGCCGGTTCAGATGATCCGGCGTCAGGTTCAGAATCGTCGCCACCTGCGGGTGGAACTCATCAATCGCTTCCAGCTGGAAGCTCGAAAGCTCCAGCACAATCCGTGCTTCTTCCGGCACGGTCTCGCACACCTCGCTGAACGCCAGGCCTATGTTGCCCGCCGCGACCGAGGCAGGATTTTCTTCCTTCAAAATCGCCTCAATGAGCGAGGTCGTCGTCGTTTTACCGTTCGTTCCGGTCACGCCGATCATCGGCGCCTTACAAAAATGATATGCGAGTTCAATCTCGCTGATCACCGGGATATTCTGCGCCTTCGCAGCAATCACGTAAGCCGCATCCTGCGGGACCGCCGGGGAAATCACGAGCAGATCAAACTCCTTCGCGTCGGTAATCTCCGGTTCGGCCGCCGCCTTCAGGGTGACCCCCTCCGGAAGCGAAGCCGCCGTCTCGGCCAGTTCCTCTTCATTCTTGCGGTCAAACACGGTCACCGCGGCCCCGTACTTCACGCACAGGTTCGCTGCGCCGATTCCGCTCTTTTGCAGGCCCACAATTCCGACCCGTTTTCCGTTTAAATCCAACATTCCAAAGCCTCCGTCAGCCAAGTCTCAGGCACAGCGAGACCATGGAAAGCAAAATCGTTACCACTGTAAAGACTGCTACCACCTTGGTTTCATGCCATCCGCCCAGTTCAAAATGATGATGAATCGGCGCCATGCGGAACAGCCGTTTCCCATGCGTCGCTTTAAAGTAAGCCACCTGCAGCATGACCGAAACCACCTCGGCCACGTACACAAAGCCAAAAATCAAGAGCAAAAGCGGCATGCGCAGGACAAACGCCATGGCCGAAACAAAGCCGCCGAGCGCGAGCGAACCCGTGTCGCCCATGAACACCTTGGCCGGATACCAGTTGAACATCAGAAAGCCCAGCAAAGCACCGAACAGCGCCGATGCCACACTCACCTCCGAGCGGCCAAGCGCATAAGATGCAATCATCAGGAACATGCAAATCGCGCTCGCGACCGAGCTCGACAGGCCGTCCAGACCGTCGTTGAAGTTCGTACCGTTCACCACGGCCACCACCTCGAGCACGACCAGCACATGGAAGAACCAGCCCAAATCCACCGTCTTGCCCGTGATGTACAGGGTAATCTCCGTGCCGTAGCCCGTCCGGGCCAGATACACCGCAAACAGCACGGCCACCACAATCTGCAGGCCAAACTTCTGCCACGCTTTCAGACCCTCGTTATGCTTCAGCGCAATCTTAAGGTAATCGTCCAAAAAGCCAATGATTCCAAACGCGATAGTCATCGCGGGGACAATCCAGAACTCGGAGTAGTTCTTCAGACAGACGAGCGTCGCCACGAGGAAGGAAATCAGAATCGCGATTCCGCCCATGGTCGGCGTGCCCGCCTTTTTGAGGTGCTCCTTCGGCCCCTCTTCACGAATGTACTGTCCGAATTTCAGTCTTTTCAGCGCCGGAATCAGAAGGGGCATCAGCACCATCTGAAGTGCAAAAGCGACGAGCGCCGGCAATACGGCTTGCGTAAACAACTGCATAGTATCAGTTTCCTTGTTTTAAAATTGCTTCCACGAGCTCATTAAAATGCATCCCGTTCGAAGCCTTAACGAGTATTATATCACCTTCATGAAGGATAGTAAAAACATTTTTAAGCAGCTCTTCCTTCGTTTCGAAGTAGTACAGCCCGGCCTGACATTCCTCATAGTTGGCCTGCTCGTACATGTACTTCGCGTCATGCCCGCAGAACAAGCACACATCGAGGCCCTTCATCTGCCGCACGTACGCACCGACATCTCCATGAAGCCTCTTCGAAAAGCTTCCCAGTTCGAAAATATCACCCAAAATGGCGACCTTACGCCGTGCCGGATCCAGGTCCGCAAGCGTTCTCAGTGCACTCTCCATAGAGGAGGGGCTCGCGTTATACGTGTCATCAATCAGCAAATACCGTCGACACGTTTTTCTTTCGAGGCGTCTCGGAGTCGGTTCATAATTCAGAAAGCCGCGGCGAATCTGCTCGGACGAAAGGCCAAGGTCCTGCGCTGCCATGAGCGCCGGCGCCGCATTGAGCGCCATGTGACGGCCCAGCGTGTCGATTTCCAGATCTGTCTCCACGCCCTTGTAGCGAACCGGGACATAAAGCAGTCCTTCCTTCGTACGCGCAATGTCAATAATGGTCGCATCCTCTGAGTCCGCAATGCCAAAGTAATAATAATTCCCTGGCTCAAACTCCGCCGCCCGCTCTAACAGCGGGTCGTCGCCGCACACATAAACCGGGCCGGGATTTCCCTCGTAGTCCTTCGTGTGGCGGACGATCTCCAGCTTGCCCTTCAGCAGCCCTTCGCGCGAGCCGAAATGCTCGATATGCGACGTGCCGATGTTTGTGATGATGGACATGGTCGGTGCCGCAAGGCCGGCCAGATAGTCGATGTCGCCCGGGTACTCCATGCCAATCTCGATGACGGCCGCTTCGATGGTGCTGTCCAGTTCAAACAGCGTCAGCGGAAGGCCGAGCTTGTTATTAAAGTTCCCCTGCGTCTTCAGTACCTTAAAGCCGTCCGAAAGGGCCGCCGCTGTCAAGTCCTTCGTCGAGGTCTTGCCCACACTGCCCGTCACACCGACCACCGGGATGTGAAACTGCATGCGATACTCGTGCGCCATAAGGCCCAGCGCCTTCTCGACGTCCGGGGCGACCAGCGCCGCCACGCCGCTTACCGCTTCAATCTCCGGCAGATAGGACTCGTCGCTCAGCAGAATCGCCGATGCGCCGAGCTCTAAGGCCTTATGAATAAAGGTATGTCCGTCCACCTTTTCGCCCTTGATGGCCACAAAAAGGCTTCCCTTCGTGACCTTCCGGGAGTCAGTCCGGACATTGTCAAAGCTCACTTCTTCGCAGCCCAGCAGTCTTGCCCCCGCCGCCTCGGCTGCCATCTTTACGCCAAATGCTTCCACGCTCTCTCTCCTTAAAATTCAGGTCAATCATCAGGCACAGAGCAATGCTTTGCATCGCTCTGTATCTCTTGTTTTTCATTTTATTCGCCTGACTCCTGATTGTAGTAATAACCCTCTTCGTTCGACGCGACGTCGATTGAGTTCGGGGAAACAGATTCCTGATAAATCGTCGGATCCGGATAGTATCCGAGAGCCGGCAGAATCAGTTCCATGATCTGACCGTTCAGACGGGCTGCCTGCGAAGACACATCCTCGTCCGTCTGCTGAAGCAGCACCAGAAGCGCGATTTCAGGGTCATCGGCCGGGGTGAAGGAAACGAAGGAAACGATGTACTGCGCATCCTCGTAGGTACCGCTCGCACCAACCTGCTCGGCTGTACCCGTCTTACCGCCGATCGCGTAGCCCGGGACCTGAGCGTTGACACCGGTACCGTACTCCACACAGGCGACCAGTGCCTGACGCAAGGTTTTCGAAACCTCTTCCGATACCGTGTAGCGGAGGATTTCCTTGCTCTGGCTCTCCACCACGTTCCCCGCCGTGTCCGTAATCTGACTGACCACGTACGGCTTGATGTATTCGCCGCCGTTCACCACAGACGAAAAGGCACACAAAAGCTGAATCGGCGTGACCAGGAAGCCCTGACCGAAGGAGGTGGTCGCCTTTTCGAACACGCCCATCGTGTTGGAGCTGCCACGCGCCTGGGCCTCTTCCTCAGAAATATAAATCAGGTCACGGTTGTCGCCCGCCTCACCGGCCAGGTCAATCCCGGTCAGCTGGCCCAGGCCGTACGCATCCTGATACTGCAGCCACTTGTTGGTATTCATGCGCATGGAAATCTGCGCCATGGCGACGTTGCAGGAATAAGCGATAATCCCGTTGATGTTGTTCGTGCCGTGGACGTGGCCGTGATCCTCACCGACCTCGGCATCATAAATTGTCAGAGAACCGGTGCAGACGAAATAGTCATCCGCCGTGAACGCGCCTTCGTTCATCGCCGCAGCGGCAAAAATCGGCTTAAAGGTGGAACCGGGCTCGTAGCCTAAAGAAATCGCGAAGTCCGTCCAGACCTGAGCGTAATAGTCCTCCGCCTTCTCGTCCGGGTTCTGCTCTTTGAACTTGTCGGAAAGACCCGTAAGCTTGGTCACATCGTTCAAATCGAAGGTCGGGCACACGCACAGACCCAGGATTTCACCGGTCTTCACGTTCATGCAGATCGCCGCACCGCGAAGTGCGTTCAGTCGCTGAACAGCATTATCCAGGCGCTCTTCCATGTTGTACTGCACCTTCGAGTCGATGGTCAGCGTCAGATTGTTGCCGTCCTGCGCCGCCACGTACTCCTCGACAAAGCTGTTACCGGTACCGGCAACAACCATCTTCCGGCCGTTCACGCCCTGCAGATAGGTGTCATAGTACTGCTCTACGCCGTACACGCCGTCGAATCCAATCACATGCGCCGCAAGGGAGCCGTTCACGTAGGTTCGGGATTCATCCTCTTCAAACCACACACCGACCACACGGCCGGCATCGATCTCCTCCTGAATCTCCTCCATCTGGGACACCGAAATCCCCAGACCTTCGTCCAGCTTCAGATAACGATACTCATAATAGGCCGAAGTGAGATACCGGCGGATTACGTTTTCATCCGTCAGTCCTAAGGTGGACATGAGCTGTTCAATCGTACTCACCTGCTTGTTGTTGCCGGCATCAATCAGCGTCTGCGGGTCCAGAATAACGTTGTATACACGCACGCTTTCTGCCAGCACGTTGCCGTTCCGGTCATAAATCGAGCCGCGCAGTGACGGGATGACGACATCCGTCGAATTCAGCTGCTGCGCTTCCGCCCGCGACTGATATTCCGTGCCGTGCACCACCTTGATGTAGACCACGCGCGCAAACATGATGAGCAGAAGGATCGTTGCCAGCACCAGCAAAAGCAGCGATCTGTTCAGTCTCGTCCGGTCCATCTGTTTGGATTGATTCTCCATTCCTGCCTCCTAACGAACTATTGAAAAAGGCTGACTAGGAACTCTTTTAAGGAAGCGCCGAAACGCTTCCTTCCCTCCCTGTCAGCCATTTAATTTCCGAAATCAAACCAGTGAAACGTAACCTTGCTGTCAGCGATTTCCGCCGTCGGCAGATTACTTGTGGTATAGCTCTGCGCCGTAATCACGATTTTGATGGTGGTGTCCGCCTCGGCCTCGACCATCCCCAGCGTCTCCGTAGCAAACTCGTAGAGCTCGTTCATGTTCATGGTTTCGGAAGCCGTCTGCGACGCAATCGTGTTCGCTTCCTCCACCTCTGTCAGCTCCTGTCTGAGCTCGTTGACCTCACTGTTCGTCATGTACACCTGAATGTACATCATGACGATGGATAAAAGGCCCACCAGCACCAGACCGGCGCACAGAAAGAAGTTGAACCTTCCTTTAATTCTAACTCGTGCCATATTTTTCTCCGTCCCTTCGGCTCATGGTTCCGCCGCGCGCCTCTTGAAAGGATTACCTTCTCAGTAAGCCCTGAGTTTGGCGCAGCGCCATCTCAAAGAATTACCCTCTCGGCTACTCTGAGCTTGGCGCTTCTGGACCTGGGATTAAGCTCCAGTTCCTCTTCGGACGGTGTCACCGGCTTTCGGGTGATAATTTTGATTTTCGGTTTCTTTCCGCACACGCACACCGGAAACTCCGGCGGGCACGTGCAGGGGTTTTCGAGCTCTTTAAAGGTCTGCTTGACAATCCGATCCTCCAGGGAGTGGAAGGTGATGACTGCCAGCCGTCCTCCGGGATTCAAAAGGTCGACCATGACTTTCAGTGACCTTTCCAAAACACCCAGCTCATCGTTGACTTCAATTCTCAGCGCCTGAAAGGTCCGCTTTGCAGGATGCGGCCCATCCTTACGGGCGCCGGCCGGAATCGCGGCCTTAATGACCTCGACCAGCTCTCCGGTGGTTTCGATGGGCTCCTTCTTACGTGCTTCCACAATGAAGTGAGCAATCCGCTTCGCCCATTTTTCTTCCCCATAATCACGAATAACCCGGAAAAGCTCTTCTTCCGGGTATGTGGCAATGACTTTTGCGCACGTCAGCTCTTGACGGGTATCCATGCGCATATCCAGTTTTGCGTCATGCATGTAGGAGAAGCCACGTTCTCCTTCGTCGAGCTGGTGGGAAGATACACCTATATCGAGCAGTATACCATCCACCGACGAAATATGCAAGGAAGAAAGGACGTCGCTGATGTTGGAAAAATTCTCCCGCACCAGCTCGAGGCGCGCTTTAGCGCTATCTAAGCTCTCCAGCATGGTGCGGCCGTTTTCAATTGCATCAGCATCCTGGTCAATCCCCACGAAGCAGCCGTTCCCGTTTAATCGGCTGATGATTTCGCGTGCATGACCGCCGCCGCCGAACGTACCGTCCACATACGTCCCCGACGGATCAATGGAAAGTGCTTCAATTGCTTCGTTTTTCAAGACGGGCACATGTACGAACTGCATGTCTTTTCTCACCCTCGATTTAATCAGATCCCACTAGCTCTTAACTCTTCAGCCAGCTTGCTCGACTTGAAAAACTCGGTGTCCTCGTTATACACTTCCCACTTTTTGCGGTCCCAGATTTCAATGTGATCGTCCTGACCTGCCAATACAATTTCTTTGTCTAATCCGGCATGGTCTCTTAACTCCGGGGTAATCATGACGCGACCTTGTTTATCTGTTGTCGTGTCCTGGACCCGGGAGTAGAACTTTCGGTAGAGCTTACGGGTTTCCGTGTCGCTGGTGGCCATTTCTCTAAGTTTGCCGCACAGCTTCTGGAAGCTTGCTTCGGGATACACACACAGGCATTTCTCGTCGTCCTGCCCCCACAGGTCGATGGTGATGTAGAACATTTCACCGAGTTGGTTTCTGAATTTGGTGGGCATAATGATTCTGCCTTTTTCGTCTACCGTGTGATGAAATTCACCGAAAAACATGTGTGTGCCTCCTTTCTTGCTTATTTTGGCCTTTTGCCGGTCTTTCGACCGCCTTCGGCCGGTTTTTACCGGTCCTCAGGCTTGCCCCGCCATTTTTGGCTGTAAGCTTGGTTTTGGCCTCCCGTTTGCTCCAAATCGCTCCATTTGGAACCACTGTGACACCATCTTAGCACACCGGGCTCCCTTTTGCAAGAAAAAGTTTTGGAATCATATGGTGCAATAAAAAAGATCGAAGCCTTCTTGTATTGAAGATTTCGATCTTTGAGATTCCTAATGATGATAAGAGAGTTAAATCACTCCTCCACCGACCACAGTATCGCCTTGGTAAAAGACGGCTGACTGGCCGGGGGTGATGGCGCGGACCGGATCGTCAAAAACAAGGCGGATGGTGTCTTCATCAAGCTGCTCGGCTACGGCCGGCTGCGCGTGGTGGGAGTAGCGGGTTTTGGCTTCCACACGAATGGGCTCCTCCAGGCGTTCGCAGGGGATCAGGTTGATTTCGTGGACCAAAACCTCTCGCTTGAACAAGTCCTCGTTGTGGCCGAGCACAACACGATTGTTAGCCGTGTCCAGTTCGACCACATACATGGGCTCCGGCAGCGCGAGGCCCAGCCCCTTGCGCTGGCCAATCGTGTAATGAATCAGGCCCTTGTGGCGTCCCAGCAAGCGGCCCTCCATGTCCACAAAATCGCCCGGCGGGTAGTCGCGGCCGGTATAGTCCCTGATAAAGTCGGCATAGGAGCCATCCGGCACAAAGCAGATGTCCTGCGAGTCGTGCTTGTGCGCACTGACAAGGCCATGCGCCTCGGCGATGCGGCGCACCTCATCCTTGTGCAGGCCGCCAAGCGGGAACTGCGCCCGCGAGAGCTGCTCCTGCGACAGACCGTACAGCATGTAGGTCTGATCCTTCGAGACATCCGCCGCTTTTTTCAGCAGGTAGCGCCCGGTCGCCGGATCCTGCTCCTTTCGGACATAATGCCCGGTCGCAATCCCATCGCATCCGCGCTCGAGTGCGAGGTCTAGCAGCGCCCCGAACTTTAGAAAGCGGTTGCAGACCACGCAGGGATTCGGCGTGCGGGCGGCTTCATAATCCGAGACGAAGCGGTCCAGCACCTTCCGGCGGAAGGGCTCCGAAAAATCGACAAACTCGAAGGGAAAGCCCAGCGCGGCCGCAATTCGGGCCGCATCCTCCGGGTCCGTCATGGACTTTCCGGCCTTCGAGTAGTCAAAAAGATTCATCATCACGCCCGAAACCTCGGCTCCGGACTCCTTAATAAGCAAGCCGGCGACGCTGGAATCAACGCCGCCGCTCATTGCAATCATAATTTTGTTCAATTACTTCTTTTCTTCCTCAGCATTCTTTTTAACGGTCTCGACAATCACCTGATCCTCCGCTCTGCGGGAAGGGGTGAAGCGGTCCAGAATGTCCGGAACCATGTCCAGCGCCTTGGTCACGGTATCCTGATTCTTAATGTTCACCAGACGGATCTGGCCTTCCTTGATGACCAGCACGGCACTCGGGCTCATCTTCGCGGAAACCGCGCCGCCCACGCCGCCGGCACTGGAGCGGTCCTTGGAACCGGCGCCCGCGCCCATGCTGACATCCAGCAGGGGAACGATGACCATACCGTTCAGGTTCATCGGCTCGCCGATGACGCTCTTCGTGGAGACAAAGCCTTCCATCTGATTCAAGAGTTCTTTTAATGATTCATTTCTGTTCGCCATGTGAAAATCCTCTCTTATGCTTTCATTTTCTTGATGAATTTAACCAGCCGCCATGTATAACGGGAGCAAAGCACCCGCACAATCGGCGGAATGAAACCTGCCAGCATGAACCAACCGCTCGTGTCCAGATCAAACAGCACCTTTTGCTGTTCCATGTCCGAACGAAGCACCACGTCCTTCTTGCGCGTCCGCTTCAGAAGAACCGGTAAAAACGCCTCCGCGTAGCCCAAAATCTGCGCCGTCGTGAACGGATCACCCGTTCCGTAATCCACATTCAGGTGGAAGGTTTTCGGCAGCAGCGGCTTGAGCAAGCGTTTAATTGCATTCACAAACAAGCGAATTGTCTTATCCTTGTCCGGATAATCCGCGAACTTGTCCCAAAGGTCTTCGAGCTGTCCCACCTTTTCATCCAGCGCATCCTCGATATCCCATGTCTTGTCCACAATCTTGTCAATCGTGTCCAGAATGTTGTTAATCAGGTCGCTGAGCGGGTCCTTCTTTTCTTCCTCGCCCTCCAGGTTTATGTCTTCGCCGCTCGTGGGTTCGGATTGAGGTTTGGACTCCTTTTTTTTAGGAAGCGCCGGTTTGTTCGGCTTTTCCTTCTTGGCCGGCTTCGTTTCAGCAGGTTTCACCGCTTCGGTCGGCTTTGCCGCCTGCACCGTCGTGGTCGTTTCAACCTGCACTGTGGTTTCAGTCTTAGGCTTCGCCGCTTCCACAGGCTTCGCCTCTACGGGCTTGGCCGGTTCAGCCGGTTTCGCCTCAGTGGGTTTTGCCGTTTCGGTCGGTTTCACCTCAGTGGGTTTTGCCGTTTCGGTCGGTTTCGCTTCAGCAGGCTTCGAGGCCTCCGTCAGCTCCGGAGCCGTTTCTTCCGGCTCTTCGCTGCCGGCAATCTTTTTCCAGGCCGCCTTGACACTCCACTGAAGCTGTTTATCTTCAAAAATTGCTTCTGCCCGAATCAGATGAAAAAGATAAGTAATCTTGGCCCTTCCGCCCATGCGGGCCCCGGCAATCAAGGTCTCTTTAAACTCTTCATCCTCCAGATCCACGGCATCACCGAAATCCTCGGCCGGATCACTGCGATACCCGTTAGCACTGTAACGAATCGGGGCAAACAGAATGATCAGCAAAATCAAAAGCACGAGCGCCAGCACGCCGAGCACAATCCAAAGAATCCACTTCAGAATGACCCCCAGCACGCTGAGCACGGTGAGTAGCACCGTCAAATTCGCTGCCCCCCTTTCGTATACAAATCGTTAAATTTCAGTCCGACAGATGTGTAGCAATGTACTCCTTCGCGTTCTGCATGGTGTTGTCCTCCAGATAGCAATCCAACAGGATTTTCTGAAGGGCCTCCAGCGCCAAGTCCTTCGTTTCAAAGGTGGCCAGGCGCACATAACCGCCCTCATGTTCCTCACACTTTGTCAGTTCATCCTCGGCCAGAATCTCCGCAATCGACGGATGAGCCGGGTGGGTGCACACGCAGTAAAGCGAAGGCTGTTTATTTCTTAAATCATTCACCAAGTCCTGAAGCTTCATGGAGAGAAGCCTCCGTCTTAGTTTTCGGAATCCGCGTCGTCGTGAGAATCCTCAAGCTCCTCGACCGCCGCCTCGGCTTCGCTTGCGGTATCCTCTACGGCAGAAGTAACGTCCTCGGCAACCTTTTTAAAGGCATCCTCCACACTCTCAGCCGCTTCACGCACGGCATTCGCCACTTCGTCGCCCGCTTCGTCCGCCTTTTCCGCAAAGCTGCTGCCAACCTTCTTCAGATTATCAACCTCTTCAGAAGCCCTCTTGCCGGCCTCCTCATACTGGAGCTTGAGCGCTTCAAGCACGCCCTCCTGATACTCGACCTGACGAACCGCCGCGCCGACAATCAGATCATCTCTCTTAAGGCTGCCCTTCTCAATCTGATACATAATCTTGCCAAGAGACAGGTATGCCTTATCAAGCTCCTGCTCCGCCTTCTTCTGATTCAGCACAATCTTCGCCTGATCGGCCTTCGAAGAGCCCGCGCCCTTCACGCTGTCCGCCACAGAACGGACCTCATCCATCAACTTATTCAGATATTCACGATAATCCATAATAAACCTCCTAAAATTTACGCCGATGCGCATTCATTACAGCCATTCTATCACTATTTTTTCAAGACGTCTAGTACTTGGCTCGCTTTTCAGTTATAATCAATCCATAGAACTTGTTAAGCTTTCTTGGGGCCTGACAGGGAGGCCAAGCCCCGCATTTTAAAGCCCTTCTTTGGCGCTGCAAGATGATTGTTTGATTTACCGCTGATTCTTGGGAGGAACTATGATTTACTTTTTAACCAGCAGTCCGTTTATCCCTGGGTCGCCCGATTTGAACCCGGCCAATTCCTTTTTAACCAACCTAAAGAACGCGCTTATGGAGACCGCGCCCGGCAAGAAGTCCTTGCACTTGCTTCACGTCTGTTCTGACCCGACCGATTTTGCAGCAACCGACCTCTACTCCGAGCAGATGCGTTGGGCGCTCGAGGAGGCGGGCCTGCCGTTCCCGACGGTCTCGTATCTGGATGACCGCAATTTTGAAATGGCCGCAGAATTGGTCCATACGGCCGATTTGATTGAACTGGCCGGCGGCAGCGTGCCGCTGCAGAATGAGTATTTTCATCGGGCACATCTCAAGGAGGCTCTCGCCGACTATCAGGGCGTTCTGATCGGTATCAGCGCCGGTTCGCTCGACAGTGCCCGGATTGTATACAATGTCCCTGAATCCGATGAAGAGGCGGATGATACGACCCGTCCACGTTACTACGACGGCCTGGCCCTGACCGAAACGCACATCATGCCCCATTACCAGGCCGATGATTTTGCCTTTTGGAAAAACTCCCGTCTGGTTTCAATCTTGAAAGAAGAAAGCCACACAACGCCCATCTACGTCTTGCCCGACAGTTCCTACGTCCTCGGCAAGAACGGTCACGAAACCCTGTTCGGCGAAGCCTTCCTCCTCAAGGACGGCCTCATGTCACAAATCTCCCTCCCCGAAGGCACCTACGTCATTTCGTAAGTACTCAATATCGCTCAATCAAAAACTCCGGCCACCCACGTGACCGGAGCTTTCTTTTCATAATATCGAATAATCTCCCCGGAAGAATCCCAAAGGGATTCTTCCACGGTTCATTGCTCCGCAATGAACCGTTTAGCCCTTAACCGCACCGCCGGTGACGCCTTCGACGTAGTACTTCTGCAAGCACATGAAGAGGATCGTAACCGGAACCGCAACCACGATACCGCCGGCGCAGAACCGGGTGAAGTAACCCTGGTAGTCGGTGGTGTTCACCCAGTCGTACAGAGCCACGGCCACGTTGTAGCTGTCACTCTTACCAAAGGCGATGTAGGAAGCGAAAATGTAATCACACCAGGGCGCCATGAAGGCAACCAGCGCAGTGTAAATGACAATCGGCTTGGACAGAGGAAGAATCATCTGCACCAACACCTGAGCGCGGGTCGCGCCATCGATGATGGCCGCCTCGTCCAAGGACTTCGGAATCGTGTCGAAGTAGCCCTTGCACACGTAGTAGCCCATACCGCAGGAAGCCGTCGAAACCAGGATTAATCCGGGAACAGCGCCGCTCTGCGTCAGGCCCATGGTCTTCAGCAGGAAGTACAAACAGATCATGGTCAGGAATCCGGGGAACATACCGAGGATCAGCCAGAAGTCCATGAGGGCTTTACGACCCTTGAACCGCATCCGGGAAAGCACGTAGCTCACACAGATGACCACAATCGTCTGAATCACGGAAACGCAGGAAGCAATAATCAGCGTGTTCAGGTACCACTTGACGAATTTGGATTCACTGGAGAACAGGAACTTGTAGGAATCCAGCGAAAACTCCTTCGGGATCAGATAGGCCGTCATGCCGCCGAACTCGGTGATGTATGACCGAAGACTCTGCATGACCAGTCCAAAGAACGGGAACAGCCAAATCAGGCTCATTAACACCAGAATAATGTAGCAGACGACAAGGTCCCACTTAATTTTCTTTCTTTTCTTCATTACTGGAATCCCTCCTCATCCTTCACAGACGGCAGCATGTTGTAAACAATCAAGGAAACACCTGCTACGACCACGAACACCATAATACCAATGACAGCCGCCATCTTGTAGTTGGTGTCGTTAACGGTTAACTTGTACAGCCAGGTAATCAGGATATCCGTATAGCCGGCACCGCCGTTCAGCTTGATGGACTTCGGGCCGCCCTGCGTTAACAGGTAAACGGTATTGAAGTTATTCAGGTTGAAGGTGAACTGCGTCAGCAGGAACGGGCCCGTGACAAACAGCATGTACGGCAGGGTAATGTGGGCAAACATCTGCCAGCCGGTCGCTCCGTCGATTTTTGCACTCTCGTACAGGTCAGCCGGAATGTTCATCAGAAGGCCGGTGACAATCAGCATCGTGTACGGAACGCCGCACCAGAGGTTGATCAGGATGACCAACACCCGGGCGTAATTCTTGTTGGTCCAGAACGGAATGGCCTCTTGAATCCAACCCCATCTCATGAGGGCCATGTTAATCAAGCCGTCCGCGGCGAACATCTTGGATACATACAGGAAGGAAACAAACTGCGGGACCGCAATGGTTAAAACCAAAATGGTACGCCACAGCTTCTTAAACTTGATGCCCTTCTTATTAATCAGAATGGCAATCGCCATACCGACGAAGTAGTTCAGGAAGGTGGCAAAGAAGGCCCAGACCAACGTCCACGCCAGAATAATGCCGAACGTTTTGGAGAAGGAAGCACTGGTGCCTCCGCCGATACTCATCAAGTTTTTAAAGTTTTCAAAACCAACCCACGTGAACAGCTTGGACGGGGGCTGGTGCGTAGCGTCAAAGTTAGTAAACGCAACACAGATCATGAAAATGATCGGCACCACGGTGAAGACGAAAATGCCCGCACACGGAAGCGCCAGCAGTGTTTTGTCAAAGTTTTCGTCAAACAGAGATTTGATGGCATCCTTATTAGACGGGAGCTTTTTGCCCTCCTTCAGAAGATTCTGTTCCTTCTTATTGGACGCAAGGTTAATGCGCCAGATCAGGAGGTAAGCAAGAATAGCGATAATCGTTACAATGCTCCACAGCAGGATGAAGAAGCTGTTGTCGCCATAGGTGACTGTGCCATCCGGATTGGTGGTACGTCCTTGGGTTCCAAGGGTCGCAATGTCCTTCAGATACTGCCAGCCAAAGCCAATGATAAACCAGAGAAGGAGCGCTTCGATGGCCAGAATAAACAGGCCAACAACAAACTGACCCCGGGTCAGCTGCCCGAAGCCGGGAATCAAGTAGGAAACACGGGTCCGCCAGTCACCTTCCTTGAAGGTGGTGCCAATCGCTTTGATATCGTTACCAATCCAGCGAAAGAACCCGCCGATTTTCGTGAACACGTTTTCTTTCTTTACAGTTTTTTCCGCCACGATCTTCTTACTCCTTTACCTTAGAGTGGTAAAACCTTTTAAAAAAGGGCAGGGTCCATGGCCCTGCCCCTTTCATTATACAAGCTTTAAACAGTTACGATGTACTCGTAAAACCGTGAGACGATTTTACTGAGCCAGCGCTTCGAGGTCAGCCTGCAGAGTGGCAAGATAAGCAGTCAGATCTTCATCAGACAGTCCGTCAAACTCGTCAGCAACGATGGAGTTGCCCAGAGCCTCGGTGATGGACCAGTAGTTGTCCGGATACTGACCCTGCGGTACGTTGTAAGCCATCTGCTCCGCAAGAGCGGCCAGAGCCTCGTTCGCCTGAACAGCTTCGGAAGCCTGAGCAGCCTTGTTGGAGGGACCCCAACCGACAAGCTCGAAACGAGCCAGCTGCACTTCTTCGCTGGTCAGGTAGGAAGCCAGAGCCTTGCAAACGTTGAACTTGTCCGCATCGGTCTGGGGCTTGATACCCATGAGCTTGTTGCCGGAGAAGCCGCCCATCTGATAGTCGGTTCCGTCCACGTTGAAGGTCGGGAGCTTAGCGCAGGCGTAGTTCTCGCCGAACAAATCCTGAGCAGCACCGGAATCCCAGGTACCGTCGACAATCGCGGCGCAGTTGGTCGCATCGCTGACAGAAGAACCAGCAACGAAAGCGCTGGAGGAAGCCATCTGAATCATGCCCTTCAGACCGGCAAGACCCTTGGTGCCATAATCGCAGTTGCACTCAACGAAGTTACCCTCGGAATCGGTGGTGTAGGTGCAGGTAGCACCGGCGCCGAAGAAGAACGCTACATCATACCAACCGGAGTTGATCTGGAAGTAGAAGCTCTTGCCGGCAGCTTCGCAAGCGGCCAGGATGCCTTCCAGCGTGGAGGGATCCGTGACAACAGACTTGTCGTAGTACAGGAAGTAACCGTTATCAGAAGTGTAGGGGAATGCATAAATCGTATCACCCACTTTGGCAGCGGTCAGAGAACCTTCATCGTTGTTCTCAGCGATTTCGGTTGCGTAATCGTCGGTAATCGGAGCAAGCGCACCGGCAGCCACGAGCTTGGCGGTAGCATCCTGCGGGAAACCGTAGATGTCAGCACCGGCTTCGACGTC
>Ga0065709_1029578_pt1 | contig 16388 bp, 13 predicted proteins | sample Hoacrofraction14_2_FD_59096 | JGI IMG/M metagenome (GOLD analysis project Ga0065709, IMG submission 59096) | Hoatzin crop microbial communities from Cojedes, Venezuela, sample from fiber fraction 14 v1 | ecosystem: Host-associated > Birds > Digestive system > Esophagus > Crop | place: Venezuela...
CGTGCTCGGACAGCCGCCACGCAGAACTGCGCGCGGGACCGCACGCCCCGCCCGGCCACGTCAGCCCTTCTCACTTGTTTCGTTCATATTCTCGAATTTTGGCGCAGTTGGTAACTTTCTTCGAAAATATGAACGAAAACGTAGATGACGTCGCAGAAAGCATCATTTTTTCGAAAATATGAACGAAAATGGTAGGTTGAGCGCACATTGCTGCACGCGGCGTGAGGTTTCGCGCTACGTCACGCCTGCCCTGCTGTGGCGAGCGCGTCTTCCAGCGTGAAGGCCCCCTCATACAGGGCGCGACCGGTAATGGCGCCCTCGATGACGTCGTCGCCTGCTGCGGCAAGCGCGCGGATGTCGTCGAGGGTGGCGATGCCGCCCGAGGCAACGACGGCAAAGCCGGCGACCTCGGCGATGCTTCGGTACGCATCCACGTCGATGCCCGTCTGCATGCCGTCTCGGGCGATGTCGGTGAAGACGAGGTGCCTGAAGCCTAGGCCGGCAAGGCGTGCCACGAGGTCCTTGGCGAGAAGGCCCTGCCCTTCTCGCCACCCGTTCACGCGCACCTCGCCGTCCTTGGCGGCGATGTCGGCCACGAGCAGGTCGCCGTACGTGGCGGCGGCACGCTCGGCAAAGGCCGGGTCGCGCACGAGCACGGTTCCCAGGGCGATGCGCGCGCAGCCGGCATCGGCCAGGCGCTCGATGGCGGCCTCGTCGCGCACGCCGCCGCCGGTGTCGACCTGGATGCCATCCACCTGGCAGATGGCCCTGATGGCGGCAAGGTTGGCCGCACGGGCATCCTCGTCCTCCTCAAAGGTGGCGGAGAGGTCCACCACGTGGACCCAGCAGGCGCCACGTGCGACGAAATCACGCGCCACGGCTGCGGGATCGTCGGAGTACACCGTCATGCGCGAGCGGTCGCCGCGCTCCAGGCGCACGACCTTGCCGGCGATGAGGTCGATGGCAGGAAAGAGGATCATGCGATGCCCTTCTCGACGATGCCCACGAAGTTGCGGAGGACCGCAAGACCGGCACCCGAAGACTTCTCGGGGTGGTATTGCACGCCAAAGACGTTGTCCTGCCAGACGGACGAGGCAAAGCTGCGCACGTAGTGCGTATAGGTGGCAACCACGTCCGCATCGACGTCCTCGTCAAGCGCGTAGGAGTGCGTGAAGTAGAAGTTGGCTCCCTCGGCCACGCCTACAAAGAGCGGGCACGCACGGCCGTGGTCCGTCAGGTGCACCTGGTCCCAGCCCACGTGCGGCACCTTGAGCCGCGAGGACTCCAGGCGCGTGGCGCTGCCCGCAAGCACACCCAGGCCCTCACACCACTCGCCCTCGGGCACGCCCTCGTTGCCGCGCGCAAAGAGCAGCTGCAGCCCCAGGCAGATGCCAAGGAACGGCACGCCTCTGCCCACGGCGTCGAGGATGGCGTCGGCCTCGCCAGACGAGCGCACGTAGTCCATGGCGTCGGCAAAGGCGCCCACGCCCGGGATCACCACGGCGGACGCGGCACGGATGGCGGCCGGGTCGTCCGTTACGAATGCCTCGCCGCCGGCGTCGGAGATGCCCCGCTCGACGCTGCTGAGGTTGCCCTTGTGGTAGTCGACGATCGCGATGCGCTTGGCCATCACAGGCTCCCCTTGGTCGACGGCACGCCCTCGACGCGCGGGTCGGGCTCGACCGCCGCACGCAGCGCGCGGGCCACGGCCTTGAAGGCACACTCGATGATGTGATGCGAGTTGAGGCCGCAGATCTTGCGCACGTGCAACGTGATGCCCGCATCGCGCGCGAACCCGGCAAAGAACTCGTGGGCCAGCTCGGTGTCGAAGGTGCCCACCTTCTGCGTGGGGATGTCCACGTTCCAGAAGAGCTCTCCCCTGCCCGAGATGTCGATGGCGGCAAGCACGAGCGCCTCGTCCATGGGCACGGTGGCATCCGAGAAGCGCGTGATGCCGCGCTTCTCGCCCAGGGCCTCGCGGACGGCCTGGCCAAGCACGATGCCCACATCCTCCACGGTGTGGTGGTCGTCGACCTCGTAGTCGCCCTCGGCGTGCACGGTGAGGTCCATGAGCGAGTGGCGGCCCAGCGCCGTGAGCATGTGGTCGAAGAAGCCCACGCCCGTGCTCACGTCGACCTTGCCCGTGCCGTCGAGGTCGAGCTCAACGGTGATGCTCGTCTCGCCCGTCGTGCGGGAGACCGTTGCCTTGCGCGTCATGATGCGTCCCTTCTCACAAGCGTCGCCAGGGCCTGCACGACGCGATCGTTCTCATCAGAAGTCCCCACGGTGATCCGCAGGCAGTCCGCAAGCCCCGGTGTGGAGCTGAAGTCCCTCACGAGGATGGAGTGCTCGTCTCTCAGGCGCTGCCAGGTGCCGTGCCCGTCAGGCACGCGCACCAGCAGGTAGTTTGCCTGGCTCGGCCACACGGTGACGGCGTCCCCGCAGGCACGGGCGATGCCCTTGGCCAGGCGCTCGCGCTCGCCCGCGATTTGTTGGATGACAGGGACAAAGTCCGCCCTTCTCGCCACGCACACCTGTGCCTCGGCCTGCGAGAGAACGTTGACCGAGTACGGCTGGCGCACCGCCCCCAGGGCGTCTACAACGTCAGGCGCGGCCAGCACGTAGCCGATGCGCGCACCGGCACTGGCAAAGGCCTTGCTCAACGTGTGCAGGATGACGAGGTTGTCGTACTCCGCCAGCAGGTCCTCGCAGCTTGCGCCCTCCTGCGTGAACTCGGCATAGGCCTCGTCAAGGAGGACCAGGCCACCCGCCGCCTCGCAGATGCGACACACGTCATCATGAGACGCCACGTTGCCCGTGGGGTTGTTGGGCGAGGTCACGATGGTCACACGCGCGTCGGTCGCCTCACGGCAGACGCCGTCCACGTCAAGCTCGAAGGTCTGGGCGTCGCGCGGCACGTCGACAACCGTGGTGTCGACCATCTGCGCGTAGATGCGGTACACGCTGAAGGTGGGCGGACAGTCCACGATCTTGGCGCCCGGCCCGCCAAAGGCGAGGAACAGGTTGAAGATCAGCTCGTCTCCGCCGTTGCCTACGCAGACGTTCTGGCGAGACGTGCCATGCCAGGCGGCAATGGCGTCGCGCAGCTCATTGGACATGGGGTCGGGATAGCGGTTGAGCGCCACGCCTGCGAGGGCCTCTACGACGCCCGCCCGCACGCCCTCTGGCAGGCCAAACGAGTTCTCGTTGGCGCTGAGAAGAACCTCTGCAGGCGTGAAGCCGGGGTCATACGGCGAAAGCTCAGCCACGGACGGCCGCATGAGGGAGCGGACCCGCTCGGAGAGCGCCATGCTACTCCCCCTCCATGCCGCCGATGTTGGGAACGCCCGGCTCGACGAGCGTCTGGGGCCACGCCGTGGACATGGCGTCCGCGCAGGCGGCAACGGGGTCGTCAAAGCGCTCCGTGCCCTGCTCGGCCAGCTTGCGGCGCAGGCCAGCGCTCAGCGCATGCGCCCAGAGGCCCTCCGCCTGGGCCATCACCTGGGTAGCCGGCGCATCGGCCGCAAGACCTGCCGGCGTGTAGCAGATGACGCTCGAGTGCTTCTGAAAGTCATAGACGCCCAGCGGATTCGAGAAGGCCGCCGTGCCGCCCGTGGGCAGCGTGTGGTTGGGACCGGCCACGTAGTCGCCCAGTGGCTCGGAGCTCCAGGCGCCCACGAAGATCGCGCCGGCGTTCTTGATGGCGCCAAGGAGCCCCATGGCATCCGCGCAGTGCAGCTCCAGGTGCTCCGGTGCGATGAGGTTCACGGCGTCGACGGCTACGTCGAGCGCATCCGCCACGACGATAATGCCATGGTCGAGCGAGGTGCGCGTGATCTCCTCGCGCGGGCTCTGGGCAACCAGCCGCTCGATGGCGGCGTCGACCTCGAGTGCCAGCTCGGCGTCACAGGTCACGAGGTAGCACGTGGCCATGGGGTCGTGCTCGGCCTGGGCCATGAGGTCGGCGGCCACGACCACCGGGTCTGCCGTGGCATCAGCGAGCACGCACACCTCGGAGGGGCCGGCCACCATGTCAATGCCCACGTCACCCGAGACGTAGCTCTTGGCCGCGGCCACAAACGCGTTGCCAGGACCCACGATCTTGTCGACGCGCGGAATGGACTCGGTGCCGTACGCAAGGGCACCGATGGCCTGCGCGCCGCCCACGGCGTAGACCTCGTCGACGCCCGCGACTGACGCGGCCGCCAGCGTGTAGGCGCTGAGCGAGCCGTCCTTCTGGGGCGGCGTCACCATGACGATGCGCTCCACGCCCGCGACCTTGGCGGGCACGACGTCCATGATCACCGTCGAAGGGTACTGCGCGCGGCCGCCGGGCACGTAGACACCGGCTGAGGACACGGCGCTCACCTTGGCGCCGAGAATGGTGCCGTCGGGGCGTGTGGTGAACCAGGAGTCCTGGCGCTGGCGCTCGTGGAAGTCGCGCACCTGCGCGTGGGCGCGGCGCAGTGCCTCGAGGAACTGCGGGTCAACCATGTCGCACGCACCGTCCACGACCTCGCGCGGCACGAGCAGGCTCGAGGGGCAGGCCCCGTCAAAGCGCAGGCAGTACTCGCGCACGGCCTCGTCGCCACGGGCGCGCACGTCGTCGACGATGGCCTGGGCGGCATCCATGACCTCACGCGGCAGTGCGCCCAAGCGCTCCAGGTCGGCTGTGGTCAGGGGACGCTCCCCCGTTATGCTGACGGTCCTCATTGCTGGTTGTCCCTTCTCCGCGTGACGTCGGTGAGGCGGGCCACGAGGTCGCGGATGCGCCGGTCGCAGCGATAGGCCGCCGGTCCGGCAAAGAACCGGGCCGTGCACTCCATGACCTCGTCGACGATGGCAAGGTCGTTCTCCTCGAGCGTCGTGCCCGTCGCCGTGATGTCGATGATTCTGTCGGCCATGCCCACGATGGGGCCAAGCTCGATGTTGCCGTGCAACGTGATGATGTCGACCTGCTGGCCGCGAGCGTCATAGTACGCCTGGGTGATGCGCGGGTACTTGGTGGCCACGCGCACGGTGCCGCGCCACGAGTAGGCATCCTCGGCCGAGCCACGCGCGCTCTTGGGCTCCGCCACCACAAAGCGGCAGCCGCCGTACTTGAGGTCGACGAGCTGCAGCAGGTCGATGCCCGCCTCGATGAGCGAGTCCTTGCCGCAGATACCGCAGTCGGCCCCGCCGTAGCCCACGAAGGCCGGCGCATCCTGGGCGCGCACGATGACGTACTCCACGCCATCGGCCGGCACGATGAGCCTGCGGCCCGGATCGCGCAGCTCCTCCACGGGAAGCCCCGCGGCCTCGAGCACGGCGACGCTCTCCTTGAAGAGCGACCCCTTGGGCACGGCGATGCGCAGCGGGCGCTCGGCCATCCTCACCCCCGGAGTCACGACGCCCGAGGCGCCCTGGCCGCCCAGCACCTCCTGCAGACGCTCGAGCGAGAGGGCAAAGCCGCACGCGCTCACACCCGGACGGTCGAGGTGGCGCAGGACCGCGTCGTAGCGCCCGCCCGAGGCCAGCGAAGCCGCAATGCCCTCCGCGTAGCCCTTGAAGATGACGCCCGTGTAGTAGTCAAACGAGTTGATGATCGAGAAGTCAAATGAGAGGCGCTTCTCGTCCACCACGCCGTCAAGGGCGTCGAGAAGGGCACGCAGCTCGCTAGTGCCACGCTCCTCGGGTGCGACGCCCGCCGCCTCGAGCAGCTCGTCAATGGCGTCGACCACGCTGGCGTCACCGCACATGCGCGGCACCTCGTGCAGGGCGCGCGCCACGGGGGCAGGGAGCTCCGTCTGCTCCACGAGCTCGTCAAGGCCCACGAGGTCAGAGCGGTGCACGAGCGAGAGCACCGTGCGGGCAAAGCGCTCGCTGGGCGCGCAGGCCGCAAGCAGCGAGGTGAGCGGTGCCACCGACCCGCAGACGATGCGCCAGGCAGGCACCTTGAGGGCCTCGAGCGCCTCGGCAAGCAGGGCGATGGCCTCGGCCTCGGGGACGGGACCCTCCTGGCCAAAGAGCTCGACGCCCAGCTGCGTGAACTGGCGCGGCTGTCCCTTGAGGGACGCCTCCTCGCGCACGACCGGAGCCTCGTAGCGCAGGCGCACCGGGAGGTCGTCCGGACCCAGTCGCGTCGCCACCAGACGCGCGATGGGCAGCGTGAGGTCGGGTCTGAGCACAAGCAGCTCGTGGTCGAGGTCAAAGAGTTGGAAGGGGGTGTCCTGGATGCTGCTGCCACGTTCGAGTGCCGCACGGTTCTCGAGCAGCGGCGTCTCCACGGGGAGGTAGCCGTGCGCGGCAAAGCACTCCCGCACCGTGGTGCAGATGCGCTCGCGCGCGAGGGCCTCTGTGGCAAGGATGTCGCGGAAGCCGCGAGGTGTTCCTGTCTGCAAGGTCGATCCTGTTCTCCGGGCATGGCCCGGGTCGTCGTATGCTCGCTCAGAAGTATATGGGCAGGGTGTGACCACGGTGTTACAGGGTCACGATGGCGCGCCATACTTTAGCACACTAAAGTGCTATGTGGTCCAGCAAACGTCTTCCCACAAAGCTACCGCACTATGTCGGCAAAGGTCGCCCCCACAAAGGCGGCGAGGTCATCAGGCGCGAGCATGAGCGAGAGGCCCCTGCGTCCACCCGAGATGCCGATCTTCTCGAAGAGCTGGGCCGTCTCGTCAATGAGCGTCGGGAAGGGCTTCTTCATGCCCACGGGCGAGCAGCCGCCGCGCACATAGCCCGTCACGGCCTCGAGGTCGCGCACGTGCATCATGCTGAGACTCTTCTCACCTGCCGCTGCGGCCGCCTTCTTGAGGTCGAGCTCGTCTGCCACCGGAATGCAGCAGACCACGTGACCGCCCGAGGGCGTCTGGCACACGAGCGTCTTGAACGACGAGTCGGGATCGTTGCCCAGCGCCTCGGCGATGTGGACCCCCAGGTCGTGGCCGCGCTCCTCGTCGACCTCGTAGGTCTCGTACGAGAAGGGGACACCGCCACGCTCCAGCTCGCGCATGGCATTGGTCTTCTGGAACTTCTGCTGCTTGGCCATGGGCACAACCTCCGACCCGATGATAGCGCTTGGCCGCTTACCACACGACGTGGGGCTCGCCTGCGAGCTGCTCGAGCAAGCGCATGCGCGCGAGGTGCGTCCGCGGGTCCGTTGCGGCAGCCATGTGCTCGGCCATGTCGATGCCCGCCACACGCTCGCGCTGCGTGGCCAAAGACCAGGCCACCTGGTCCATGCGCGTGACGCTCCTCAAGTCATAGGCGGTAACGGGAATGGGTCGGATGCCAAGGACGGCCAGTTCGCGTGCTCGGCGACGGTCAGCATCTGCCTTGATCACGTTGCCCTGGCGCCACAGCCCGAACGCCTTGGCGTCGAGGGACAGCAATGGGTCAAGGTGAAATGCCGTGCTCTCGTACTCGAGGTCTACCAGGCAATCCTCGTAGAAGACGTCGAGGAAGTAGGTCTGCTGCGACACGCGAGGCACGAGATGCTCGGGAACATCCACCCTGACGTTGAGAGCAGGCGTACCCATCTGGTAGCCTCCCTGCACGACGGGCAGGCTCAGGGCCAGGGCGAGGTTGGCCTCGGCCGGCGAGGCTGCGCCTTCAAGGGCAAGCTCCATAGCCCGGGTGAGGGCCTGCTTGTTGGGCACGCGTACGCGGGCGGCAAGGGCATCGAGGCTCTGCAGCGACATGACGGGCGGGACGCCAAAGACGGTCCCGGTATCATAGACGTCATCCACAGGCACGGGACTCACAGAGTAGCTGCCGCAGAGCTCCATGATCGTCTGGACCAGCACAAGGGGCTCAGCCGTCGCCGACATCTGGATGACGGCAAGCTCGGGAGCCGCGAAGGCAAGCTGGGGACCCATGATGACAAGAGACTCCACGGGTAGGCTGCGACTCAGGAGGTGGCACCTCACCGCCTTGCGCCACACACGGTCCCGCCTTGAGAACACTCCAAGGTGGCACGGATCGTCAGGAGTGAATGCGCCAAGGTCGCCGACGCCCGGCAGGTCCACCTTGGCCTGTGCACGCACGGCATCGAAGTCAAAGGACCTCTCTTGCGCCATGTCAGCAAGCGTCAGACCAGAAAGGCTCACGGGGTGCTCGGTCACCTCAAATCGGACACCACCGCCCTCGTCAAAGGCTATTTGACGGTCACGAATCATCGCAGGTGAAAACACATGCACCACGTGGTCGCACCGTAAGGCGCGAATGACCCGCAGGGCTGTGCCTCCGACGGCGATATACATGAAGCCTCCTACAAAACCGTAGCACAAAATGATTTTTAGGGTTGATTTACAAGATGCCAACTGGGGCTTTATAAGTCAAATTTCGTTTTGTGCTACGGTTTTCTGAAGCCCCGGAAAGCGTTTCAAAACCAGCGGCTCAGCCGCCCTCGAAAGCGGGTCCACAGAATCGCGTATACGGCTCCAAAGCCGGCAGGGCCTAGCCCAGGTCCACCCACGTCTCAGGTCAAGCAAAAATCGCCTTAGAATCGTTCGGTCAATCTACCTGCACAAACGCCCTCGCTACCACAAAAAGTGCAGCCCATCATTAAGCAGCAGGACGAGGACGCCACCCACCGCGACGACAAACACCAGGATCGCAATCCACATCAACACCCGCATCACGACCTGTCCGGCCTTCTGGCTCCTGCGCCCCGCAAGCCAGACCACCAGGAGCACCAGCATGGCGGCGCCCAAAGTCGCAAGCAGAAAGATGGTCACCTTGCCAAAGCTGCGGAAGTCGCCGCTAAAAATCAACTCCGTGAGGCCCACAGCCGCAATGACCCCCGCCAGCTCGAGCGCGAACTTCCCGAGACGCGTGCCCAGGGCATCCTCGCGCGTGCCGGTGTCAAACCAGCTCGAGAGGCTGTCCAGCTCAAAGTTCACGGCATCGGAAGCCAGGCTCGCAAAGTGGCCGCCCACCGCCTCCTGCTCGTTGATCGCATCCCAGTACGCAGCCGCGTCAAACGTGTCCATCTGCACGCCTTCGGCCTTGATCTGCCGGCACATGCGCAGCGCCCCGTTGAGTTCCTCGATCTGGTCCTCGAGGCGGTCGATGTTCTGGCCGACCTCCTCTTGCAGCGACACATCGCCATCAAGAAGTCCCTTGATGTCAGCAACGGGCATCCCGAGCTTCCTCAACACGAGAACCTGCCGCAGCCGCTCGACGTCAGCCTCGCTGTAGTTGCGGTAGCCGTTGGCATCGCGCTCGGGATCAACCAATCCCTCGCGCTCGTAGAAGCGCACGTTTGCCCTCGTGATGCCCAGCTCGTGCTCGACCTCGTTGATCCTCATGGCACAACCTCCCTGCTAAGACCCTGTTGACACCCCATCCATAGGGTGTCAACAGGGTTCACAGTCAAGCTCGCAGGCGGTTTATTTTTGCCTCTCGGCAGCCATACGCCCACGATCGCGCTCGAGGATGCGGGCAAGGTACTGCCCCGTGTAGCTGCCGTTGACCTTGGCCACCTCCTCGGGCGTGCCATAGGCCACGATCTGGCCACCGCCGTCACCGCCCTCGGGGCCGAGGTCGACCACGCGGTCGGCCACCTTGATGACGTCGAGGTTGTGCTCAATCACCAGCACCGTGTTGCCGGCATCCACCAGGCGCTCAAGCACGTCGATGAGCTGGCGCACGTCCTCAAAGTGCAGGCCCGTGGTGGGCTCGTCCAGAATGTAGAACGTGCGGCCCGTCTGCTGGCGCTGCAGCTCCTTGGCGAGCTTCACGCGCTGTGCCTCACCGCCGCTCAGCGTGGTGGCGGGCTGGCCCAGCTTGATGTAGCCCAGGCCCACGTCATAGAGGGTCTGGAGCTTGCGCTTGATGCGCGGGATGTTGGCGAAGAAGGCCAGTGCCTGGCTCACCGTCATCTCGAGCACCTCGTAGACGTTCTTGCCGTGGTAGGTGACCTCGAGCGTCTCGCGGTTGTAGCGGCGGCCGTGACACACCTCGCACGGCACGTAGATGTCGGGCAGGAAGTTCATCTCGATCTTGATCTGTCCGTCGCCCTTGCACGCCTCGCAGCGGCCGCCCTTGACGTTGAACGAGAACCGGCCGGGACTGTAGCCGCGCGCACGGCTCTCGGGCGTAGACGAGAACAGCGCGCGCAGGTCATCCCAAAGCCCGATGTAGGTGGCCGGGTTGGAGCGCGGCGTGCGCCCGATGGGCGACTGGTCGATGTCAATGACCTTGTCGATGAGCTCGATGCCCTCGATGCCCTTGTTGGGGCCCACCTGGCGCTTGGAGCGATGCACGGCATTGGTGAGCGCTGGCGCCAGCGTGTCGGTCACCAGTGACGACTTGCCCGAGCCCGAGACACCCGTCACCACAGTGAGCGTGCCCAGCTCGATGCCCACGGTCACGTCCTTGAGGTTGTTGGTGCTGACCTTCTTGAGCGTGATCTTGCCGGCCTTGGGGCGGCGACGCTCCTCGGGCAGGCGCACCATGCGCCTGCCCGTGAGGTAGGCGCCCGTGAGCGAGTCCTCGGACGCCGCAATCTGCTTTGGCGTGCCCGCACAGACCACCTTGCCACCCAGCTCACCGGCACCAGGTCCCATGTCGACCACGTAGTCGGCCGCAAGAATCGTGTCCTCGTCGTGCTCGACCACGATGACCGTATTGCCCTGGTCGCGCAGGCGCTTGAGCGTGGCGATCAGGCGGTCGTTGTCGCGCTGGTGCAGACCGATGGAGGGCTCGTCCAGGATGTAGAGCACGCCCATGAGTCCGGCGCCGATCTGCGTGGCCAGGCGGATGCGCTGCGCTTCGCCGCCGCTCAGCGTGGCCGACGCACGCGAGAGCGTGAGGTAGTCCAGGCCCACGTTCACCATGAAGCGCAGGCGCGCGAGGACCTCCTTTACGATGGGACCGCCAATGACCTGCTCGCGCTCCGTAAGCTCGAGCCCCTCAAAGAACGCCAGGGCCTCCTTGCACGACAGCTCGCAGACCTCCCAGATGTTCTTGCCGCCAACGGTGACGGCCAGAATCTCGGGCTTGAGGCGCGCGCCGTGACAGGTGGTGCAGGGATCCTCGCGGATGAACTTCTCGAGGTGCGTGCGCATGGTCTCGCTCGTGGTCTCCTGGTACTTCTCGAAGAGGATGTTGCGCACGCCGCTGAACTTGGTGGTCCAGTGCGTGTCGCGTCCGTCGAGCGTGAGGTAGTCCACGCGAATCTTCTTGGCTCCCAGGCCGTCCAGAAGCGCGCGCTGTGCCTTTGCCGGCAGCTCCTCCCAAGGCGTCTCGTCGCTCACGCCCAGATACTTGCACACAGCCGAGAAAATCTGCGGGTAGTAGTTTGACCTGCCAAAGAGGCTGCCAAAGACTCCCTCCGACACAGACAGCGACGGGTCCTCGATGACGGCCTCGGCATCCACGACCTTCTTGAAGCCCAGGCCGTCGCAGTCGGGGCAGGCGCCGTATGGCGCGTTGAAGCTGAAGTCGCGCGGCTGCAGCTCGTCGATGGAGTGGCCGTGCACGGGGCAGGCCAGAGCCAGCGAGTACTGCAGCAGCTCGCCCGGGATGCGCTCGGGGTCGTCGCGATCGGGCAGCAGGTACACGCCCACCTTGCCGGCGGCGAGCTTCGTCGCCTGCTCCACGGCCTCGGCAATGCGCCCGAGCGACCCCTCCTTGATGACGATGCGGTCAACCACTACCTCGATGGTGTGCTTGAACTTCTTGTCGAGCTTGATCTCCTCATCAAGCTCGCGTACCTCGCCGTCCACGCGCACGCGGCTGAAGCCCTCGCGGCGCAGGTCCTCGAAGAGCTTGGTGTACTCGCCCTTGCGGCCAAGAACCACGGGCGCCAGCACAAAGGCGCGTCGGCCGTGCCCCGCGGCCAGGACCTTGTCGGCCACCTGGTCGGTGGTCTGGCGCTCAATCACGCGTCCGCACTCGGGGCAGTGCGGGATGCCCACGCGTGCAAACAGCAGACGTAGGTAGTCGTAGATCTCGGTCACGGTGCCCACCGTGGAGCGCGGGTTTTTGGACGTCGTCTTCTGGTCGATGGACACGGCCGGGCTCAGGCCGTCGATCGAGTCCAGGTCGGGCTTGTCCATCTGCCCCAGGAACTGGCGCGCGTAGCTCGAAAGGCTCTCCACGTAGCGGCGCTGGCCCTCGGCGTAGATGGTGTCGAAGGCAAGGCTGCTCTTGCCCGAGCCCGACAGGCCCGTAATCACCACGAGCTGGTCGCGCGGGATGCTGACGTCTATGTTGGCCAGGTTGTGCTCGCGGGCGCCCATGATGACGATGTGCTCAGATGCCATAAACGTTCTTCTCCCCTAGCAAAAATACCGGACTGTCTATTCTAGGGCATCGGGGCGGACGGTCGATTTTGTCATGGCGACCTGTATTAGTTCTGCAGATTTGACCCAAGCACTCCCATATGGCATACGATGGTAGGCACTGTTGTCGTAATAAGGGGTACGAGGCAGACGAGAAGGGCAAGGCTTACCCGCATGTATCTCGAGACCATAGATTCGCCCGAGGACGTGAAGGCCCTCGACCGCACCGCGCTGCCCCAGCTCTGCGACGAGCTGCGCGCCGCCATGGTCGAGCATGCCAGCATCACGGGCACGCACCTGGCCTCGAGCCTGGGTGCCTGCGAGCTCATGGTGGCCCTGCACTACGTCTTTGACTCGCCGCGCGACCGCCTCGTCTTTGACGTGAGCCACCAGGTCGCCGCGCACAAGATGCTCACCGGGCGCAAGGACGCCTTCCTTGCCGAGGAGCACCAGAATGACCTCTCGACCTTCACCAACATCCACGAGAGCGAGCACGACCTCTTCACCGTGGGGCACTCGTCAACGTCGGTGAGCCTTGCCTGCGGCCTTGCCATGGCACGTGACATCAAGGGCGAGACGTACGACGTGGTGGCCTTCATCGGCGACGGCGCCCTCTCGGGCGGCGAGGCCTTTGCCGGCCTCAACAACGCCATCGAGGTCGAGGGTGGCCTCATCGTAGTGGTCAACGACAACGACCACTCCATCGCCGAGAACCACGGCGGCCTGTACGAGGACCTGCGTGCGCTGCGCGCCTCCGACGGCGCCGAACCGCTCAACTACTTCAAGGCGCTGGGGCTCGAGTACCGCTACGTTGAGGACGGCAACGACGTCAACGCCGTCATCGATGCGCTGCAGGGGCTCAAGGGCACCGACTCGCATGTGGTGCTGCACGTGCACACCACCAAGGGACACGGCTACGAGCCCGCCGAGACGGACCCCGAGACCTGGCACCATGCCGGGACCTTCGATCCCCAGACGGGCAAGATCAACGTCCCGCACCTGAGCAACTACTCGCAGATTACCGGCGAGCACCTCATGCGCCTCATGGACGCCAACCCCAACATCGTCACGGTCACGGCAGCGATGCCGCTGCTGCTGGGCTTCCCCAAGGGACGCCGTCTGCTTGCGGGCAGGCAGTTCGTTGACGTGGGCATCGCTGAGGACCATGCCATGACGCTCTGCGCCGCGCTGGCCCGCGAAGGGCTGCGTCCCGTCTTTGGCCTCTATGCCGCCTTCCTGCACCGCGCGCACGACCAGCTGGTCCATGACGTGTGCCTCAACGGGCTCCCCGTCACGCTGCTGCTCTTTGGCACCTCCGCCTGGGGCGAGAAGGACGCCACGCACCTCGGCCTCGACGACCTGGGGACGCTCCTGCCCTCGCCGGGCCTGCTGACGCTTGCCCCCACCGGCGTGGAGGAGTACCTTGCCATGCTCGACTGGGCCACCTCGCAGACGGAGCGTCCCGTGGCCATCCGCGTGCCGGGCGCACCGCCCACCATGCCTGGTGCCCCGCTTGCGCCGCGCAACCTGTCGGGCGGCTGGGGCTGGCAGATCGTCCGCATGGGACGCGAGGTTGCCATCCTAGCGCTTGGCGACTTCTTCCCGGTGGGCCGCGCGCTCACCGAGCACCTGGCTGACACCTGCGGCATCCGTGCGACGCTCATCAACCCTCGCAGCGCCATCGTCGACGACGTGCTCCTGCGCGAGGCCATCCGTGCGCACCGTGTCATCGTCACCATCGAGGACGGCTTCATCCAGGGCGGCTGGGGCGAGACGGTCGCACGCCATGCGGCCCCCTCGGCCGCCAAGGTGCTCTGCTACGGCATCAGCAACGAGTTCCACGACCGCGTGGACCCGCAGACGCTCCTGCCGCAGAACGGCATCAGCATCGACGCCATGACCCACGACATTCTCGGCGCCTTGGCATAGGGTCCCGCACCACAATCCAGCACAACGAGAGAAGGGCCGGACATTGCCGGCCCTTCTCGTCATGTCTGTGGTATGTGGCGCCTGGCCTAGTAGCCGGCGTAGTAGTGCTCGCGCTCCCAGTCGGTGACCGTGGAGGAGAACTCGTGCCACTCGCCCTTCTTGGCGTCGAGCAGGAACTCGAAGATGTGCTCGCCGAGCGTCTCGCGCATGAGCTCGGAACCCTCGAAGGCCTCGATGGCCTCGCCCAGCGTGCGCGGCAGCAGCGTGGAGTCGGCCACCTCGTGCTGGGGGATGCCGGTGGCATCGGCCTCGGGCGGCAGCTCCAGACCCTCCTCGACGCCCTTGAGGCCAGCCGCCAGCGTGACGGCAAAGGCCAGGTACGGGTTGGCGCAGGGGTCGGGACAGCGCAGCTCCAAGCGCGTCGAGAGGTGCTTGCCCGGCTTGTACGTGGGGACGCGCACGAGGGCGCCGCGGTTCCTGAAGCCCCAGCCGGCGTGCGAGGGCACGTCGGCCGACGAGTTCAGGCGCTTGTACGAGTTGACCGTGGGGTTGGTCACCAGCAGGTACTCGGGCGCGTACTTGATCAGGCCCGCGATGTAGCTCTTGCAGAGCGCCGAGAGGTGCGTGGGGTTCTCGTCGGTCTTCTTCTCCCAGAAGAGGTTGTTGCCGTCGTGGTCGAGCAGCGACTGGTGCAGCGACAGGCAGGAGCCCGGGCAGTCGGCCAGCGGCTTGGGCATGAACGAGGCGTACATGCCTTCCTCGTAGGCAAGCTGCTTGATGACGAAGCGCGCGGTCATGACGTTGTCGGCGCAGCTCACGGCCTCGGTGTGGCGCAGCTCGATGCCATTCTGCGAGGGGCCGTGCGCGTGGTAGCTGTACGTCACGGGAATCGACATCTTCTCGAGCGTGAGAATCGTGGCACGGCGCAGGTCGTTGGCCGAGTCGGACGGCGTCATCTCGAAGTAGCCAGCGTGGTCCACGGGGTTGGGGACGAGGTCGTTGTCGAAGTAGTAGAACTCGAGCTTGGGGCCAACGTTCATGACGTAGCCCCTCTCGTCCGCCGCACGGAAGACACGCTCAAGACAATAGCGCGGATCGCCCTCGAAGTGCTCGCGCTTGGGCGTGCGGATGTCACAGAAGACGCGCGCCACGCCGCTCTCGTCGGGACGCCAGGGCAAGGCCTGGAAGGTCTCGGCCACGGGGAATGCCAGCAGGTCGGACTCGTCGAGGGTCGCAAAGCCGTTCACGGCCGAGCCATCAAAGCCGATTCCCTCCTCGAAGGCGACCTCGAGGTCTTCGGGCGAGATGGCAAACGACTTGAGGTTGCCGAGGATGTCCGTGAACCACAGACGAATGAAGCGGATGTCGCGCTTCTCGACAGTTCGCATGACAAAGTCGATGTTCCTATCGGTGCTCATGCATGGTCTCCTTGAGTGGGTATGCGACGGGTCAACGCACACTCTTGCACAAAGATGTTTCGCCGCTGTTACCCCCTCCGCAAGAAGTGCCATTGCGCGGGGGACGGCGGGGACGGCACAGCACCCGCGGGACTACTCCTGCTTGCCGAGCGCCTCCTCGGCATGGGCCAGCATGTCCTCGACGGGCTTGCACTCCCCCGTCGTCGAACGGGTGCACGTGGATGCGCTGCCGCAGCCCGCGCACTTGTCGCTCTTGCCCGACATAAAATTGCGGACGATGGCCACGACGGCCGCAACCACGAGTAGAATGATGACGATGTCTGCAACGTTCATGCGCGTACCTCTGGGTGATGCTCGAATAAGTTAGCCTGAGTATACCCTGCGCGCGGCATGGCAGACACGCGGCACCAAGGCGGCACAATTGCCGCAGGATGTAAGGGAAGAAGAGAAGAAAGGATGCACGAATGAGCGACCAGGACACCATGACCCTCGTCATCATCCGCCACGGCGAGAGCGAGTGGAACAAGCTCAACCTCTTCACCGGCTGGACCGACGTCGACCTCACCGAGACCGGCCACGAGGAGGCCATGGCCGGCGGCCGCGCCCTCAAGGAGGCCGGCTACGACTTTGACTGCTGCTACACGTCACTGCTCAAGCGCGCCATCCACACGCTCAACCACGTGCTGGACGAGATGGATCGCAACTGGCTGCCCGTCACCAAGACCTGGTGCCTCAACGAGCGCCACTACGGCGCCCTGCAGGGCCTCAA